>Ga0335084_10007949_pt1 | contig 10555 bp, 8 predicted proteins | sample Lox_Sample_44_FD_206721 | JGI IMG/M metagenome (GOLD analysis project Ga0335084, IMG submission 206721) | Soil microbial communities from Loxahatchee National Wildlife Refuge, Florida, United States - Lox_Sample_4.4 | ecosystem: Environmental > Terrestrial > Soil > Wetlands | place: USA: Florida... | reverse complement strand
GTGGCGTTGACCGCCGCCGCACGATCGGTGAACCCGGTGTCGAGGTGCCTCTGGGCCGCGGCGCGGAAGGAGCGCGCGGCGCCCTCCTCGTCGCCCAGCCGCGCCAGCACCGGGGCGAGCTTCACGTGCACCGAGGCGTCGCCCGGATCGCTCTCGAGGGCCCTGCGGTATCCCGCCGCAGCGGCGTCCAGCTTGCCGCGCACGCGGGCGCGGTCGGCCTCGGCGACGAGCTCCGATCGTGTCTTCGGCTTCCGGCGGAAGAGGGCCATCCCCCCGATCCTACGCGGAGAACGCCTGCCCCCCCATGGGTTTCGCCGGCGGCCGCTGAAAGATCCAGGCTGAGGGCCGCGTAGTGCTCCTCGAAACGGCGCCGAGGGCGCCCCGACACGAAGGAGCGAAGCCATGCTGCAGGGAATCCTGGTTCGAATGGACGAGCGGTCGAAGAAGCTCTTCGTCACCCTCGTCGCCGTCTCGATCGTCAACGCCTATGCCGTCGCACAGCTCCTCATGGCGATGTGATCGCGGCGGGGCCTGTATGATGCGGCGGCTTGTCGGACGAGATCCTCATCGTCGCGGGAGAGGCGAGCGCGGACCTTCACGCCGCGCGGGCCCTCCAGGAGCTCCGCACGCTCCGCCCCGGAGTGCACGCCTTCGGCGTGGGCGGGCCGCGGCTGCGCGAGGCCGGCCTCGAGGCGATCGCCCCCGCCGAGGACATCTCGGTGATGGGCCTCGGGGAGGTCCTGCCGCGCCTGCCGCGCATCCTCGGCATCCTCCGCGCGCTCGGCCGTGCCGCGAAGGAGCGCCGGCCCCGGGCCGCGCTGCTCGTCGACCTCCCCGACTTCAACCTGCGCCTGGCGAGGAAGCTGAAGGGGCTCGGCATCCCGGTCGTCTACTACGTGTCGCCCCAGGTGTGGGCCTGGAGGCAGGGGCGGGCGCGGAAGATCGCGAAGCTCGTCGACCGGATGCTCTGCATCCTCCCGTTCGAGCCGCGCTACTACGAGGGCACCGGCCTCGCCGCGCGCTTCGTGGGCCACCCCTTCGCCGAGCGCCCCCCGCCCGGGTCCAAGGAGAGCTACCGCCTCGCCCTGGGGATCCCCGCCTCGCGCACCACCGTCGCGCTCGTGCCCGGCAGCCGGCCGAGCGAGCTGCGCCGGATCTTTCCGCCCATGCTGGAGGCCGCCGAGCGCCTGCGGGCGAACCACCCCGATGCGCAGTTCGTCGTGCCGGTGGCGCTCACGTTGCCCCGCGCCTCGCTGGAGCCCTACCTCGCGGCCCATCCCTCGGTCGAGGTCCGCCTCGTGGAGGGCGGCCGCACCGAGGAGGTGGTGGGCGCGAGTGACGCGGCCATCGTGAAGAGCGGCACTTCCACCCTCGAGTCGGCGCTCATGCTGCGGCCCATGATCGTGGTGTACCGGGTCTCGTGGCTCACCTACTGGGTGGGCCGGCTCCTCGTGAAGATCGCGAACTTCGCGCTCGTGAACATCCTCGCCGGGAGGACCATCGTCCCGGAGCTCATGCAGGGCGACGCCAGCTCCGAGCGCATGGCCTCGGAGATCGAGCGGCTGCTCTCGGACCGGACGGCGCGGGAGGCGCAGCTCTCGGGGCTCGAGGAGGTGCGGGCGGCGCTCGGCGAGCCCGGCGCGCCTCGCCGGGTGGCCGAGGAGATCTCGGGGGTGATGTCGTGAGCGAGCGCGCGGCGCTGGTGTGCCTGCCGACCTACGACGAGGCGGAGAACCTCGGGCCGATCGTGGCCTCCATCCTCGGCGCCACCGCGGAGGTCGACGTCCTCGTCGTGGACGACAACTCTCCCGACGGCACGGGCCGGCTCGCCGACCAGATCGCTGCGCGCGAGGGGCGCGTCCACGTCCTCCACCGGGCGGGCAAGGAGGGGCTCGGGAAGGCGTACCTTGCGGCCTTCGCCTGGGCGCTCGCCCGGCCGTACCGGCTCGTGCTCGAGATGGACGCCGACTTCTCTCACGACCCGAGGTACCTGCCGCAGATGCTGGCCCGCATCCGCGGCGGCGCCGACCTCGTGCTCGGCTCGCGCTACGTGAAGGGCGGCGGCACCCTGAACTGGGGCCTCGGCCGGAAGATCGTCTCGCGCGGCGGCTCGCTCTACGCGCGCACGCTGCTCGGCTTGCGGGTGCGCGACCTCACCGGCGGGTTCAAGTGCTTCCGGAGGGAGGTACTCGAGGCCATCGACCTCTCCAGCGTCGAGTGCTCGGGCTACGCGTTCCAGATCGAGCTCACGTACCGGGCGGCGCGGGCCGGCTTCAGGGTCGAGGAGATGCCGATCGTGTTCGCCGACCGGCGGGTGGGGCACTCGAAGATGTCGCGCCGGATCGTGCTCGAGGCCATCCGCAAGGTCTGGTCGATGCGCCGGTCGCCGTTCGTGAAGGGGCTGCCGGGGGCGGCCTCGCCTCGTGCGTGACGGAGGGTAAGAAGGAGCGGCGCCTTCCGCGCTGCGCCGTCCCGGGTTAGATTCCGCGCGCCATGCTGGGCGAGATCGCCACCCTGTCGCTCGTCTCGCTCCCGGCGATCTTCTTCGTGGTCGATCCCGTCGCGGCGGTGCCGTTCTTCCTCGCCATGACGCGGTCGGACTCCGCGGCGAAGCGCCGGGAGACGGCCCTGCGCGCCGCGGTGGCGAGCGGGGCGATCCTGGCCGGGTTCGGGCTCGCCGGCGGGATCGTGTTCCGCTGGCTCGGCATCAGCCTGGGCGCGTTCAAGATCGCGGGCGGGGTGGTGCTGCTCCTGCTCGCGCTCGACATGATCCGCACACAGCCCTCGCGCACCCGCATCACCGAGGGTGAGGTGGCGGCCGGGGCCGACAAGGAGGACGTGGCCATCGTCCCGCTGGCGATGCCGCTCCTCGCCGGGCCGGGCTCCATCGCCACGGTGATCGTGCTCATGGCCCGCGCCCGGCACGGCCCCTGGTGGCACGTCCTGCCGGTGCTCGGCTCCGTGCTCGTGACCGCGGTGGCGAGCTACCTCGTCCTGGCAGGCGCATCGACCACGGAGCGGGTGCTGGGCCGGACCGGCCTGGCGATCCTGGAGCGCGCCGCCGGTCTCCTGCTCGTCGCCATCGCGGTCCAGTTCATGCTGGACGGCCTGGGCGAGGCGCTGCCGGCCTTCGTGGGGTTCGGTCGCTGAGCAGCCGCGGGTTCCCGCCCCGCCCATGGTGAGCGTAGGCCGCGCGAAGCGCGGCCGGAGTCGAACCACCGGGCGGCCTTGCGCCGCATCGCGAATTCGGCGTGGCGTTCCGGGGGCGGTTCGGTGCATCCTTCGGCCGCCTTCGAACCCTCGCCCGCGAGGCCCGGAGAGACCGTCCATGAGCTCGACCCAGGTGATCCGCACCCTCTCGATGGTCGGCGCCGACGGCGCCGGCAAGACCGCCCTCGTGGAGGCGCTGCTCCGCATCGCCGACGCCAAGAAGGCCACGCCGGACGGCTCCACCGCCCGCCTCGACGCCGAGCCCGAGGAGAAGAAGCGCAACTTCACCCTCTCGCTGCACCCCGAGAGCTTCGAGGAGGGCGGCCGCTCCTTCCACCTGCTCGACTGCCCCGGCTTCGCCGCGTTCCTCACCGAGGTGGAGTGGGCCCTGCAGGTCACCGACGGCGCGATCCTGGCAGTCTCCGCCGCGGACGGCGCCCACAACCGCACCGAGCGTAGCTACGACGTGCTGGCCGAGTCGGGCCGCCCGGGCATCGGCGTCGTCACGCGGCTCGACCACGAGCAGGCCGACTGGCAGAAGGCCCTCGCCGACGTCGAGAGCTCGCTCAAGGTGAAGCCCGTCACCGTCCAGCTGCCCATCGGCCCCGCCGGCTCGCCGAAGGGCCTCGTCGACCTCGTGTCCATGAAGGCGCACACGCCGGACCCGAAGGCGTGGGGCAGGTTCGTGGAGGGCGACGTCCCGGCCGACCTCAAGGCCGAGGCCGAGCGGCTCCGCACCGCGCTCGTGGAGGCGGCGGCCGAGTCGGACGACGAGCTCCTCGGCAAGTACCTCGAGGGCACGGCGCTCACCGCCGAGGAGATCGACCGCGGCCTCGCCGCCGGCGCCGCCGCCCAGAAGTTCCTCCCCATCGCCTTCGCATGCACGAAGTCGGGCATCGGCGTGCGCGAGCTGCTCGACCTCGCCGTCCGCGTGCTGCCCGGCCCCGAGAGCCGCAAGCTCGCGGGCAAGGACCTCGCCGGCCACGACGTCGAGCGGCCGGCCGCCGCCGGCGCGCCCTTCTGCGGCCAGGTCTTCAAGACCAGCATCGACCACTTCGCGGGCCGCATCGACTACGTGCGCATCCTCGCGGGCACGCTCAAACCCGAGACGGTGGTGATGAACCCGCGCACGCGGACCGAGGAGCGCATCGCGCACTTCCACCGGACCGACGGGGCCCAGACCGTCGAGGTCAAGGAGGCCGGCCCCGGCGACTTCGTCGTCCTCATGAAGCTCAAGGACGCCCACACCGGCGACACGCTCTGCGACGCGGGGAGCCCCATCGTCCTTCCGCCGTTCGCGCAGCACACGCGCCCGGTGTCCTACGCCGTGCACGCCAAGTCCGGCGACGACAAGGCTGCCGCCGCGCTCCACAAGCTCATCGAGGAGGACCCCTCGCTCGAGCTGGCCCGCTCGCCCGACACCGGCGAGATGCTGCTGCAGGGCATGGGGCAGGCCCACATCGAGGTCACCGTCGAGCGCGTGAAGCGCAAGCACGGCGTGGAGATCACGCTCGCCCAGCCGACGCCCGCCTACCTCGAGACCATCACCGCCCCGTCGAAGGCGCAGGGCAAGTTCAAGCGCCAGACGGGCGGTCACGGCCAGTACGGCGACTGCCACGTGGAGCTCGAGCCCAAGGGCCGCGGCGAGGGCTTCGAGTTCGAGGACGCGATCGTGGGCGGGGTCATTCCGCGCCAGTTCATCCCCTCGGTGGAGAAGGGCATCCGCGGCGCCCTGGGCTCCGGCCCGCTGGCCGGCTACCCCGTGGTGGACTTCAGGGCCCGCCTGGTGTTCGGCAGCTACCACGACGTGGACAGCTCCGACATGGCATTCCAGGTGGCGGGCTCGATGGCCTTCAAGAAGGCGGTGCTGGAGGCGCGCCCCATCCTGCTGGAGCCCGTCATGAAGCTGGAGGTGCGGGTGCCCGAGGAGTACGTCGGCGCGGTCATGGGAGACCTCAACAGCCGGCGCGCCAAGGTGCAGGGCATGGAGCCGCTCGCCCGCGGGGTGCTGGTGCGCGCGCTCTGTCCGCACGCCGAGGCGATGACCTACGACGCCGATCTACGCTCGCTCACCCAGGGTGTCGGCTACTTCACCATGGAGCCGTCGCACTACGACCCCATCCCGCCCCACATCGCGCAGAAGATCATCGAGAAGCGGCGCGCGGAGGGGAAGGTGAAGGGCGTCGAGGAGTAGCGGCCACCGCCTCGGACCGGCCCCGAGCGGTGGGGCCCGGCGCGCGCGGACGGGTCGGCGTCCCTGCGAAGCCGCCCGTCTTGGCGTAGGATGTCCGCCGGCTTGCGAACCTACCTCCGGCTGCTGCGCTTCGCGATCCCGTACCGCTGGCAGATCGCCATGGCGATCGCCTGCATGGCGGTCCTGTCGGCGACCACCGCGGCCTACGTCTACCTGCTCGGGCCGGTGCTCGAGTTCCTCTTCACGGGGAAGCCCGATGCGGTGGGAAAGCTCGCCCGCGTCGCGCCGACCGCGGTCGACCTCGGGTCCTGGCTGCAGGGCCTGGACCGGACGGAGATCCTCGGCCTCCTGCCCCTGGTGATCCTTGCCGTCTCCGCGCTGAAGGGGCTCGCCTACTTCGGCCAGTTCTACCTCATCGGCATGGCCGGCCAGCGGATGGTCGCCGACGTGCGCCGCACCCTCTTCGATCACCTGCTCGGCCTCTCCCCGGGGTTCTACACCCGGCGTCACTCCGGGGATCTCCTCGTCCGCTTCAACACCGACGTGGGCGCCGTGGACCTGGCCATCACCGCGGCGCTCCCCAGCTACGTGCGCGACGGGCTCACGGTGATCGTGATGCTGGTGAGCTGCTTCCTCCTCGACTGGCGGATGTCGCTCGTGGCCTTCGGGGCGGTTCCCCTCACGCTCCTCCCCGTGATCCGGCTCACCAAGCGCCTGCGCAAGGTCACCGGCGAGGCCCAGTCCACGGTGGGCTCGATGGGCGAGGTGGTGCAGGAGACCCTCTCCGGCATGCGGGTGGTCCAGGCCTACGGCATGGAGGCGTGGGAGTCCTCCCGCTTCGCCCAGGCCAACGAGCGCCTGCTCCGGTTCATTCGGCGCAGCCTTCGCGTTCGCGCCTTCTCGTCCCCGCTCATGGAGTTCATGGGCGCCGCCGGCATGGCTGCGGCGGTCTGGTGGGTGGGCGGCCAGATCCTCGCGGGCAAGCTCGAGCCCGGGAAGTTCTTCTCGTTCGTCGGCGCCGTGCTGCTCCTCTACACGCCCGTGAAGTCGCTGGGGCGCGTGGGCCAGCTCGTCATCCAGGGCGCGGCCTCGGGCGACCGCATCTTCGAGATCCTGGACACGCCCACGCCGGTTCCGGACCGCGGCGCGGCCACGCTGGCTCCGTTCCGGGACGCCGTCCGCTACGAGCGGGTCACGTTCGCGTACGGTGAACGGATCGTGCTCCAGGACCTCTCCCTGGAGGTGCGGAAGGGCGAGGTGGTGGCGCTGGTGGGCGCGTCGGGGGGCGGGAAGACCACGGTTGCGAACCTGCTGCCGCGCTTCTGGGATCCGGTGGGTGGCCGCATCACCCTCGACGGCGTGGACCTCCGGGACGTGACCCTGCGCAGCCTCCGCTCCCAGCTCGCGCTCGTCACGCAGGAGACCGTCCTCTTCAACGACTCGGTCCGCGCCAACATCGCCTACGGGCGCCCCGAGATCCCGCAGGCCGAGGTGGAGCACGCCGCGCGCCTCGCGCAGGCGCACGAGTTCATCCAGGCGCTTCCCGAGGGCTACGACACGCGGGTGGGCGAGCGCGGCGTGCTGCTCTCCGGCGGCCAGCGGCAGCGGCTGGCCATCGCCCGGGCGTTCCTCAAGGACGCGCCCATCCTCATCCTCGACGAGGCGACGAGCGCGCTCGACGCCGAGAGCGAGCGGGAGGTGCAGCGCGCGCTCGACTCGCTCATGGGCCTCGGCGGCGGACAGCACCGCACCACGCTCGTCATCGCCCACCGCCTCTCGACCATCCGGAACGCCGACCGCATCGTGGTGCTCTCGGGGGGAAGGGTGGTGGAGGTGGGCACCCACGACGTCCTGGTGGCGCGCGGTGGCGAGTACGCCCGCCTGTACCGCATCGCCGAGGGCGAGCGTCGCGAGGAGGCGATGGCGGCGGGCTGAGGCCTCGCCCGCGTCCGGAGGTCGCCTGCACCTCGTCTACGCCATCGCGAGCTACCTGCTCTTCGTGCTCGGGCTGCCGCTCCTCCTCGGCCACCCCAAGATCCGCCACGGCGTCCGGCTGCGGCTCGGGCTCTACCCGCGCTCGTTCGACCGTGGCGAGGGCTCGCCGCGCATCCTCCTCCACGGCGCCAGCGCCGGCGACCTGCTCTCGCTCGAGCCGATGATGCGCGAGATGCGCCGGCGGCTCCCCGGCGCCTGCATCATCGTCTCCACCATCACCAACAGCGGCCTCGAGATCGCCCGCCGCAAGCTTCGCGACGTGGCCGACGTGGTCACCTACGCGCCCTACGACCTGCCGGGGGCCACCCGCCGGGCCATGGCCGCGCTCCGCCCCGACCTGCTCGTGCTGGAGTACACGGAGATCTGGCCCAACCTCATCCGCTCCGCGCGCAAGGCCGGCGTGCGGATCGCCCTCACCAACGGGCGGTTCAACCCGGAGAAGCTGTCGCGCTACCGGGCGTTCTTCGGCGCCATCGGCAACCCGCTGCGGCGCATCGACTGCTTCCTCATGCGAAGCGACGAGGAGGCCGAGCGGGTGCTGGCGCTCGGGGCGGCGCCGGACCGGGTGTGGGTCACCGGCAACACCAAGTTCGACGCGCTGGTGCTGGAGGGCCTCGAGGGCAAGGAGCAGGCCCTGCGCGAGGAGACGTGCCTCGACCCGAGGAAGCCGGTGCTCATGGCCGGCTCCACGCACGAAGGAGAGGAGGAGCACATCCTCGCCGTCTACCGGCGGCTCAGGGACCGGCATCCCGGCCTGCAGCTGGTCGTGGCGCCGCGCTACCTCGAGCGCTGCGGCCGGATCATGGCGCTCGCCGCCGAGACCGGCCTCTCGGTGCGGCTGCGGAGCGGCGGCGCGCGGGCGGGCCATGCGGACGTCACGGTGCTCGACACCATCGGCGAGCTGTCGGTGGCGTACCGGCTGGCGACGCTCGTCTTCGTGGGCGGCAGCTTCGTCACCCGCGGCGGCCAGAACGTGCTCGAGCCGGCGGCGCAGGGGAAGCCGGTGCTCTTCGGGCCGCACATGGAGAACTTCAAGGACTCGGTGCAGGTGCTCCAGGGGCGGGGAGGCCTCCAGGTCGGCTCGCCCGAACAGCTCTTCAAGGTGGCCGACGAGCTCCTGGGGCGTCCCGACCAGATCGCCGAGCTGGGCGCCCTGGCGCGCCGGGCGGTGACCTCCATCCGCGGCGCGAGCGCGCGCAACGTCGAGCACCTCCTGGCGGTGCTCCCGCGCGGCAAGGCGGCAGCCGCATGAGCGAGCCGTCGAGCATCCTCGTCGTCCGCTACAGCGCGCTCGGCGACGTGGTGCTGGCCACGAGCCTGCTCGAGCCGCTGCGGCGCCGCTACCCGAAGGCCCGAATCGAGTGGGTGACCGACGCGCCTTACGCCCCGCTCCTCGAGGGGCTGCCGGAGCTCGCCGCCGTTCACGTGCTCTCGCGCGACGGCTGGGGCGGCACGATCGCGCTCGCGACCCGGCTGCTCGGCCGGTTCGACCTCACCATCGACCTGCAGAACAAGGTGAGGAGCGGCGCGCTCGCCCTCGCCGCCTCTCGCGCGCGCATCGTCTTTCGCCGGCGCACCGCGCTGCAGGCGCTGCGGGCGCTCTTCGGATCCGATCCACCGCTCGTGCGGGCCCACCAGACCCGGCTCTACGCCGCGCCGCTCGTCTCGCTGGGCGTGCCCGGCCCCGGGCGCGTGAAGGTGAGCCTCTCGCCGCAGGCGCGGGCGCTCGCCGAGGACGCGCTGGGCGGCGTGGAGGGCGCGGTGGCCATCGCCCCGGGAGCGCGCTGGGCCACGAAGCGGTGGCCGGCCGAGCGGTTCGCCGAGGTCGCCGACGCGCTCGCGAGGGACGGCCATCCCATCGTGCTCTGCGGCGGGCCCGGCGATCGCGAAGCGTTCGCCGCGTTCCGGACCGCGTACCGCGGGGCCGTGGCCGCCGACCTGTCCCCGCTGCCCATCGACGCGCTCGCGGCCGCCGTCGCCCGGGTGCGCCTGCTCGTCGCCTGCGACTCCGGCCCGGTCCACCTCGCCTCCGCGGTGGGGACGCCGGCCCTCGCGCTCTTCGGCCCGACGTCGGCGGTGCGCTGGGGACCGGAGGCGCCGGGCCGCTCGCTCTCGCTGGGCCTGCCCTGCTCGCCCTGCTCGAACCATGGCGGGAACTTCTGCCCGGTGGGGCACCACCGCTGCCTCGCCGACCTCGCCCCGCAGGCCGTCATCGCCGCCGCGCGGGAGATGCTCCGGTCATGAACGCGCTCGAGCGGGCCTGGTGGCGGCGCGACGCGGGCCTCGCCGAGCGCGCGCTGCTCCTGCCGCTCGCCGCGCCCGAGTGGCTGTTCCGCGCCGTCGCGGCCGCCCGCGCCCTCGCCTACGATCGCGGCCTCCTCGCCGCCGCCCGCGCCGGCGCGCCGGTGATCTCGATCGGCAACGTGGCGGTGGGGGGCGCGGGCAAGACGCCGGCGGCGCTGGCGGTCGCGGAGCGCCTGCGGGCGCGCGGCCGGCGGGTGGCCATCCTCTCTCGCGGGTACGGCGCGCTGCGGACCGACGCCCGCGTGGCCTCCGACGGCCGCGGGCGGAGGCTCCCCGCGTCCGAGGCGGGGGACGAGCCGGCGCTCATGGCGCGGCGGCTGCCGGACGTGCCGGTGCTCTGCGGGCCCCGGCGCGCCGAGCTCGCCGTCAGGGCCACCGACGAGCTGGGCGCCGACGCGCTCGTGCTCGACGACGGCTTCCAGCACCGCGCGCTGGCCCGCGACCTCGACGTGGTGGTGCTCGACGCGGCGAACGCCTTCGGCAACGGGCACCTCCTCCCGCGCGGCCCGAACCGCGAGCCGCGCTCGGCCCTGCGCCGAGCGGGTCTCCTCTGGCTCTCGCGCGCGGACCAGGCCCGGGCCGACGCGCTGGACGCGCTCCGGGCGCTCGCCCGCGAGGCCACCGGGCGCGCGCCGGTGGAGTCCCGCCACGCGCCGGTGGACGTGCTCGACGGCGCCCTCGAGCGGTCGATGGGCGCGGCCTCGCTCCGCGGCCAGAGGGTGCTGCTCCTGTCGGGCATCGCCCGGCCCGGGGGATTCCGGGCCACCGTGGAGGGCCTGGGTGCCGTGGTCGAGGAGGAGCGCGCGTACCGCGATCACCACGCGTTCACGTCCTCGGAGCTCGACGAGGCCC
>Ga0335084_10007947_pt1 | contig 10556 bp, 9 predicted proteins | sample Lox_Sample_44_FD_206721 | JGI IMG/M metagenome (GOLD analysis project Ga0335084, IMG submission 206721) | Soil microbial communities from Loxahatchee National Wildlife Refuge, Florida, United States - Lox_Sample_4.4 | ecosystem: Environmental > Terrestrial > Soil > Wetlands | place: USA: Florida... | reverse complement strand
CGATCTCGACCATGCGGACCATGAAGCGATCGTAGTTGTCGCCGTTGGAACCGGTCGGAACCATGAAGTCGAGCCGATCGTAGACGAGGTACGGGTACGCCTTGCGCACGTCGTACTCGACGCCGGCCGCCCGCAGGAGCGGCCCCGTGAGTCCCAGCGAGATCGCCTCGTCGCGCGCGAGCTTGCCGACGCCGGCCATGCGATCGACGAAGATGCGATTGCGCGACAGGAGCTTGTCGCAGTCGCGGACGACGTTGCGGACGCTCGCGAATGCCTTCGTCGTCCGCTCGCGCATGTCGTGCGGCAGGTCGTTCGTGACCCCGCCCAGGCGGCAGTACGTGACCGTGAGCCGTGCGCCGGTGATGGCCTCGACGAGGTCGTAGAGGAACTCGCGCGCCTCCAGCATGTAGAAGGCGGCCGACAGCGCGCCGACCTCGCTCGCGCCCATGCCGAGGCACGTGAGGTGGTCGGCGATGCGGGAGATCTCGCCCGCAATGACGCGGATGTACTGGCAGCGCTCGGGCGTCTCGAGGCCGGCGAGCTTCTCGACGGCGAGCGCGAACCCGACGTTGTTCAGGAGCGGCGAGGCGTAGTTCAGACGATCGGCGTAGGGGAAGCAGTGGTTCCACGTCCCCTGCTCGCACATCTTCTCGAAGCCGCGGTGCAGGTACCCGATCTCGACGTCGACCTCGACGATGGTCTCGCCGTCGAGCTTCAGGTTGAACTTGATGGTGCCGTGCGACGCGGGGTGCGACGGCCCCATCTGGATTTCCATGATCTCGTCGTCGCCGCGCTGGTTCTCGTAGAACTGCTCGGGTGCCGTCGATCCGGGAACGCGCCGCACGGCTAGCGTCCCTCCGTGCGCGGGAACCAGGGCTCGGTGATGGGATCGCGCTCGGGTACGAGCGGCCAGCGCTGGTTCAGCGGATAGTCCTTGCGCAGCGGGTGCCCCTCGAACTCGGGATACATGAGGATGCGGCGGAGGTCCGGATGCCCGTCGAAGCGGATGCCGAACATGTCGAAGGCCTCGCGCTCGGCCCACAGCGCGCTCTTCCAGAGGCCGCTTGCCGTCGGCACGACCGGCTCGGGCCCGTCCACCGCCACCTTGACGCGCAACCGGTGGTGGTGCGGGTGCGACGCCAGCTGGTAGACGACCTCGAAGCGCGGCGTGCGACCGAGGTAGTCGACCGCGGAGAGATCGGCGAGGAAGTCGAAGCGGAGCGCGGGCTCGTCGCGCAGCGCGCGCAGCGACGCCTCGGCGCGGTCGACCGCGACCATGACGACCGCCTGGCCGCGCGTGTCGGCGAGCGGCAGCGCGGTCGCGTGCGGCAGCAGCACGCTCACCCGCGCGAGCAGATCCTCCGGCGTCAATCCCATTCGAGGGCGCCCTTCCGCCAGACATACGCGAGCCCGAGCGTCAGGATGGCCACGAAGACCATCATCTCGACGAACCCGAACATCCCGAGTCGCCGAAACAGCAACGCCCACGGGTAGAGAAAGACGACCTCGACGTCGAACACGATGAAGAGGATCGCGGTCAGGTAGAACTTGACGGAGAAGCGACCCCACGCCGGACCGCTCGACGGGTTGCCGCACTCGAACGCTTCGGACTTGATCGCGGTCGGCTTGCGCGGCCCGAGGAAGCGGCTCACGGCGAGAAACAGCGCGGGTACGACGCCGGCGACGGCGAACGTGAGCAAGACCGGAACGTACTCGCGGTGCATGACGAAACCCGCGCTAGGTATGACGACGCCCTCTGTGTGTCAACCGGACGCGCGCCGTCGGCACGTCGCGTTGACACGCGAAATGGCCTTTACTATCGCTCCGCGATGCCCGACGAGGCCGAGCGCGCGCGCATCGAGCGCGCAGTGCGCGACGCGTTCGGAGCGCGCGCGTCCGTGGGGGCGATCGAGGCGCTGCACGGCGACGCATCGAGCCGCCGCTACGCGCGTGTCCGTCTCGGCGACGCGCCGGTTGCGTCCTGCGTCGCGATGCTCCTCGGCGAGGGACGCTTCGTCGGCGGCGCCGACGAGCTCGGCGGCGGCGCCCCGCTGGACGAGCTGCCGTTCGTGAACGTCGCGCGCTATCTCACGGCGCACGGCTTCACCGTGCCGGCGATCCACGCCGATCGCTCGCGCGAGGACGGGCTGCTCCTCATCGAGGACGTCGGCGACACGACGCTCTGGGCCGCGGTCGATGCGGACCCGTCGCGCACGGCCACGCTCTTCGCCGCGGCGGTCGACGAGCTGGTGCGGCTCCAGGTCGTCGGCGCGACGGCGCCCGATGCTCGCTGCTTCGCCTTCGGCCGCCGGTTCGATGCCGCGCTCGCGCGCGCGGAGCTCGCGCACTACGTCGACCACGGGATCGAGACCCGCCACGGCATCACGCTGCCGGCCGACGACCGCGCCGCGATCCTCGCCGCGCTCGATCCCGTCGTCAGGCCGTTCGTCGAGGGCCCGTGGACCCTCTCGCATCGCGACTACATGGCGTGGAACCTGCACGTGCAGGACGGCCGCCTGCGCGTGATCGACTTCCAGGACGCCCTCGTCGCGCCCGACGCGTTCGACCTGGCCCAGCTCCTGACCGATCGGACGACCGAGCGCCGCGTCGATGCCGCGCTCGAGGGCGAGCTGGTCGCGCGCTTCGAGACCGGCCGGGCGGCCGCGGGGCTTCCCGTCCCGCCGGGATTCGCCGACCGCTACCGGCGTTGCGCGCTCCAGCACGTCTTCAAAGTGATCGGCCGGTTCTACCTGCTGGAGGTCGTGAACAAGCGTCCCGGCTATCTCGCGTACCTCCCGTCGGTCTACGCCGTCGGCGGCCGCATGCTGCGCGAGCTGCCCGACCTGGGCGCGGCCGCGCCGATGCTGCGACGTTGGACCCCGGAGCTCGTCGCGTGATCCGGCGCGCGATGGTGCTCGCGGCCGGTCGGGGCACGCGGCTCGCACCACTCACGCACACGATCCCGAAGCCCCTGGCCCCCGTCGCCGGGCGGCCCTTCCTCGAACACGTCCTCGCTTTCCTTCATGCAGGCGGCATCCGCGAGGTCGTCATCAACCTCCACTACCTGGGCGACCTGATCGAACGGCACGTCGGCGACGGACACCGCTTCGGCCTCATGGTCCGCTACTCGCGCGAGCAGACGATCCTCGACACCGGCGGCGGCATCCTCCACGCGGCCCCCCTCCTGGCCGGAGAGACGTTCGTGGTCGTGAACGGGGACAGCCTCCTCGATCTCCCCCTGCAGGACGTCGTCGACTTCCACCGCGCGCGCGGCGGCGTCGCTACGATCGCCGTGCGCCCGGATCCCGATGCCGATCGGTTCGGCCTCATCGAGCTCGACGACGACGATCGCGTACGTCGCGTCGTCGGGCTGCCGCCGGGCGCCGCGCGGCTCGGGCTGCGCGGCTTCATGTTCCCGGGGCTCCACGTCCTCGAGCCGACGATCTTCGACTACATGGGACCCGACACGGTGTTCAGCATCATGCGTGAAACGTATCCCCGCATGCTGGCTGCCGGGGCGCCGCTCTTCGGTTTCGTGACGACGGCGCGCTGGTTCAACATCGACACACCGGGGGCCTTGGCCGCGTCTGATCAGGCATTACGGACCACCCCGCCGAGGTTCTGAATCCTAAGTTCCTGCCCCCTAAGTGTTTTCCCTACCTGCCCGAGTGCAGAATCGGCTTGCTCGTAGCGGCAGCAGTGCTGTAATAGAGATCAAATGACGCGGCGCTCCAGCCAGGGGGCGAAAGCAGTCACGGGGGGGCCATGGGGCTGACGATCGTCCACAAGAGCGATCTGACAGCGCGCAAGCGCAACCCGCGCGTCGCGCTCGTGCTCGCCGGAGGCGCCGTCACCGGCGGCGCCTACAAGCTGGGGGGCCTGAAGGCGCTCGACGACTTCATGGTGAACCGCAAGACGACGGACTTCGACGTCTACGTCGGTCTGTCGGCCGGATCGTTCCTCGCCGCGCCGCTCGCCGGTGGCGTGACGCCCGTCGAGATGTTGAAGTCACTCGAAGGCACGTCGGCCGACTTCACGCAGCTCCTCCCGAGCGACTTCTACAACCTCAACCTGAACGAGTTCCTCTGGAAGCCGGTCGAGTTCCTGGTGGACATGGTTTCGTACGTCCCGGGGCTCGTCTACGACTTCCTGGTCCAGACGCCGGGCCTCATCCGCAATCTCGAGGACGCCGTCACGCGCGCACGGCGCGAGCCGTCGCTCGACAACCTGCTCGAGTGCGTGAACCCGGTGATCGACGCGATCGGCTCCGCGCGCGAGTTCCCGTTCCCGCTCGCCTACCTGCCGTCGGGCCTCTTCGACAACGCGACGCTCGAGCGCTACCTGCGCTCGAACATCGAGCGGTGCGGGATGACGAACGACTTCCGCGTCCTGTACCGCACGCGCGGCGTCGAGCTGTACATCGTCGCGATGAACCTCGACACCGCCGAGCGCGCCGTCTTCGGCCACGACGAGGACAGCTCTCTCACGATCTCCGAAGCCGTGCAGGCGTCGACTGCCCTCCCCGGCTTCTACAAGCCGGCGCGGCTGAAAGGCGTCGACTACGTCGACGGCGGCGTGCGGCGCACGGCCAACATCGACGTCGCGATCGAGCACGGCGCCGATCTCATCATCTGCTACAACCCGTTCCGCCCGTTCTCGAACCGCGTCGTGCGGCGCTTCCGGCCCGAGCAGAACCGCTACACGCTCGAAGGACGGCCGCTCGCCGACCAGGGCATGCTGACGGTGCTGAACCAGGTCTTCCGCACGCTCCTGCACTCGCGGCTCCAGCTCGGCATCCGACAGTACCAGGACGATCCGCACTTCCAGGGCGACATCATCCTCGTCGAGCCGGCGGAGAGCGATCTCACGTTCTTCAAGATGGCGCCGCTGAACCTGTGGGCCGGCCGCAGCGCGGGTGCACACGGGTATCTGTCGGTCACCGAGACCGTCGAGTCGCACTACGAGCTCATCAAGCAGATCCTGCAGAGCTACGGCGTGCAGATGACGCGCAAGGAGGTCCGAGAGGGCCTCGAGCGGCTGCTCACGAGCGAGCCGTCCGACTCGCCCGACGACGTCCTGCTGCGCGACGTCCCGCGTCGCAACCTGCACGTCGCGTAGCGATCGGTCCGGCGCCGGCGCGCACGGCGGAACATCGCACGTGCGCGTTGCTGGTGAAATCACCGTGTGTTAGCGTCGATCGATGTCCGCTGCCGCCCGCGCGCCCGAGCCTGCGCTCGACGTTGAGGCGGCGAACCGCGAGCTCGAGGGGGCAACGCCGGAGGCCATCCTCGAGTGGACCTGGAAGCAGTTCCGGCCACACGTGATCCTCACCTGCTCGTTCCAGCACGACGGCGTGGTCCTCGCACACATGCTGCGGGAGATTGCGCCCGAGGTTCCGGTCGCGTTCATCAACACCGGCTTCCACTTCCCCGAGACCCTGGCCTACCGGGACGAGATCCAGCGCCGCTTCGGCATCGAGCTCGTGGAGCTGCTCCCCATCGTGCCGCGCGACCAGTTCGCCAAGGAGCACGGTCTCGATCTGTACGCCCGCAACCCCGACCTGTGTTGCCACATCAACAAAGTGGAGCCGTTGAAGCGCTTCCTCCCCGGCGTGCGGGCCTGGATCAACGGCCGCCGGCGCGATCAGGCCGCCACACGACAGAGCCTGCGCGCCATCGAGGCGTTCCAGGGGTCGTTGCACAAGGTGAACCCGCTCTTGTCGTGGACCTCGCGCGAGACGTTCCATTACATGGAGCGACACGGCATCCCGACGCATCCGCTCTTCGATCAGGGTTACGCGAGCATCGGCTGCGCACCATGCACGCGCCCGGTGCTGCCGGGCGAGAACGAGCGCGACGGCCGGTGGGCCGGGACCGGCAAGGTCGAGTGCGGGCTCCACACGTTCCTCGATCCCAAAGCGTGATCCGTACCGGCGCGCGTCAGGACGGCTCTTCGTCCGCGTCGTCGCGCTCGGCCATCGCCTCCGGGTAGAGTTCCAGCAGCCCCTCCCCGAGACGTTGCACGAGCCAGCGGTGCGCCTGGCGGACGCATGTCTGCCAGGCCGGTCCCGCGATCGGCCAATGACCGGCACCGGAGAGTTCGCGCGCATCGGCTCCGAGATCCTCGGCGAGCCGACGTGCATCGTGCGGGCGCAGCAGCGGGTCCGCATCGCCGTGCAGAATCAAGGTCGGAGGGAGAGTGGCGGGACGCTCCAAGCGGTCGCGTCGCCCGATCTCCGCCACGGTCGCCGCGTCGTCCGATGCGAGCGTCCGACGGAACGTCTCCGGGAGGTCGGCGAAGGCGGCGTCCGCGAGCGGACCCCGGGGCGGCGCGACGAGCCGTCGTCGCATCGCCGCCCAGACGAGTCCCCAGGACCATGTGAGCGTGTGCGTCGCCGCACTCCCGGCGACCAGGGGTGACACGAGCACCAGAGCAGCGACGGACTCGTGCCCGGCCGCGGCGAGCGCCACCAGCGCCCCCGCGTCGTGCCCGGCCAGCACGACGCGGCCCGGGATCCGCGAGACGATCTCGGCGACCGCCCGGCCCCGCGCGGCGATCCCCCCGGGCACGCCGCGCAGGTCGACCAGCGTCCCCTGCCACCCCCGGTGGCCGAAGAACGTCGCGGGTCCCCGCCACACGTCCGATCCGACCCACAGGCCGGGCAGAAAGACGAGCGACGCCCCATATCGGGGTCCTTCGGGATGGATCTGCGCCGTCACGAGCATCGCCGATCGCGCCATACGCCGAACGTCGCCCACGAAAAAGGCCCTCGGCGTTTCGCCTGAGGGCCTTTCTCCGGACCCACGGTGGGCCCGCTCTCGCCTGAGAGAAGATAACTCGAAACTACGTTGCTACGTGCCTAGCAAACAGAAGCGCAGCCCGCTGGGCTGCGGGTGTTACTTCTTCTTCTTCGCGGCCTTCTTCTTTGCCGGAGCCTTCTTCTTCGCCTTGCTCGCCTTCTTCCTTGCCATACCCTAATCCTCCTGTTGGGAGGCCGCTCGTAGCTGACCTCCAGCCGTTCCCAGGCGAGAACCGCCTCCCCTCCACTACCTCATCCACGACGGAGTATAGAGGCGCATTCGTGCAATAGTCAAGCGACGACCACCGTTTTGGAAAAATATTTTTAAAATTGCCCCACGTCGTTCGGGAAGAATCCGGCCATAGAATGTCGTTCTCGCATCGCTCGATGCCGCTCCGACAGAGTGTTCTACGCGGAACCATTGCCTCCCTGCAGGCTTTCCGTTACGAGCGATGGCGGTGCGGTGGAGTGGAGGCCACGCGGTCACGGGACTGCTGTTGCTCGCGATCGCAGCGGTCGCGTACTCCGCGGTCGCCGGACACGACGGCGTGACCCACCTGCTGGCGCTGCGCGCCGAGCGACAGCGCCTCGGCGAAGAAGCCGTCGCGCTCCTGCAGCAGAACACGAGCCTCCGCGATCAAGTGAAGCGGCTGAAGACCGACGACCGGTTTCTCGAATCGATCGCGCGCCGCGAGCTGGGGCTCGTTCGCCCCAACGAAGTCGTCTATCGATTCCGCCGCCCCGCCAAGCCCGCGACGCAATAGGTCTCAGCCCTCTCGCTCGCCCGACGCGAATTCCTCGTACTCGTCGAGGTCCATCAGGTCTTCGAGTTCCGCTTCGTCGGCCAGCTCGATCTCGACGAGCCAGCCCTCGTGCAACGGGTCCTCGTTCACGATGCGCGGCTGGTCCTCGAGCTCGGTGTTGATCGCGGTGACGGTGCCCGACAGCGGCGAGATGAGCTCCGAGACCGTGCGAACCGACTCGACTTCGCCGAACGGCTCACCCTTCTCCATTTCGTCGCCGACATCGGGCATCTCGATGGCGATCACTTCGCCGAGCTCACTCTGGCCGTACTCCGAGATTCCGAGCTGGGCTCGCTTGCCCTCCACGCGGATCCAGAGGTGGTCCTCGGTGAACTTCAAAGTGTCAGCCATTGCGGATGCCCGATCGTGCGATCAATGGCCGGCGCTTATAGAGCCAAGCTGCCCTCTGTCAAGGGTTCTCGGCGAATTCCTGCACGAAGGCGGCGCGGCCGCGCGGGATCGTCGTCCCGAGCGGCCGCACTGTCCAGTGTCCGGCGGTTCTCGATTCGCGGTCAGGAGCACCCGCTGGTCGCACCGCAGTTGAGACACTTGTAGCACGCGCCATTGCGCACCATGAGCGACCCGCAATCGGGGCAGCTCGGCGCGTCCGCCTGCGGGCTGAAGGCTATCGGATTGAGCGGTTGCGCGCTCGGCGCGACGAACCCGATCGGCTGTGCCCCGCCGCGTGCGACCGGCTCGGCCGCTGGTGCCACCGCCGCCGTGACGACGCCGGATTCGCCGCGTCCGTTCTCGTCGCGATCGATGAGCCCCACCGCGACTCGCTGCTCGCCCTCGAGGAAGCGCGAGCCGAGGAAACGGAAAATGTAGTCGATCAACGACTTGGCCATCGGGATGTCGGGGTTCTTGGTGAAGCCCGACGGCTCGAAACGCACGTGGCTGAACTTCTGCACCAGGACCTCGAGCGGTACGCCGAACTGCAACGCCATCGACGTGAGTACGCCGATCGTGTCCATGAGACCAGAGACGGTGCTGCCCTCCTTGGCCATCTTGATGAAGATCTCGCCGGGCGTTCCGTCCTCGTAGAAGCCGACGTGCAGGTAGCCTTCGTGGCCGGCGATGTCGAACTTGTGACAGATCGCCTGGCGCTCGGCCGGCAGCCGGCGCCGCGTGAGTCCCGCCGTGGCCGCCGGCGCGACGTTCGCAGCGGGCGATACGGCCTCGGTCGTCGGCTTCGCCGTGTTGAGCGGCTGCACCTTCTTGCAGCCGTCCCGGTAGATGGCGACGGCCTTCAGCCCGAGTCGCCACGCTTCGATGTAGGCCTGCTCGATCTCCTCGACGGTGGCGCTCTCCGGCATGTTGATCGTCTTCGAGATGGCGCCCGAGATGAACGGTTGCGCGGCACCCATCATGCGAACGTGTCCGAGCGGCGCGATCGAGCGTGCGCCGCGAGCCGGCTTGAAGGCGCAATCGAAGACCGCCAGATGCTCGGAACGCAGGCCCGGCGCGCCCTCGATGGTCTCCTGCTCGTCGATGTACTCGACGATGCGTTGCACGTCGCGCGAATCGTAGCCGAGCCGGGCGAGCGCCCGCGGCACGGTGTTGTTGACGATCTTCAGCACCCCGCCGCCAACGAGCTTCTTGTACTTGACGAGTGCGATGTCCGGCTCGACGCCCGTGGTGTCGCAGTCCATCATGAACGCGATCGTCCCGGTGGGTGCCAGCACCGTCACCTGCGAGTTCCGCACCCCCCGGTCCTTCGCGAGCGCGAACGCGCTGTCCCAGGCGTCGCGCGCGGCGCCGAGGAGATCGAGCGGCACGAGCGTGGGGTTCAGCTTGTGCGCTGCCGCCCGGTGCTTGTCGATGACCCGGAGCTGCGGCTCGCGATTGGCGGCGTAGCCCTCGTAGGGCCCGAGCTTCTCCGCGACGCGCGCCGACTGGAGATACGCCTCCCCGCTCATGAGCGCCGTGACGGCGCCTGCGTACTCGCGGCCAGCGTCGGAGTCGTACGGCAGGCCGAGCGACATGAGCAGCGCGCCGAGGTTCGCATAGCCGAGTCCCAGCTCGCGGTACGCGTGCGCGTTCGCCGTGATCTCCGCGGTCGGGTAGCTCGACTTCTCGATCACGATGTCCTGCGCCGTGATCGCCACGTCGACGGCATGGCGGAAGGCGGCCACGTCGAAGATGCCGTCGTCGCCGGTGAACCGCATGAGGTTCAGGCTCGCGAGGTTACACGCGCTGTCGTCGAGGTGCATGTATTCCGAGCACGGGTTCGAGGCGTTGATACGGCCCGTGTTGGGGCAGGTGTGCCAATCGTTGATCGTGGTGTCGAACTGCATCCCTGGATCGCCGCACTGATGCGTCGCCTCGGCGATCATGCGCAGGAGCTTGCGCGCGGGCATCGTCTCGCACACCTCGCCGCTGGTCACGTAGCGCGTGCTCCAGGTCTCGCCGTCGAGGGCCGCTCGCATGAAGTCGTCCGTCACGCGCACCGAGTTGTTCGCGTTCTGGAAGAACACGGAGCCGTACGCCGGGCCGTCGAGCGAGTTGTCGTATCCGGCCGCGACCAGGGCCCAGGCCTTGCGCTCCTCCTCGGCCTTGCAGCGAATGAACTCGACGACGTCCGGATGGTCGGCGTTCAGGACGACCATCTTCGCCGCCCGCCGGGTCTTGCCGCCCGACTTGATCACACCGGCCGACGCGTCGGCCGCCCGCATGAACGACACCGGACCGGACGCGGTTCCGCCGCCCCCGAGCTTCTCCTTCGAGGAGCGCAGCTTCGAGAGGTTGACGCCCGACCCCGAGCCGCCCTTGAAGATGACGCCTTCCTTCCGATACCAGTCGAGGATCGAGTCCATCGTGTCGTTGACCGACAAGATGAAGCACGCCGAGCACTGCGGCTTCGGCTCCACGCCGACGTTGAACCACACCGGGCTGTTGAAGCAGAGCTTCTGCTGCAGCAGCAGGTGCGTCAGCTCGTCGACGAAGTTCTGTCG
>Ga0335084_10007946_pt1 | contig 10557 bp, 8 predicted proteins | sample Lox_Sample_44_FD_206721 | JGI IMG/M metagenome (GOLD analysis project Ga0335084, IMG submission 206721) | Soil microbial communities from Loxahatchee National Wildlife Refuge, Florida, United States - Lox_Sample_4.4 | ecosystem: Environmental > Terrestrial > Soil > Wetlands | place: USA: Florida... | reverse complement strand
ATCCCGCCGCCGACCTCTCCGAGCAGATCTCCACCGCCGGCAAGGAGGCGTCGGGGACGGGCAACATGAAGTTCTCGATGAACGGAGCGCTCACCATCGGGACTCTGGACGGGGCGAACGTGGAAATCCGGGAGGAGGTGGGCGAGGAAAACTTCTTCCTCTTCGGCCTTACGGTGGAGGAGGTGACGGCGTTAAAGGACCGGGGCTACCATCCCCGGTCCTACTACGAGTCCAACGCAGACCTCCGGGAGGCCATAGACCGTATCGCCTCCGGCCACTTCTCGCGGGGCGATGGGAACCTCTTCAAGCCCCTGGTGGACTCTTTACTCCACAGGGACGAATACCTGTTATTGGCCGACTACGCGTCCTACGTGGACTGTCAAGACCGGGTGAGCGAGGCCTATCGCGACCAGCAGCATTGGACCCGGAAGTCGATTCTGAACACGGCCCGTTCGGGGAAATTTTCCTCGGATCGCTCCATCCGGGAGTACTGTGAGCGGATCTGGAAAGTGAAGCCGGTAAGAGTGGAGCTGGAGTGATCCAATGCAGGTATACCGGCAACTTGTGGCATGAGGCTATCTTAACATCAGAAGGAATCGGCCATGATAGACCCAGCGAACTACAACGAAACCGAGACTCTGAAGAACGGTGCCACCGTGAGGGTCAGGTCCATTCGGTCCGACGACAAGAACCGACTCTCCGAGGCCTTCCGAAATCTCGAAGCGGAATCGATCTACACTCGTTTCTTCCATCAGAAAAAAACACTGACCGACGAGGAACTCAAAGCCGCCACCGAGGTTGATTTCGAAAACGTGGTCGCTCTGGTCGTGACGACGGGCAGCGGGGAGAACGAAGTCATCATCGGGGGCGGGCGCTATGCAGCCTTCGAAACGGCAGGCAAACGGCGGAGCGCCGAGGTGGCCTTTACGGTCGAGGAGGATTATCAAGGTCAAGGGATCGCCAGCCGTCTGTTGCGACATTTGGCCCGGATCGCCCGCGAAAAGGGCGTGTCCCAATTCGAGGCGGAGGTGCTTCCCGAAAATAAAGCCATGATCGGCGTGTTTGAACGCAGCGGGCTCCCGATCAGAAAGCAGTTTGAAGGAGGCGCTTTGCATGTGACCCTATCGCTGACAGGGAATATCTCCTGATCGACGACACCTTGAGATAAAAGTGCGGCCAGCATTTTTCGATTGACAAGCGAAGAACCATTCATTTCAAAAGCAGCGACGGGAATTTCTAAACGGTGCTCGCCACTGGCGCTGGCCCGTCACAGGGTTCAGCCCCGTGCGTCATGCTTTTGTGGAAACCCATATCATACAGGGAATCTCACGAACAGGTGAGCGTGAGGTATTTGAGGATTAAGGAAAGGGAATCGCCATGCCCAACGCTATTGTCGTGCTCAATGCGGGCTCATCGAGCATCAAGTTTTCGCTGTTTGTGGAGCGCGGCGAAACATTAGAGCCAGGCATCCGGGGCCAAGTCGAAGGGCTTTACACGGCCGCACGTTTTGTTTCGAAGGCGGCTGACGGTACGGTGAAAGCCGAAAAATCCTGGCCCGATGGCGTTAAGCTGGGGCATGACGGGGCGCTCGACCATCTGATCAGCCATTTGCGGTCGGAACTGGCGGGCGACCGGCTGATCGGAATCGGGCACCGGGTGGTGCACGGCGGTTTGGCCTACACGCGGCCGGTCCGCGTGGATGCGGAGGTGCTCAAGGCGTTGGAAACCTTCATTCCGCTGGCGCCCCTTCATCAGCCTCACAATCTTGCTCCGATTCGCCGCGCGCTGGAGCGCGCTCCCGATCTGCCGCAGGTGGCCTGCTTCGATACCTCTTTCCACCGCGCCCAGCCCGAAGTGGCCCAGATGTTCGCCCTGCCGGCCGAACTGCGCAAGGCGGGGGTCATTCGTTACGGGTTCCACGGGCTATCCTACGAATACATTGCTTCGACCTTGCCCGAAATTGACCCAGTGGCGGCGAAAGGAAAAAGCGTCGTACTTCACCTGGGCAACGGTGCGAGCATGTGCGCCATTGAGGCGGGGCGCAGCCGTGCCAGCACCATGGGGTTCACGGCGGTCGAGGGGCTGCCGATGGGCACCCGCAGCGGCTCGCTCGACCCCGGCGTGATCCTGCATCTCATGGATCAGCGCGGGATGGACGCCCGCTCGATTGAAAAGCTAATCTACAACCAGTCGGGGCTGCTCGGCGTATCCGGCATTTCCAGCGACATGCGCACGCTGCTGGAGAGCGAGGAGCCGTCGGCCAAGCTTGCCGTCGAGCTGTTCCTTTACCGAATCCACCGCGAGCTCGGCTCCTTGGCGGCAGCCATGGGCGGGTTGGATGCAATTGTGTTTACGGCTGGCATCGGCGAAAACGCTCCGGTCATCCGCAGCCGGGTCTGCCGCGATGCCGCCTGGCTGGGTGTCGAAATCGATGAAGCGGCCAACTCAGCCGGCCGAGGGTGCATCAGCACCGACTCGAGCCGCATCGCCGTTTGGGTCATCCCAACGAACGAAGAATTGATGATTGCGCGTCATACCCGACGCCTGCTTGAACAACCCCAGGAGAAGGAATATGAAAATCGACGTTGAACGACCGGCTCTCAAAAACAAAAAGGCGCTGGTGGTCGGGATTGCCAACGAGCACTCCATCGCCTACGGCTGCGCCAAGGCCTTCCGTGAGGTGGGCGCCGAGTTGGCGGTCACCTATCTCAACGAAAAGGCCAAACCATACGTTGAGCCCTTGGCGAGCGAACTGGAGGCAGCGATCTTCTTGCCGATGGATGTCTCCAAACCTGGCGAATTGGAGGATGTGTTCGCTCGCATCCAGCAGGAGTGGGGGCACCTGGACATCTTGGTGCATTCCATTGCGTTCGCACCCAAAGAGGACCTGCAGGGCGGACTGCTGAACTGCTCTTCCAGCGGCTTCTCAGTAGCCATGGACATCTCCTGCCATTCCTTTATCCGCATGGCGCGCCTGGCAGCGCCGCTGATGAAGGACGGTGGAACCATGTTTGCCATGAGCTACCACGGGGCGCAAAAGGTGGTCCCCAACTACAACGTGATGGGACCGGTCAAGGCGGCCCTGGAGGCGGTTTGCCGCTACCTGGCCTACGAACTCGGCCCCCAGAAAATCCGCGTGCACGCGATCTCGCCGGGGCCGCTCAAGACGCGCGCCGCTTCGGGGCTGAAAGACTTCGACCGGATGCTGAATGATGCGGTTGAGCGCTCGCCGGTCGGAGAGCTGGTGGACATCATGGATGTGGGCTTCGCCTGTGCTTTCCTGGCGACTCCATACGGGCGGCGGCTCACCGGCCAGACCGTGTATGTCGACGGAGGCGCCAGCATTATGGCGTGAGGCCGGCGCCGGCGCTTCCCACACAAAGGCAATGAACTCTTCGTGGTTCGGATCAAGGGAGACTCCAATGGCTGATGCTAAGAACTTCAATCCATTTTGTGGCTCAAACGAGCTGATCAAATACCTGATCGACGCCGGTCAGCGAACGGTGCTGTTCTGGGATGTGATGCGCCAGCGTGGCAACCAGTACCTGGAGCAGATGGCGGAAACAGTCCCCCACGTACTGCAGTTCGACCATCACCTGATCCTGGACGGTCGAAAGCTGCCTCAGCCCGTGAACTACGGAATCATCAAAATCCATCCGCCCGAAGGGATTGTTATCGACGATCGCAAGCGGCCTTTCGTCGTTATCGATCCCCGCGCGGGCCACGGTCCCGGCATCGGCGGTTTCAAGGCCGATAGCGAGATCGGTGAAGCCATGCGCGCAGGCCATCCCTGTTACTTTATCGGGTTTACACCGGTGCCTGAGGCGGGTCAGACCATCGAAGCCGTGATCGAGGCCTGGGCGGTCTTTCTCGAACGGGTCAGGGACCTGCACCCTGAGGCCGAGGGCAAACCGGTAGTGATCGGCAACTGCCAGGCGGGATGGGCATTGATGATGCTGGTGGCCAAGCGCCCCCAGCTCTGCGGCCCGATCATCGTGGCCGGATCGCCGCTGTCTTACTGGGCGGGTGTGCGCGGCGTCAATCCCATGCGCTACACCGGCGGCCTGCTGGGGGGCAGCTGGCTGACGGCGCTCGTGAGCGATCTGGGGCACGGGAAGTTCGATGGTGCCTGGCTGGTGCAGAACTTCGAGAATCTCAACCCGGCCAACACCCTGTGGTCCAAGCAGTACAACCTGTACGCCAACATCGATACGGAGGCATCCCGTTATCTGGGCTTCGAACGCTGGTGGGGTGGACATGTGATTTTGACCGGGGACGAGATGCAGTACATCGTCGACAATCTCTTCGTCGGCAACAAGCTCAGCTCTGCCGAGCTGGTGACCGCCGACGGGGTGCGGCTGGATCTGAGAAAGATCCGCTCGCCCATCGTTTGTTTGTGCTCCAAGGGCGACAACATCACCCCACCGCAACAGGCGCTGGGCTGGATCCTCGACTTGTACGGGAGCGATGAGGACATACTGGCTGCCGGTCAGACGATTGTCTACTGCGTGCACGAAAAGATCGGCCATCTGGGGATCTTCGTATCGGGCAGTATGGCTAAGAAGGAGCATCAGGAGTTCGCCAGTAACATCGATCTCATCGATTGCCTGCCTCCCGGTCTCTACGAAGCCGTCATCCAGAAGAAAGCACCGGGTGCGGCCAATGTCGAGCTGGCAAGCGGAGACTACATTTCCCGTTTCGAGAGGCGCAGCCTCGAGGACATCCGCGCCTTGGGCGGGAACAGCCTTGAAGACGAGCGCTGCTTTGCGGCCGTGGCCCGGTTGTCTGAGGTAAACCACGGGATCTACCGCACCATGCTGCAGCCGATCATACGGGCCCACGCCACGGAACAGGGCGCCGAATGGTTGCGTCGCATGCATCCGCTGCGGCTGGGATACGAAATGCTTTCGGACCGAAACCCGGCCATGCGACCGCTGGCCTCGATGGCCCAAGCGGTTCGTGAGAACCGTCAACCGGTCGCAGCAGACAACCTGTTTTTGCAGTGGGAAAAGATTTTCGCGGGGTGGATGACGGCGAGCTTGGATGCTTTTCGGGACTGGCGGGACATGCTGATGGAGCACATGTTTTTCGGCACCTATGGGCAACCCTGGCTGCAGGCCCTGCTGGGCTTGCGGGCATCGGATGATCCGCCCCGGCCGCGGCCCGGTCGGGACCGCGATCATTTGGCCTCTGTCGAACGGCGGATCGAGGAGTTGCGAGCCAAGATGGACAAAGGGGGGCCGCGGGAGGCGGCGATTCGCGCCCTGATCTATGTCTGCATGCCGGAAAATGCAGCCGACGAACGGGGTTTCGAGATGCTCCGCCGAATCAGGGCCGAACACGGCGCGGAAAAAAGCCTGGATGAATTCAAGCAGGACTTTCGCGAACAGTATTACATGCTCCGGCTGGACGAAAGCCGGGCCGTAGAGCTGATCCCCGAATTGCTCAAAGGTCATGAAAACGAGGGGCCGCAACTGCTGGAGTATGTCCGCAAGGTCGCCACCGCCGGCGGGCCGCTGCACGAGGAAGGGCAAAGGCGCCTGGCGCAGGTGGAGAGACTGTTCACGCGTCCAGCCGCTGACTGAGCACGGCGAGGCGGATTCTTGCAACGATTATCCCAAGGAGGTTCGCTCCGATGATCACCAACAAGACGTTCAATGAAATCCAGATCGGTGACACTGCCCGGATGCAGCGTCCGTTGACCAAACAAGATATCGATGTGTTCGGGTTGTTGTCCGGCGACATGAACCCGACCCATTTCAGCGATGAGTATGCGCAAATGCTGCTGGAGCGCCACAAGCTGGTCGGGCACAGCATGTGGGCCGGAGCCCTGATCTCGAGTCTGCTGGGAAACGACCTGCCGGGCCCCGGCACGGTCTATCAGTCCCAGCAATTCGAGTTTCACAATGCGGTTGAACTCGGCGACATTCTCACCGTCACTGTGACCGCCTCATCCAAGAATGCCGCAGACGGCAGCGTGGTATTTGACTGCCGGGCGGTCAATCAGCGCGATGAAAAAATCATCACCGGTGTCGCCAGGGTCAAGGCGCCAACCAAAAAACCGAGCGATGCTGGATCACCTTACGCTGCCATGCAACTGCATCGCAAAATCGCTTTCAAGAAGCTGATCGATCACGTCAAGGACTGGGAGCGGCTCCCCATTGCCGTATGCCATCCATGCAGCAAAGAGGCGCTGGAAGGTGCCATCGATGCGGCCAAGACCAATCTGATCGATCCGATCCTGGTGGGACCCGAAGCGAAAATCCGCGCCTTGGCCGAGAGCCTGAATCTGGACATCAGTCCCTATCGTTTGGTGGACGCGCTCCACAGCCACGATGCCGCTGCAAAAGCCGTGGCGTTGTGCCGCTCGGGCGATGCTGAAGCGCTCATGAAGGGCAGTCTGCATACCGACGAACTGATGAGCGCGGTCGTCCCATCGGCCACGGGGCTGCGCACCGAACGGCGGATCAGCCACGTGTTTGCCATGGATGTGCCCACCTATCCGCGGCCGTTGTTCATCACCGATGCGGCTATCAACATCTACCCGACGCTGGAAGACAAGGTCGATATTCTAAAGAACGCCATCCAACTGGCCCACGCGCTGAACATTCCACAGCCCAAGGTGGCCATTCTATCGGCGGTGGAAACGGTGAACCCGAAGATTCCCGCCACCATCGAAGCCGCCGCCTTGTGCAAGATGGCGGATCGTGGGCAAATCGAAGGGGCCGTCATCGACGGTCCTTTGGCCTTTGACAATGCCATCAGCAAGGAAGCCGCCCTGATCAAAGGCATCCATTCGCCGGTGTCCGGTGAGGCGGACATTCTGCTGGTGCCCGACCTGGAGGCCGGCAATATGCTGGCCAAACAGCTGACCTACCTGGGCAGAGCCGACTCAGCCGGGATTGTTCTGGGGGCGCGGGTTCCCATCATCCTGACCAGCCGGTCGGATTCGGCTGAAGCTAGGCTGGCTTCCTGCGCCGTGGCGGTGGCCTTTGCTCGCCGGTTGCGTGAGAACCAGCAGATGAGAAGGACTGTAAAGGGGTGAGGGTTTGAACAAGATGGATCAACGCCAACGCTTGCTGAATGGGGGCTCTCCGTGACCGAAACCCAGCGCGACATCACCCGCACCGTTCTCGCGGTGCTGTTCATTGGGGCTCTGATCGGTACCTCGTTGTGGATCCTTAAACCGTTTCTGGGGGCAGTGATTTGGGCGGTGACGATCGTGACCGCGACCTGGTCGTTGATGATTTCCATTGAGAGCCGACTTTGGGGCCGCCGCTCGCTTGCGGTGGCGGTGATGACCGTGGTCCTCCTCTGCCTCCTGGTGGTACCTCTCTGGCTCGCCATCGGTACCATTGTGTCGAACACCGACCAGATTGCCGGTTGGGTGAAGTCGCTGTCCGCTTTCGAGTTTCCGCCTCCTCCGGCCTGGCTTGCAGGTCTGCCGCTCTTCGGTGGCGACTTGGTCGCTGCCTGGAATAAGGTTGCGGTGGCGGAGCTACAAGATTTCTTGAAAAAGCTGGCCCCATACGGCGGCACGGCCATCCGCTGGTTTGCCACGGAAGTGGGTGGCTTCGGGGCCCTGGTCCTGCAATTTCTACTGACCGTGGTGTTTGCTGCATTATTATATGCCAGGGGTGAGCAGGCGACCTCCTGGATCAAGCGTTTTGGACGTCGTTTGGCAGGACCGCGTGGAGAGCATTCGATCCGGTTAGCCGGACAAGCCGTTCGGGGAGTCGCTCTCGGTGTCGTGGTGACCGCACTGGCCCAGGCGGTTCTAGGCGGCATCGGCCTCGCCGTTGCCGGAGTTCCTTTTGCTGCGGTTTTCACGGCGGTGATGTTCATGCTGGCCATCGCTCAAATCGGCCCCCTGCTCGTGCTGGGGCCATCGGTGGCCTGGCTTTACTGGAGCAGCAGCACCGGATGGGGAACATTTCTGCTCCTTTGGACCCTGGTGGTCGGAACCATGGACAACTTTTTACGCCCCATTCTGATCAAGAAAGGTGCCGATCTTCCGCTGCTGCTCATTTTCATCGGTGTCGTCGGCGGCCTGATCGCATTCGGCCTCATCGGCATCTTCGTGGGGCCGGTCGTGCTGGCCGTGGCCCACAAGCTTCTGTCGGCATGGGTCGATGAGGAAATCGCTGAGGTCGAGTCGCCCGGCCAGCAAGAGCCTTGAGAGGAGATGTTATGAAGATAAGAGGAATAATGGAAAAATGCTCGCGTGCTCTGGTTTTGGTACTCCTGCTCATGACGGCAGTCCCGTCGGCGATTTTGGGGCAGCAGGCAGGCCCGCCGATTTTTAAACAGGAGGAACTGGACCAGATTCTGGCGCCGATCGCCCTCTATCCCGATTCGCTGCTGGCACAGGTCTTAATGGCCGCAACCTATCCCCTTGAAGTGGTGCAGGCCGACCGCTGGGCAAAGCAGAATAAGGACCTCAAGGGCGATGCCCTGACGGCGGCGCTTGAGAAACAACCCTGGGATCCGAGCGTCAAGTCCCTCGTCAACTTTCCCCAGGTGCTCGCCATGATGAGCGAGAAGCTCGACTGGACGCAGAAGCTGGGCGACGCATTCCTCGCTCAACAAAAGGACGTCATGGACACGGTTCAGGGGCTTCGGAAGAAGGCAGTGGACGCCGGCAACCTGAAGACCACGAAGGAGCAGCAGGTGATTGTCGAGAAGGAGACGATCATCATCGAGCCGGCCAGCACCCAGGTCGTCTATGTGCCGACCTACAACCCAACGGTCGTCTACGGCGCGTGGCCCTACCCGGCTTATCCGCCCGCCTACTACTATCCGCCGGGATATGTGGCCGGGACTGCCCTGCTCTCCTTTGGAGTGGGGATGGCAGTGGGAGCCGCTTGGGGGTATGGATGGGGCCACTGCGACTGGCACGGCGGCGATGTTGACATTGATGTCAACAGAAACACCAATATCAACCGGAACATTGACCGCGGAAAATACGCGACGCAATACCAGGGAGGCCAGGGGAAATGGCAGCACAGCCCCGAGCATCGGCAAGGGGTTCCATACCGGGACCAGGCCACGGGACAGAAGTTCAACCGGGCATCAACGAATGACGCCATCAAGTCCAGGGAAAATTTCCGTGGATATGCCGATGCGGGCAGGCAGGATATCGCCCGCGGAGGCGCTGACCAGTCCAGGGGCCGCCAGGATGCCGGCCCGCAAGGCGGTTCTGGAGCCCGGCCTGCAACTCGAGAAGCCGGGGGTCGAGATGTCTCCGGCCAGAAGGGCAGCGCCTTTTCAGGCATGGACCGAGGCGGCAGCCAAACACGTGATTTCAGCAATCGCGGAAGCTCCAGCCGCCAGAGCATGTCATCCGGTAGCCGGAGTGGCGGCGGCTTCAGCGGTGGAGCATCAAGGGGCGGCGGGGGCGGCGGCCGGGGTGGGGGCAGGAGGTAACCATGAAAATATACCGATCGTTGATACAAGGCGGTTCAAGGGAGAAGACATCGATGCTTCCAGAGATAAAGAATAAGGAACTCTTCCCGCGTGATGCAACTCAGCGTTTTGCAGCGGCTGTTGTCGTCATGATTTTTATCTTGGGTGGGGTCCCGGCTGACGCAGCGACCCAACAAAAAGGATTCGCAACTCCCGAAGATGCGGTAAAGGCCTTTGCGACTGCTTTGAAATCGGATGACGAGCAGGAGCTGCTGTCGATCTTCGGTCCGGCTGGAAAAGAGCTGATTTCTTCGGGAGACCCGGTCAGAGACAAACAGCGGCGGGGGATGTTTATCAGCGACTATGACCGGAAGAACAGCATTACACCAGAAGGATCCAAGATGGTCCTGGTTGTCGGGGAGAAGGACTGGCCCTTTCCGATCCCTTTGGTGAAAAAAGGAGACCAGTGGATTTTTGATACCCAGGCAGGGAAAGAAGAAATCCTGAACCGCAGGATCGGGGAGAACGAGTTGGACACGGTGCAGACCCTGCTGGCCATAGTCGATGCGCAGCGTGAGTACGCGATGAAGGATCGTGACAACGACGGGATCCACCAGTACGCAGAGAAATTCGGGAGCGATCCCGGCAAGAAGAATGGCCTCTATTGGGAAACGAAAGAAGGCGAGGAGCCGAGCCCCCTGGGTGAACTCGTGGCCGATGCCCGCGCCGAGGGGTATACGCGCACTGGATCGAAGCAGGGCCCCATTCCCTTTCACGGTTACTATTTCAGGATGTTGAAGAAGCAGGGGAAACATGCCCCCGGCGGGGCGTTTGACTACATCGCAAAGAACAAAATGATCGGGGGGTTTGCCGTGGTGGCCTATCCGGCCGTATATGGAAATTCCGGTGTCATGACATTTATGGTGAACCACGCAGGGGTGGTCTACGAGAAAGACCTTGGCAAAAACACCGCGGCGACCGCGAAGGCGATGACTTCGTTCGATCCCGATAAGACCTGGAAGAAGGCCGAGTAGAGGGCAGGCAGTCTTGCCGCGTATACCCTATTCATGGCAGCTTTTTCTGGCCGATCGGTTTCCCGGCTTGACAAAGGTAATTCGACCAGCGGGGGCAGCATGACTCAGCAAGGCTGGG
>Ga0335084_10007945_pt1 | contig 10557 bp, 20 predicted proteins | sample Lox_Sample_44_FD_206721 | JGI IMG/M metagenome (GOLD analysis project Ga0335084, IMG submission 206721) | Soil microbial communities from Loxahatchee National Wildlife Refuge, Florida, United States - Lox_Sample_4.4 | ecosystem: Environmental > Terrestrial > Soil > Wetlands | place: USA... | reverse complement strand
GGCGCGCCGCACGTCGATCAGCGGATACACCACGAGCTGGCCCGGCCCGTGATAGGTCACCTGCCCGCCGCGGTCGATCTGCACTACCGGGATGTCACCCGGCGCCAGCACATGGGTCCTGTCGGCATTCATCCCCAGCGTGAACACCGGGTCGTGCTCGAGCAGCCAGATCTCGTCACGCGTGCCGGCGTCGCGTGTCTCGGTGAACCGCTGCATGGCGCGCCACGTTGGCTCGTAGGGCACGCGCCCGAGCCAGCGCACCAGCGGCGCGGGGGCAATCGGCGCTTCAGCGGCCGCCAGCATGCGTGCCCTCGCGCAACCCGGCGTGCAGGCCGACGTTGTTGCCGGCCAGCGCCTGCTCGGCGCGATAGCTCGAACGCACCATCGGCCCCGATACGCACTCGCGGAAGCCGCGCGCCAGGCCCCATGCGCGGTATTGCTCGAACTGCGCCGGCGTCACGAAGCGCTCCACCGGCAGGTGGTTCAACGTGGGCCGGAGGTACTGCCCGAGTGTCAGGATGTCCACGCCGATGCGGCGCAGATCGTCCATGCATTCCGCGATCTCCTCGTCGGTCTCGCCGAGGCCGAGCATCAGGCTGGTCTTGATCAGCACGTCCGGCCGGTGCCGCTTGGCGATGTCGAGCACCCGCAGGGTCTGCTCGTAGCCGGCGCGCGCATCGCGCACCGGGTGCGTGAGCCGCCGCACCGTCTCGACGTTCTGCGCGAACACTTCGATACCCGAATCGACCACGCGCCGCACGTCCGCCGCCACGCCCTGGAAGTCCGGGGTCAGCGCTTCCACCGCCGTGCGCGGCGTGCGCTGCTTGATCGCGCGCACGCAGGCGGCGTAATGCGCCGCGCCGCCATCCGGCAGATCGTCGCGATTCACGCTGGTCAGCACCACGTAGTTGAGGCGCATCAACGCGACGCTGTCCGCGACGTGCGCGGGCTCGTCCGCGTCCAGCCAGCCGCGCGGATTACCGGTGTCGACCGAGCAGAAGCGGCAGGCCCGCGTGCACACCGCGCCCATGAGCATGATCGTCGCCGTGCCGGCGTTCCAGCACTCGCCGATGTTCGGGCACTTCGCCTCCTCGCACACCGTCGCGAGCCTGTGTTCGCGTACGGTACGCCGCACGAAGTCGTAGCCCGCGCCCACGGCCGCCGGCGCTTTGAGCCAGCGCGGCTTGCCCATCAGGGCGGAACGGTCGGGCGCGCCCTCGCGGCGCGTGTCGCCCGAGGGGCGGATGCCGTCCTTGATGGCGGTGAAGCCCTGCTCGGTCTGGTATTTCTCCCCGCTGCGCGCGCCCGCCTGCGGCACCACGGGAATGCCCTTGAACTCAGTCATCGGAGGATTTTACCCGGTAAACGTCCGGGTCGTGGTGGCGCCCGCGGTTCACGGCTTGTCGTCCCAGTGGAACCGGTGCAGCACGCGATGCATGACCGGTGTCAGGACGATCGCCAGCGTGGCGATGAACGCCAGCCCGGCGTAGAGCGCATAGAGTCCCGCAAACAGCTTGCCGGCGTAGCTCACCGGCGAATGGATCGGCCCCATGCCGCCCAGCAGCATGGCGGCGTTGAGAAAGGCATCGATGTCGGTGAGCCCCTCGAAAGCGACATAACCCCACATGCCGATGCCCAGCGACACCGCCAGCAGCGCCAGGGCCACGACCGAGTGCCCGATCATGCGCCGCACGAAGTGCGGCCGCGACAGGGGCGACTGGTTCCGGCGCTCGTACATGGGGCGGATTGTGCCGCAATTGCGCCGCCCTTGCCCGGCGCCCGGATCCGTGATATCTGTATATGCAGATATCTATGGAGGCGCCGGCCGTTCGCCGGCGCCCGCCCCGTCCGCGAGGACCCGCCGCATGAACAGCGCACGCACTGCACTCGAACTCGCCATCCAGGCATCGCCGCACGACCCGGCCGCCTGCGTGTTCCGCAGCGTCAGCCGGCTGGCGCGCGTGGTGGCCGGCGTGTACGACCGCGCCTTCGCGCCACTCGGGCTCACCGCCACCCAGTTCAACGTGCTGATGACCCTGTCGCGCAAGGGCGCGCTGAGCATCGGCGACCTCGCCGACCAGCTCTCGGCCGATGGCAGCACCATCCCGCGGCTGCTCGCCCCGCTGGCCGACGCCGGCCTGATCCGCATCGCCCGCGGCACCGACCGCCGGGTGCGCATGGTCGATGTCACGGCACGCGGCTGTGCCCGGTTGCGCGCCGCGCTGCCCGGCTGGCGCGCGGTACAGGCGGAACTGGTCGGCCGGCTCGATGCGCCCGACTGGCGCAGCCTGCAGCAGTCGTTGCGCACGCTGCGCCGGGCCGCGCAGAACACCGCGGCTTGGGGCAAGGAGGAACCATGAAGCGCCTGATGTTGCTGATCGTCCTCGGCGCCATGAGCCACACGGCCGCCGCCACCAACAATCCCGCCACGATCGACGCGCTGCGCTGGCTGGGCGGCCAGTGGGTGGAGCAGCAAGGTGCCGCCAGCACACGCGAGCACTGGGCCGGCCCCTACGGCAGCACGATGCTCGGCTTCGGCGTGACCGTGCGCGCCGATGGCAGCACCAGCTACGCCTTCTACCGCATCGCCTGCACCCCGGCCGGGCTGGTCTACATTGCCAGCCCCGACAGCAAGAGCGCCACGGAATTCCGCGCCGTCGAACTCAGCGACTCGCGCGTGGTGTTCGAGAACAAGAGCCATGATTATCCGCAGCGCATCATCTACCAGCGCCGCGGGCGCAGCAGCCTCGATGCGCGCATCGAGGGCACGTTCAACGGCCGGTCCATGGGCCGCGACTGGCATTACAGCCGCGATGACGCGGCCGCGCTGTTCGGTCCGGCGATCTGAGGCCGCTACCTGGCCGCCGGGTCCTGCTGCATCAACCCCAGCAGGTTGCCATCCGGATCCTTCACGTAGGCGAGCCAGCCGATGCCCGGCACCGGCATCTTCGGCAGCGCCACTGCGCCGCCCAGCGACACAGCCTGCACCACCGCCGCATCCACCGACGCTGTCGTCGCCGTGCACACGTAGGCATTGAGCGGCGCGCCGTCGAGCGCGCGTGCACCGCGCCGCGGCAGCAAGCCGCCGTTGATGCCCGGTTCGGCGTCGGAACCGGTGGTGATGATCCAGTAGTCCATGTCGCCCCAGCGCTGGAACTTCCAGCCGCACAGCGCGGTGTAGAACGCGATCAGCAGCTGCGGATCAGTGGCGTGAACCTCGAAGTGAACGACACGTCCCATGTCAGCGCGCCTCCAGCGTGATGTGATTGGGCTGTGCAGCCACACGTGCCAGCCAGGCGCCCAGTGCCGGGTAGCGCGACAGGTCGAACCCGCCCTCCGCGGCACAATGGCTGTAGGCGTAGAGCGCGATGTCCGCGATCGTGTAGCGCCCGCCCGCGAACCAGTCGTGCGTCGCGAGATGCGCTTCCATCACGCCGAGCGCCGCGTTGCCCTTCGCGTGCCACTCCGGCACCAGGTGGCGCCGCTGCTCGAGCTGTGCCGCCGGCGCGTAACGCAGCCAGAAGCGCGCCACTGCCACATAGGGCTCGTGGCTGTATTGTTCGAAGAACATCCATTGCAGCATGTCCGCGAACGCGCGCCGCTCGGTGGGCACCAGCGGCGTGCCCGCGGCCAGGTACCAGAGGATCGCGCCCGATTCCGCCAGGAACGTGCCGTCGTCGAGCTCGAGCAACGGCACGCGGCCATTGGGGTTCTTCGCGAGGAAGTCGGGTTGGCGCGTGGTCCCGTCATGCAAGCCATAGTCACGCAGCTGGATCGTCACACCCGTCTGGCGGGCGACGAGCCGTACCTTGTAGCAGTTGCCGGACACGTGCATCTGGTGCAGGACGGGCATGACTGGCTCCCTTCCCAGAACTGAAAGGTATCCTACCCTGGCTCGTGTCGACCCAAGCGCCTCACTGGCGTCGCGCGATCGCCGCCAGCGACGCGAACAGCAATGGAATGCCGATCAGCCCGCACACCAGCGCGTGGAAGTACTGGTCGCTGTCCGACGTCATCACCATCACGACCGCGATCAACGTGAGCATCAGGCCCAGGGCCAGCGGTATGCCGAGCAGCAGGTTCTTCAGATAGTTCTTCATTGTCGTCGACCGTGTCGTCAGAGTAGACCATGCCGTCGTAGAAACGCACCAGCGCGGTGACGATCACGCAAGCGGCGAAGTAGGCCAGCGTGATGCGCAGCGCGCGGCGTTCCGGGGTGGCGGCCATGCAGCTATGTTGCCACGAATGCGCGTAGCGCGACGGCGGATTCGCCGCCTCGCAGCCACATGCTGCAGGTCGCCGTCAGCCGGCAGCCTGCCCGGCCCACTCGTATGCCAGCAGGCCATAGGCATGGACGTCGACCGCCACACCCTTGTTCACCCAGCGCTGCCGCAGCAACCCCTCGCGCGTGAAGCCGAGCGCCAGCAGCAGACCGCTGGACGCGGCGTTGTCGCAGTTCACCTCGGCCTCGACGCGCCGGATGCCCAGCGCGCCGAACGCATGGCTCAGCACGGCAGAGACCGCCTCGCGCGCCACGCCCTGCCGCCAGTGCGCCCGGCCCACGACATAGCCCAGCTCGACACGCGCGCTGCCCGCATCGAAGCGGAACAGCAGCACCGTGCCGATGCATTGGCCGCTGTCGGCCTGCACGATCACCAGCTGCCGCGCCGTGCCCGCGGCCACCAGCGCCTGCATCCGCTCGAACCAGGCCATGGCGTCGGCCGGCGTGCGCCAGGATTCATAGGGCAGGTAGCGCGTCGCTTCGTCGTTGCCGTTGACCGCCATCAGGTCGGTGAGGTCCGCCACGCGCACCGGGCGGATGATCAGGCGCCCGGACCGGATCTCGGCGATGGCTGGCAGCGGCATGGAGTGACCGTCGCGCGCCGCGTCAGCCCGCGGCCTCTGGCGGCGGGTATGCCTCGAACAGCACCACGCTGCCTCCGGTGGTCAGGACCTCGAGCCGCAGCTGCTTCAGCGGCGCGTACTCGGCCGAGGTATACCAGCGCAACGCCGACTCGCGGCTCGGGAACTCGATGACGGCCGTCCACGTCGGATGCCACTGGCCTTCCAGCACCATGGCGTTGCCGCTCGCCACCAGCAGCTCGCCGCCCACGCCCGCCAGTTGCGGCAGCACCTTACGACCGTAGTCGCGCCGATAGGCGTCGATGTCGGGCACCAGGAAGTGCGCGATGACGTAGGCCGACGGCGGGCGCGCGGCATGCAGCGCACCCACGGACGCTTCCCACTCCTGGCCGTTGAACGGTTCGACTTTCATGCGCTCGACCGTGCCCGCGTCGAGACAGCGCGCATTCACGCTGACGCCGTCCGGATGCGAGCGCGGCAGGTAGAACGACTTGATGCCGCACACCGAGCAGAACAGGTGCCGCGCCGTGCGCGTATTGAACTGATAGGTGGTCAGCGCATCGGCGCCCGACAACAGGGTGAAGTCCGCCTTCGGCACCACCAGGTGCAGGTAGCCGCTCTTCGCGCACACCGAACAGTTGCAGTCCAGCGCCGTGATGGCTGCCGGCGCCCGCGCCTCGAAACGCACGCGGCCGCAGTGGCAGCCGCCGCGATGCACGACCGGAACTCCGCCGGCGCTCACACGTCCCCCGCATAGGCGTAGACCCACGCCTCGCGTCCCGAGGCCAGCGTGCCCGGCACTCGCCGGTAGCGCGCAGGCTCCTCGTAGCGGTCGCACAGCGCCAGTTCCGTGTCGGTCAGTTCCAGCACGGCCCCCGCAACCCGGCTGTCGGAGCGCCCATTGAAGCGGACATTGGCGTGGACCGCCTTGCCACTCGCGGCAACGAACGCGGCGTCCGTCACCTGCACCGAGGACAGCGCGAAGCCCACCAGCTCGTCACCACTGCTCGGCACGATGCGGCCGAACGTCGCCAGCTGTACCTCGGACTGACGCAGGGTGCCGTATGAGAACAACAGCGGCATGACGAGTACGTTGATGCCGCCTCAGGGCTCGACCTGCGCGCCGGCCGCGACCAGCAGTTCGCGCAGCACCGAGCGATGGCAACGCGACTCGCGCTCGCAATAGCAGCCCACGGAGAAGCTGCCGTGCCTGGACAACGCCGCCAGCACGGCGATGGTGCGGCTGTTGTCCGGCGTGGACATTTCGCGGCGATAGCTGCGCACGAACGCAGACCACTGGCCGGGCGTCGTCGCCCGCTGCCCGAGCTTCATCGTCTCCAGGCTTGGCGCGAGATTCGGGAACCACACGTCGTACCAGTTCTGTCGCGCGAATTCCGCTTTCGGCACGCCGCGCGGTGGGCGTCGCACGGTGCCGATGCGCAGGCCCTCGCCTGGGGCACGCGGAGTACCTAGACGGACGATGCGAATGCTCATGCTCTTTCCAGTATCTCACCCGCCGCGGCCTCGGCGGACTCGCGCTGGATGCCGACCGTGCCGGGAACCCACGCGATGGTATCCAGGTCGAGCGCGGTCGCCCCGTAGTGACCGGCCAGCGCCGACGCCAGCGTCGACTTGCCGGAACCGCAATTGCCCAGGATCGCGAAGCGCATCGGCCTAGGATACCAGCCCTCCCTCCGCCATTTGCCTGGCCTCGTAGCGGCACACATCCTGGGGCTCCACCACCCCGAGATTCGGAAACACGCAGTACCTGGGCAGCACTGCGACAAGTTCGAAATCCACGCGCTCCAGCACCCGACGTGACGCGTCGTGCGCGACATGGCATAGCGCGTACAGTCGGTCGACACGGATCTGGCGCGCCAGATCAACAACCGCACGCAGAGCCTCGGACGCGTAGCCTTTGCCCCAACGGTCCCGCGCGATGACGTAACCCGTCGATGCCCGGTGTGACGTCTCGAACTCCAGGCCGGTGGAGCCGACGAGTTCACCACCCACCCGATCTTCCATCAGCAGCGGTCCGACAGGCCATCGTCGCCACTCCGCCAGTGAATACTCGAGAAACTGTCGCGTGTCCGCCACACTGCTGTGGCGCGGCCAGCTGACGTAACGCAACACTTCGGGATCGGATGCATAGCGACGATATATCCGCTCAGCGTCTTCAGCCCGCGGTGGCCGCAGGCACAATCGCGCCGTCAGCACCGGCGTGAACGTGTCAGGCGCCATGTCAGGCAACACTGAATCGCCACTCCGCAATCACCGGACAGGCGACCGCATCCGTGCCAGCTCCGCCTTCTCTCGACGAGGCAGAACCCGTGACCGAATGGATCGCTGCAGAACGCCACGGCAGGGCGACCCGGGCGCTCGAACAGCTGCTCCTGCTTCGCGTCCAGTGTCGATCGTAGTGCCGCCTCGCGTCCGCGTGCGGACACCGCACCGAGCCAGGCTGCTTTGCCAGGAGCAGGAGTTCGGCGCCATCCGCACGCAGCACGCCCACACCGGGAAAAGGCTCGGCAACCTTGGCGAATCCGAAGGCCTCGCCATAGAAGCGGCGAGCCTTCTCGAGGCTTGCAGCATCGACGCTGACCGATATCGAGATCATGGCTCCTCCGTCGCGCGCCGCAACGCATGGATGGACGCCGCACCCCTCCTGCAGCCGGGTTCAGGCGCCGGGACCGATCGCAAGCAGGAGCTCCACGGCGTCCTGATAACGCTGCGCCAGCGCGCGCACGTACCCCAGTTCCGCTTCCTGCAGCCGCCGCTCGCTGACCCGGCCGGCCACGTTGGCGCTGATCGCCACCCGCGCCGCCATTACGTAGGCTTCGTCCGTCGACTGGAAGCGTCCGGCCGTCATGTAGAAATACACGGCCGCCGCCGCCACCAGTACCGGTCCAAGTATCGGCAACGGCAAGCGCGCCCGTTGGCGCCAGTCGTTGCCCGGCATGTCGCCGGCGGTCGCTGAAGCTTCCTGCTGTGCGGTATCCATGGCGCTCACCGGATGGAATGCCGTGTGCGGCGGGCCGCCGCGCGTGGCTGGTGGCCGGCACGGCGACGGCGCGGCGCCGGGGACCTCAGATGCGCGAGAAGAAGGCGCTGCCGGGACCCCGGACCTCGAGGATGAAGGCATCAGGAAAGCGTAACGCGTTCCAGAACTGGTAGCCAACCCTCGCGTCGAAGGCATTGAGCAGCAGCGCCAGCAGGTTACCGTGCGTGGACAACACGACCGGCCGGCCCGGCCTGGACGCCGCAATTGCCTCGGTGAAGCGCACGATGCGCTGTTGGGCCGCACGTGGACTTTCCCCACCCGGCCACGCGGCATCGAGGTTCTGCCATGCCGCCCGGGCGGCATCCGCGTACGTCATCGGGGCGAACGCGCCGAACGGTCGCTCGCGCAGCTCGTTGTCGGTGGTGATGGCCATGCCGGTTCGCCGGGCCAACGGCGCAATGGTCTGCTGGGCACGCGGGTACGGACTGCAGTGGATGGCCGCTATGTCGAAGCCGGACAGTCGCTCCGCGAGCTCGTCCGCGGCGGCCAGGCCCGCCTGCGACAGCGGCCGGCCTTCGTCCGGTGACCAGGGCGATTCCGCGTGCCGGACCAGCAGGAATGGAGCCAACTTGGGCGCGACTGCTGCCACCTAGCGCCCGCGCCCGGCGACGGCATCCAGGCGCCCGCGCATGTCGTCGCCGCAAGCCCGCATGACTTCGAACCAGCGCTGCGCGATGACCCCCAGCACACCGGTATGCTCGCGCAGCCAGTCCTGACTGGGCGAGTCTCGCCTGGCCGCGCCGGGGAAGCGCAGGAGTTGGCTCTTGGACGGTGCCATGTCGATTGCCCGGACCTTCCTCTGCAGGCTAGACGCCGTGGGGGAGTCTGGAGGCCATCATCTTCCTCCGGTCACGTCTGCGCCCGTCGACAATGAACGTCCCGTCGCCGACGGCGTGGACCGTGCGCCGCTCCTTGCGCCCGGCATCGATGCATGCGGCGACTCCTTCCAACACCACGATGTCGTGCTTCCTGACGATGTCGACGACCCTGCACTCTATGTTAGCGAGACATTCCCTGATCAGGGGCGCCTTCACGACCGTGCCCCGCAGGGGCGTGAGCTTGAACCTGGAGAACTTGTCCGTGTCTTTCCCGGAGCACGTTCCTATGCCCACCACCGTGTCGAGCATGTCAACCGTGGGAATGGCTATGACGCACTCCCTTTGTCTGCACAGCGCCGCGTACGAGTAGTTCCACTCACCCGTGGTAATGGCAAATACCGGGGTGAAATCCAGCACCATGGTCCAGGAGACCGTCATGATGTTGTTTCCGTCCGCACCATGGGTCGTCACCAGCACGACGGGCCCAGGCTCGATCAAGGTGAAGGACTTGCTGAGCTTCAAATGTCGCATGCGTGGACTCGGCTCGCCCGAATTCCGATGAGGCCGGCGATCGTGAACTCACGTCGCATCACGAAAAATCCGGCCGCCTAACTCGCCCTTGGGGCCGCCGGAACGAGACCATACTGCGCCATCACCGCGACCAGCGCAGCCTTGTCGGGCGGACCGCTGCCCGTAGCCACGGCAGCGATGTCCAGGAAGTACTGCTCACCAATGTCGGGCGATTGCACGATGAGGGCCCGCGCGACAGTACTGAATGGATTCGAGAAGGCGTGCACGCTGCCCCTGGGCGTATACATGGCCTCGCCGGGACCCAGATCCCGCGACGTCGAATCGACTGTATAGCGAAGCCGGCCTTCCAGCACGTACACGCATTCCTCGTTCTGGGTGTGGCTATGTGGCGGCGGAACATTCGATCCCGGGGGTACGGTCAACTCGAAGCAGCCCATGCTGCGCGCGGCCGACCCGTCGACGATGTACCGGATCCCGAGTTGCCCGACGCGTATGTCCTTGCCATTCATTGCAATGAGCTCCTGTGAGCGAGCGTAGCCCGCGGCAGCGCTCGAGTCGGCGAGCTGGCAGCAGGCGCGGCGCAAATCCCGGCGACGGTGGCTGTCACGTCAGCGTCTCCGTGCCGCAGTCGAGCTGGCCGCGATTGGCCGCAACGCGTGGTCAACCGTCATGGCGCCTTCTCAGTTCCATGTAGTTCCCTTTGGCTTCTGTACCGAAGTACACGCGCAGCATTTCCCCGCCGTTCTCCACTACCACAAGCATCTCCGGGAGCGATTGCTCGACAACGTACCCGGCGTTCAGACCCTGGCAATTGTGCGCTCCCCGGCTCGAAATGGGCTTCATCCGCACGAGATACCCGTGATCAGTGCGCTTTGCCGTCCACGACTTCACCTGCTCAAGCTGCCCATCCGAGCTTACAACCTCGCCATTGGGCCGAAATTCCATGAACAATCCGCGGCATGCGTCTTCCAGGTCCAGTGAAGAGCGATCAAGAAGCCACTTTCCAACAAGCTCTGACGGCAGGGATCTCGTGCAGGCCTGCAGTGACAAGGCCGCCAGCGCAGCACACGCAAGAGCAACTGAGCGCCAACGCATGACGGCTATCGCCCGCGCCAAGCCACCGCGCGCAAGCACGTCCATCCGCAACTGCAACGCGTAGTCAGGCCCCTGTACATTCTTGTTCAATCCCGGACTCCCCGCCGGCTGGTCGCGGCAGCCTTCACCACACTCTTCGGCGCCTTCGCGTCCCATGCGGCTTTGCCCAATGACTTTACAACGAATTAC
>Ga0335084_10007944_pt1 | contig 10557 bp, 13 predicted proteins | sample Lox_Sample_44_FD_206721 | JGI IMG/M metagenome (GOLD analysis project Ga0335084, IMG submission 206721) | Soil microbial communities from Loxahatchee National Wildlife Refuge, Florida, United States - Lox_Sample_4.4 | ecosystem: Environmental > Terrestrial > Soil > Wetlands | place: USA... | reverse complement strand
ATCGAAGTTGCCAACCCCGCTTGGCGCGCTCCGACCAACGCGTATCATAGGCGCCCTTTGCGAGCACCCCGGTCGCGCACGTGACGTTGCGCCCCTCGGAGGTGCCGTTGGCGAGTGCCGAGATGCGACCCGACAAGAAAGCGATCAGGGACGAGATCTGGAGCGACGAGCGCGTTCGCGAATTCCTGAAGCGGCAACCCTACGAGAGCGCCGACGACGACGACTTCGTGCTGCTGCTCTACGCGTATCGCGCGATGCGTGTCGAAGACTTCGAGCGGTTCGTCGCATTCTTCGTCGCCGACGGCCATCGACTCGACGCGCGCAACGAAGACGGTGAGACCTTCTCGGACTACGTGTCGAGCCATCGCCATGCGCGCGACTTCGTCGCCGTGATCGAGCGCGCACGCGAAGCTGTCAAGGCATGAAGCAACATCGCGAGCGCCTCGTGATCCTGGGCTCGGGACCTGCCGGCTACACGGCTGCGCTCTACGCGGCGCGCGCGAACTTGAAGCCGCTGCTCGTCACCGGCATCGAAGTCGGCGGTCAGCTGACGACGACGACCGAGGTCGACAACTGGCCGGGCGACGCGAGCGGCGTGCAAGGCCCCGAGCTGATGGTGCGGATGCAGAAGCACGTCGAGCGCTTCGGCGTCCGGCTCGTCAACGATCACGTGCATACGGCCGCGGTGGCCAAAGAGCCGCTCAAGCTGATCGGTGACGCAGGCGAATATGTTTGCGATGCGTTGATCATTGCGACCGGCGCATCTGCGCGCTACCTCGGCTTGCCGTCGGAAGAGCAATTCAAAGGGCGCGGCGTTTCCGCTTGCGCGACCTGCGACGGTTTCTTCTATCGCGGCAAGGAAGTGGCCGTGGTCGGCGGCGGCAACACCGCGGTCGAAGAAGCGCTCTACCTGACCAACATCGCGAGCCGCGTGCACCTGGTGCACCGGCGCGAGCAACTGCGCGCCGAGAAGATCATGCAAGACCGGCTCTTCCAGCGCGCACGAGAAGGCAAAGTCGATCTCGTCTGGAATCACGCGCTCGACGAAGTGCTCGGCGACGGATCCGGCGTCACCGGTGTGCGGTTGCGTGACACGAAGTCGAACAAGGCGCACGAGCGACAGCTCGCCGGCGTTTTCATCGCGATCGGCCACACGCCGAACACGGGCATCTTTGCGGGCCAACTCGACATGGAAGGCGGCTACATCAAGATCCGCGGCGGCTCCGAAGGAAACGCGACGGCGACGAGCGTCGACGGCGTGTTTGCAGCCGGCGACGTCGCCGATCACGTGTATCGGCAGGCCATCACATCGGCCGGTTTCGGCTGCATGGCCGCGCTCGACGCCGAGAAGTATCTCGACGCGCTGTCGCGCCGATGAGCCCCGGTCGTGCGACGCGTGACGAAGCTCTCGGACCGTCGTAGCGAATTTCCGGATCCTGAGCAGGCGCTCGACGAGCCGAACGGCTTGCTCGCGATCGGCGGCGACCTGTCGCCCGAGCGCTTGATCAGCGCCTATTCGTGCGGGGTTTTCCCTTGGTTCGACGACGATTCGCAACCGATCCTGTGGTGGTCGCCCGATCCGCGCGCCGTGCTGAAGACCGACGGCGTCCGCGTCACGCGCAGCCTCGGCAAGCGGCTCAAGCAGCGGGCGTTGCGCTGCACGGCCGATCGTGCGTTTCGCGCAGTCGTCGACGGCTGCGCCGGCGCGCGGCGTGACAAATCCGGACGCAACTCGGGCACCTGGATCACGCCGCAAATGAAGCTCGCCTATGCGCGTCTGCACGATCTCGGATACGCTCACTCGATCGAGTGCTGGGCTGGCGATGAGTTGGTCGGCGGGCTCTACGGCGTGTCGCTCGGTCGGATGTTCTTCGGCGAATCGATGTTCAGCCGCGCGACGGACGCATCGAAAGTCGCGCTGGTGCGACTCGCCGGGCAACTCCGCGCGTGGGGGTTTCCCATGATCGACTGCCAAGTCATGAACCCGCACCTCGCCTCGCTCGGCGCGGAGCCGATGCGGCGGCGTGCATTCCTCGAGATGCTGCGCAAGAACGATCTCTCGACGACGCGGCGCGGAACCTGGCGGCTCGAGGACGAGACGTGAAAGACGAGCTTTCCGACAAGCAGTTCTATCTGACGCCGTCGCATCCGTGCAGCTATTTGAACGATCGCAGCGCGCGAACGCTTTTTCTCGATCCGCGCGAGACGGTCTCACAACGACTTTATGCATTGCTGTCGGTCTCGGGCTTTCGCCGTAGCGGCAGCCACCTCTACCGACCGCATTGCGAAGGCTGCCAAGCGTGCGTCCCGGTGCGCGTGCCGGTCGGCGCGTTCGATTGGACGCGTCGCTTCAAACGCATCGCGGCCTTGAACGCGGATCTGCGCATCGCGATCGAGCAGCCTGCGTTCACGCCGGCGTATTTCGATCTCTATGCGCGCTACATCGAGGGCCGTCACTGGGACGGCGACATGTATCCGCCGAGCGAAGATCAGTTTCGCTCGTTCCTGCTCTGCAATTGGAGTCGCACCGCATTTCTGACGATGTACGACGGACCGCAGCTCGTGGCGCTCGCGGTGACCGATCAGCTCGACGACGGCTTGTCGGCGATCTACACGTTCTTCGACCCTGCGCTCGACAAGCGCAGCCTCGGCGTGTTCGCCGTCCTTTCGCAGATTCGCGAATGCCAGGCGCGCAATCTGCCGTATCTCTACCTCGGCTACTGGATTCGCGATTGCGCGAAGATGCGTTACAAGACCGACTACAAGCCGGTCGAGCTGCTCGTCAACAATCGCTGGGTCGCGATGACGTGACGCGCAATCGGCTTTGCCATCGATCGGCGCTTGCGGCAGAATGCCCGGCGCTTTTTCTGTCGTAGAGGCTCGTCAAGCCGCCGCATGGCGAAAGAAGAACAGATCGAGATGGAGGGTACGATCGTCGACACCCTCCCGAACACGACTTTCCGCGTCCAGCTCGACAACGGCCACGTCGTCACCGCGCACATCTCGGGCAAGATGCGCAAGAACTACATCCGCTTGATCACCGGCGACCGCGTGACCGTCGAGCTCACGCCCTACGATCTGACCAAGGGTCGCATCACGTTTCGCGCACGGTAGCTTTCGCCGCTTCGATCTCGAGCGCGAGATCGCCGTCGCGAACGGTCACGTATACCGTGCCGCCGCCGTGCGAAAGCTCACCGAACAGGATGTCCTCTGCGAGGTTGCGCTTGATCTTCTCCTGGATCAGCCGCTGCATCGGGCGCGCGCCCATCTTCTCGTCGTAGCCTTCGCGCGCGAGCCATTCGCGCGCCTCGTCGTCGACTTCGATCTGCACGCGCTTCTCGTCGAGCTGGGCTTGCAGCTCGGTCAAGAACTTGTCGACCACGGTCTTGATGACTTCGCGGTCGAGCGGATTGAACTTGATGATCGCGTCGAGCCGGTTGCGGAACTCCGGCGTGAACATCTTCTTGATCACTTCCATCGCGTCGGTGCTGTGGTCTTGCAGCGAGAAGCCGATCGATGCGCGGCTCGACTCCTGAGCACCCGCGTTCGTCGTCATGATCAGCACGACGTTGCGGAAGTCCGCCTTGCGGCCGTTGTTGTCCGTCAACGTGCCGTGATCCATGACTTGAAGGAGCAGGTTGAAGACTTCGGGGTGCGCTTTTTCGATCTCGTCGAGCAAGAGCACGCTGTGCGGATGCTTCGTGATCGCCTCGGTGAGCAAGCCGCCCTGATCGAAGCCGACGTATCCGGGCGGCGCGCCGATCAGGCGCGATACCGTATGGCGTTCCATGTATTCCGACATGTCGAAGCGCAGGAGCTCGACACCCATGATGTTCGCGAGCTGGCGCGACACCTCGGTCTTGCCGACGCCTGTCGGGCCCGAGAACAGGAAACAGCCGACCGGCTTCTCGCCCGACTTGAGGCCCGCGCGCGCGAGCTTGATCGCGGAGGCGAGCGTCTCGATCGCTTCGTCCTGGCCGAACACGACCATCTTGAGCTTCTTGTCCAAGTCGCGGAGAGATTCGCGATCCGATGACGACACCTGCGCCGACGGAATGCGCGCGATCTTCGCGACGACCTGCTCGACGTCGGCTGCGCCGATCGTCTTCTTGCGCTTGCTCGGCGCGAGGAGCTTCTGCGCAGCACCCGCCTCATCGATCACGTCGATCGCCTTGTCGGGCAGGAATCGGTCCGTGATGAAACGCTCGGAGAGCTCGGCGGCGGCGCGCAGCGCCTTGTCGGTATAGCGAATCTGATAGTGGTCCTCGAAGCGGCTCTTCAGCCCCTTCAGGATCTGATAGGTGTCGTCGACGTTCGGCTCGGTGATGTCGATCTTCTGGAAACGCCGCGAGAGCGCGCGGTCCTTCTCGAATATGCCGCGGAACTCCTGATACGTCGTCGAGCCCATGCAGCGCATCTCACCGGAGGTGAGCAGCGGCTTCAGCAGGTTCGATGCATCCATCACGCCGCCCGACGCAGCACCGGCGCCGATGATCGTGTGGATCTCGTCGATGAAGAGGATCGCGTTCGGCTTCTTCTTCAGCTCCGCGAGCAAGAGTTTGAAACGCTTCTCGAAGTCGCCGCGGTACTTCGTGCCCGCGAGCAGCGAGCCGAGATCCAACGTGTACACCGTGCTCTTCGCGACGACGTCCGGCACCTCCTTGTCGACGATCCGCTTCGCGAGGCCTTCTGCGATCGCGGTCTTGCCGACCCCCGACTCGCCGACCAAGAGCGGGTTGTTCTTGCGCCGTCGGCACAACACCTGGATCACGCGCTCGAGCTCGGCTTCGCGGCCGACGAGCGGATCGATGCGGCCGTTGCGCGCTTGCTCGTTCAAGTTCGTCGCGAACGCTTCGAGCGCGCTCTGGTGGCTCGCCTCGTTGCCGGCGCCGCCCTCCTCGTCTTGCTGCTCGGACGCTTCGGACGACTCCTCCTGGCCCATCACCTTCGAGATGCCGTGCGCGATGTAGTTGACCACGTCGATGCGCGCGACGTTCTGTTGCTTCAGGAAGAAGACCGCCTGGCTCTCGGTCTCGCCGAAGATCGCGACGAGCACGTTCGCGCCGGTGACCTCCTTGCGGCCCGACGACTGCACGTGGAACACCGCGCGCTGCAGCACGCGTTGAAAGCCGAGCGTCGGCTGCGTCTCGCGCGACGCATCTCCGGCGGGAATCAACGGCGTCGTGGTCTCGATGAACTCGGTCAGATCCTTGCGGAGCCGGTCGATGTCGGCACCGACGGCTTTCAGCACGTCGACCGCGACCGAGTTGTCGAGCAGTGCGAGCAACAAATGCTCGACCGTCATGAACTCGTGCCGTTTCGCTCGCGCGTCTTTGAAGGCGAGGTTCAGCGTGACTTCCAAATCTTTGCTCAGCATCGTTGTTCGTCAGTCCGTCATTTCGATCTTGGACATCAGTGGATGGTGATTGTCCTGCGCGTACTGGTTCACCTGCTCCGACTTCGTCTCGGCCACGTCGCGCGGGAAGATTCCGACGACCGCGCTTCCGGAAGTGTGCACCGCGAGCATGATCTGCGTCGCCTTCTCGCGGTTCATTCCAAAGAATCGCTCGAGCACATGTACCACGAATTCCATCGGCGTGTAGTCGTCATTCAGCAGAATGACCTTGTACATCGGCGGCCGCTTGAGCTGCGGCTTCGTCGTCGCAACCGCAACGCCGCCTTCTCGCTCGGGGTCACCTGCATCGCCGCTGCCGCGTTTCGATAAGCGTAGTTGAAGTTGTGATTGCCCGTTCACCGTCGTGCTCGGCTTTCGAAGAGCATGACCGAATGCGAGACATCTTAGCGTGAACTTCGCCACGCTGTCTTCGCGCACGGCCGCGGCCTTGACTCCCGCAAATAGAAGTAGGACAGTTCCTGAGGGAGACGGAGTTTGCGCGGAAGTCAAGTGCGACGCACACCGCGCGCAAGCTTCGACGGGGAGGCGGCGCCGCGATGGCGACTGGAAAAGTGAAGTGGTTCAACAACGCCAAAGGCTATGGGTTCATCGTTGCCCATACCGGTGGTGAAGACCTGTTTGTCCACTACTCGTCGATTCAGATGGACGGCTACAAAACGCTGAAAGCGGGCCAATCCGTCGAGTTCGACATCCAGCAAGGGCCCAAAGGTCTGCACGCGGTCAACATCCGCTCCGACAGTGCGGCCGATGGGCAGGCCGACGTCGAAGACGCGCGCACCGAGTTGCCGAGCGGACAACGCGCTCAACGCAGCGAGATCGAACGCACCGTCATCGAATCGTCGCGCTGACGCCGATCACATCCGCTCGACGATCGCGGCGCCGAACTCCGAGCACTTCAAGAGCTTCGCACCCTTCATCAGCCGCTCGAAGTCGTACGTCACTGTCTTCTGCGATATGGCGCCTTCCACGCCCTTGATCACGAGGTCGGCAGCCTCGCGCCAACCCATGTGGCGCAGCATCATCTCGGCCGACAGGATCAGCGAGCCGGGGTTCACCTTGTCTTGGCCTGCGTACTTCGGCGCGGTGCCGTGCGTCGCCTCGAAAAGCGCCACGGTGTCGCCGATGTTGGCGCCCGGCGCGATGCCGATGCCGCCGACCTGCGCCGCGAGCGCATCCGACAGGTAGTCGCCGTTCAGGTTCATCGTCGCGATCACGCTGTACTCGTCCGGCCGCGTCAGGATCTGCTGCAGCATCGCGTCCGCGATCATGTCCTTCAACACGACCTGGCGACCGGTGTTCGGGTTCTTCAGCTTGTGCCACGGGCCGCCGTCGAGCGGGGTCGCGCCGAACTCGTCGCGCGCGAGCTCGTACCCCCAATCTTTGAACGCGCCCTCGGTGAACTTCATGATGTTGCCCTTGTGCACGAACGTGAGCGAGGGTCTGTCCTCGTCGATCGTGTACTGGATCGCGCGACGCACCAGGCGCTTCGACCCCTCCTCCGAGATCGGCTTGATGCCGACGCCGCAGTGATCCGGGAACCGGATCTTCGTCACGTTCATCTCGGTGCGCAGGAACTTGATCAGCTTGTTCGCGGCTGCGCTGTCGGCTTCCCACTCGACGCCGGCGTAGATGTCCTCGGTGTTCTCGCGAAAGATCACCATGTCGGTCTTCTCGGGGTGCACGACCGGGCTCGGCACGCCCTTGAACCAGCGCACCGGTCGCAGGCAGACGTAGAGGTCGAGCTCTTGCCGGAGCGCCACGTTCAATGACCGGATGCCGCCGCCGACCGGCGTCGTCATCGGGCCTTTGATGCCCACGACGTAGTCGCGCATGGCTTGCAGCGTCTCGGCCGGCAGCCACTGATCCTCGCCGTAGACCTCGAGCGACTTTTCGCCCGAGAAGATCTCCATCCAGTGAATCTTGCGCTTCCTCTTGTAGGCCTTGTCGACCGCTGCATCGACGACGCGCTTCATCACCGGCGTGATGTCGACACCGATGCCGTCGCCTTCGATGAACGGCACGATCGGATTGTTCGGCACGGAAAGCTGGCCGTCGTTGCCGACGGTGATCTTGGCGCCGTCCTTCGGCACTTGGATGTGTTGATAGCCCACTTCGGGTGACTCCGTGGCGTTGCTCGGGTTTCGTGAAGCGCGGGATTATAGCAACGCGTCTTCATCCGCGCTGGCGATCGCCCGATGTCTCGCTTGGTCCGTTTCCACAAACCATACGGCGTGCTGTCGCAATTCACGTCGCCCGACGATCGTCCGACGCTCGCGCGCTTCATCGACGTGCCCGGCGTCTACTGCGCGGGCCGCCTCGACTTCGATTCGGAAGGCCTGTTGCTCTTGACCGACGACGGCAAGCTGCAGAGCCGGATCGCGCATCCGCGACACAAGCTCGAGAAGGTCTATCTCGCGCAGGTCGCCGCCGAGCGCCGCGACTTGCCGCGAACGCTCGAACGACTGCGCAGCGGCGTGACGCTCCGCGACGGGCCGAGCCGCCCGACGTTCGTCGAGCTGCTCGACGCAGAGCCGAAGCTCGCGGCGCGCGATCCGCCGGTCGCGCCGCACCGGGCGGCGGCGAGCGCATGGTTGCGCGTCGGCATGGCGAGCGGGCGCAACCGCGAAGTGCGGCGCTTGCTCGCGGCAGTCGGCCACCCGGTGCTCAGGCTCGTGCGCGTCCAGATCGGGCCTTTTGCGCTCGGTGACTTGAAACCGGGCGAATTCGCGATCGAGGCCGTGCACCTGCCGGCGGGTCAGGCCTCGTCGTCCCACTTGCGGCGGCGACGCTGATCGTCGCTGGTCGGCTCGACCCAGCGGTCGCGCTCGCCGAGCTCCTTCTTCCAGAAGATCGCGTCGGTCTTCAAGTAGTCCATCACGAGCTCGCACGCCGCGAATGCTTCGCTGCGATGGCGGCCCGCTACGAGCACGAGCACGATCTGCGCGCCCGGGTCGAGTCGTCCGACGCGATGGATCACCGTGATCGCGTCGAGCCGCCAGCGTCGCTCGACGCGATCGAGGATCGCATCGAGGCTCCGCTCGGTGAGACCGGCGTAATGCTCGAGGAAGAGGCCGTGCACCGCGCTCTCGGCGTGCACGTCGCGGACGCGCCCGCAGAACGCGACGATCGCGCCCGCCTCGCCGCCGAGCGATTTGCCCAGCTGCCGCCACTCGACGGCAACGTCGAAGTCGGCTTCCTGGATGCGAATCTCGCGGAGCACTCAGCCTCCGGTGACCGGCGGCATGAACGCGACCTCGTCGCCGTCCGCGATCGCCGCGTCGCGCTCGACGAGCTCTTGGTTCACTGCGAATCGGATGCCCGGCGCCGACAGCATCGCCGCGAGATCGGCGCCGCGGGTGCGCGCGAGCACGCCGATCAGCTCCGCGACCGTGCGGGCGCCGCTGCGCTCCACGTCGATCGCGCTCGCCCCGACGCGCTCACGTGCAGCCGCGAAGAATCGAACGCGAACCGTCACCGCGCCTCTGCACGCCAGTTGCCGCTTCGACCGCCGCGCTTCGCGAGCAGCCGAATGCGGTCGATCACGATCGCGCGATCGACCGCCTTGCACATGTCGTAGACGGTCAGCGCCGCGACCGACACGGCGGTCAGCGCTTCCATCTCGACGCCGGTCTTCCCGATGACGCGACATTCGGCCGTGATCTCGAGCACGTTCGGGTCGACGCGCTCGAACTCGAGCGCAACGCTCGTCAGCGCGAGCGGATGGCAGAGCGGGATCAACTCGGACGTGCGCTTCGCCGCTTGGATGCCGGCGAGGCGCGCAACCGCCAGCACGTCGCCCTTCGGGAGCTCGCCCGCGAAGATCTGCGCGAGCGTCTCCTTGCGCATCACGACGCGGCACCCGGCGCGCGCCGTCCGCTTGGTCGCGGCCTTCGCCGACACGTCGACCATCCGCGCCCTACCCTTGGAATCGATGTGTGTCAGACGCGCCACGCGTGCCGCCGCCGCTCGAGCTCGGCGATTACAACGAAAGGGCCGTACGCGCGCAACACGCTGGTAAAATCGCCGATTGCGCGCGGGGTGTGCGTCATCGCCAGCGAAACGATCATGGTCGGGCTCTCCGGCGGCGTCGATTCCGCCGTCGCAGCGCTGCGCCTGCTGGAGCGCGGGCACGCTGTCGAAGCGCTCTTCATGAAGAACTGGGACGAGGACGACGGCACCGAGTACTGCACCGCGAAGGCCGATTTCGAAGACGCAGCGCGCGTCGCCGATCGGCTCGGCATCCGCCTGCATGCGGCGAACTTCGCGGCCGAGTACTGGGACTCGGTCTTCGAGCAATTCCTCGCCGACTATCGCGCCGGTCGCACGCCGAACCCCGATGTCCTCTGCAACCGCGAGATCAAGTTCAACGTGTTCATCGACTACGCGCGCCGACTGGGTGCTGCGCGCATCGCGACCGGCCACTACGCGCGCGCCGTCGGCAGCGGCGCGGAATTCGAGCTGCATCTCGCAGCCGACGCAGACAAGGATCAGACGTATTTCCTGGTCGGCGTGCCGTTGGCGCAGCTCGCGCGCTGCGACTTTCCGCTCGGCGACGTCGAGAAGCCCGAGGTGCGCCGGATCGCGCTGCGCGCCGGCTTGCACAACCACGCACGCCGCGACAGCACGGGCATTTGCTTCATCGGCGAGCGGCGCTTCGCGGATTTCCTCGCGCGTTACGTCGAGGCAGCACCTGGGCCGATCGTCGCGATCGACGGGCGTCGGGTCGGTGAGCACCGCGGCCTCGCATTCTTCACGCTCGGCCAGCGTCAAGGCCTCTCGATCGGCGGCCGCCGCGGCGCGCGCGAGGCGCCGTGGTACGTGGTCGAGAAACGCGTCGCGGATCACGCGCTCATCGTCACACAGGACGAGCGCGACCTCTTGAGCGACTGGCTCGCGATCGACGAGATGAACTGGCTCGCGCAACCGCCCGAGTTGCCGCTCCGCGTGCACGCGCGCATTCGCCATCGCCAGCCGCTTCAGCCTTGCACGCTGCGCCGCCGCGCCGACGGTCGACACTGGCTCGAGTTCGACGCGCCGCAGCGCGCGATCACGCCCGGCCAGTTCGCGTGCGTGTATCTCGGCACGCGCTGCATCGGCGGTGGAGCGATCTCGACGTTCGGGCGGCTCGCGTCGCTTGCGGA
>Ga0335084_10007943_pt1 | contig 10557 bp, 10 predicted proteins | sample Lox_Sample_44_FD_206721 | JGI IMG/M metagenome (GOLD analysis project Ga0335084, IMG submission 206721) | Soil microbial communities from Loxahatchee National Wildlife Refuge, Florida, United States - Lox_Sample_4.4 | ecosystem: Environmental > Terrestrial > Soil > Wetlands | place: USA... | reverse complement strand
GCTCGTCGATGACCGTGAGCTCGAGCGGTTGGCGCCTCACCGAGCCGCTCTCGCCGATCCGGTCCAGGAAGCGGAGGTACTCGCCGAAGCAGCCGAGCGCGATGTGCTGGCCGTTGTCGGGCGGTGGTTCGGGATCACCGTCTCGCTTGGGCAGCGTCTGGACGGCGCCACCGAGCGTCGGCCGCGCCTCGTAGAGCGTCACTTCGTGACCCGAGTCAGCGAGCTCGAGCGCCGCGCTCAGCCCGGCCAAGCCCCCTCCCACGACCGCTGTTCTCATCGCAGGAACCCCGTGCCGACGATGCGCAGCTTGGTCAACGGCGAGAGCCGCAGGGAGCCGTCGAACACGTCGAATCCGCGAGCTTCGATGCGGTCAAGTGTCGCACGGTAGAGGCCCGCGAACGCGCCGACGCAGGCCGCGCTGCGGCCGTCGAGTGACGTGCGCAGGGCAAGCCCGTCCTCGAGGTACGCGCGCGCCCGTGCGGCCTGGAACCCGAGTAGCGCCTGCCACTCCGCGGTAACCCGTCCGGCCGCGATGTCGTCCTCGGAGACGCCGTACGCGGCGAGCTCGTCCTGCGGGAGGTAGACGCGGCCGAGCTCCCAGTCCTCGCGGACGTCGCGGATGATGTTGATCAGCTGGAGCGCGACCCCGAGCGTCTCGGCCCGCTCGACGTCCTCCGAGCCGTAGACGGCGACGCACGCGACTCCGACGGCCCCGGCCACGTGCCTGCAGTAGCCGTGCAGGGCCACGAAGTCCGCGTAGCGGCTCTGCTCGGTGTCCTGCAGGCCGCCGTCCACGAGGTCGTGCAGCGCGGTCGCGGGGATCGCGAAGCGTTCGCGCGCGTCGGCGAGCGCGACGAAGACGGCGTCCTCGGGTGGTGCGTCGAGCGCTCGGTGCATGTCCTCGAGCCGTACCCGTTTCTCGGGATCTGGAAGCTCGCCGTCCGCGATGTCGTCGACGAGGCGTGCGAACGCGTAGATCGCCGCGATCGCGCGCCGCTTCGGGCGTGGGAGCACCATGATCCCGTACGCGAAGTTGCGCGCCTCGCGGCGCGTGATCCGCTCGACCTCGGCGTAGGCGGCCTCCACGTTCAACGAATCGCCGCCAGCACGAGCCGGGCGCGCGAGGGCCGCGGCCTCCCGCCGAAGATGTCCCAGTCCGCGCGCTCCAGAGCCTCGAGCGCCGCCATGCCGCCGCGCGCGAACAGGCCGACCGCCCGCCCGACCCGCCCGCCGAGCGCGCGCCGCAGGTCCTCGCCCGAAGCGAGCAGGCCTCGTGCCCGCTCTGCCTCGAACAGGAGCAGGCGGCTGAGCGGCTCGTTGGGCTCGGCGAGCTCGGTCACGCCGAACGCGCGCCGATCCTCAGCGGGGAGATACACGCGCCCGAGCGCGAGGTCGCGCGGAACGTCCTGGAGGAAGTTGACGAGCTGCAGCCCCGTGCAGACGTCGTCGGAGAGCGCGACCAGGTCCGCCTCCGACCGCCCGAGGACGCCCAGCACCAGGCGGCCTACCGGGTCCGCCGAGTGCACGCAGTAGCCCTTGAGGTCGGCCCAGGTCTCGTACTCCGAGATCCGCTGGTCCATCCGGTTCGCCTCGATCAGGCGCAGAAACGGCTCGCGTGGGAGCTCACACGCCAGGATCGTCGGCTGCAGCTCGCGCATCACCGACCAGGTCGGATCTCCCTCGTAGCAAGCGTCCAGCTCCTCCTCGAGCTCGTCGAGGGCGGCCAGCCGGTCGCCTTCGTACTCGTCGCCGAGGATGTCCACGAGGCGCGCGAACCCGTAGATGGCGCGGAGGTGCGGCCTCACCGCCCGTGGGAAGAGCAGGGACGCGACGGGGAAGTTCTCCGTGCGCGCCCGTTCCGCCACAGCGCTCGCCGAAGCCGGGTCCATGGCCAAAACCATGGCTGGCGGCGACCCACGGAGTCAAACACTTAGTAACAGACTGTTACTTGGAGCCGGTCAGACGGCCGGCTTCGGCCAGATTCGCGTGAGCGCGACACCGGGCCGGATGCCTCGCCGGGAGGCCTCGCCGGCCGGGAGCTCGAGCGCCGCGCGCGCCTTGCGGCAGGAGGCGACCCGCCAGGGCTTCATCGTCGAGGCCACCTTGAGCACGCGGTCGGAGCGGTCGAGGAAGACGACGTCGATCGCGAAGCGCATGAACGCCGTGTGGATCGAGCCCGCCGGGCGGAGCAGAAGCCCCTCCCCGGCCGGCAGGCCGCGCCTGCCGAGCAGGCCGCGCACGCGCGCGAACGGTGTCTCCGCGAGGAGACACCGTTCGCAGACGACGGTTCCGTCGTCACTCGCGAGCGCGAACTGGGGCAAGTCGGTCAATCAGTACCCCACGTGGATGTGGTCGTAGTGGTTGGCCAGCGGGAACGACGGCCCGCCGAGCCCGAGCAACGAGATGATCTGCGCCGGAAGCATCCTCCCCGGGAGCATGAGGAGGGCCCGAACGGCACGCTCGGTCACGCCGCCCGGCTGCTGGTGCCCGTAGATGGACACTCCGCCCAGAGCGGCGATGTCGACCGCGCGGCCGTAGATGTGTGCCGAGATGACGCCCGGCCGTGCATAGAGGCGGTGCCCGCTGATCAGGCACGAGACCGTGACCTCGCCGTAGGTGCCTGCGAGATAGAGCATCACGGCAAGGACGCGAACGTCCACCTTGTGGGACTCGATGTCATGGCGACCGCCGGGGTAGATCTCGATGCGGAGGTCGTGAAGGACGCGGTCCTCGAGGTCCTTCTTCTGCGAGCGGAGCCCGTAGACGAGGCTCGCGAGCCCGACAGCCCGGTAGTAGTGGCGAAGCGCCACGGTCTTGTCGGCGAACGCGGTGTCGGCCGAGTAGGAGAGGGCCGCCGCCCAGCTGTTCGGACGGACACCGAGCGTGCCGAGGCGAAGCGTCAGCGTCCTCAGGTTCGCTCGCGTGGCGGGGACTCGGCCGTTGTGGCCCTCGGCCCTGAGCACGGCGAGGGTGAACGCCCAGTCGACGTGCGCCAGCCGTGAGTACTGCACGAGCTCACGCGCGAAGCGGAGGCGGAGGCGTGCGGCCGGCGGGGACGGGTCGGGCGAGTCCTGATACAGCCAGACTGTCGCGCCGGGAAGGCTCCCCTCCGAGTCGAGCGCCTGCTTCGGCTTGTGCGCGCGCGCCTTCTGCTGCTTGGCCTTGTGCGCCTTCGGGTGCGAGCGCTGACCGGTTTCGTGCTTGACGGCCGACTGCTTGGACGCGCGATCGATCGCGCGGAGGTTCCCGACCGAGGCACCCCGGGCCGCGAGCGGCTTGGCGCTCATCAGCTTCGGCGCGGCGGCAGCCGCCGCGGCGACGCGGGCCTGGAGCTTCGTCGCGTGCACGACGGCGCCGGGCATCTCGTCCGTGGTCGTGCCGGTCGTGTCCGTGAGCGTCGTGTCCGTCGAGGCGGCATCGGTCGAGCTGTCCTCGAGCAGCGCCCGAACGGTGTTGCCGGCGCCTGCCGAAAGAGCCAGACCGGCAAAGAAGAGTGCGCTGAACGTCAACGCCGTCACGAAGCGGCGCTTGTTGCCCGAACGCTCGGCGCTCGGCGCCGGCTTCTGCGGCTTCGGCTCCTCGTCCTCGTCCCACTCGTCCCAGCCCCGGCCGAACACGGCCAGGAGGCAGCTCGCCAAGGAGATCAGGAGGACGTGGCGGAGAAGTCGCCTGGTCAGAGAGTTCCGTCGTGGCATTGCCTTTGCTCCCGTTGGTCGGGCGCCGAGGGCCGCCATTCGGCGCGGATCTCTTGTGGTCCGCAGACGTTCGGCGGACTGGAGCGATATCGAGCCCCTCAGCCGGGTGGCTCTCCCCCCATCGAGGGATGTCCGGGGGAAATCACCAGTTCGAGGGATAGGTGGGGTCGCTTCGCGGAACCGATGAACCGCGCAGTTGAGCCAATTCAGGCGGCGCGGCCACGCCAAAGCAATTTCGGAGGTGTCTCGGCGTGACCAAAAGAATCGCCCGCAGGATCAACAGGCTCCTCACAGGCCTACGAAGACATCCCCGGACCTTCCCCGTGGGCAGGCCGCACGCGCTGGCGTGCGCGACGAAGTGAGAGAGGAGGTGACCCAGATGCTGAAGCTCTACACCTACGTGCAGGCCGCCGCCGATTCACTGCGCCGGCGCGAGGAGGGCCAGACCATGGCCGAGTACGGAGTCGTGCTCGCCGTCATCACCCTGGCCGTGATCGGAGCGATCACGCTTCTCTCCGACAACGTGCGCAACGCGATCGAGAGCGTCGCGAACATCCTGCCGTAAGCAGGGAGTTTTCTCCGAAAGGGGCCCCTTCTCCGGAAGGGGCCCACCCTTCTAGCCACAGGAACCGCAGACCCCGTGACACACATTCGCCGCAAAATTCAGCTTCGATCGGAAAAGGGCCAGTCGCTGACCGAGTTCGCGCTCGCCCTCCCGATCCTCGTCCTCCTGCTGTTTGCCGTGATCCAGTTCGGGATCGTCTTCAACAGCTACGTGACACTCACGGACGCGACCCGCGCCGGTGCCCGAAAGGGAGCCGTCGCGCGACAGCTGACCAATCCGACCAACCAGGTCGTCACGGCGGTCCGGGCATCCGCGTCCGATCTCAATCAGAGTGACCTCAGCGTGTCGGTGAGCTCGACCTGGCTCGCCGGATCGGACGTCCGCGTCAGCGCCTCGTATCCGTACGCGATCCGCCTCTTCGGCGTGGTCGTGAAGAACGGCGTCCTGACCAGCACGACAACGGAGCGCGTGGAATAGCCGCGCCGCTCGGCGTTCGACCCGGCCTCAAAGACCTTGTAAAGCCAGCCGCAAAACCAACCGACAAACCGAGAGAGAAACGGAGCCATGGCATATCGAGCTAGAAACATCATGATCGCGGTCGCCCTCGCGGCCGTGGCCGCAATCCTCACGAGCTTCTACGTGACGAGCTACAAGCGGCACGTTCAGCGCAGCGAGGACCACGTCACGGTGCTCGTTGCCAAGGAAGACATTCCCGAAGGAACCCCGGGCACGGACGCGGCCCACATGATGTCCCGCGTCGACGTGCCGAGGCGCAGCGTCGTCCCGGGCGCCATCACCAGCCCGGACCAGATTGCGAGCCTCGTCGCCACCCAGGAGACGCTCCAGGGTGAGGAGATCACGACCCGCCGGTTCAACCCGGTCGCCGAGAATGGCGTCAGGGCCGACCTGAAGGGCACGTTGCGCGCCGTCCAGGTTCAGGGCGACGCCAACCAGACCCTCGCCGGCACGCTCAGCGACAACGACCACGTCGACGTCGTGGCCACGTTCAAGTACCACCGGGCCAACTCGACGACCGGCGACACGTTCTTCGCGAGCCGCGTCGTGCTCCGCGACCTGACGGTGCTCAAGGCGCCTGAAGGCCCCGCCGTGGGCAGCAAGCTGACGAACAACCTCAACAGCAACTTCTCCGTCCTGCTGGCGGTCACCGACCGGCAGGCGCAGAAGCTCCTGTTCACCGTCAACCAGACCGGCTCCAACGGTGGCAGCGGTTCCGGTTGGTCGCTCCAGCTCCGGCCGGTGGTGCACGCCGCCGACAGCCCGGAGAGCGTGACCACGCTGGACTCGGTGCTCAAGGACGGGCTCAGCTCGTCGCAGCTCCACCGCTACTCCGGCGTCTTCGGAGGAGGATCGTAATGCTCGAAGAGACACAGACAGAGAACGCAAGTCCGGCCCGCGAGCGCGCCCGCATCTTCGTCACGGGCGACTGCGACGGGTTGCCGGATCTGCGCGACGCTCTCGCGAGCCACCCCGAGATCGAGCTCGTCGGCTCGGCATCGGCGGTGATCGAGGGAGCGGCGACGCTGACCGGCGGGCACCTCCAGGTCGTCCTGCACGCAACGCGCTCGGCGACCCTGCCAGTGAACGAGATCGCGGCGATCCGCGAGCACTCGCGTGCCCCGATCATCCTCCTCGCCTCGAACGGCTCCCCCGCCTTCCTCGAGGAAGCCCTGGAGCACGACGTCGCCGACGTCCTCCTGCTCCCGCAGCTGACCGACAACGTCGTCTTCGCGATCCGGAAGGCCGGCCACACGGGCAAGCGCCTGACCGGCGGACCGCAGACGAGGCACGGCCGGCTAGTGACGGTATTCTCGCCCAAGGGCGGAACGGGCAAGACCGTGACCGCGACGAACCTCGGCGCTTCGCTCGCGAAGCACTGGGGCAAGCGCGCGCTGCTGCTCGACCTGGACCTCCAGTTCGGCGACGCGGCGATCATGCTCGGGATCGAGCCGGAGAAGACGATCTACGACCTCGTCACCGCTCCGGGCGAGCTCGACTCGGAGAAGCTGGCCGGCTACACGACACGTCACGTCTCCGGACTTGACGTGCTGCCGGCGCCGCTTCGCCCCGAGGACGCCGAGCTCGTGACCGAGGCCAAGCTGGGTCGGCTGCTGGAGGTCGCGCGTGAGTCGTACGACGTGATCGTCGTCGACACCTCGCCGTTCTTCCACGGGCCGATGCTGGCCACCCTCGACCGCACCGACGAGCTCCTGCTCCTCTGCGGGCTGGACGTTCCGACGCTGAAGAACGTCCGCCTCAGCCTCCAGACGCTGGAGCTCCTCTCCTTCCCGCCCGACCGGATCAAGCTCGTGCTCAACCGGGCCAACTCCAAGGTCGGGATGAAGCCGAAGGAGGTCGAGGCGGCACTCGAGCGCGAGATCACCTACGAGATCCCGAGCGACCGCACCGTCCCGGTGTCGGTCAACCGTGGAAACCCGGCGGTGCTCGCCGACTCGAAGGCCGACTTCTCCCGCGCCGTCCGCGCGATGGGCAAGCAGCTCGTGACAGCCCAGGCCGCGGCGAAGCAGAAGAAGAGCTTCCTCGCGACGCTCTCGAGGAGCTGACGTGGGCCTCCACGATCGACTTCAGCGGCAGAACGGCACGACCAACGGGGGGACCCCGGACGCCCTCGACGCGCTCGCGGGCCATCAACAGCCCGAGACGACCGAGAAGCGCCCGGACCCCTACGCCGAGCTCAAGACCCGCATCCACCACGCCTGCATCGCCAAGCTCGGCCCGCAGCTGTTCTCGGCCGGCAAGGGAGAAGGCGCAGCCTCTGACGAGGACATCGCGGAGAAGGTTCTCCGCGTCGTCACCGAGCAGCTCGCCCTCGACCGCACCCCGCTCACGCGTGAAGAGCGACGGCAGGTCACCCGCGAGCTGACCGACGACATCCTGGGCTACGGCCCCCTCGAGCCGCTCCTCCGCGACGACTCGATCACGGAAGTCATGGTCAACAACCACGACCGCGTCTTCATCGAGCGCAAGGGAAAGATCGAGCGCTCCGACGCGACGTTCGTCGACAACGCCCACCTGCTCCGGATCATCGACAAGATCGTGTCGCAGATCGGCAGGCGCGTGGACGAGGCCTCGCCGATGGTCGACGCCCGTCTCCCCGACGGCAGCCGTGTGAACGCGATCATCCCGCCGCTCTCGCTGCGCGGGCCGACGCTCACGATCCGGAAGTTCTCGCGCGACCCGTACACGATGGACGACCTGATCTCGTTCGGGTCGATCTCGCCCGACGCCGCGGCGTTCCTCTCCGCGTGCGTGCGCGGAAAGCTCAACGTGCTCATCTCGGGAGGTACCGGTACCGGTAAGACGACCACGCTGAACGCGCTGTCCGCATTCGTGCCGGACGACGAGCGCATCGTCACGATCGAGGACGCAGCCGAGCTCCAGCTCCAGCAGCAGCACGTGATCACGCTCGAGGCACGCCCGCCGAACATCGAGGGCGAGGGCGAGATCCGCATCCGCGAGCTGGTCCGCAACGCCCTCCGTATGCGCCCCGACCGGATCATCGTCGGCGAGGTCCGCGGCCCCGAGACCCTGGACATGCTCCAGGCGATGAACACGGGCCACGAAGGCTCGCTGACCACGATCCACGCAAACTCCCCGCGCGACGCTCTCGCGCGACTCGAGACGCTCGTCATGACCGCGGGCGTCGAGCTGCCGCACCGGGCGATCCGCGAACAGATCGCGAGCGCGTTCGACCTGCTCGTGCAGATCTCGCGCCTGGTCGACGGCTCTCGCCGCGTCACCCACATCACCGAGGTACTGCGGATGGAGTCGGACGTGATCACGCTGCAGGACATCTTCGTCGCCCGCCCGCCGGACGAGGACAGCAGCGGCGAGGCTGGCAAGCCGGTCAGGCTACTCAACCCCCTCGAGAGCACGGGCCTCAAGCCCCACTTCCTCGAGAAGATGGCCGCGAACGGCGTCCAGCTGCCACCGACGTTCTTCAGCGACACCAGCACGTTCCGGCCGAACTTCGCAGCCGCGAGCTACGGCGGGTTCGAGTGACCCGCCAGCAGACGCCCAGTCGCCGGCGGCTGCTCCGGATCATCGTCGCGCTGGCAGTCGTCGCGCTCCTCGCGCCGCTGACCGCCGACGCGGCCATCGTCCTCCGTGGAGTCGACGCGAGCGGCTACCCGACGATCCGCGCGACGCTCGTCGCGCCGGTCGCCTCGGACCAGCCGCCCACCCTGAGCGAGAACGGTCGCAAGGTCGTCGACCTCAGCGCGCAGAACCTCGCGTCGTCGAAGAGCGTCGTCGTGGCGGTCGACCGCTCGCAGTCGATGGCCGGCGACAGGCTCGCCGCGGCCGTCGACGGCGCGCGCGCGTTCGTCGCCGACAAGGCGGGCTCCGACCGGGTCGCGGTCGTCGTCTTCGGCAACAAGGCGGTGAAGCTGACCGGCTTCTCGACGTCCACGATCGACGCGGACGACGCGCTGCGAACGATGTCGAACGACACCAAGTCTGGCACCGCGCTCTACGACGCCCTCGGGCTCTCGACCAAGATGCTGTCCGGCGAGGGAGACCGTGCACGTGTCGTCGTCCTGCTGACCGACGGGCAGGACGTCTCGAGCCAGACCACGCTCAAGAACGCGATCGCAGCGGCCCGCAAGGCCGGGGTGATCGTCTACCCGATCGGCGTCGGCGCCTCGACCGCGACCGCCGCCCCACTGCAGCAGATGGCCGATGCAACCGGCGGCAACTACCACAGCGCCGCGACCAGCGACGCGGTCAAGGGGATCTACTCCTCGATCTCGTCTGAGCTGCGCCGCACGTGGCGGATCGAGTACGTCACCGCCGGCCGGCCGGGCGACGCGCTGCACCTGCGCGTCTCGCTCGACCCGGAAGGCGCCGCCTCGGCCAACCTGACCGTTCCCGGAAGCCTCCAGGCCTCCGACTCCGGCTCGCACGGCCTTCCCTCCCCCCTCTACTCGCCGCTCGGCGGGCTCGTGCTCGCCGTGCTCGTTGCGTTCCTCGTGCTGAGCGCTGTCGGGTTCCTGCTGACCGGGGCCAAGGGCTCCTGGGTCAAGGTTCGCCTCGCCCCGCACGTCGAGGGCGGCAAGAGTCGCCGCCGCCGGCGAGAGAAGGGCGAGCGCCTGGCCGCGTTCGCGGGACTCTTCCGCGCGACGGAGCAGGCATTCGGCCACCGCGGGATCTGGAAGAAGCTCAACCTCAAGCTCGAGCGGGCAGACGTGCCGCTCCGCACCGTGGAGTTCGTCTACCTGATGGCCGGGTGCGGGTTCCTCGTCATGTTCCTGGCGCTCCTGAGCGGGCGCTCGTCGATCGGGCTGCTGATCGCGCTCGTGATCGGCGCGCTGATCCCGTACGCCTGGGTCAGCTTCAAGGCCAACCGCCGGATCAACGCCTTCGAGGAGCAGCTGCCGGACCTGCTCGTCACGATGGCCGCGTCGCTCAAGGCCGGCCACAGCTTCAAGCAGGGCATCCAGACGATCGTCGACGAGGGCCACGAGCCGGCCAGCAAGGAGCTCGGCCGCGTCATCAGCGACACGCGGCTCGGGCGCCCGATGGACGACGCGCTCGCCGAGACGGCCGAGCGGATCGGCTCGAAGAACTTCTCGTTCGTGATCACCGCCGTCACCATCCAGCGCCAGGTCGGCGGCAGCCTCGCCGGGCTGTTCGACATGGTCGCCGACACGGTGCGCCAGCGGCAGCAGTTCGCGCGCAAGATCAAGGGCCTGACCGCGATGGGCCGCGCATCGGCCTACGTGCTGATCGGCCTGCCGTTCTTCATCGCGCTCGCGATCACGGTCATGAACCCGAGCTACATGGATCCCCTCTACCACACGCCGACGGGCCACAAGCTGATCTTCATCGGCCTGATCATGATGGCGTTCGGCTCGTTCCTCCTGCGACGGCTCGTCCAGTTCAAGGGATGACGCGGATGAGCCAGTTGCCGACACGCACGACTCCCCGCCGCCTGCACCTGGAGGTCTACTGATGCTGATCGTGCTCGCACTCGCGCTCGGCTGCCTTGCCGCGGCCGCCTACTTCATCGGCGATGCAGTCACGCTCCCGGCTCGTGAGCGGCGCGTCTCGATGCGCCGGGCCTCCCGCTACGGCGCGTTCCGCACCCCGCTTGCCAATGCACCGAAGCCGTTCACCGAGCGCGTGCTCACCCCGCTCGGAAACCGGCTCGCGAAGTGGACGCTGAGGCTCCACCCGAAGACCACTGTCGACGGCGTGAGCACGCGGCTTCTCGCAGCCGGTCTCGGGCGCTCGATCTCGCCGAACACGTTCCTGGCC
>Ga0335084_10007942_pt1 | contig 10558 bp, 10 predicted proteins | sample Lox_Sample_44_FD_206721 | JGI IMG/M metagenome (GOLD analysis project Ga0335084, IMG submission 206721) | Soil microbial communities from Loxahatchee National Wildlife Refuge, Florida, United States - Lox_Sample_4.4 | ecosystem: Environmental > Terrestrial > Soil > Wetlands | place: USA... | reverse complement strand
GGATCCGATGCTTCGCATCGTCCCGGAATGACGGCCGAAAAATCACGCCACGTGCTGGTCCAGAATCTTGACCGCTTCGTCGAGCGCGACCGAGACCAGTTGCGACACGCCGCGCTCGGCCATCGTGACGCCGAACAGCCGGTTCATCCGCGCCATCGTGATCGGGTTGTGCGTGATGATGATGAAGCGCGTCTCGGTCGAATTGGTCATCTCATGCAGCAGGCTGCAGAAGCGCTCGACATTGTGGTCGTCGAGCGGCGCGTCGACCTCGTCCAGCACGCAGATCGGGGACGGGTTGGTCAGGAACACCGCGAAGATCAGCGCGAGCGCGGTCAGCGCCTGCTCGCCGCCGGACAGCAGCGACAGCGTCTGCGGCTTCTTGCCGGGCGGTTTTGCGATGATCTCGAGACCCGCTTCGAGCGGATCGTCGCTCTCGATCAGATGCAGCGCCGCCTCGCCGCCGCCGAACAATTCGGTGAACAGCCGCTTGAAATGGTTGTTGACCGTTTCGAAGGACACCAGAAGCCGCTCGCGCGCCTCGCGGTTGAGGCTCTGGATGCCCTGGCGCAGCCGCTTGATGGCTTCGACGAGATCGTCGCGCTCGGTGGTCAGCGCGGTGTGCTGGGCCTCGACCTCGCGGAGTTCCTCCTCGGCGCGCAGGTTCACCGCGCCGAGCCGGTCGCGGTCGCGGCGCAGTTTTTCCAGGTTCTCCTCGATCTCGGAAAGCGGCGGCAGCGCGGCGCCGGGCTCGATCTCGGCGAGGCCCGCGACCGCCTGCGGTTCGACTTCGAGCAGGTCGTGAATTTCGCGCTCGACATCGGCGAGCCGGCGGCGTGCGCCCTCCAGGCGCTCTTCGGCGCGGGCGGAAGCCTCGCGGGCACTGGACAACGCTTCCAGCGACACCTTGGCAGCCCGGTCGGTTTCCGCCATTGCGCCTTCGGCCACAGCCAGCGCGTCGGCGGCGGCGCTGCGATGGTCCTCGGCGTATTCGATCTCGCTGATCAACGCGGCGCGTTTTTCCGCAAACACCATCGGCGCATTGTCGAGTTCGGCGCGCTCGGCCCGAAGCTCGGTGATGCGCGCCTCGATGGTGGTGACCTGTGAGGCGGCGCTCTGCGCTCGGTTCTGCCACTCGTTGCGCTCGGCGATGATCGCCTGCACGCGGCGGTCGGCGAGTTCGGCCTCGCGCGCCAGCGCCTGCGCCTCGGCGCGCACCTGTGCGGCCGCGCGGCGGTGATTGTCGATGTCGGCGCGAACCGCTGACAATCTGGTCTCGGTTTCGATTGTCGCCGGCATGTCGCTGAGTGCGGCAATGGCGGTTTCGTGCGCAGCCTCGGCCTCGGCGCGGTCTGCGCTGACGCGATTGTGCGCCTCTTCGAGCGCGGATTTTCGCGCCGCGTGGCGGTTGACTTCGCGCTCGGTCGCGGCATGCCGCTCGCGCGCGGCGTCCGCCTCGCGCTGGGCGGCGCGCCAGGCTTCGCGCGCGGCGCTTTCGGTTTCCGTGGCGGCCTTGACATGGGCTTCGGCGTTGTCGAGCGCCTGGCGCTTGGCGGTCGCATCCATGCGCGCGAGTTCCAGCTCGCTCTCGATGTCGACGAGGCGCGCCCGCTCGGCGAGCCGCCGCGCGGCGCCGGTCGGGGCGTGCGCCGCGGTGACAAAGCCGTCCCAGCGCCAGACATCGCCCTCCGGCGAGACCAGCCGCTGGCCGGTCTTCAGCTGCGACACCAGGGCTGCGCCGCGGTCCTTGGCGACGACGCCGATCTGCCGCAGCCGCCGCGACAGTTCCGGGGGCGCCTGGACATGGCCCGCGAGCGGCTCGACGCCCTCGGGCAGAGCCGGGTCGTCGCCATGGGCCCCAACGTCGGTCCAGCGCATCGGCGCGGAGGGCTCGACGGGTGCGTCGAGGTCATCGCCAAGTACGGCGCCGAGGGCCTTTTCGTAACCCTTGGTGACCGTGATGCCGTCGATGATTGGCGGCCACAGGTTCTTGGTCTCGGCATTGACGAGCTTTGAGATCGTGCGCGCTTCTGTCTCCAGCCGCTGCACGCGCTTGTCGGCTTCGACCAGCGGGGCACGGGAGGCTTCCAGCGTCTCGCGTGCCTGTGCGTGCGCGGCCTCGCTGGTCTGTGCCGCGGCTTCGCACTCGGCGAGCTTTTCCTGCGCGGTCTCCATCGTCGCCGTCAGCGCGTCGAGGTCGCCGAGGCGCTCCGTTTCCTGGGTCAGTTTCTGCTGCTCGGCGGCGACGTTGCCGATCTCCTGATCGAGCCGCGCCAGCCGGTCACGGTGGCTGCGCACGCTGGCCTCGAGCTGGTTGCGCCTGGCTGTGAGGTCGGCGAGTACGGTGGTCAATTCCGAGAACAGTCGTTCGGCGCCGGACAGCGTTTCTTCCGCCTGCGCAACGCGCTCATCCACGCCGCTGCGCTTCTCGACGCGCAGCTTGATCTCTTCCTTCAACTCGGCGTCTTCCGTGTCGAGCCGCTGCAGCGCGACCTGCGCGTCGAGGGTCTGCTGCTGCTCGCGGCCGATGTCGGAGGACAGTTGCGTCAGCCGGCGATCGAGCTCGGCGGCGCGTTCCTTGGCGCGCGCCTCTTCCCGGTCCAGCATATCGCGGGTGTTGGTCAGCCGCTGCAGGGTGGCCGCAGCGCGCGCCTCGGCGTCGCGCAGGGCCGGCAACTCGGAGGCGCGGATCGCCTGGATGCGGGCGGACTCGGCCTGCTCGCGGGTGCGCTCGGCCATTGCGCGGACGCCGAGGTCGTGGACATGGCCGGCCTCCGCCACGTCGGTATTGGCTTCCATCCAGCGCAGATGGAACAGCATTGCCTCGGCCTTGCGCAGTTTTGCGGCGACCTCGCGATAGCGAATCGCCTGGCGGGCCTGCTTCTTCAGGCCCTCCATCTGTCCGGTGAGCTGGCCGATCACGTCCTCGACGCGGGTGAGGTTGGTTTCGGCGGCCTTCAGCCGCAGCTCCGCTTCATGGCGGCGCGCATGCAAGCCGGCGACGCCGGCAGCATCTTCCAGCACCCGGCGACGCTGTTCGGGCTTGGCCTGGATGATCTCGCCGATCTTGCCCTGGTGAACCAGCGCCGGCGAGCGCGCGCCGGTCGCGGCGTCGGCGAACAGGAGCTGCACGTCGCGCGCGCGCACGTCGCGGCCGTTGATGCGATAGACCGAGCCAGCCTCGCGCTCGATGCGGCGCGAGATTTCCAGAATCTCCCGGTCATTGACCGCGGCCGGAGCAGTCCGGTCGGCGTTGTCGATCGTCATAACGACTTCGGCGTGGTTCCGCGCCGGCCGGTTGCCGCTTCCTGCAAAAATCACCGCGTCCATGTCGGCGGCGCGCAGCGATTTGTGCGAGGTCTCGCCCATCGCCCAGCGCAGCGCTTCCACCAGATTGGACTTGCCGCAGCCGTTCGGTCCGACCACGCCGGTGAGGCCGGGCTCGATCATGAAGTCCGTGGGTTCGACAAAGGACTTAAAGCCGTGGAGACGAAGACGCGTGAGTTTCATGCACAGATTCTCTGTTGGCCGGGCGCGAATCTCTGAGGCCGGACAATACCATAGAAGGCAATGTCGGTGTGGAGGCTGCGCCCTGGGGCCGGCTCTTAAGGTTGCGGACAATGGCGAGGCGAGGGGCCGAGGGCAACCGGCGCCGGCGGCTTTTCCCAAGGCTTTTGCGGGCCTTAAGCCCCGTATTCGGGCGTCAACTGGAAAAAGGCTGAAATCTAGGTTTTCAACAGCGGCTTGATCTTGCTCTCGAACTCCTCGAACGGAGCCTCGCCCACGATCGCCTCGCCGTTGATGAAGAAGGTCGGGGTTCCGTCGACCTTGAGCGAATCCGTCGCGAACTGCCGGTCGGCGCTGATCTTGTCGAGCAGCGTCTGGTCCTTCAGGCAGTCCTCGACTGCCTCCGTGCTCAAGCCCGCCTGCCTGCCGATCTGGTGCAAGGTGTCGGTGGTATTTTCCAGGAGACGATTTTGCGCGCGCCACATCGTCTCGATCACGGCGACATATTTGCTGCCGTCGCCAGCGGCGATGCGGCGCGCCAGCATCTGGCAGGCCACATCCTTGATGTTGAGCGGGAACTCGCGCAGCACATAGCGCACCTTCCCGGTATCGATGTATTCCGCCTTGATCCGCGGGAACACCTCGCGGTCGAAGGCCGCGCAGTGTGGGCAGGTCGGGGCGGCATATTCGACGATCGTCACCGGCGCATTGGCCGCCCCGAGCGCCATGTCCGGGAGCGAGACGGGTTTGCTGGCGTCGGCTGCGCCGACTGCCATGCCATGCATCATCGGCCATAGCGGCGAGACGCGCACGATGACCGCAACGCAGCTCAGCAGCAGCAGGGCTGTCAGGGCACGACGGGCGAGGCGCATCGGCTTGCTCCCCAAGCGAGTCAGGGTCAGCTCTTCAAAAGTGGATCGATCTTCTTCTGAAATTCCTCGAACGAGGTCTCGCCCTTGATCCTGTCGCCATTGATGAAGAAGGTCGGCGTCGAGTCCACCTTCAGCACGTCGCTGGCGTATTTCTGGTCGGCGGCGATCTTGTCGAGCAGCGCCTGGTCCTTCAGGCAGGTCTCGACCTGCTGCTGGCTCATGCCGGCCTGCTTGCCGATCCGTGTCAGCGTCTCGGTGGTGTTCTTCACCACCCAGTCGTTCTGCTGGCGGAACAGCATGTCGGTGACGGCAAAGTATTTCGGCGCATCGCCATTGGCGATGCAGCGCGCCAGCATCGAGCCGGCGGCGGCCTTGATGTCGAGCGGGAACTCGCGAAAGATGTAGCGCACCTTACCGGTGTCGATATAGGCGGCCTTGATTTTTGGAAACGTCTCGGCGTTGAACGCGGCGCAATGCGGGCAGGTCATCGAGGCAAATTCGGTGATCGTGACCTTGGCGTCGGCGGGGCCGAGCGCCATGTCCGGCAGCGAGACCGGCTTGGCGACATCCTCCGCGCTTTGTGCTGATGCGGCGGTGATCAGGTGGAGCGGCGAGAGGCCGGCCAGCGCGGCGAGCCCGGTCAGTGAGAGTGCTGATGTGATGGCGCGGCGCGTGATGATCAACGGTCTGCTCCGGGATGGACGCGTTTGCAAAGGTTTTCAGAGAGCTGTTCGCTAGCTTGAAACGGACATTGTGGCAATGGCGCGCTCTGATTGCGGCAGGCTCAATTTCGCTTGATTGCGGCGCCGAGCCGCGCCAGCGCGGTGCGCAGCTCATCATCTTCGACGGCGGCGAGGGTCTTTGCGACCTCGGAGACGACCGCGGGATCCGGTGCGAGCGGTGGCTTTGGCCGGCCTCGCCGCGACAGCGGCGCCTGGCGCAGCGCCAGCCGCCCGACCGCGCTCCAGCCGAAGAAGCGGTTGACCCGCGCCAGGATCACGTCCGATGAATGCTGGATCTCCAGCGCGATGGGGCCCTCGACCCTCAGCACCAGCGTGGCCGGTTCCGGCGGCTGGCCCTCGACGGGACGCGGCCATTGCATCTTCAAGGGTTCGCAATGGGCCGCAATGTCCGCGCCCGCGATCTCGGCCCAGCGCGTGACGAGTTCGCGCGCGGCAAAGCCCTGCTTGGCATAGACGTCCGAAAACACGTCGCTCAGCATGACGGACAACGGCTTTGCGCTGATCGGGCGGGGCTTTGACATCAAGCGAAATCGTATTCCTGCTGTGAATTGCGCACGCAAAGTGACGATGCGTATCACAAATCACGTTATATGACCTTATGACCCTATCAGTTGCTGCGCACGGGCGAAAGAAAACCGGTCCGTCCATGGACGAGGCATGGAGCAATCGCGCCGAACTGTTGCTCGCCTGGTACGATCGCCATCGCCGCCGGCTGCCGTGGCGCGCGGCGCCGGGCGAGCGCGCCGACGCCTACCGGGTCTGGTTGTCCGAGATCATGCTGCAGCAGACCACCGTGAAGGCGGTCGGCCCCTATTTCGAGAAGTTTCTGGCGCGCTGGCGCGATGTCACGGCGCTCGCCGCCGCCTCGCTCGACGACGTGCTGCGCATGTGGGCCGGGCTCGGCTATTATTCGCGGGCGCGCAATCTGCACGCCTGCGCCACGGCGGTGGCGCGCGATCATGGCGGCCTGTTCCCGGACACCGAGGCGGGGCTGCGGTCGCTGCCGGGGATCGGCCCCTATACCGCCGCTGCGATCGCCGCGATCGCCTTCGACCGGCCGGTCATGCCGGTCGACGGCAACATCGAGCGGGTGACATCGCGCCTGTTTGCGGTCGCGGAGGCGCTGCCGCAGGCCAAGCCGCGCATCCAGGAACTGGCGACAACTCTGCTTGGACCGGCGCGCGCCGGCGACAGCGCGCAGGCGCTGATGGACCTGGGGGCCACGATCTGCACGCCGAAGAAGCCGGCCTGCGCGTTGTGTCCGCTGAGCGAGGGCTGCGCGGCGCGCCTTCTCGGCACCCAGGAAAGCTTTCCGCGCAAGGCGCCGAAAAAGGCCGGCGCGCTGCGGCGGGGGGCTGCCTTCGTCGTCGTCAGCGGCGACCAGCTTCTGGTCCGCACCCGGCCGGAAAAGGGCCTGCTCGGCGGCATGACCGAGGTGCCGGGCTCGGACTGGCGCGCCGGGCAGGAGGATGCAGCGGCGCGCGCGCAGGCGCCGGCCCTGAAGGGCCTCACGCGCTGGCATCGCAAGGCCGGAATCGTCACCCATGTGTTCACCCATTTTTCGCTGGAACTCGTGGTCTACACCGCACGCGTTCCTAAGGGCACGCGTGCGCAAAAAGGCATGCGCTGGATCGAGATCGCGGGGCTCGACGGCGAGGCGCTGCCGAACGTGATGCGAAAGGTCATCGCGCACGGACTGGAGAGCGGCCGCGAGGTGCTTCATTCTGACGGCCATGCGCCGCGCGCGGTGGACGCCGGAAGCAAGCGCCGCTAACGTCGCGCCGTTCATCGCCCCGAGGACCCGTCATGTTCAAGCTCTATTACGCCCCCGGCACCTGCGCGCTCGCCTCGCATATCGCTCTCGAGGAGGCCGGTGCGGACTATGAGACCGAACGGCTCGACTTCAAGCGGAATGAGCAGAACAGCGCCGAGTATCTCGCGATCAATCCGAAGGGACGGGTGCCGTCGCTGATCACCGACCGCGGCGCGCTGACCGAGACGCCCGCAATCCTCGCGTTCATCGCGCAATGTTTCCCAAAGGCCAAACTGGCGCCGCTCGATGACGCCTATGGCTTCGCCGAAGTGCAGGCGTTCAACAGCTATCTCTGTTCGACCGTCCATGTTGCGCATGCGCACAGACCGCGCGGCTATCGCTGGGCTACGGAGGAATCCTCTCTTGCCGACATGAAGCGGATGGTCCCAAAGACCATGGGCGCCTGTTTCGCGCTGATCGAGCGCGACATGCTCGCCGGGCCCTGGGTGATGGGCGAGCAGTACACGATTTGCGATCCCTATCTCTATACGATTGCCACCTGGCTCGAGGGCGACGGCGTCGACCTGTCGGCCCTGCCGAGGGTGATGGATCATCGCAAGCGGATGGCGGAGCGGCCGGCCGTGCGCGCCGTGCTCGCCGAGCAGCAGGCCTGAGCTTCAAGCCGGCCGCAGTTTCGGTCGGTCCAGCTCGCGCCCGGTCTCGAGCATCAGCTTACGCAGCCAGATCGAGCCCGGGTCCATCTGGGCGCGGGTCGGATAGAACATGTACTGCTCGTCGATTCCGGGATCGAGCGGCGGCGTAATCGCGGACAGCGCCAGCCGCTTCGCCAGCGCCGCAATCAGGCGGCGCGGCACGAAGGCGATCAGGTCCGTGCGCGCTGCGACATGCAGCGCCTCGATATAGCCGGGCACCACGAGCGCGATCCTGCGCTCGATCCCTTTTGCGTGAAGCCAGGTGTCGATCAGGTCCTCGTTCTGGCCGCGGATGATGACCGCGACATGGCGCGCCGCGAGGAAGGCGTCACGCTGCTTCAGCTTCGCAGCCATCGGATGGCCGCGCCGCACCGCCAGCGCGTCGCTGTCGGTGTAGAGCAACTGACGGTGAAAACCCTTGAAGGCGTTGCCGATCGAGATCACCAGGTCGATGGTGCGGGCAAACTCTGCGGTGAAGATCGCAGGTCCCCGCCATGGCACGACGTCGATCCGGATGTTCGGTGCCAGCCGCGTGACCCTCTCCATCAAGGGCGGCACCAGCAGTTCGACTGCGAGATCCGGCATCATCAGGCGGAACTGCCGCTCGCTGCGCGCCGCATCGAACGCGTCCGGAACGAACAGTCCGCGGACCTGGTCGAGCGCCTGTGCGAGCGGCGCGCGCAGCGCCAGCGCCCGCGGCGTCAGCTCCATCCGCGCGCCGGTTCGGACCAGAAGCGGATCGCGGATCAGCTCGCGGAGCCGCTGCAGGGCATGGCTGGTGGCCGGCTGAGAGAGCCCGATCCGCATCGCAGCGCGGCTGACGCTGGCTTCCTTCAGCAGCGCATCCAGCGCGACCAGGAGATTGAGGTCAAGCGCATTCAAATTCATCAGATGAATATATATCATGCCATCTATCGATTGGAAGAATGAGGGCGGAGGCGCGACGGTCGGCGGCATTCTTGGAAACGGAGAAGCCGCTCATGAGCGCAGCAACCAACAAGAAACTGATCGAGGAAATTTTTGCCGCGGCGGGAAATCCCGATTCCGCAAACCGCGACCGCGCCTTGTTCACCGCAAGCCTTGCAGACGACGTGACCTGGACGGTGATGGGGCAATATTCATGGTCGCGCACCTTCCGCGGCAAGGACGCGATCCTGAACGACTTGCTCGGCCATGTGAGGTCGCAATTGGTCGACCGGGGGCGCACGGTCGCGCATCGCTTCATCGCCGAGGGCGATCACGTCGTGGTCGAGGCGAAGGGCGACAATCTCACCAAGAGCGGAATGCGCTACGACAACGACTATTGTCTGGTGTATCGACTCGAGGACGGCAGGATCAAGGAGATCCGGGAATATTGCGACTCGGCGCTGACCGAGCGGGCGCTTGGGCCATTTCCCGAGCCTGAGAAGCGTGTCGCGAACTGACGTTTTTGATGTCGTCATTCCGGGTCGCGCGCCAGCGCGAACCCGGTATCTCATGTCACGACCTCTGGATTCCGGGTGCACGCCTTGCAGCGTGTCCCGGAATGACGGCGATCTTGCGTTCAGGCCGCCTTGGTCTTGAGGTGGCCGAACATGATGTGGCGTGCCTCGTCGTCCATCTCGGCCTTGAAGGTAAACTTGTCCTTCAGCGCGATGGCGCGGGCCGCGGCCGGCCGTGCGGAAATCTCATCGACCAGCCGCTTGACGTTGACGAATTTGGCATAAGTCTCTTCGCCGAGCACGAACGGTGCCATGCGCGCCCAGCCCCAGAACGCCATGTCGACGATAGAGTAGCTGTCGCCGACCATGTAGCGGCTGCTTGCGAGATGATCGTCGAGGATCTTGTAGTGGCGCTGCGCCTCGAACTGGTAGCGGTTGTTGGCGTAGTCGAGTTCCTTCGGCGCGAAATGCTTGAAATGCACGGCCTGTCCCGAATACGGCCCGAGACCGGTCGCGATGAACATCAGCCAGGACAACAGCTGCGCGCGATTGGCGGGAAGAAATTTTCCGGTCTTCTCGGCGAGATAGAGCAGGATGGCGTTGCTGTCGAATACGAAGGTGCCGTCATCGTCGATCGCCGGCACCTTGCCGTTCGGATTCACCTTGAGGAATTCCGGCTTGAACTGCTCGCCCTTGCGGGTGTCGACCGCAACGGGCTCAAAAGGCAGGCCGGACTCTTCGAGAAAAAGCGCGACCTTGTTCGGATTTGGCGCGCCGTTGAAATAGAATTTGAGCATGGAATTTTCCCCGCAGGTTCTGTTTTGACGTCGCCGACGGCGCGCGTCCGCTCGCAGCCGTGCGACCGCAATCGACCGTTAGCGGAAGCTGCGGCATTTTCAAATCCCGCGACAAGTCACGTTGTCAGGAGTAGAGCGCGCCGGCCACGCCCGCGATGACCATGCCGGCGCCTGCCACGGCCGACCAGGTCGCGAGCCTCCGCGCCGAAGATAGCCGCGAGGCCTGCGCGGCCCGCTCCGATGGCCTGGTGAAGCCGCCCACGATGAGTTCGCGGTTGAAGTCGCAGTCCTCGGTCAGGCCGTCGGCGAGGCCGACGCAGATCATCAGCACGCCGAGGATGCAGAGGCCGAGAAACCCGAGCAGCGCCATCAGCATCATGGGGAAGATGCCGAGAAAGAAGATCGGCAGCAGCATCAGCACGAGCAGTGTCTCGGACTGTCTTCGCATCGGACGATCAATCAGGAGTGCGGAGCGGGCGCAACGTGCAGATTATGCCTTGGGCGTGAGGATTCAAACCGAAAAGCCTGGTCCTCACGAGGAGGTTTGGTCTGCGCTATGCGCGTAGGCTTACAATTTTGGAGTGCTTTATGTGACATATGCTGCCTGAACGTGCTTTTCGAGGCAGTTAAAAAATTGAAGCGGCGCTGACTACACGCGTTGCTTGAATCCGACGACCGAGCGTCAAATTGTCGACCGGCCTATGGCGCCTTTTCCGAATTTAGTGCCAACAAGATACGTAAAATACCATATCTTG
>Ga0335084_10007939_pt1 | contig 10559 bp, 3 predicted proteins | sample Lox_Sample_44_FD_206721 | JGI IMG/M metagenome (GOLD analysis project Ga0335084, IMG submission 206721) | Soil microbial communities from Loxahatchee National Wildlife Refuge, Florida, United States - Lox_Sample_4.4 | ecosystem: Environmental > Terrestrial > Soil > Wetlands | place: USA: Florida... | reverse complement strand
ACCCATGTCCTTCCCGTCATCCCCTCGCTCCCTCGCCGCTCTCTGCGCCCTCCCCGCCCTCCTGGCCGTGGCCGCTTGCGGGGGGCACGGGCACGGCGAGGCCCCGGCGCCCGCCACCCTGACGTCCATCGAGGTGACGCCCTCGCCCGCGACGCTCGTCGTGAACCGAACGCTCCAGCTCCGGGCGACGGGGCACTATTCCGACGGCACGAAGGCGGACCTCACCGGCTCCGTGGCGTGGACGAGCTCGGACCCGGCCTCGGTCACCGTGGACGTCCTCGGCATGGCCCGCCCCGCGGCCGGCGTCTCGCCCGGGGCGAGCTCCACGCTGAAGGCGGAGACCGGCGCGCTCTCGGCCACCTCGCTCGTGACCGTGGATCCGGCGGCCGCGACGTTCTCGCTCCTCTCGACGGACGACCCGCTGGCCTCCGAGGAGTGGCACCTGCGCAACACCGGGCAGACCGGCTACGCCGACGTCGGCGGCACGCCGGGCGAGGACGTGCACGTCGAGCCGGTGTTCTCGTCGCTGGGGATCTCGGGCAAGGGCGTTCGCGTCGCGATCGTCGACAGCGGCCTCGAGATCGCGCACGAGGATCTCGCCGCCAACGTCGTCCCGCAGGGCTCGTGGAACTTCAGGCTCCGCGACACCGACCCCACCAACCCGTACGTCCGCGGCGACCATGGAACGTCGGTGGCCGGGCTCGTCGGGATGGTCCAGGGCGACGGCAAGGGCGGCGTGGGCGCCGCGCCGGGCGTGGAGCTCGTGGGCTACAACGCGCTCGCGGGCTCCGGGTCGAACGCGGACTTCGTCGCCGCCCTGGGCGGCTCGCACGCGTCGCCGGACAGCGCCTCCGTGGCGGTGTTCAACCAGAGCTGGGGCGTCGCGATACCCACGTCCCCCTCCGCCGGCCTGGACGGCCAGTACCAGGCCGGCACGCACACGCTCCGTGGAGGCCTCGGCGCCGTCTACGTGAAGGCGGCCGGCAACTACTTCCAGGACGCCTACGGGGACCCCGACTCCTACTGCGCGGCCGCGTACCGGAACGGCCTCCCCTGCCTCGGCACCTACGGCGACCCGGGCGACACGAGCCCCTACAACGTCACGGTGGGCGCCCTCGACGCGAACGGCGTCCACGCCATCTACTCGAGCGCGGGCCCCGCCCTCTGGATCGCCTCGCCCGGCGGGCTGTTCGGGGCCAACGCCGACGTCGTCGCGGGGCTCGGGCTCGGCTCGACGCCCCCCGCCTACGTCTACGAGCCGGCGCTCGTCACGACCGACCAGTCGGGGTGCGACCAGGGGTTCGCGCGGACCACGAACGGCGATCCGGTGGACCTCGCCTGGAACCACTTCGGGCTGGGCGCGCCGCCGAACGAGAGCTGCAACTACACGAGCGACATGAACGGGACATCCGGCGCCACTCCCGTCCTGGCGGGGATCGTGGCGCTCTTGCTCGAGGCCAACCCGTCGCTCGGGTGGCGAGACGTGAAGCACATCCTCGCCACCACCGCTCGCAAGGTGGACCCCGACCGGGCGCCCGTCGTTCTGACGCTGGGCCACGGGAGCTACGTGGCCGAGCCGGGCTGGACGACCAACGCCGCCGGCCACCCCTTCCACGATTGGTACGGGTTCGGCGCGGTGGACGCCGCGGCGGCCGTGAACGCCGCCCTCTCGTACCCTCACGGCCAGCTCGGCGCCTTCGTCGACACGGGCTGGCTGTCGAGCGCAAGCCTCTCCATCCACATCCCCGACGACGACGCCGCCGGAGCAACCACCTCCCTGAACGCGACCGGCGGGCTCGTCGTCGAGACCGCGGTCCTCGTCGTCGGCGTCGCCCACACCAAGATGTCCGAGCTCGCGGTCGAGCTCGTGTCCCCCTCGGGCACCCGCAGCGTGCTGAAGGCCCCCCTCGACGGGCTCTCGGTCTCCCTGAACGCCATGCGCCTCGGGTCGAACGCGTTCTACGGCGAGCCGGCCGACGGAGCGTGGACGGTCCGCGTGGTGGACGCGAACGACCCCCTCCCGCCCTCCCCGCCCGGCCCCGGCAGCTGTGACGGCACCGTCGACCAGCCCGAGGCCTGCCGTTTCCAGCCGACCAACACCACGGGCGGGACGCTCCTGCACGTCCAGCTGAAGATCTACGGGCATGCCGCGGGGGCGTCGCCCCTCGTCGCCTCCCGCGAGGGGGCGAGCCCGGACCTGCCCATCGTGTCCACCGGTCCGGCGTTCCGGCACCCCGCTCGCGCCGCCCGGCTCGCGGCGCTGCCGTGGGGCGCGACCCTCGAGTCGACCGCGGGCACGAGGAGACACCTCCCCACCGTTCGCGCCCTCGTGCTCGCGCCGGGAGAGCGCGTGGACGACGCCCTCGCCGGCGTGGGGCGCGACCGCGCCGCGGTGGTCGAGCAGGTCGGCACGTGGCTCCTCTACCGGGAGGACGCGACGGAGACGGCGAGGGTCGTGAAGCGCGCGGGCCGGCGAGCGGTCCCGGTGCTCGCCGCCCCCGACGGCCGGCTGGGGATCGCCCCCGGCACGCTGCGGGTCGCGCTCGCCCCGGGCGGCTCGGCGGAGGCGGTGGCGTCGCGCGCGGGGCTCACGGTTCACCGGGAGTTCCAGGACCGGGGCGTCGCCTGGCTCGACGTGCCGGACGGCATGGATCTCGGCGAGGCGGCTTCCCGGGCCCGCGCCGTGTCCGGCGTGATCTCGGCGGCGGTCGAGGTGCTGGACGCGCCGATGGTGCCGTTCTGAGGACCGCGGCTCAGCGCTCCTCGAACCGCTTCTCGCCGGCCTCGATGCGGACCGCGAGCTGGTTCTCGGGGCGCGGCAGGGGGCAGGTCGCGTACTTCGTGAAGGCGCAGGGCGGGTTGTAGGCCTTGTTGAAGTCGAGCACGACCTTCCCGTCCTTGGGCAGGTCCGTGTACAGGAACCGGCCGGCGCCGTAGGTCTCCTTCCGCGCGGTCTGGTCGCGGAAGACGAAGAAGAGCGGCCCGCCCGGCTCCTCCTGGGTGGGCTCGAGTGCGTAGGCCTTGCCATCCACCTGGAAGGTCGCGCGGCCCGGTACCTCCTCCTCGTCCGGGATGCCGACCACGCTCGGGGTCACCACCTTCTTCGGCGTGGCGAACGCCTCCCAGCGGGCCTCGATGCGCCAGCGCTTCTCGTAGGGCCAGCTCTCGATCCCCTTGAACCCGGTGCGCATGGGGCTCGCCGCGTCCCACACCCGGAGCGCGAACTTCGGGCCCCGCTGGATGACCGCGAGCTGCCGCGTGCCGTTCCGGAGCCGGTCCGGGTTGTCGGCCCGGTCGGTGAGGATCTCCCGCGAGGTGACCGGCGCGCCCTCGAGGGTCCACCCGTCGACGGCGGACGCGGCGAGCCGCACCTTGCCGCCCTGCATGATCCAGGTGCCCGGCAATCCGTCGACCCGGTTCTCGCCCTCGGCCAGCCAGTGCAGCCCGACGAGCGCCAGCCAGCCGTCCTCGCGCTGCAGGTTCCTGAGGCGCTTCTCGCGCCAGGCCTTCCACTGGGCCTCCGGCGAGTCGGGGGCGGGGTCGGCGGCGAGCGCGGGCGGAGCGGACATGGAGATCACCAGGGCGGCGGCGAGAACGCGGGGTCGCATGGCGGCAGTCTTGTAGCGCGACGCCGCCCGGCGCGCACCGGCTGCGAGCGGCCGGGGAGCGACCCTGGCCGCGCCGCCTAGAACCGGAGCGTCATCGCCGCGTAGGCCCCGCCCCTCGTCGGCAGGACGTCGAGCGCGGCCACCTCGCGGTAGGCGGCGTAGCGGCCCGGATCCTCGCCCGAGATCCAGAAGAACGTGGCCGCCACGGCGCCGGCCGCGCCCACCCCGGCGCAGACGTACGACATCGTCTGGTCGGTCTCGATGTCGCTCTTCAGCTGGTTCGCCTTGGCGCGCTGGCTCTCGTCGCCGTCGAGCAGCGCGCGCCGTACATAGAGGAACGTCCCCGGCGAGGTCTCGTTGCCGTAGGTGGACGACGCCTGGGTCTGGAAGTAGACCGCCCCGGCGACGCCGGCGAGAGCGAGGCCCGTCGAGATCCATGCGCCCATGCGCAGCTTCTTCTGCCTCGACTCGTACTGCTTGATGAAGTCCGGGCTGGGCACGAGGCTGACCTGCTCGTCGAGCACCTTGTTCGGCTCGACGTTGATGTCGCGCTGATAGGTGACGAAGCCCTGCTTCTCGACCGAGAGCGTGTGCGGGCCGCCGGACAGCGCGATGGCGCCCTGGAGCGGCGTCGTGCCCTTGATCTGGTCGTCCACCTTGACCACCGCCCCGGTCTCCCGCGTGGAGACGACGAGCCGCCCTCCCCGGCCCGCCAGCACCTTCTGCACCAGCTTCCCGACCGCCTTGCCCACCCGGGTCATGAGCTCGGCCTCGCTCCGGGCCGTCTCGATGGCCGCGCCCTCGCGGGTGCCCTTGCGCACGCCGGTGAGGGTGAGGTCGAGCTGGTACGTCTCGGGGATCCCGGCGGAGGCGGCGAGCTTGGTCACCTTGCCGGAGACCATGTAGTCGGCGCCCAGGGCGCCGCCGATCTCGGTGAGGCACCCGGCGTCGGAGCAGCCGAGCATCTGCTTCTGCTTCTCGAAGGCGAGCAGCGAGCGGATGGCCTCGTTGGTGATGACCTGGAACGCGGCCAGCTTGTCGAGCTCGTTCGCCACCGAGCTCGCGGCGGCGCTGGCGAGATCCTTCGAGGCCCCGTTGTTGGCGAAGTCCATCACGGCGACCTTGGGGCGGCCCTGGGCGGCGGCGGCGAGCGGGAGCGCGGCCAGGATCGCGGCGGCGGCGAGAAGCTTGTGCATGGGGGCCATCATACCGTCCTCCAGCGAGAATGCGTCCGGGCGGCGACCGTCACGGCAGGGCCGAGGCGGCCTTCCAGACGAGGCGGAGCGAGTGGTTGTTGTAGTCGGCCACGACCGCGTGGCCGGAGGGGGTGAACGCGATGCCCGCGGGCTGGTTGAGCTGGATGTTGAACCGATCGGGGACGAGGGTCGTGCTCGCGTAGCTCCCGGCGAACCCCGCGACTCCCGACCCGAACCAGAGGCGGTTCGTGGGCGTGGAGCCCGAGAGGTCGATGTACCGGACCCTGTGCCCGCCGATGTCGGCGAGGAAGAGCCGGCTTCCGGGGCCGTACGCCAGGGCCGGCGGGATCCCGAAGTACGAACGGGAAGCCACCATGCCGTCCGCGTCCGAGCTGCCCGAAAGCGCCTGGCCCGCCACGTAGGTGAGGCTCACCCCGTCCCACTTGAGCACGGTGAAGACGGTGGAGCTGCCGGTGGCCGTGCCGCAGCCGTAGCCCGAGACGTAGAGCGCGCCCGCGGGATCGATCGCGAGCCCGCAGCTCCAGTTGCCGGCGGCGCAGCCGCGGAAGTTGATGGTCCCGCTGCACGCGGTCGGAGGGTTGACCGTGTTGGCGTCCACGAGCACGGTGTCGATGGTGGGCGGCGAGGCGGTGAGGTCGATGACCCGGATCCGGGGCCCGTTCTCGCCGACGTAGAGCTTCCCGCCGCGCTGGGCCAGTGCGGAGGGGTAGTAGATCGTCGAAGCGGAGGCCGGCCCACCGTCGCCGCCGCCGCTCGTGGGCGTGCCGTTGCCCGCTATGGTGGAGATGAGCCCGGTTTGGAGGTCGACCGCGCGCACGCGGTTGTTGTACTGGTCGGCGATGAAGAGCGTCGTACCCGCGTCGTCGAGGGCGAGGCCCTGGGGGTAGTAGAGCGTCGCGAGGGCGGCGAGGCCCCCGTCCCCGTTGAAGCCGGCGGAGGCGTTGCCCGCGACGATCCTCGCCGAGCCGTCCGGGGCGATGGCGAGGACGCGGTGGTAGTAGGTCGACACGTAGACGGTTCCGTCCGGGCCGGATGCCACGGCCCAAGGATAGGACATGTGCGACACCGGGCCGAACGAGGGCGAGGTCGAGAGCCCCGTGAAGTCGTTCGAGCGGTCCTCGTTCAGGACCGTGAAGATCGTCCCGGCCGGCGGCTCGGTGGCCGTGACGCTGTAGGAGACCGGGCTTCCGGCGACGTCCTTGCCGAACAGGTCCTGGTAGGAGATCTGGAAGGTGTACGTCCCGGGCAGGAGGCCCGCCCGGACCCCGAACGAGCCGTTTCCGTTCACGTCGGTCGAGGCGGAGCTCTGGCCGAGGTAGCCGGCGGGGCTCGACGTCGCGGCGGCCGAGACCGTGAAGCCGACGAGCGCGGCGCCCGCGGAATCGGTGAGCTGCGCCTGGAGGAGAGAGGGCGGCGCCATCCCGATGACCGCAGTCTGGGGCGTGCCCCCCGAGGCGGCGAGCGCCCCTTGCTGGACAAGCGACGAGCCCAGGCCGACCACGCTCCGGACCACGTTGTCGCGGGCCTCGGTCACGATGGCGTCGATGCCCTTGCCGGTTCCACCGCGGGCGAAGTCGATGGAGACGGGGCCGTCGAAGCTCGCGTCGGTGGCGGCGCCGCCGTCGCCGAGCGAGGACGCCGCGCCCGTGCCCGCCACCGTCCGGACCACGCCGAGGGGCGAGATCCGCCGGATCACGTTGCCCGCGAGCTGGGCCGTGTAGAGGTTGCTCGCGGCGTCCACCGCGAGGCCCGGGGTGTCCGGGAACGAGGTCGCACGCGAGAATCCCCCCTCGGTGGTGAGCCCGGGAGTCCGCCCGGCGACGTGCACGAGCGGGCCGCCGCCCGGCGGCACGCGCACGATGCCGAAGGTGGTGCCGCCCACCCTCGTTCCGCAGATCCGGCCGGACACGAACATGCCCCCCGACCCCGCCGAGGCGAGGCCACATGGGTTGCCGGAGCAGTCGGAGAAGGCGACCGGATCGTTGCAGTTCGTGTCCAGGCTCCAGGCGTCGATGGACCCGGCCGCCAGGTCCACCCTGCGGAAGCGGGCGTGCGACTCGTCGCGGACGTAGAGGTACTTCTTCCCTCCATCCGTGCCGAGGCCGATGCCGTCCGGATAGGACAGGGTCGTGCAGCCGTTGGGGTTCAGCGGGTCGCAGGCCGCGGGCCCTCCGTCACCGTATGCGGGGCCCGTGGAGGTGCCGCCGCCTGCGATGTTGAGGATCCACCGGTTCGTGCCGGTGAGCTGGATGGCCCTCACCCGGTTGTTGTAGGTGTCGCTGACGTAGAGGAGCCCGGCGGACTCGTCGAGCGCGATGTCGGTCGGGTAGTAGAGCTTCGCGGAGGTGGCCGGCTGGTTGTCGGCGGACGCGCCGGGCTGGCCGGACTGGCCGGCGATCACCACCGGGGCGCCGCCGCCCGCGGGGATGCGCTTCACCGTGTGGTCGTACGTGTCCACGAAGTAGACGTCGCCGTTCGACGCGACCTGGGGGCTGCGCAGGCTCTGGCTCCCCACCGGCGTCTTCGAGTAGAGCGTCTGGACCTGGCCCCCCGCCGGCACGCAGACGCCGGTGCGGCACGTGTCGCCCGAGCCGCAGGGCGTGCCATCCGCCTTGTTCGACCCGGCCACGCACACGGCGTACCCCGTGTTGCACGAGACCACGCCGGACTTGCAGGGGTCGCTCGTCGTCTCGCAGCCGGCGCCCGCGCTGCACGGGACGCAGGCGCCGGCGAGGCACACCTGGTTCGTGCCGCAGCCCGTGCCGTCCACCACGTCGAGCGCCGTCTCCGTGCAGCCGCTGCCGGTGGCACACGACCGCGCGCCCACCTTGCACGGGTTGGTCGGCGGGACGCACTGCACGGAGCACGCGCCGCACCCGGAGCCGGTGCACGCCACGCAATCCCCGGCCGAGCAGCTCTGCCCGGGAGCGCAGGCGTAGCCGTCCGGCAGGTTGGCTCCGATGTCCGTGCAGAGCGGCGTGCCGTCCGCAGCGCAGATCACCACGCCCACGTGGCAGAGGTTGGAAGGCGGGCAGATGCGACCCGTGTCGCAGTAGGGCACGCACGCGCCCGCCTGGCAGACCTTCCCCGAGCCGCAGGCGGTCCCGTCGATGGCGTTCCCGACCGGCACGCAGGTCTGACCCCCAGAACACGAGGAGGTGCCCACCTGGCAAGGCTGGTCGGACGTCTGGCAGGGCGCGTTCGGGACGCAGGCGCTCCCGCCGTCGCTCGAGAGGTGCAGGTCCGGGATCGTCGCGGTCTGCGCCGGGGCCACCGCCACGTTCGACACCCGACCCACCCCGAAGCCCGCCCGTATGGCCGAGACCTGATACACGCCGGGCATCACGCCGGCGATGGTGAAGGTCCCGTCCGATGCGGCGTCGGATGAGTAGGTCGTACCGGCGCCGTCCACCGCCACGAGCGCGGTGGTGCCGGATCCGCCGGGCGAGTCGAGCACGACCTTGCCGGAGATGCTGCCGGGATCGCCCGTGCCGCCGCCGCTCAGGGGAAAGAGCGTGAGGTCGCGGAGCGTGAAGTCCTCGCCGGGGCGGAGATCCACGCCGTCCACCACCGCGCTCTGGTAGCCGGTGCGGAAGGCGGCCACGCTGAGGCTGCCCTCGGGCAGGTTGTCGAGGACGAACGACCCGTCGTCGTTCGTGAAGGTGGTGAACGGGCCCTGGGGCACGTAGACGATGGTTCCCGCGTTCCCGCCCGGCCCGGCGGCGTCGGCCCGGAGGATCTTGCCCGTGAGGCGCGCGTTCTCGCTGACGGTCACCTCGCCGATCGAGACCTGGAGGCCGGGCCGGACGCCGAAGGCGCCGAGGTCGAGCACCTTCTGGCGGCTCGGCACGCCGGTGCCCATGGGGTCGAACTGGATGAGGAGCTGGCTCGCCGTCGCGTCCAGGTTGGCGAGCACGAACCGGCCCTGGGCGTCGGCGAACGCGATGCGCCCGGTGCCCAGGAGCTCGATGCGGGCGCCGGACGCGGGCTGCTTCGTCGAGAGGCCGGGCTGCGCGACGACGACGGTTCCGGAGAGGGAGCCCTGGGAGGCCGCGGGGGGAGCGGGCAACGACAGGTCGCGGCTGCAGGCGGTGGCCGCGAGGACGACGACGAGAAGGCCGGCTCGAGCGCGGTGGAGCATCCCCCAAGCGTAGCGGCATCGGAGGCGCCGTCCGATGACCCCACTCACTCCCAGGCGGGGCGCCCTCGGGCACGGGACGCGTGGACGTCTCCTGCTGACTTTCTCAGCGCGCTTCGGAGGCCGGCGTCTCGCCTCCGGTCAGGCCGGCGTCGAGGCGCGCCGGCCGGAGCCGGCCTCGTCGCCGGCGGGACGTGCCGCCCAGAAGCGCGGCGGAAGGTAGGCGGCCGCGATGACGACGACCTGGGTGACGGAGAAGAGGAGCAGCGCCCAGAACGCCTTGTCCATGAAGCCGTACGAGTGGAGGCCGATGCCCAGCATGTTGACGCCGAACCAGGACGCGCTCGTGATGACGTTGCCGAACACGGCCATCGCCATGATGCCCCGGTCGCGCGCGTAGCCGCCCCACCGCGAGTGGAGGATCACCGCGTTCCAGAGCACGATGAGGAGCGCCCCGTTCTCCTTGGGATCCCACCCCCAGAACCGGCCCCAGGACTGGTCCGCCCAGATGCCGCCCAGCACGGTGCCGAGGAAGCTGAAGAACAAGGCGAAGCACACGACGCCGTAGGCCATCCGGGACAGCGTCTTCATCGACTCGGCGTCGCCCGCGCCGAACAGGCGCATCCCGATCCAGACGATCGCGATGAGGCCCGCCGCGTAGGTGCCGGCGTAACCGACGGTGATGGCCACGACGTGGGTCGCGAGCCAGAAGTTGGAGTCGAGCACCGCGCGCATCATCTCCATCGTGTCGCCGTCGAGGGAGAGGTGGTGGGCGATGAGCAGCGTGGCGAACCCTGCGGCGCCGGCCACCAGCGTGCCGAATCCGCGCCGGTACATGCGCTCGAGGACGACGGCCACGACGACGCCCACCCAGCCGACGAACACCGCCGAGCTGTACAGGTTCGTCACCGGCGGCCGCCCCTGAAGCACGATGCGCGACGTCAGCCCCGCCGTGTGCACCACCAGGCCGGCGAGGAGGAACCCGAACGCCACCGGGCGCAGGATCTCCGGCCGCCACATCCAGGAGCCGAACAGCACGAGGAGCGCCAGGATGTAGAGGACCATGCCCAGGTAGAACGGCTGGGCCAGGTTGAAGAGCCACTCGTCGGAGGCGTGGCGGGCGAGCTCGGGGCGGAGCGAGGCCGCGTCACCCTGGAGCGCGCCGAGCGCGGCGTCGAACGCCGCGGGGTCCTGGAGGGTCCAGCCGAGGCTGAGGCGCGCCCAGTGCGCGAGCACGGGCTCCACCGGGCCCGAGCCGCGCAGGGCGTCGGCGATGGCGCGCCAGCCGGCGTCGCCCTGGGCGGGCAGGAGCGGACGGAAGAACGCGTACTGCGCCATCTCGGCCCGGCGCGCCTCGCCAGCGGGCGTGCCGCGCAGCCCCACCTCCATGACCAGGCCCTGCCCGTCGAAGTACTGAACGGTGTTGCGGAGCCGGTGGTAGAGGAGCACCCGCTGGAAGAGGTTCAGCACCGCCGTCTCGAACCGGGTGCGCTGCTTCGCGTCCTTGGCCTCGGCCGCCAGGGCTTGCTTCTGGATCTCCTCGATGTAGGGCCCGACCTGCTGGAAGCTGAAGTAGCGGTTCGAGCTCTGCTGCAT
>Ga0335084_10007937_pt1 | contig 10561 bp, 7 predicted proteins | sample Lox_Sample_44_FD_206721 | JGI IMG/M metagenome (GOLD analysis project Ga0335084, IMG submission 206721) | Soil microbial communities from Loxahatchee National Wildlife Refuge, Florida, United States - Lox_Sample_4.4 | ecosystem: Environmental > Terrestrial > Soil > Wetlands | place: USA: Florida... | reverse complement strand
TCATCTCGATCACGACACCGTTCTCGTTACGCATCACGGCGACGTCGGCCCCACCGCCTGCCGTCGCGCCCGCGCCGGCGGCCACGTAGTTTCCGGAAAAGTCCGCGAGGTTCTTCAGATTCTTCACGGTGCCCACCGCCGTGGCACGGCTCACTCCCACCTCGCCGACGGAAAGCCCGTCGACCTTGACCGTGTACGTCTTGCCCCCATAGGCGAGCGTCCCCTTCCCCCAGCTGAAGCCGACGCCGGCGGCGATCGAGCCGTCCGTCAGTCTCAGCGTCCCCGTCCCGCTCTGCGCGGCGCCCAGCCCCGCGAGCGCGGCGACGAGACCTCCCACCACCGCTGCGATCAGCACACGACGCATGTTCCTGTCTCCTCCCCGCCGGGATTTGTGATTTGGACGCGCCTTCGCCCGGCCGAAGATCGAACGGGTCGCCGGGCCAGGCCGGCCGACCTCGTCGTCCGTGTTGTCGTTCTGATGCGCTCCTGGTGCGCGCCGTGTCTCTCGCTGAAATGTTCGCAAGAATGGAGCAATCGCCGGGCCTCATGGATTGACCTCGACCAAGGAGGCTGCGATCGACGGGCGTCCCAGTCTGAAGCTGACGAGAACCTTCCCGATCTGCTTTTCGGTCTGAAACAGCCCCAGAGCCGATATTCGTTGGTGTTCGGCCTCCGCGACCTTCCCGATACCTTCAGCGTAAAATGTGTACAAGGTGTCGGTGACCGAGACGACGGCGAAGATGTCGATCCTATAGTCTGTTTTCACCAGTGTGGCGCGGAACGTACCGGCCGGCGCCGTGACCCGATACATGCCGGCATGGACCGTCGTGACGCGGATGCGCCCGCTGCACCACTTTGAGTCGGGGTTCGCCGCGCGATATACGTTCATCCTGCCGTCGTAGACCCTCGTTGCGCCCGGCTCGAGCGCCGCGATCAAATAAGTCAGCGGCGGCTCGTAAGACACGATCGCCTTGTGAGCGTGAACGATCTCGCTGGGCAAGACGAGGCTGCCGTCCGCCGTCCGGCTCAGGTAGAGGGTGTACTCGTCTCCGATCGTCCTCCGCCAGGTCTCCCCTCTCCCGGTTGGCACGATCACTGCCAGAGCCTCGCGCAGGGTCGTGCCCCGGCGGGCGCCTGCCGTGATTTCATACGTCCACTCGCCCGGCTCCCACCGCGCGACACTCAGGGGATCGCCCAGCCGCCGCGCCGTCTCAACAGCTCCAGTCTCCAGAGCTTCAACAACGCCCGCACCAAGAATCTCGTGCACCCCGCGCGGTACGTCGACCGCCAGGTCGGCCCCGGCCCCGTCGCTCCCCCGAAGGGTCCCGAAGAGCAGAACGATCCCCGCTACCACCAAGACAATCCGCCGCGTGAGCCACCGGGTCCCGCGCTCGTCCATGTCGCCTCCAGTCCCTCTGGTGCGGACTGAGTGCGCCCTATCCGACCTTGGTCGGAGGCAGGTGCTCCGTTCGCGAGGCTCGGGACGCTCCGACGAGCGTTCTCGCAAAGATGCGATTGGCTTCTTCGAGTGTTTCCTTCGAACCGATGTCGTACCAGCTTCCAGGCACCTTCCAGGCGTAGACTGGCGTCCGGGTGTAGAGCCACTGCACCAGCCGGCCGGGTTGATCGGGATTGTTTGCTTCGGTGATGTATTGCCCGATCATGGGGAGGACGTGGCGCGGATAGTAGTAGAGGGCGATGCCGGTCAACGTGCTCGTCGGCGCCTTGGGCTTTTCTTCGAAGAACGTGATCTTCGCCGTTGAATCGATCGTGATCGCGCTGTATTGCTTGATCTGTTCGAGACTCCCGACGTCGTACACCGCCAGCACTGGAGCATTCTTCTCGCGGCAAAAGCGCCCAAAGTCGCCGAGGTTCTCGCTGAAGAGATTGTCGCCCGCCACCACGATCAGATCGTCGTCGATATGCTCCTTGGTAATCACCAGGTGCATGTCACCGATGGCGCCCAACTTGTTGGTGTCATCGGTGGACCGATCATCGACGATCCTGAGGTCGAGCTTCGCCCCAGTGGCGCGATACTCGTCGGACCAGCGCTGGAAATGATCGGCGAACTTGGCGTTGGTGACGAGGTAGCCGCGATCCACTTCGATCGGCGCGATCGTCTCGAGCACATACTCGACTATAGGCTTGCCCGCCACCGGCAGAAGCGGCTTCGGCTGGTTCAAGGTCAACGGATACAAGCGCGTCGCATATCCCGCGGCCAGAATCAATAACTTCATAGTGTCTCGACTGCGTGGCCGCGGCTAGCGGCTGACACGCTCCGGCGCCTGAGCGATGACGCCGGGAGCGCCCGGCCTGACGATCACGTCGCGCGGCGGGCGGGTGCTGTTGATCGCGGGTGCGAGCAGCCTCAGCACCGAGAGCGGGAGCGCGCTCGTGAACTGGTACTGGCCGGCCGCCCTGCCCGCGACGGATGCCGTGATGATGCCGAAGTACCGGTCACCGACGTAGAAGGCGAAGGCGGCGGTGCGGCTCACGGGGCGGGACGAGATGAGCCGCCCGGGTCCTGCGAAGGTATCGAAGCGGTTGTCGCCCGAGCCCGTCTTGCCCCCGACCACGACCGGCTTCCCGCCGGGCTCCCGGAAGGCGCCCGCCACGCGACGCGCGGTGCCGCTCTCCACCACCTCCGCGAGCGCTCGGCGCAGCGCCCGCGCCACCGGAAGGGGGAGCACGCGCTCACCCGTGCTGGGCGCGGGCTGGAACACGGTGTGATAGGGCGTATCCGACGCGAAGCGAAGCGCCTCGATGGACGACGTGGGGCGGCGAACCCCGTCGTTGACGATGATGCCCATGAGCTCCGCGAGGGCGGCGGGACGATCCGCCGAGCTGCCGATGGCGGTGGCGTAGGACGGCACGAGCTGCCCGAAGGGGAAGCCCAACCGGCTCCAGTAGGGTGTCATGCGCGCGAAGGCATCCTGCTCAATCTGGATCCGCACCCGCAGGTCCTGAGGGTGACGCCGACGCTCCTGGAGCAGCCATTTCGACGCAAGCCAGCGCGGCTCGCCGCTCCGTGCCATGAGCTCGCCCAACGTGACCGCAGGCGTCCGGCTCATCTCGCCGGCGATCCAGACCTCGAGGGGATGCCGGCCCAAGAGATAGCCGTAGTCGAGCAGGGTGAGCTTCTCGCTCCCGTAGGCCCGCACGAGCTTCGAAGTCTCCTCGGCCGTCAGCGGGGAACCCTGCGCGTCGCACCACCGCACGAGCGCCTCGCCGTCGGCGCCGGGGAACCAGGCGAAGAACACCATGGCCAGGTGACGGGGCGAGTGCACGCGCTCTCCAAGAAGCCGCTTGAGCACCGCGCTCGACGGGAGCCCCTGGTACTTCGCGTACGCGCGCGCGAGATGCTGACGCGACTCCTTGTCGGCCATCTCCTCGAGCATCCGGCGCCGCTCCGGATGATCGGGGTCGGCGAGCACGGCCTGCGCGTCGTAGGGTAGGCGCGCCTCGTGGAAGCGCACGAGGTCTCGCATGAGCCGGACGAACACCAGGTTGGTCGAGTGCGCGAGCGCCTCGTGCACCTCGAGCACGCGGCCGTTGTCCTCGGGATCGAAATTCTCGAAGCGGTGCACCCCGCCGCCCGTGAAGAAAGCCTCGTAGGGATGAGCGGGATACTTGCGGGCGAGGGCCCGCGCGAGGAAGGCGTCCACATCGAGCCGGGGCTCCTTCCCCAGCGTCTCCGCGGCCCAGCGGGTCAGGGGGTCGCGGGCCTCCTCCGCACGGCGGCCCATGGCCTCGCGGTCGAGAGGCGCGAGCTCGCCGTGCAGGCCCGCCATCAGCTCGAGGTAGTGGGTCAGGGTCCGGAGCTTGGCTGTGCTGCCCAGGTCGAGCTTCATGCCCGAGTTGATGTCGAAGGGCCGGTCGAGGTTGTCGGCCTGGACGCGCAGGAGGTTGCCCGACGGTGTCCGCTCGAAGAGGAGGAGGCTGTAGACCACGCGCCGCGGATCGCCGGTCAGGAGCAGCCGCTCCGCGCGAAGGCCGCGGGCGTCCACGAAGTCCTGGTCGCCGAGCTGGCGGAAGAGGCGGGTGGCCGCGTCCTGCAGCGAGCCGTCGATGGTGCTCTCGACCTCGAGGTGCAGCCGGTCCATCTGGTAGAGGCTGCGCACACCCAGGAGGCGCCGCACCTCCTCGCGGACGGTCATGGAGGCGCGGCGCTCGGCGAAGTCGATCGTCGGCTGATCGACGCGTCCGTTGAAGCGCAGCGGCACGTCGCGAAGCCCGCGGTAGAGGTCGTGATCGATCACTCCTGCCTTCAGCAGCAGGTCCGCGTTGGCGTCGATCTTCTTCTCCAGCAGCGCGGGGTCGTTCACCAGGTAGCGGGTGGGGGCGCGCACCGCGTAGAGCAGGGCCAGCACGTGCTTGTAGGCATCCGCCCTCGCGGTGCTGCCGGAAGCGGCGAGCGCCTCTCGCACGTGGTCGAGCTCGCGGTCGAACCAGGCCCGCAGCCCGTTCCCGAGACCGTGCACCTCGCCGTACCCAGGGGCGGCCGCGAGCGGCATCGTGTTGAGGTAGTCGAGCACGATCTCGCGCCGGCTCGCCGTGCTGTCGGGACCGTCGCGGTAGGCCCGGAGGCTCGCCGCCGTGAGCTGGCGCAGCTTGTCGAGCGGCGAGGCGGTGCGCCCGCTCTCGGAGTGACGGTACTTCTCCAGCTGGACGGCGAGGGTGCTCCCGCCCTCGGAGCGGACGGGGAACCCGACCCCCCGCGCCACGTAGAGGCCTCCGGCCTTGCCGAGGCGTCGCCACTCGATGGCGGGATTGCTGCCCGGATCGGTCGGGCTCGTGAGCTCGCGGTTCTCCAGGAAGAGGAGGCTGTTCACGATCAGGGGCGGGATGTCGTCGAAGTCGGGGAAGAGCACGTCGCGCGGCCGGGCGTCGTAGAGCGCGTTGCCCCGGAAGTCGTGCACGACGAGACCGGCCACCGCCGGCTCGCGATACGGCGGTGTGACGCCCCAGCGGACGAAGCGGACCATCCCCGCGCTCTGGCGGGCCTGCTCCACCACCGTGTACCCAGCGGACTTCAGGCGTCGGCTGAAATCGCCCAGGCGCGGGTAGCCTCGCTGGGCGTCGAACGGCCCGCCGCGCGGAAAGGCGATGCTCGAGCTCGCCCCGGGCTCGATCTCGTACGAGAGGGTCGCCGCGTAGCGCGAGAGCAGCCAGGACTCGATGGCGGAGGTGCGAAGCTCGTGATAGACGAGCGAGGCGAGCACGCCCACCCCGAGGATGACGCGAGCGGTGATCTTGGGCCAGCGCCCGGCGCGCTGAGCGGGCGCCTCCAGAGTCGGTGCGGAGACCATACTCATGCGCCGACCTCAGCGATCCTGGAGACTCGGCCGCGACGTCCTGGCGTCGTGGACGATCGCGGCCTTCCTGGTCATTGCCATCGCCGGTCCTCCTCGGAGACCTTCCCCACGCGATTACGTGGGCGTCGTTGTGACGCCCGGCGGGGACGAGCGGTGACCGTGCCTGGCGATCCCGGCAAGAAAAGACAACCGGGCGCTGTAACCACGCGGGGCCCGTCGTCGTCGAAACAGGCACGAGACGAGCGGTGGGGATCCTGTCGACACAGATCTAAGGAGCGATAGATGGACCAAGGTGGCGTGGGCGGGGCGCACCTGGCGTCGGGGCCGGTCGACACGCAGAATCAGAATCGCCGCCGCAAGACGTGGAGGCAGGCGCTTCGGGAGAGCGCCCCGCTCCTGCTGCCCGTCGCGCACGACGCCCTGACGGCGCGCATGATCGAGCTGGCGGGGTATCCCGCCTATCAGATCGGCGGGTTCGCGCTCGTGGGCGCGCACTTCGCCTACCCGGACATCGACCTGGCCCAGTACGGCGAGAACAGCGCGGCGATGCGCGACATCATCGCGGCGTCCAGCCTGCCCGTCCTCGTGGACGCCGACGACGGCTACGGCGACGTGAAGAACGTGACCCGGGTCGTGCAGGGCTACGAGGCCATGGGGGCGTCGGCCATCTTCCTGGAGGACCAGCTGGCGCCCAAGCGCTGCGGCCACATGGTCGGCAAGCGGGTCGTGCCGGCCGAGACGCACGTCGCCAAGATCCGCGCGGCGACCGCCGCCCGCCACGACCCCGAGACCTTCATCCTCGCCCGGACCGACGCGCGGGCGCCGCTCGGGCTGGACGAGGCGCTGCGCCGGGCGGAGCGGTACGTGAAGGCCGGGGCCGACGGGGTCTACGTGGAGGCGGTCGAGAGCGTCGCGGAGCTCGAAAAGACCGCGCGGGCCCTACGCGGCGTCCCATTGGCGACGACCATCCTCGAGGGCGGCGGGCGCACCCCCTGGATGGACCCGAAAGACCTCGCCGCGCTCGGGTACTCGATGGTGCTCTACCCGACGACGATCATCTTCCGCGTCACCCGCGCCATCCAGCGGGCCCTCGAGGACCTCAAGGCGGGCCGGCCCATGCCCGTGAACGACGCCGTCACCTTCGAGGAGTACGAGGAAATGCTCCGTCTGCCGGAATGGGCCCGAACCGAGAACGAGTTCGAGGGCAGCCACGACCCCCTCGGGGTGCCTCCGCGCGGCGCCGTGCCCACCCGTCCGATCGAGCTCAGGGCGCAGGCCTGATGTGATGCGTGCGCGCGAAGATGGGGCGCCGCCCGCCTCCCTCCCCACGAAGGCGGCGGGATCCTCCGCGACTCCTGCTCCGGGTAGCGTTGCGGCGTCCCGAACCGAGAGCCACGTCGTGACTCCCCGCCATCGAGTCATCATCATCGGCGGCGGGTTCGGCGGCCTCCGCGCGGCCCGCGCGCTCGGATCCGCGCCCGTCGACGTGACGCTCATCGATCGACGCAACTACCACTTGTTTCAGCCGCTGCTGTACCAGGTGGCGACTGGCTCGCTGTCGCCCGGCCAGATCGCCGCGCCGCTGCGCGGTGTGCTGAGCCACCAGAAGAACATGCGGGTCCTGATGGGTGATGTCGTCGACGTCGATCCGGACGCGCGGCGCGTCCTGCTCGCCGACGGCGCGTCCTTCGAGTACGATTCGCTCATCGTGGCCGCAGGCTCCGAGACCTCCTACTACGGCCACGATGAATGGCGGCGGTGGGCGCCGGGCATGAAGAGCGTCGAAGAGGCCACCCACATCCGGCACAAGATCCTCTACGCCTTCGAGGTGGCCGAGCGACTCACGGACCCCGCCGAGCGACTCGCGTGGCTCCGGTTCGTCATCGTCGGCGGCGGCGCCACCGGCGTCGAGCTCGCGGGCGCCATCGGCGAGATCGCGCGGCACACGCTGAAGAACGACTTTCGATCGATCCGTCCCCAGGACGCCGAGATCATCCTCCTGGACGGCGCCCCACGCGTGCTGATGTCCTTCCCGGAGGATCTGTCCCGCAAGGCCGCCGCATCGCTGGCCAGGCTCGGCGTGCACGTGAAGACCGGCGTCATGGTGAAGGAGATCGCTCACGACGGCGTCACCGTCGTGAGCGGTGGCGCGACTGACCGGCTGCAATCGAAGACCGTCATCTGGGCCGGCGGGGTCACGGCGCCCGCGCTCGGACGCACGCTGGCGCGCCGCACCAAGGCCGGGACCGATCGAGGCGGCCGCCTCGAGGTCAACGCCGATCTCACGGTCCCGGGCTATCCCGACGTCTACGTGGTCGGCGACCTCGCGCTGGCCTCGGGGCCGAATGGCAAGCCGTTGCCAGGTGTGGCCCAGGTCGCCATGCAGCAGGGCACGTACGCGGCCAGGGCGATCCGCAGGACGGTCGAGGGCAGGAAGCCGCTGCCGCCGTTCAGGTATTTCGACAAGGGCGAGCTGGCGGTCATCGGCCGGGCGTCCGCCGTGGCCAACGCCTTCGGCCTTCACCTCTCCGGGCTGCCCGCCTGGCTCATCTGGGCCTTCATCCATCTGCTGTACCTCGTCCAGTTCCGCAGCCGCATCACCGTGCTCATCGAGTGGGCCCTCGAGGATCTGACGTTCAGTCGCGCGGCCCAACTGATCACCGGACCGGTGGCGAGCGATTTCGACTTCAACGAGGAGATGGCGTCGGAGGAACGCCGAGGGTCACCCTTGCGAGATGCCGTAACGATCCCGGGCGCCCGGACGTCCACAAGCTGAGGTCGACATGCGAACCAGCGACCGCGGCGACGGAACGGTCCGAGTCGAAGAGGACGCTCTCGGCAATGTCGAGGTCCCCGCGAAATACTTGTGGGGCGCCCGGACGGAACGCTCGCGTGCGGCACGGCCGCCACATCGAGCGCATTGCACGGCCTGACCGTCGTCGTTCCCCCTCGCTGGTTGCGTGAAGTCATGATAGTCGCCCTGGCGGCGCGAGCCGGTGGCGCAGGATGGCTTCGATGCTGTCGACCGCATCGACCAGGCCATCGGTCGCGCCAACGAGGGCAGGGTCGAGTGACGGCTCGTTCCTCAGCTCCGCCTGGAGCGGGCGAAGCGGGGGTGCCCATGGCGGCGGCTGCAGCGCCCTGAGCGCGACTCCCAGCTGACTCATCGTGGTCCCGAAAGCCGCTGCCAGCATGTCCAGCCGCTGACCGGCGATGTGACCGGGTGCTGGGCGGCCCGGCTGCACCTGAAGGAGCGCGTGAAGGGCGAGCTCCGCATGGGCAAGGCGCGCCACCGCTGTGGTCACGATACCAGCCATTTCGGCCGTCAACGGAGGATGCGGAGGCTCGTTGGAGAGCCGTGCCGCTGAGACCTCGGCGTCGCTGCGCGCCCGACGCGCCGCCCCTTGCAGAGAGCGCAGGCGGTCTAGATCCACCCGATTGGGGCGTGCGAGCTGTCCAAGAAGGGCCAGCGTGTACTCGCGGTGAGCCTCGAGGAGTCGCGCGAATCTCTCCGGGGCGCTGGCACCCTCCCACGTGGGCCAGGCGACGTAGGCGATGACGGCCAGGGCCGCTCCGATCGCCGTGTCGATCAGCCGAGCCTCGGCCGTGGGGATCGCGGGGATGCCGAGGATGTCGAGGAGCACTACGAGGAACGCCGTGAGGAACACGCTGTAGACGATATAGGCTACGTTGAGGAAGGCGTAGGCAACCGAGAGGTAGGCGCCGACCACAACGATGAGCCAACCCTCGGCAAGATGGCCCACCTGTGCGCCCGCGATGCCCATCACGGCCCCCAGCGCCGTACCCGCCGCACGATGAACGCTCCGGTAGAGTGTGGACGCATAGTCGGGCTTGAGGACGATGAAGACCGTCAGCACCACCCAGCGACCCGATGGCAGGCTCGTGGCCTGGACAAGCACCTCGGCGAGTCCAGCGACCACGGCCAGGCGCAGCGCGTGACGTCCCGCCTCGGTCGTGGTGCCGAGATTGGCTCGAAGCGTGGCTATTGCTGTCCCGAGGGTGTCGTCGGCCCCTGATAGGGCAGCACGGGGCTCCGTGCCGCGCATCCATGGTTGTGCTGACACGGCGTCGAGACGACCCAGGATACCGACCACCGAGCGCAGCTGCCCGAGCAGAGCTTCGCCGGCCCAGCGCCACGCGACGTCGGTGGCGATGGTCAACTCCGTGACTCGCCGACCCAGATCACGCAGCCGCCCGGCCCGCTCGTCGCGCGGTGCTTCGAAGGTGACGGCGATGAAGTCCAGCGCCGTCGCGGCGGCGGCGGACGCGTGAGACAACTGGTCGCCGTCGCGCGCGTCGGACTTGCGCGCTTCCGCCGCCAGCGCAGCCAGCGAGGCCCGAATCCGTTCGGACTGCTCCAGCAGGTCGAGGAGCATGAGCCGGGCGGCCGAGGGCAGCAGCGGATTGGGGTCCGCGAGGCTCGTGATGGCCGGGAGGGAAACGGGCGCCGGTGCCTCGAATCTGCCCGCCGCCAGTCCGGAGGCGTAGTCGGCCAGGCTTCGGTACGACGCGGCGAGGGCGGCTCGCTCGCTGTCGCCTCGGCGGAACGTCCAGGTGCCAGCGACCAGTGCCGCCTGGAACAAGCCGCCGGCGAGCACCAGAGCCGCTCGCCACGCCGCGTGACCCGGCGGGAGCGGTAGTCCGACCGCGATCCCCAAGCCAACGGCCCACTGCAGGACGACAATGCTCACGCCGGCCCCCAGGCACACCGTCAGACCGGTGGCGTAGCCGTAGGCGATCACGGCCATCAGGAGGAGCCACGGCATGGTCGCGAGGGTGGCTCCGAGAAAGGTAGATATAGCCATGCCGATGCTAGCCGCGCCGACCGCGGCGATGCGGCTCCGACTCACCCCCTGGAACGAGGCGAAGCCGGCCGGCAACGCGCCCAGCGCGGCGAAGGCGCCGTCCTGGCTGTGGCCACTCGCCCAGCCGAAGGCGAGCGGCACGACCACGCCGACGGCCACCCGCGTGGCGCGACCCAGAGCGAGGTCTTCCCAGTGAAAGGGCCCGAGTTGGACCAGCCGCTGCCACTGGAATCCGCCAAGGCGGATCACGCGGGACCCGGCCGCGCCGACGCTAGCGAACCAACGCCGCCCCCGGGATATTGCGCAGGTTGGACCGAGCCAGCTCCAGCATCCTCCCCACACCTCCGTTCAGCACCACCTTGGTCGCGGCCAGCGCGAATCCCGTCATCTGGGCGACGGTGACGTGCGGCGGGATCGACA
>Ga0335084_10007936_pt1 | contig 10563 bp, 8 predicted proteins | sample Lox_Sample_44_FD_206721 | JGI IMG/M metagenome (GOLD analysis project Ga0335084, IMG submission 206721) | Soil microbial communities from Loxahatchee National Wildlife Refuge, Florida, United States - Lox_Sample_4.4 | ecosystem: Environmental > Terrestrial > Soil > Wetlands | place: USA: Florida... | reverse complement strand
AGGCAATCCGCGCAAGGCGCCGGACGGGGCCATCGTGGTGAAGATGACCGACGCGGAGAGCGGTCAGGTGCTTTGCGAGACGAAGGCCTGCGCCGCCGGCGGGTGCGAGTCGGCGTGCGCCAAGGGGCCCTACGCCGTGGCGGTGACGGACTTCCTGGCCAATGGCGGTGACGGGCTGCGGCTGCCGGCGGCCGCTCCCCGCAAGACCTCCGGGGCGCTGGCGCGGGACATGATCGTGGCTTTCGTGCGCGAGCACCGGCCGCTGGGGGCGGAAGCGCCGGGCCACCGGGAAGAGCGGCGCTGGATGCAGGTGGGGTCCGCGCAGCGCGGACACGCGGAGCGTTGACGTGCGGCTCGACCTCCTCCTCGACCTCGGCCTGCCCGCCCTCGTCTTCGTGGGCCTCTGCGTCTGGCTGGTCCGCCGGGTGCTGCGGGCGGCGCGGATGGAGAGCGCGCTGGAGGAGCAGCGGCTGGAGGGAGCGCTGGCCGAGGAGTTGCGCGCGGCCCGGGCCCGGGCGGCGGCGATGCAGAGGCCCAACCTGATCGCGGTGGGCGACCCCAAGCCGGACCCGGGGCCCATCCTCGATCCTTTGACCGGCGCCGACGTGCGCGGGGCCGACCCGGCACACCTCCCGCTGATCGTGGAGATGGTGCGCGATCGCGAGCTTCAGCTCCGCGCCCAGCACATCGGCGAGAGCGACGTGGCCCGCCGGGTGGAGGTGATCTGGGCGCGCAGCAACCTGAACCACGCGGTGTGGTGCGAGCGCCGCCACGCCGCCACCGTGGCGGCGCGCGCCCTGACCCGCGAGGTGATCTGCGTGGCGCGCATCGAGAAGGGCGCGGTGGTGGAGCGGTGGTTCTTCCGCTGAGCTGAGGACCTATCCACCCGAGGCGCGCAGCGCCGCTTCGGTCGCCTCCAGCATCGGCTCCGCCACCACGGGCTTGCCGGTGGCGTGCTCCATCCAGAGATCGGGCAGGACCCGGCCGTAGGAGGCGGCGTTCTCGAACGCCTTCCCGCTCTCCGGCCCGCGCAGCTTCTCCTCCAGCTGGAAGGCGATCAGGTGGCCGATGGGGTACCGGTAGAGGTAGAGGAAGCTGTTGATCATGTGCGAGTAGATCGCCAGCTGCGGGTTCCCCGGCCTGCCCAGCACCGGCGCGTAGTACTTGTCCCAGTACCCCTTGGCGATCCCCACCGTGGCCTCGCGCAGCTGGGCGGGGGTGGCGTCCGGGTGCTCGTACATCCAGCGCCACACGTCCAGGTCGGTCAGGGCTACGCCGGCGATCTCCCAGGAGTCCCAGAACGCCTTCAGCGCCCGGGCGTGCTCGGTGCGGGCGTCGGGCTTGGAGAGACCCAGCAGCTCCAGATCGCGGTGCTGGCAAGTGAAGGCCAGCGCCTCGGTGAAGGCGGTGCCGGGCACGCCCTGCAGGAGCGTGTCGTCCACCTCGTAGAGCGAAAAGGTCTGCTCCACGTTGTGGCACATCTCGTGGACGGCGATGTTGTAGCCCTTGTAGTCCATCCCGTCGGGGTTGACCCGGGTGCGCAGGTGGGCCGAGTCGCCCGGCCCCCACCAGGGATACATCTCGCTGCGCCGCTCCGCCTCCAGCGCGTGCCCCGAGCCGCGGGCCGGGTCCACCACGATGTGCGAGTCGACGAAGCGCGCCTTCTCCGCGGTGAAGCCCAGGCCCTGCAGCAGGCGGGGGATGTCCTTCTTGTACGCCTCGGCGGTGGGATAGCGGGCGCGGGTGAGCTTGGAGAGCTCGCCCTCCGGCTGCTTCTCCACGAATCCGTCGTACCAGATGTCGAACGGCTCCAACGGCCGCCCCAGCCGCTTCTGGATCAGCGCCCCCATCCGCGGCACCAGGGGCGACTCCAGCACCTGGGTGAGCAGGGCCCGCACCCGCTGCTCGGGGATCTCGTCGTCGAGCTGGAAGTGGCGGTCGATCTCCGTCCGGGCCATCGGCGAGTCCTCGTCGAGCTGGCGGGAGGCGCGGAAGTCGGCCAGCAGCACGGCGTAGCGCGCGTCGGGCTCGCGGGCGCTGGAAACGGAGGGCTCGAAGGGGCGCTTCCCCTGCGCCTTCATCTGCTCGGTCTCGATCTCCTCGGGCGGCGAGGCGGCGACCGCGTTGGTGGCGGGGGTCCAGTCCACCCGCGGATCGTCGATCACCCCTTGGGGAATGCTCTGGGTGACGATGGCCTCCATCACGTCCCGGATCAGCCTCTGCCGGGCCAGGGCCAGCGCCTTGTCGGGCTCGGCGTAGTCGGCCTTGATCTGGTCGCGCAGGTTCCAGTGCGAGAGCAGGCGCACGCCCTTGGGGAAGATGCGCTTGCCGTCCGCCGTGAGCACGTGGTGCATCCAGATGTTGTACCCGGCGATGTACGCCTCGGCGTCGGCGCTCGCCCGGGCCACCGCCTGCCGCGCCGCCCCGCTGGGCCGCACCGCGAAGCGCCGGGTGAGGCGCGCCTGCGCCCACTGCCTGCGCGACCAGCCCGGGCCCTGGGCCACCATCTCCTGAAGGTCGGGCTGGGCGAAGTTGAGCAGGGCGACGAAGGCGATGCCGGAAGCGAAGAGGTCCTCGGGCAGGTGCGCGCTCACGTCCAGGGCGGCCAGGCGCTGGTCCACCTCCATCTGCGGACCCAGCTCCAGCTCGCTCCAGCTGCGCAGGGCCCGGCCGATCTCCAGCATGTGCCCGTCGATCTGCTCCATGGCCAGCGAGTAGCGCTGGTGGAGCATCTCCAGGTCCTTGGGATCGGAGAGGAAGCTGGCCTCCACGAAGTCGCGCAGGACGGCGAGGTCGCCGTCGTCGGCGCGCCAGAAAGCGGACACCTGGCGGACGCCCCGCTCGGCCCGGGCGCGGGAGGACTCGCCGTTCCTCGTCACCAGGAAGTTGACCAGGGCGGGCTGGTCGATCTCGAGGCGGGCGGACTTCGAGGCGGCGGGCTTGTCGGCGGCGGCGGTCCGGCAGCCCAGGGCGGCGAGGAGGAGGAGGGGGAGGAGGGAGCGCATGGGGGCGGTTTTCTAGCATGGCGGTCCGCGTTCAGGGACCGGGGGTCGGAGCCCAGGTTCAGCTTTGCGAAGCACGAAGGCCGCCCCGGGGGAGGAGCGGCCTTCGCGGTTCTGTGACGACGAGTGGGCTATTGCTTCTTCACGTTCTGCGCTTGCAATCCCTTCGGGCCCTTGACGATGTCGAACTCCACGCGGTCGCCCTCGGCGAGCGAGCGGAAGCCGTCCATCTGGATGGCGGTGTGGTGGACGAAGACGTCCTCGCCCCCCTCCTGCGAAATGAAGCCGAACCCCTTGCTGTCGTTGAACCACTTCACCGTGCCCTGCGCCATGAAGACCTTCTCTTTGTTACGGACGGATCGTCGACCGCCCTGTGGTTTCCGGGACGGGCTCTTTGGGCCCCCCGCGGGGCGGATCGGTAGCAGGACCAAAGGCGGAGAGTCAATTTACACCGGAACGCGAGCGGAACGACTGGATAAACCGATCAGCCCGGATCGGCCCCCCGCCCCAGCAGCACCCGCCAGCTGAGGCTCTGCTCCGCCACGTGGGTCTCCTCCAGCCGCTGCCGGTGGGCGGCGAGCAGGTCGCTGCGGGTGATCATCCCGATGGGCTTGCGGGGCGCCGAGCGCGAGACCACCGGCAGGCGCCCCACCCCCTCGTGCACCATGTGATCGGCGGCCTCGCGCAGCGACATGTCCTCGAAGACCACGGCCAGCGGCCGCTTGATCAACTCCCGCACCTTGTGCGAGCCGGCCCGTGCCGGATCGAGCAGGTCGCGCCGGGTGACCACGCCCAGAAGCTCCCCGCCGCCGTTCACCACCGGGAATCCCTGGTGGCTCGAGCCCGGTCCGTGAGCGGCGATCCAGGCCCGCACGGCATCCAGCAGGTCGTCCGCGTTCAGCGTCACCACCGGCTTCGCCGCCACCAGCCCGGCGTTCACCTGGTCGAGGAAGTCGGCGGCGTACTCCCCGGGCACCCGCACCCCGCGCCGGGCGATCTTCTCCGTCATGATGGTGTTGCGCATCATCAGGCAGGAGAGGAGGAAGGAGGCGGTGCAACCGCCCAGCAGCGGGAGCAGGCTGATGGGCTGGCGGGTGGTCTCGAAGGCGAACACCACCGAGGCGAGCAGCGCCCGGGAGGCGCCGGCGAACATCGCCGCCATCCCCACCAGGGCGGCGATGCGGGGATCGATCCCCAGGTGGGGGAAGCTGTGCGCCACCCCTTCGCCCAGGAGCGCCCCGAGCGCGCCCCCGATGGTGAACAAGGGCGCGAGCGTGCCGCCGGAGGTCCCGCTGCCCAGGGAGATCGACCAGGAGACGAACTTCAGGACGCCGAGGAGCAGCAGGGCCTGCCCGGCCACGCTGCCTTCGAGGATGTTGTCGATGTTGTCGTACCCCACGCCCAGGGTATGGGGCGCGAAGTACCCGCAGACGCCCACCGCCACCGCCCCGATGGCCGGCCACCACATCCAGTGGACCGGCAGGTGATCGAAGCCGTCCTCCACGGCGTAGACGATCCTGGTCACCGCCACCGCCGCCATTCCCACCAGCGCCCCCAGGAGCACGTAGGTGGCGAGGGCGGCCTCGCTGGGCTGCACCAGGTTGGGCATGGCGAAAGCCGGCGTGGTTCCCACGAAAGCGATGCGCACCGCGGTGGCCGCGGCGGCCGCCAGCGCCACCGGGATGAGGGAGCGGGGGCGCAGCTCGAAGAGGAGCAGCTCCACTGCCAGGAGGACGGCGGAGACCGGGCTGCCGAAGGTGGCGGTCATGCCCGCCGCCGCGCCGGCCGCGAGCAGCGTCTTGCGCTCCATCGCCGTGGTGTGCAGCAACTGGCCGAGCAAGGAGCCCAGGGCGCCGCCGGTGGCGATGATGGGACCCTCCGCGCCGAAGGGGCCGCCGGTGCCGATGGCGATGGCCGCGGAGATCGGCTTGAGCAAGGTGATGCGCGCGGGGATGCGGCTCTTGTTGAGGAGCACCTGCTCCATCGCCTCGGGGATGCCGTGTCCGCGGATGGCGGCGGAGCCGTAGCGCGCCATCAGGCCCACCACCACCGCCCCGCCGACGGGCACCAGGATCACCCACAACCCCAGCTGGTTGCCGGCGGGCGAGTTGAAGGAGGTGGAAAGCTTGCCGAAGAAGGCGAGGTTGGTGACGAAGCCGATCAGGCGGGTGAGCGCCTGGGCGACCAGGCCCGCCAGCCCGGCGATGACGATGGAGAGCGCGCAGATGAAGACCACCCGGGCGTCCACCAGCGCCCGCTCCGGCGGCACGCGCGCCTCCGCCAGCGATGGGCCCAGCGAAGGGGCGACGGGAAGCCCTTCGGTGGTCTGGCCGCTCTCGATCTCACTTGGCAACTGCGGCTCCTTCCTCGAAGAACATGGGCGGCGGCTCGGCGCCGATGCCGATCTTTTGCGTCAGCTGCAACAGCCCCCGGGCCAGCGCCGCGCGCTGCTTCGCCGGCAAGAGGTCGATGGCGGAGATGAGCTGCTGCTGGGCGAGCTTCGGCGCTCGCCGCGCCTTGGCCCGGCCGGAGGAAGTGAGGGAGAGCTCCACGCGGCGCCCATCGGCCGGCGATCGGGCCCGCCGCACGTAGCCTGCATCCGACAAACGGCGCACCACCCCGGAAACCGAGCTCTGGTGGGTGAGCGTGTGCCGGGACAGCTCGCCGGGAGTGAGCGCGCCGCCCGCCTCCCGCAGCTCCCGCAGCACGAAGAGCTGCGCCCCGGAGAGACCGGTCCGCTTCTCCGCATCCCGGTCGGACTGGCGGAGCAGGCGGACGATGCGCCTGATCGACCCCAGCACGGAGGCGGCCTCGGCAGATGCATGGGCTCCCATGGATCTGCCATGCTTAAGCCCTGAACGGCCCGCTGGCAACAAATCCCGGGGCGCGTTTCGCGCAGCGGACGCCGCGGCCGAATGTCCGCGAACCAACGCCGCCCATGTGGTAGGCAGCGGGGCATGCTGGAAGCCAGAGGCTGGGCCGCGTTCGATTCCCGATCCCCGATGCGTCCGTTCCCCATCCAGCGGCGGGAGCCGGGCGGGCGCGACGTCCTCATCGACATCCTCTTCTGCGGGATCTGCCACTCCGATCTGCACCAGGTGCGCAACGAGTGGGCGGGGACGAAGTACCCCATCGTGGCCGGCCACGAGATCGTCGGCCGGGCGGCGAAGGTCGGGGCGGCGGTGACGAAGGTGAAGGCGGGCGACACCGTGGGAGTGGGCTGCTTCGTCGGCTCCTGCGGTCAGTGCGAGGCCTGCCGGCGGGGCCTGGAGAACTACTGCGAGAAGGGCGCGGTGGCCACCTACAACTCGGTGGATGCGGACGGCCAGCCGACCTACGGCGGCTACTCGAACCGCATCGTGGTGGACGAGAAGTTCATCCTGCGCGTGCAGGCCAAGGAGAAGCTGGAGAGCGTGGCCCCGCTGCTCTGCGCCGGCGTCACCACCTGGTCGCCGCTCCGCCGCTGGAAGGTGGGGAAGGGCCACCGCGTGGCCGTCCTGGGCCTGGGCGGGCTGGGGCACATGGCGGTCAAGCTGGCCGCGGCGCTGGGAGCGGAGGTGACCCTCTTCAGCTCCTCGCCCTCCAAGGAGAAGGATGCCCGCCGCCTGGGGGCGCACGACTTCGTCGCCACCAAGGACGCCCGCAAGCTGGGGCCGCGCTTCGACTTCATCCTCGACACCGTCTCCGCTCCCCACGACCTGAACGCGCTGGCCGGCACCCTGCGCCTGGACGGCACCCTGATCATGCTGGGCGCCTCCCCCGAGCCCATGCCCCTGCACCCCTTCGCCCTGATCATGAAGCGCCGCTCCATTGCCGGCTCCCTGGTGGGCGGCATCCCCGAAACGCAGGAGGTGCTCGACTTCTGCGCCGACAAGGGCATCGCGGCCGACGTGGAAACCATCGCGGCCAAGGACATCGACCGCGCCTACGACCGGATGCTCAAGGGCGACGTCCGCTACCGCTTCAGCATCGACGCTTCTACGATCTAGTGCCTCGACCGGGGCGTGGTGATCGTACCGGGAACGGTCCGGCGCAGCCCAGCGATCCGCGTGCGCAGGTATCGACACGCCCCGGTCGCGGCACTAGGACTGCAACAGCTCGAGCAGGGCCCGTTCGGCGCCGTGGTTGCGCGAGCGGATCAGCTCGTCCACGGTGCGGAACCAGGTGCTGAGCACCGTGCCCTGCTCGAAGCTGCGCAGGACCGAGGGCCAGATGTAGCTGGAGCGGCAGACCGCCGGGGTGTTGCCCAGGTGCGCGGCCGTCTCCTTCACGGCGGCCACCACCAGCTTGCGGCGATCGGTACGGCCGGGGATCTCCTCCTCCGCCAGGCGGGCCAGGGCGCAGGCGGCGATCAAGGTCCCCGCCCAGGTGCGGAAGTCCTTGGCGGAGAAGCGCTCCCCCATCAATTCCTTGATGTGCTCGTTGATGTGCCGGCGGCGGATGTTCACCACCGCACCGTCCTCGGCGACGTACTGGAAGAGGTCCTTGCCGGGGAGCTTCTTCAGCTCGCGGACGATGCGCGCCACCCGCCGGTCGCGCAGCTCGCGGGCCTGTTCCTTGCCCGCCTTGCCCCGGTACTGGAAGCGCACCATGTCGCCCTGCACCGAGGCGTGCCGGTTCTGCAGGGTGGCGATCCCGAACGAGCCGTTCTCCCTGGCGTAGACCTGGCTTCCGGGCCGCATGAAGCAGGTGGAGAGGATGCGGAGGATGCAGGCCATCACCTTCTCGCGGGGGAGGCCGGAAAGGCGCATCCCCCGGTCGATCGCCCGGCGCATGCGCGGGAGCGCCCGCCCGAACGCCAGCAACCTCTGGTACTTCTTCCTCTCCCGCAGCCGCACCGCCCCGGCGCTGTAGCGGTATTGCCAGCGGCCCTTGCGGTCCCGGCCGATCGCCTGCAGCTTCGCCCGGGGATCGCGGCTGACGGCCACCTCCGTCCAGGCCGGGGGGAGCTTGAGCGAGCGCAGCCTGGGCAGCTCCCCCGGCGGGGCGCCGGCGAAGCGAAAGCCCGATTTCACCGTCCCGTTGCGCCTGTAACCGTGCCGTTGCAGGTGCTCGATCTGCGTCATCCGCCGGCCAACATGCTTCCCGGCCAGGGAAACGCAAAGCGCCCGGGCGCATCCAAGAAGTCGCCCGAGAGGATTTCGGATGGCAGACTCCTGCGCCAGGAGCGCCGCCGGGCGCTTGATTTTTGGCACCGATTCTTGGTAGTTGCAGCGCCCCTTTTCACCCGGGGCACGAGGAAGGCACAGCAGACGTGGCGAACATCGACTTCATCCGCAACATCGGCATCTCCGCCCACATCGACTCGGGCAAGACGACGCTCTCCGAGCGCATCCTCTATTACACGGGGCGGATCCACCAGATCCACGAGGTGAAGGGCAAGGACGCCGTGGGCGCCAAGATGGACTCCATGGACCTGGAGCGGGAGAAGGGCATCACCATCCAGTCCGCTGCCACCTACTGCGAGTGGGACGCCACCGACGGGTCGCGGGAGACGCACAACATCAACATCATCGACACCCCCGGGCACGTCGACTTCACCATCGAGGTGGAGCGCGCGCTGCGGGTGCTGGACGGCGCCATCCTCGTCCTCTGCTCCGTCTCCGGGGTGCAGTCGCAGTCCATCACCGTCGACCGGCAGATGCGCCGCTACAAGGTCCCCCGGCTGGCCTTCATCAACAAGATGGACCGGGCCGGCGCCAACGCCTTCCGCGTCAGCCAGCAGTTGCGGGAGAAGCTGAACCACAACGCGGTGATGATGGAGCTGCCCATCGGCGCGGAGGAGAAGTTCCAGGGCGTGGTGGACCTGGTGACGATGAAGGCCCACTACTACGACGGGGAGAACGGGGAGACCATCCGCACCGAGGGGATCCCCGCCGAGCTGCTGGAGCAGGCGAAGTCGATGCGCCACGACCTGATCGCCGCGGCCGCCGACTTCGACGACAAGCTCACCGAGCTCTTCCTCGAGGACAAGGAGCCCGCGGTGGAGGACATCCGCCGGGCGGTGCGCGCCGGCACCCTGCAGCTCAAGCTCACCCCGGTGTTCTGCGGCTCGGCCTACAAGAACAAGGGCGTGCAGCACCTGCTCGACGGAGTCGTCTACTACCTCCCCAACCCCAAGGAGGTGGTGAACGAGGCGCACGACCAGAACAAGAACGAGGAGAAGGTGGTCCTCGAGTCCGACCCGAAGAAGCCCTTCGTGGGGCTGGCCTTCAAGCTGGAGGACGGGCGCTACGGGCAGCTCACCTACATGCGCACCTACCAGGGCCGGGTGGCCAAGGGCGACTTCATCGTCAACTCCCGCGACGGGAAGAGGGTGAAGGTCCCCCGCCTGGTGCGCATGCACGCCGACGAGATGCACGACATCGAGGCGGCGGAGGCCGGCGACATCATCGCCATGTTCGGGGTGGACTGCGCCTCGGGCGACACCTTCACCGACGGCACGGTGAAGTACACCATGACCTCCATGCACGTGCCCGACGCGGTGATCTCTTTGGCCATCGCCCCCAAGGAGAAGGCGGGCGCGGCCAACTTCAGCAAGGCGCTCAACCGCTTCACCCGCGAGGACCCGACCTTCCGCGTGCACCGCGACGAGGAGTCGGCGCAGACCATCGCCTCCGGCATGGGCGAGCTGCACCTCGAGATCTACATGGAGCGCATCAAGCGCGAGTACAACTGCGAGGTGGTGGTGGGCGCGCCCCAGGTGGCCTACCGGGAGGCGGTGCAGCAGCGGGGCGAGTTCCACTACACCCACAAGAAGCAGACCGGCGGCTCCGGCCAGTTCGCCCGGGTGGCCGGCTACATCGAGCCGCTCCCCGACGACGCGGTGGAGCAGTACGAGTTCGTGGACGACGTGGTGGGCGGCGCCATCCCCCGCGAGTTCATCCCCGCCTGCGACAAGGGCTTCAAGGAGGCGGTGAAGAAGGGCTCCCTGATCGGCTTCCCGGTGGTGAAGGTGCGCTGCGTGATCAACGACGGCCTCTCCCACGCGGTCGACTCCAGCGAGCAGGCCTTCAAGACCGCCGCCCTGATGGGCTTCCGCGAGGCCTACGAGCGGGCCAAGCCGGTGATCCTCGAGCCCATCATGAACGTGGAGGTGCAGGCGCCCGAGGAGTTCCAGGGCGCGGTGGTGGGCCAGCTCAACCAGCGCCGGGGCATCATCCAGAACACCGAGACGGTGGAGGGCTACGTGATCGCCACCGCCCACGTGCCGCTCTCGGAGATGTTCGGGTACTCCACGGATTTGCGCTCGGCCACCCAGGGCAAGGGCGAGTTCTCCATGGAGTTCGCCAAGTACCAGCCGGTCCCGCGGGCCACGCAGGAGCAGATGATCAAGGAGTTCCGCGAGAAGCAGGCGGCGGCGAAGAAGTAGGCGCTTCTCAGTCCAGCGAGTGGATGACCAGCCCCGAGGCGAGCTTGGGGAAGAAGTAAGTCGACTTCTGCGGCATCACCTCGCCCGCATCCGCCACCGCCTTCAGGTCCTGCACCCGGGTGGGGTTGAGCAGGAACGCCGCCTGGACGCCGGAACCGGTTGCCTCTCGCAGCGCCTGCCCCAGGTCCT
>Ga0335084_10007935_pt1 | contig 10563 bp, 7 predicted proteins | sample Lox_Sample_44_FD_206721 | JGI IMG/M metagenome (GOLD analysis project Ga0335084, IMG submission 206721) | Soil microbial communities from Loxahatchee National Wildlife Refuge, Florida, United States - Lox_Sample_4.4 | ecosystem: Environmental > Terrestrial > Soil > Wetlands | place: USA: Florida... | reverse complement strand
TACGCCGCTCGTCGACGTGGCGCTGCGCTGCGGCGACGGACCCGCGACGGTGACCTTGGCGCAGCAGCGATACCTGCCGGTCGGATCGAGTGCGAACGCACATCAACAGTGGGACGTCCCCGTGTGCATGCGTTTCGGCCTCGTCGACGGTGTGCGCGAGCAGTGCACGGTCCTGACGCAACCGACGGCGGAGGTCGCGCTCGACGGCGTCGACGGTTGCCCGACGTGGTTGCTGCCGAACCGCGGCGGCCGCGGCTACTACCGTTGGCGACTCGACGAGACGCGACTCGATCGGTTGATCTCGGTGATGTACAGCGCGCTCACGCCGAGCGAACGGTTGGCGCTCGCCGATAGCTTGTCCGCCGGCGTCGCGGCAGGCGGCGCCGATCTGTCGGCCTATTTCGCGCGCGTGCCGCAACTGTTGAACGGTCGCGAACGTTATCTCATCGCGAGTCCGATGCCGATCTGGCGAACGTTGCAGACGTTCGTGCTCGACGACGCCGGCCGCACCGCATCACGCGCGCGGATGCGCGAGCTGTATTCTGCCGCGCTCGGCGAACTCGGCCGGCGCGGCGTCTCGAACGACGAGGACCGCCTGACGCAGATCACGCTGATCGGCATTTTGGCGAACGATGCGCGCGACCCGACGTTGCGCGCGGAACTCACCCGCAGCGCGCTCGCGTATGTCGGTTTCGGCGGCGACGGCGCACTCCATCCGGACAAGCTCGACGCGAACCTGGTCGACACCGCGCTGCGCGTCGCGGCGCAGGACGCCGATCCGAAGTTCGCGCGCGCGCTCGCCGACCGTCTGAAGGATACCGACGACTCGGTCTTGCGCAGCGCGCTGCTCGGTGCGATCGGTGCCGCCAACGACCCCACGCTGGCGCAGCGGCTCGCGCTGGACGGCTCGATTCGCGGCGACGACTACCTGACGCTGCTGTCGTCGATGTTTTCGCTCGAAACGGCGGAACGGAACTGGCCGTGGTTCTCGACGAACGTCGACGCGTTGCTCGACCGCGCACCGACGTTCGAACGGCATCATCTCATCTACATGAATCAGTCCTATTGCAGCGCCGCGCGCGCGGACGCCGTCGCGTCGCTGTTCGAGCCGCGGCTGAAGCGCATCGAGGGCGGGCGCCGCGCGCTCGATCAGGCGGTCGAACGGATCCGGTTGTGCGTGGCGTTCCGCAACGCGTATTCGGGGCAGGCGCAGTCGCTGTTTGGTTCGCGCTGAGCCCGAGCGCGGGTGGTTGGCGTCCGAGTGCGCACGTTGTCGTATCAAAAGGAACGCGGGCTGCGCGAGGTTGTGATTTCCATCTTGCGACCGAACGGGGAGTCGTCGGCGCGCGAAGGTTGGAAAAGTTCCGTTGGGGTGGGAGCCCGTCACGGATTTCGGCTCGGCAGCCCGCGAAAGCGTCATTGACCGGCTTTGGCGATTGCGGGCCCCTCCTTGATGCGACTGATGTTTGCCACGTTTTGACGCGGACCGATTACGCATCGCGCTGCGACAGGAACGCGCGTGCCGTTCTCCCACGCCGTGCCCCTCAGGATGAACGTCTGCGATCCGTCCTTGACCTCTGAGACGCCCATCCGGGTCGAGAACATCAATCCCGTGCCGATTGCGGGGTCACTGCGTGCTGCGTCGACGCACTTCAGTAGTTGGTCGTGCTTTGGCCCGATGTTCGCGTCGTGATCCATGTAGATCATTTGATCGGCGAACGCCGACGCACTACTGATCGCCAGGACCGAGACGCCTAGTCGAAGTTGCTGGTTCATGGTTGGCTCCACTGGCTTTGAGATCGAATGCGCCTTTCGACGCAGTACGCGCACTGTCTGCTCGGCGGAGATCGGAGTCCTATGCCATTTCTGATACGTGGATGAAGATGTGCTGAAACTGAGTTGAATCGCGATGATTTCAGTTTTGGAGAGCGGATCAGTGCAGGACAGATCCACTGAGGTGCAACGACGGACTATCGACCGATGTTCGCGTCTAGTTCAGACATTGCGTAGCTAGACACGTTGAGCCGCCACGCGTAGCGCAACCTGTTCACATCAACACGCGGTGGTGCCCGGGAAGAGCCGTGTCATCAAAAGCGCGACCTTTCCGAGCGCGTCGACCGCGGGACATTTCGATTCACGTGGTGAATGCCGGCCCGAAACACTTCTGAACTATTTCTGAAGCAACGTGCGCGCGCTTGCGGGAGTGTTGGCCGCGGCGCAATGTGCCGCGTAGCTATGGGGGCTAGCCATGAGTAGCGAGCTTTGGTCCGGGTTTCGACTGGGCGATCGATGGGTTCGCCCGGACGTCAACAAGATCGATGAAACACGCATTGACGCAAAGGTGATGGAGGTCCTGGTCGCACTGGCCGAGGTCTCCCCATCGGTGATGTCCCCGTCGGCTCTGCTAGCGCGAGTCTGGCCAAACGTCGTCGTAGTCGACAACGTCGTGTATCAGGCGATTGCACAGCTACGCAAAGCACTCGGCGACTCCGCACGATCACCGAGCTATATCGAGTGCATCTCGCGACGCGGATATCGCGTAGTCGCTCCGATCAACGCGCAATCGAACGGGGCCGCGGAGTCACGCGATACCCGGCACAATTTGCCGGAGGAACTGACGAGCTTCATTGGCCGCGAAAGCGAACTCGGTGAACTCCATGGGTTGCTGAAGCAACGACGCATGATCACGCTCACCGGCGTCGGTGGGTGCGGTAAAACTCGTCTCGCCCTTTCTATCGCTCGAGCATGCGTTTGTGACTTTCCCGACGGGGTTTGGTTGGTCGACTTCGCACCGTTGTCAGACGCCTCACAAGTCGTCCATGCCGTCGCCAAATCGCTGCACATTCGTGAATCGCCGGGTAAGTCGCTGCACGAGACGGTGTTGGAAGCGTTGAGAGGAACGGAGACGCTGTTGATATTCGACAACGGTGAGCATGTCATCGACGCGTGTGCTCGCCTTTCCGAGGCACTACTTCAGCGAACCCCTGGATTGAAAATACTGGCTACCAGCCGCGAGGGGATCGGAATAGGCGCTGAACAACCGTGGCCTGTGCAACCGTTGACGATCCCTACTGATGATGAAGTGTCCTCGATCGAACGACTCGCGACGGTCGATTCGGTTCGGCTCCTGGTGGAACGCGCGAGGGTGGTTGATCCTGCCTTCACGTTGACCGCCGAGAACTCCAATGCCGTCGCGGAGATTTGTCGGCGTCTCGATGGCCTTCCGTTCGCCATCGAGCTGGCCGCGGCACGCGTGCGAGACATGCACCCCGAACAAATCAGAGTGAGGCTGCACGACCGATTCCGATTGTTGGCAGGCGGTAGCCGGACGGCGTTGCCGCGGCAACGAACTCTGCAAGCGACGTTGGATTGGAGTCACCAGCTTTTGAGTGAAGACGAACGGAAGCTGCTGCGACGACTCGCCGTGTTCGTAGGCGACTTCTCGGTCGAAGCGGCCATCTCGCTCGGAGATACCACCGACGAACGCGAGCGGACGTTCGAACGCCTGACGCGTCTGGTCGATCAATCGATGGTGCGGGTCGACTCATCAGCGGGCCGCTATCGAATGCTGGAGACGGTTCGCCAGTATGCGAACGACCGACTGGTCGAGTCCGGTGAGATCGCGGTGATACGAGATCGGCACCGTGATTTCTATGTCGCCCTGGCCGAGCAGCTGCAGCGCGATGTCGAGGCGGGCAATTGGCAATCCGCCGTATTTGACCGGTTCTCTCTGGAGCGAGCCAACTTCGAGGCCGTGCTCGAGTGGTGCCTCGAGACTGACGCTGTTGCCGGATTGCGACTGGCTCTCAAGCTGCGCTGGTTCTGGTTGGAGACGAACCTGATGTCGTCGATGCACTGGTTCGAAGATTTCTTGTCGCGAATACCGGAATCGCTTTTAGAACGCCCCCTGGCACTCCGGTGGGCCGGTTCGTTCCACATGATGGTGAATCCGAAGCGTGCAAAGCAGCATATGCAGGAAGCGCTCAAGGTAGCGCGTACCGAACCTATCGCGCCTGCGGTCACGGAGGCCGCGCTTTTACTGGGTCTCGCAGAGGCCACGCTGGCGAACGGTGAATCAGACGATGTACAGAGTTTGCTCGAACAAGTGCTCGCACTCAGTAGATCCGACCGGTGTGTTTACGCGGACCTTTTGATGGGTTGCGCATCGTGCATGCTGCGGCTCGACTTTCCCCGCGGGGAAGAGATGCTGAGCGAGGCAGTCAGGTTGTTGCGAGATAGCCCGCACCAATATCTGCTCGCGAGGGCGCTTCACTTTTCCAGCCAGCTGGCCTTCCTTAGGGGAGAAGTCGAACGGACTCGGGTGATGCTCGAAGAGGCGATGACCTTGTCCCGTGTGTTCGGAAATCGTCGCCTCACCAGCGACTTCGAGATGGCAATGAGCACTGTTGCCGAGAGCACTGGCAACAACATTGAAGCGGTGCGCCTTATGGAAGCGTGCGAGCAGTCATTGACTGGCATGGACGTCTTGAAGCAAGGCGCGCGCGCTCACCTGGGGCGCCAACTCTGGAAGATTGGCGAACGGCAACGCGGCCTCGAGATGTTGCGCAGCGTGTTACGACTCGCTCAATCGGATCCGTTGCTTGACGTCAAAGCCGTGTCTCCCAACACCCGCATTTTGGCCGTGGCGATTCATAGCATGTCGCAAGTTGCTTGTGATCTCGGCGACCACATACGTGCGGCGCGCCTGTATGGAGCACACAACGCGATGATTGCGAATGCCACCGCCGGTAGCGCCATAGTCCGTGGGCGACACTTCGAGGGGGTGGCGGAGGTCTTGCGCGCATCGATGGGCGATCGGTCATATGAAGCCGAAATCGCAGCGGGCGCGTCTATGGCGTACGAGGATGTAGTGCGTTTGGCGCTTTCGGACGAACCTCCCATTCCTCAAAAGCGCGTGCGGGAATCCAACGTACGCGCGTTAACGCGCGCGCCGAGGTCGGTTCGAGACGGTCGACGTTAAAGTAATTCCGGATGCGGGAAGGGATAGCTGTGAGCAGCGAACTTTGGTCCGGGTTTCGACTGGGTGACCGATGGGTTCGTCCAGACGTCAACAAGATCGATGAAACACGGATTGACGCAAAGGCAATGGAGGTGCTGGTCGCACTTGCGGAGGTATCGCCGGCGGTGATGTCCGGATCTGCTCTGCTCGAGCGAGTCTGGCCGAACGTTGTCGTGGTCGACAACGTCGTCTATCAAGCCATTGCCCAGCTACGTAAGGCACTCGGTGATACCGCCCGATCACCGCGCTACATCGAGTGCATATCGCGGCGTGGATATCGTCTGATCGCCTCGATCGGCCCCGAGATGAACGGCGCGTCCGCGCGTCCGGAGACCGGACACAATCTGCCGGAGGAGCTAACGAGGTTCATCGGGCGCGAGCGCGAGCTTGGCGAACTCATCGAGCTGCTGAAGTGCCGCCGCATGATCACCCTCACGGGTGTCGGCGGTTGTGGCAAGACGCGACTCGCGTTCTCCGTCGCCCGAGCTTGTGCATCGACATTTCCAGATGGTGTATGTCTGGTCGATCTTGGACCGGTCACCGATGCGTCACACGTCCTTCACGCGGTCGCGAAGGCATTGCACGTTCAAGAGTCGTCTGGACAATCGGTACACGAGTCGGTGATTGCGTCGTTGCACAATGCTCGGACGCTGCTCGTCTTGGACAACTGTGAACACGTCATCGATGCGTGTGCACGTTTGGCTGAGACGCTTTTGACGCAAGCGAAAGAGCTGCACATCCTGGCGACGAGCCGGGAAGCTGTTGGAATTGGGGCTGAACAACTGTTTCCGGTCCAACCGCTCTCGATTCCGGAGCGCGACGAGGCCTCCTCCATTGAGCGACTTGCGGCAGTCGACTCGGTTCAACTCTTTATCGACCGAGCGAAGGCCGTGCGAAGAGACTTTGGATTGACGTCTGCCAACGCAGGCGCGGTCGCAGAGATCTGCGTGCGGCTCGATGGCCTACCTTTTGCGATTGAACTCGCGGCGGCACGCACGCGAGACATGTCACCAGATCAGATACAGGACGCACTCCGCGACCGTTTTCGGTTGTTGGCGGGGGGCAGTCGGACGGCGCTGCCACGACATCGCACACTCCAGGCGACGCTGGACTGGAGCTACCAGCTCTTGCTCGAGCATCATCGCGTTCTCCTGCGACGCATCTCCACATTTCCGGGCGATTTCTCGATCGAAGCGGCGGCCGCGCTATCGGCTGAAGACGAGCCCGAGCCCGTCTTCGATGGGCTCACGCGGTTGGTCGACCAATCGATGATCCAGGTGGACCCGGCGACGGGTCGGTATCGAATGCTCGAAACGGTTCGTCAATATGCGACCGATCGGCTCATCGAATCAGGTGAAGCCTGCCTCATTCGAGATCGCCACCGAACATACTCTGTCGAATTGTCGGAAGAGTTGTTGCGTGACTTGAAAGCGGGTCGCTGGCACTCCGGTGTCTTCAGCCGTTTTCTATTGGAACAATACAACTTTGAAGCTGCGCTTGCGTGGTGTCTCGACAACGACATCTCCGCTGGGCTGCGTTTGGCAGCCAATTTGTGGTGGTTCTGGCCGAGACTGAATATGTTTTCGTCCATGCATTGGTTCGAGGATCTTCTCGCTCGAGCACCGAATTCCTTTCCTGAACGTAGCGAGACGCTTCGGTTGGCCGCCTCGTTTCATGTAATGCAGGATCCGCGCCGTGCCATCCAGTATCTCGAGGAGGCGCTACAGTTGGCGCGTACGCAACGCAATGGTCCGGTATGGTCGGAAGGAGCTGCGCTGCTTGTGCTCGCGCGCGCACGATTGCAGAACGGCGAGTCCGAAAGGACAGCCGCGATAGTCGAGCAAGCGCTCGTCTTGGCGGGAGCCGATCCACAAATTCGCGCGGAATTCCTCGTCGAATCGGCAGATATCTTGATGTGGTCGGAGTTCGAGAATGCCACCCTCATGGCATCGGAGGCCGTGGAGCTGTTCCGAAGGCAGTCTAAATGGGAGCCGTTGTCGCGAGCGCTGACGCAGGCGGCATTTCTCAAGATCATAAGTGGGGAGTTCAGTCTCGCGCGTTCGATGTTGGAAGAGGCGGTGAGTTTGTCCCACATCACAAAGAACCATGTCCAAGCGAGACGCGCCCTGTATCACATCGCTATCTTGGATGAAATCGCTGGAGAAAATGCGGCGGCGTTGCGCTTCATGGAGATGTATGAAAAGTCGTTTGTAGGGTTGGATTTGAACAGGGACTCTGCGCGTGCGCAGCTTGGGCGTCTGCTCTGCAAATCCGGACAGCAAGAACGTGGCGTCGAGATGTTGCGAGGAGTCCTACTTTCGGTTCGCCCAGAACGCTCGTTCCTATGTAAATTGGTGAGTTTCGCTTCGCTACACGGCCTCGTTGTCGCCGCGTGTGATCTCGGTGACTACATGCGCGCAGCACGCCTCTACGGGGCCGCCAGGAAGATCAGAGGGAACGTTGTTCCTCCAGTGAACAAACTCTTCGTCTGTCTCTTCGAGAGTGTCATTCCGGTGATGCGCACCGCACTCGGTGGAGAGATATACGAGGCGGCAATCAATGAAGGCGCTTCACTGACCTACCAGCAGGTCGTTCACTACGCGCATGAAGGTAGTCGTCAGTCCAATTCGAGAGCCGGTTCGACGCGTTCCTTGCGCGCGAGCAATGGCACTAGGTATCAACCGCTAAGTCAGTGAAGCGACTTCGACTAGCGCGCTAGTGCGCGATCTTCTTTCGTCAACGAATAGCCGTCCAACGTCCAACGTCGGGTCGGGATATTCGGCGTCTTCGTCTCCGCTCATTCGTGGAATTTGCACGTCCACGTATGTGTCGCCCGAAAAGTTCTGAACCATTTCTGAGATAGCCCATACGCGCTTGCATACACCCTTGATGGGGGACAATCTAGGCTGCCCTAACGGAAAAGCTAAGTTGCGCAGACAACCTAGGACCATCCTTCTGCATCGGACGTGAGTCCCTATCGCAGTTCAACTGGCCTCGCTGAGGAGATCAAATGAACGCACCGTTTGACGGCGTGCAAGTACCCGCAAGCCGCGAGCGAGTGCCGCTCGCGCTTGCATTCATTTTGGTCACTGTGGTGGTGGACTCGCTCGGTACTACGATCATCGGACCTGTGATGCCGACGCTGTTGAAGTCGCTCACCGGTGGCGCCATGGCGCAGATGTCGACGGTATTCGGCGCAATCACGATGACCCTCGCAAGCATGCAGTTGGTGGCGGGACCCGTCCAAGGTGCGCTGTCCGATTGCTACGGCCGACGTCCGGTGATTCTGGTCTCGACCGTGGGGTGGACGATTTACTTTGTGATTCTCGCGCTCGCGCCGAACCTTGCCTGGCTATTTGTCGGTGCTGTCGTTGCCGGTGGCGCGGCGGGCAGCATCAACGCAGCGTTTGCGTACGTTGCCGATATCTCGCAGCCCGACGAACGCGCGGCGCGGTTCGGTCTGGTTACAGCGGCGGTCAGCGCAGGTGCAGCCACGGGTTCGCTGCTCGGCGGCGTCATCGGCGAGTTCGATCCGCGTGCGCCGTTCTGGGCCGCGGCAGGACTTTGCACCATCAACTTCCTGTACGGATTGTTCGTCCTTCCGGAATCGTTGCGGGCAGAACACCGGGCACCGTTCGCTTGGCGATCGGTACACCCGATCGGCGCGATTCTCGGGGTTTGGCGGGACTATCCAATTCTGAAGCGCTGGCAGGGTGGCTCGTTCCTGATGAACTTCGGAGTCACTGGCGTGAACAGCATCTTTTTCCTGTACGTCACGTTCCGTTTCGGGTGGACACCGCAGGTCATCGGCTTTTACGCGACCTTCGTCATGCTCAGCAGTCTCGCCGTGCAGAGCGGTATGGTCGCGCGCGTGATCAAGGTGTTCGGGGAACGTCTCACGTTGTTGGGCGGCATTGCCGTGCAGGTCGTCGGCATGACTGCGAGCGCCTTTGCTACGAAGGGATGGATGTTCACTGCGTCGGTCTTCGTCGTAGTGCTCGGTGGGGTCTCGGGGCCCGCTCGTCTATCGATCCTCAACCGAATCGTTGGTCCGTCGAATCGAGGCCGCCTCTCAGGTGCTGAACGCAGCGTCGTCAGCTTGACCGGAATATTGGCCCCCGGTGCATTCGCGACCTTGTTCGCGGCAGTGGTTGGCGCCGGTCCAGAGTCACTGGTCGCCGGAGCGCCACTGTTGATCTGTGCTGGTTTGATGACGCTCGGTTTGGCAGTGACGGCATCGTCGTTTGACCGTACGTCGACGGTGACCACTGAATAACCAAAGGGCGCACATGGCAAATCGGAACGAGAGCGCGGGTGAACGTCGCCTGCGAGTTGATGGTGGGCTCGTCGCCGCAGCCATAGTCATTTCGGTGTTTCTGTGGACCTTGATCTACCTCATCAACAAGGCTGCCCTAGTTTGAGCATCGCGCGAACGTTCGCCTACCGGGGGGAGGGATGACGTGAAGACATCCGAAATGTCGCGCGACCAGGCCGCGTTCCGTTCACCAGAGGCAGAGACCGCGCTCGGTACGAAGTTCTCGATGGAAGAGTTCCACAACGTGGTCTTGAGTGGCGGCTCAATGTCGCTCGACGTACTGGCACAATAGATCGATGCATGAGCTGCAACTCTCCATTTGACAGGTAAGCACATGGCTATGCCACCCAATCCACTCGTCAGTCGCATACAGCCGACGTTTGAATCAAAGGCGGCCGAGCGTGTGCATCGGCTGCAGCGACTTGCTGCAGCGTGCCGCATCTTCGGCCGCTATGGTTTTGCGGATGGGGCATTGGGGCATGTGACGGTGCGCGATCCAGAGCACGCAGACCGCCTATGGATGAATCCGTACGGCATATCGATGCGGCAGATCAAGGTGTCCCACCTGATTCAGGTGAATGATCGCGGCGACATCCTAGAGGGAAGTGGCGCGGTCAATCCGGTCGGGTTGCGACTGCATAGTGCGGTACACAAAGCGCGGCCCGATGTTGTCGCCATGTGCCACGCTCACTCGTTGTATGGATCAGCCTGGTCATCGCTCGAGCGCATGCTCGACCCGATTACACAGGACGCGTGTCTGTTCTTCGAGCGGCAGGCCCTCATTATCGATCCGCGGCTCACGTTGAACGCGGAGGCGGCCCATCAGTTTGCGGTCGCCTTTGGTGACAAACGCGTAGCCATACAGAGCGGACATGGGATCTTCACGACTGGCAAAAGCGTCGATGAAGCGGCCTGGTGGTTCGTTCTGATGGACGGTTGCTGCCACGCGCAACTGATGGCAGAGGCTGTGGGCAAACCGAAATGCTGGCCTCCGGAGCAAGCTCGCGCCCTCGCAAATGGGTTGGGGAGTCCTGAGTTCGGATGGATGTCGTTTCAGACGCTTTGGGACGAAATCATTGCGAATGAGCCTGATTTGGTTGAATGAATTGCTGCCGCTGAGGTGTCAAATACGACTATGACGAACAACGGCGTCATCGAGATCGACGGCTTTGGCTTGCGCTATCGAATCGAAGGACACGGCGTCCCGACGATTGTCATAGGCAGCACG
>Ga0335084_10007934_pt1 | contig 10564 bp, 7 predicted proteins | sample Lox_Sample_44_FD_206721 | JGI IMG/M metagenome (GOLD analysis project Ga0335084, IMG submission 206721) | Soil microbial communities from Loxahatchee National Wildlife Refuge, Florida, United States - Lox_Sample_4.4 | ecosystem: Environmental > Terrestrial > Soil > Wetlands | place: USA: Florida... | reverse complement strand
GGCTGCTCTCCTCGGCGAAGAGCCCGGCGATCCTGATGGGCCGCGTGAGCCGCAGCGAAGAGGCGTGGAAGGCGCGCGTCGCGCTCGCCGAGAAGCTGCAGGCGAAGGTCTACACCGACATCAAGACCGCGTGCGCGTTTCCCACCGACCATCCGCTGCACGCGGCGCCGCCGGCGACCTTCCCCGACGGCAAGCTGCTGCGCGAGGCGGACGTGGTCCTCTCGCTCGACTGGGTCGACACCGCCGGCACGCTGAAGGCGGCCTGGGGCGACGTGCCGATTCCGGCGAAGGTCATCCGCGTCTCGTGCGATGCGCACTCGCACCGCGGCTGGAGCGCCGACTACCAGGGCCTGCCGCCCGCCGACGTCTACATGATGTGCGAACCCGACGTCGCCGTGCCGCTTCTTCTCAAGGCGGTGAAGGCGCGTCCCGCGATGGTGTTCAAGAAAGACGAGCTGCCGCCGGCGAAAACCGACCTGGTGTCGATTCGCACGCTGGCGGATGCGTTCAACGAAGCAACTGCCGGCATGGAGGTCTGTCTCTCCAAGCTACCGCTCGGCTGGAGCGGCGCGTACCGGCATTTCCGGCATCCGCTCGACTATCTCGGCGCGGACGGCGGCGGCGGCGTCGGCGCCGGGCCCGGCCTCACCGTCGGCGCAGCGCTCGCGCTCAAGGGCTCGCGGCGCATGGTGGTCGGCATCGTCGGCGACGGCGACTTCCTGATGGGCGGCACCGCGCTCTGGACGGCGGTGCACTACAAGCTGCCGTGCCTCTTCATCGTCGCCAACAACCGCTCGTTCTACAACGACGAGATGCACCAGGAGCGCGTGGCGAAGGAGCGCGGCCGGCCGGTGGAGAACAAATGGATCGGCCAGCGCATCGACGAGCCCGACATCGACCTCGCGATGATGGCGCGCGCGCAGGGCGCCATCGGCATCGGGCCGGTGACCCAGGTTTCGCAGATGAAATCCTCCCTCGTGAAGGCGATCGAGCACGTCCGCGCGGGTGCGGTCTGCGTGGTCGACGCGCGGGTGGTCCCGGGCTACGACACCAACATGGCGGGCACGCCCTCGGCCGCAAACAGAAAATAGTTGAGTAGAACGAAAACAATCCCCGCCAGCCGCGGGCTGACCGAGGACCTGGTCGCGGCAAGCCGCATCCTGGCGAAGCACGGCGTGCTCGACGCGTTCGGGCACGTCAGCGCGCGCAGCGACCGCGAGCCCGGCCGCTTCGTCATGTCGCGCTCGCTCGCGCCGGCGCTCGTCACCGCCGCCGACCTGATGGCGCTCGACGCCGACAGCGAGCCGCTGCCGGGCGACTCGCGCAAGGGCTTCCTCGAGCGCTACATCCACGGCGAGATCTACCGCGCGCGCCCGGACGTGATGGCGGTCGTGCACAGCCATTCGCCCTCGGTGGTGCCCTTCGGCGTCTCGCGCACCAAGCTGCGCCCCATCTATCACATGGGCTCCTTCCTCTGGTCTGGCGCGCCGGTATTCGACATCCGCAAGGTGCGGGCGGACAACGACCTCTTGATCCGCGATCGCCCGCTTGGCCGCGCGCTCGTGGATTCGATGGGGAAATGCAACTGCGTGCTGATGCGCGGCCATGGCATGACCGTGGTCGGCGACGGCGTGCCGGAAGCGGTATTCCGCGCCATCTACACCGAGATGAACGCGCGCCTGCAGCTGCAAGCCGAGCAGCTCGAGGGGCCGCTCGAGTTCCTGAGCGAGGAAGAAGGGCGGCGCTCGAGCGAGGCCAACCGCAGCGTCCTCGAGCGCCCCTGGGAGCTGTGGAAGAAGGAAGCCCTGGGACGCCGCTAGGCGTCAGGCCGGGTTTTTCAACGCCGCCGCCGCGGCGGCCTTTGCCCTCTCCAGCGGCTCGGCCACACCCATCGCCTCGAGCAGCTTGAGCGCCTGGTCGAACGCCGCGCCCGCTTCGGCCCTGCGTCCGGCTTCCGCGTGCAGGTCGCCGAGGGCGAGCCAGGCCTGCGCCATGAGCGGCCGCATGCCGAGGTCCCGCGCAAGCGCGATCGCGGCGCGGTAGTGCTCGGCCGCGCCGCCGGCGGCCGGATCGCGCGCCGCGGCGATGTCGCCCGAGAGCTTGAGCGCCCAGGCTTCATAGCCGCGCTCGCGCTTGTAGCGTGCGCGCTGCAGCGCGCGATCGACCTGCGGCGCGGCATCTTCGAGGCGGCCGATCAGCAGGTAGGCCTCGGCGAGCGCGGCGGCGGCGAACGGCGTGAAGGCGATCGCGTCGGAAGGCGCCTGCAGCACGCGCTCGAGCAGCGCGACGGCGTCGGCGCAGCGCGCGGTGCGGGCGAGCGCGACGCCGAGCTGCGTCGCGAACGGCGGGATCCACAGCGGCAGGCGCTCGCCGCGCGCCATCGCGAGGCCGGGCTCGAGGATGCGCGTGGCCTCGCCTGGCTCGCCGCGCAGCAGCCGCACCATCGCGGAGGCGAACCGCGCCGTGAGCACGCTGAAGGGATGACCGGACGCGGTGGCGATGCGCTCGGCGTCCGCGGCGGCCGCCTCCGCCGGAGCAAACTCGCCCATCTCGGCATGCGCCCAGGCGAGCCAGGCGCGCGAGAACACCGACGGCAGGCCCGCCATGCCGAAGCGCTTGGCGGCGAGGTCCTCGCCGAGCGCCGCGACGTTCGCCTGCAGCAGCTCGACCGTGCGCCGGTAGTCGCCCATCGAGTGGCGCGCGGCGCCGAGATAGAAGCGCGTGGGAATGATCACCGCGGTGTCGTCGAGCCCGGCGACCGCGAGCGCGCGCTCGCCGACTTCCGCCGCGGCCGGGTACTGCGCGGTGAGCCACAGGTAGCCGGTGAGCTGCGCCGCCACGCGCGCGCGGCGCTTCGCGTCGCCCAGCTGCTCGGCGAGCGCTTCGCTCTCGCGCACCGAGGCGAGCATGCGATCGAGGGCGCCCAGGGCCAGCAGAGGATTGCGCTGCTCGAAGCGCAGGTCGATGGCGAGCTCGGCCGTCTCGCGTGTCGCGGGCAGGTGGGCGAGGGCGCGGATCGCCTGGTCGAGGTAGGCGACCGCGCTGCGGTACGCCGAGCGCTCGTAGGCGCGCGCCGCCGCCTGCCGCAGATAGCCGACCGCCGGCTCCCAGAGCTCGCCGTGCACCGCGTGGTGGGCGAGGATCTCGACGCGCTCCGCGGTGCGGCCGGCATAGACCTCCTCCATCGCCTCGACGATCGCGGTGTGGAGCCGGCGCCGCCGCTGGTGCGGCAGGCTGGAATAGACCACCTCGTGGGTGAAGGCGTGCTTGAACGCGTACTGCAGGTCGGGAAAGAGCGCGCTCTCGACGAGGAACTCGGCAGCCTGCAGGCGGGCGAGCGCCGCCGCGAGCTCGGCTTCGGGCAGCCCCGCGACTTTCTGCAGCACGGCGGCGGCGACGTCCTTGCCGATCGCCGCGGCAACCTGCACCAGCGCTTTCTCGCGCGCGGGCAGCAGGTCGAGGCGCGAGGCGAGCACGTCCTGCACCATCGCCGGGATGCGGATCGTGTCGAGCGGCCGCGCGAGGCGATAGGCGCCCGGCGCGCCTTCGAGCGCCTTGCTCTCCGCGAGCGCGCGCACGCTCTCCTCGAGGAAGAGCGGATTGCCCTCGGTGCGCTCGAGCAGCCGGCGCGCGAGCGCGGCGATGCCCGGGTCGTCGCCGAGCAGGCTTTGCAGCAGGTCGGCGGCGCGCTCCTGCGACAGCGGCGCCACCCGCAGCGCGGTGAACGCGCTCATGCCGGCCCACTCGTTGGAGTATTCCGGGCGGTATTCGACCAGCAGCAGGATGCGCGATCCCGCCAGCGCGCGCACGAGGTGGTCGAGCACGTCCTGCGACTCGGCGTCGATCCAGTGCAGGTCCTCGACGATGAGGATCAGCGGCTGCACGCGCGAATGCGCGAGCAGCAGCGCCTTGACCGCCTCGAGCATGCTGCGATGGCGCTGCGGCGGATCGAGCGCCTCCCATTGCCGGTCGCCGCTGTTCGCGCCGTAGAGCGCGGCGAGGGCGGCGAAGTGCGGCACCGGCGGCACGTCGAGCGCGGTGAGGCGGCGCACGATGCGGCTGCGCACCGCGTCCGGCGTCGCGGCGGCGTCGATCTCGAGCAGGCGCCGCAGCAGCGTGGCGATCGGGAAGTAGGGCGTCGCCTCGCCGTGCGACAGCGTGGTCGACTCGCACACGGCGAAGCCGCGGCCGCTCTCGGCGCGCACGAACTCGAGGACCAGGCGCGACTTGCCGACGCCGGGCTCGCCGACCAGGGCGACGACCTGGCCGCGGCCCTGCTCGGCGAGGGTGAGGGCGCGGCCGAGCTGCGTCAGCTCGGCTTCGCGGCCGACGAAGCGGCTCAGGCCGCGGCGCTCGGCGACCTGCACGCGCGTGCGCAGCGGCACGGCGCCGAGGACTTCGAACACCTCGACCGGCTGCGCGAGGCCGCGGATGCCGCGCTCGCCCTCGCGCCGGGTCTGCACGTAGCCCTCGACGAGCCGCGCCACCTCGGCGGTGGCGAGGATGCTGCCGGGGTCGGCCATCTGCTCCATGCGCGCGGCCAGGTGGGTCGTCTGTCCCACGGCGGTGTAGTCCATGTGCAGGTCGCCGGCGATGGCGCGCACCAGGACTTCGCCCGAATTGAGCCCGACGCGGATGCGCACCAGCTCGCCCGTGCCCGGCGCGAGCTTGGCGGCGAAGCGGCCGATGCTGTCCTGCATGCGCAGCGCCGCGTAGCAGGCGCGCACGGCGTGGTCCTCGTGCGCCACCGGGGCGCCGAAGAGCGCCATGATGCCGTCGCCGAGGATCTGGTTGACGGTGCCCTCGTAGCGGTGCACCGCCTCCATCATCCACTCGAGCACGCCGTCGAAGAGCGTGCGCGCCTCCTCGGGGTCGCGGTCGGCGACGAGCTCCATCGAGCCGTGCAGGTCGGCGAAGAGCACCGTAATGCGCTTCCTCTCGCCTTCGATCGCCTCGCGCGCGCCGAGGATCTTCTCGGCGAGGTGGCGCGGCGTGTAGGCCGCGGGCGGCGCCTCGCGCAGGGCGGCCGCGCTGACCGGCCGCGCGCATTGCGGGCAGAAGCGGGCCGCGGGCGGAAGCGAGGCGCCGCAGACCGCGCAGTTCACGGCGCGCGGCCGAGGCGCTTCACCTGCGCGCCGACGCCGGGCCAGGCGCCGATCTCGCCGCGATCGCTCACCCGGGTGCGGAGCGAATCGCGTCCCATGATCGCGAAGATGAACAGCCAGTGCGCGAGCTGCTGCAGGAGCGGGGGCGCTTCGACCCAGAGCAGGCTCGAAGTCTCGTCATCCACCAGGCGCCGCACGAGCGAGCGCGGCAGGGTGCGGAAGCAGGTCTTCAGCCAGGGGTTGAGCCAGGAGAGCAACGGGTTCAGGTAGTAGCGCCGGCCGTCCTGCAGCGTGAACTCGGAGAGCAGCACGAGCAGCGTCGCGGCGAGCAGCCGCCCGTCCATCTCGGCGCCGGGCGAAGACATATCGGCTTGCAGCGCCTTGATGGCGGCGAAGAGCTGGCGTGCGTCGCCGAGCGTTTGCTGGCGCGCGAGCAGCTCGTCTTCCACGCCCAGCACATGGCCGACGACGCGCCAGGTGAACAGATAGTCGTCGCCGATCTCGTCCGGGATGTGGACGCCGAGCGAGCTCCAGCCCTCCAGCACGACGAGCGAGAAGGTGAGCAGGACGTAGCACAGCTCGAGCTGGTCGAGCGGCTGCTGGTCGCGCCGATGCCATTCGCGCTTGAGCAGGAAGCCGGCGAGCGACAGCCCGCGCCGCTTGCGGTGCTCGCTCGCGTCCTGCAGCGTGAGCAGGCGCATGATCGCGTGCATCAACCGCACCTTGCGGATCCACGGCAGCGCCTGTCCGTCACGCAGCGCCTCCGGCTGCATCACCGCCCTGAGGAAATCCGCCGTCTCGCCCAGGCGCTGCTTCACCTGCGAGGCCAGCCGGCCGGAGACGACCAGCGTCGAAGCGATCTCCGGGTGCGAGTAGCAATGCGGCAGGCTCGAGCAGCCGAGCACCACCATCGCGGTCAGCTCGAACTTCTGGAAGAACTTCTGCGCGTTCTGCATGCGCCGCCAGGTCTTCTCGCTCACCGTGCCGTCGGGCTCCTTCAGCCAGGCCGGCAGCGCTTCGGCCGCGCTCGGCTGCAGGAACGCGCGCAACCGCTCTCCCGCTTCTCCCGGCAGGGGCAGCGCGCTTCCCGGCGTCCAGGGCATGAGCGCGTTGAGGAGGTTCTCCAGGCCGTTCACGCGATCGATCTTGTCGGGGCCGAAGTGGGGCAGCAGCTCCTGCAGCAGGCGGTCTGCGAGCGCATCGCCGATTCCTCTGAACGCGCGCAAATCGCGAGCCCTTTCGTTGCCGACGCCAGCCATGTCCCCTCTTTTGTTGTGCTTATGGCGTTTCAGATTGTTATCCGGTTAGCCGATCTCCAACAAGCCAAGCGGGTTGATCCGAATCAATCGCGCCGGACGTCGAGATAAGACGCGCTGCTCGCGCGCGCCGGGTTCGCTTTTGGTAAAAGCCTTTCATGCCCGCGGGCGGAGAACGCATCACCAATTTCGGCGGCAACGTGAGCTTCGCTCCCGCGCGCTTCTATGCGCCGCGCAGCGAAGCGGAGGTCGTCGAGATCCTTGCAAGGCATCGCGGCGAGCGCGTGCGCAGCATCGGCTCGCTGCATTCCTGGAGCCGCGCGGCCGCCACGCGCGGCGTCTGCCTCGACTTGCGCCATCTCGACGCGGTGGCGATCACCGCGCTCGGTCCGGACGCGCGCGTGCACGTCGGCGCCGGCTGCACGCTCGGGCGGCTGGTGGCGGAGCTGCGCGCGGCGGGGCTCGCGCTGCCGACGCTCGGCGCGATCCTCAAGCAGACCATCGCCGGCGCGACCTCGACCGGCACGCACGGCTCGGGCTCGCACAGCCTGTCGCATTTCATCGAGGAGGTGCGCGTCGCCACGTTCGAGCCCGCGACGAATCTTCCGAAAATCATTTCATTCAGGGGCGACGAGCTGGCCGCGGCGCGTTGCGCGCTCGGCTCGCTCGGCGTGATCGTCGAAGTCGTGATGCGCGCCGAGCCGGCGTTCGAGGTCGAGGAGCGGCTGGAAAGGGCGACGCGGCTCGACGAGGTGCTGCAGGATGCGGCCGACTGGCCCCTGCAGCAGTTCGTCTTCCTGCCCTGGTCGTGGCACTTCCTCGTCTATCGCCGCAGGCGCGGCGTGCATTCCGGCAGTCGTCTGTACGCGCTTCTCTGCCGAGCGCTCTGTTTCTTCTTCAACGATGTCGGCCTGCACCTTCTTCTCAAGTTCAACCTGAAAGTGCTGAGCGATGCCGGCATCCGCGCCTTCTACCGCAAGGTGCTGCCGTGGTTTCCGCTCACACCGTCGCGCACGGACGAAGCCGCGGCGGTCCTCACGCTGCGGCACGACCTCTTCCGCCACGTCGAGATGGAGCTCTTCGTGCCGGAGTCGAAGCTGCCGGCCGCGCTCGGCACGGTGCGCCGGCTGCTCGAGCTCGCCGCGGGAGAGCGCGCGGCGGTCGACGCCGAGGTCCACGCGATCCTCGGCGAAGAGGTGAACGCGCTGCGCGGCACCTGGACGCACCACTATCCGCTGCTCTGCCGCCGCATCCTCGCCGACGACAGCCTCGTGTCGATGGCGTGCGCGGGCGCGCCGGCCGAGGCGGCGTGGATGTCGATCAGCTTCTTCACTTTCCTGCCCTTCGACGAGCGCTACGCGCGCTTCTGCAAGGCGGTGGCGCGCTGCCTCGAGCGCCTGTACGGCGCGCGCCAGCACTGGGGCAAGTACTTTCCGCTGCCGTTCGCGGCCGCGGCGGCCGCGTACCCGCGCTTTCGCGACTACCGCGAGCTCTGCCTCAAGTACGACCCGGACGGCGCGTTCTGGAACGAGACCTTCTGAGAGCGGCGCAGCAGCCAGAAGGCGATCGACAGGTTGAGCAGGTTCCAGCCGATGCCATTGACGAAGGCGGCGCGGTACGAGCCGGTCAGGTCGAAGATCGCGCCCGAGAGCCAGCCGCCGAGCGCCATGCCGAAGAGCGTCGCCATCAGCACGATGCCGGTGCGCACGCCGGCTTCGTGCGGCGTGAAGTGCTCGCGCACGATGATGGCGTACGAGGGCACGATGCCGCCCTGGAACAGGCCGAACAGCGCCGCGACGATATAGAGCGAGACCAGGCCGTCGAAGGGCAGGAAGAGGACGAGCGCGATGCCCTGCAGCGCCGAGCCGAGCAGCAGCGTGCGCAGCCCGCCGATGCGGTCGCAGATCCAGCCCGAGACGAGGCGGCTGACGATGCCGAAGGCGAGCATGATCGAGAGCATCTGCGCGCCGTTCGCCGCGCCGAAGCCGAGGTCGGTGCAGTAGGCGACGATGTGGACCTGCGGCATCGACATCGCCACGCAGCAGCCGACGCCGGCGATCGCGAGCAAGGCCGTCAGGCCGTTCGGGGAGAGGCCCAGCGGCCGTTCCGGTTTTGAAAATTCATTTTTTTCGGAAGAAGCCTGGATCGCCGGGGGCGGTCGCCGCAGCGCGAAGGAAAGGAGCAACATGGCCGCGCCGCAGAAGATGCCGGTGCCGACGTAGGTCTGCCGCCAGCCGACGGTGTCGAAGGAGGTCTGCAGGATCGGCGGCCAGACCGCGCCGGCGAGATAGTTGCCGCTCGCGCAGATCGCCACCGCGATGCCGCGCCGGCGGTTGAACCAGAGCGCCGTGTCGGCGACGAGCGGCGCGAAGGTCGCCGAGCAGCCGAACAGGCCGATCAGCAGGCCGTGCAGCACGCTGAACTGGCCGAGGCTCGAGGCGTTGCCGGCGAGCACGAAGCCGCTGCCCAGGCCGAGCGCGCCGATGACCGTCGGCACCATGACGCCGAAGCGGTCGGAGAGCTTGCCCATCAGGATGCCGCCGATGCCGAAGCCGATCATCGTCAGCGTGTAGGGCAGGGAGGCGTCGGCGCGCGTCACGCCGAACTCGGCCTGCACCGGCGCGAGCGCCACGGCGATGCCGTACATGCCCGAGCCGCCGAGGGTCATCAGCCCGAGCGCCGCGCCGAGGCGCAGCCAGGCGTAGGTGGATTCAGCTTGTCCGCGCTGCATTTCTCGCATGATAGAGTTTTCGCAGCGTTTCCCCTTCAAAGGAACTGCGGAGGTTCACATGCCAGCCAAGTCCACCATCGGCCAGGTGCGCGACGTCTTTCCCAAGCTCGGCGAGCTGACCGAGAAGGTCGTCTACGGCGACGTCTGGGAGCGCAAGGGCCTCTCCAAGCGCGACCGCAGCCTCGTCACCCTGTCGAGCCTGGTCACGCAGTGCCGCCTCGACCAGCTGCAGGGCCATCTCTGGCGCGCGCTCGACAACGGCGTCACCAAGGACGAGATCTGCGAGCTGATCACGCACCTCGCCATCTACACCGGCTGGCCGAACGCCGGCAGCGCGGCGCTCGTCGCGAAGCAGGTGTTCGCCGAGCGCAAGCTATGAAAATCGGCTTCATCGGTCTGGGCGCGATGGGCGGCCCCATGGCCGCGAACCTGGAGAACGCCGGCCATGCGGTGCAGTCGTTCGACCTGAACGGCAAGGGCAACCGGAAATCGTCGCGCGAAGCGTGCGAAGGAGCGGAGGTGCTGTTGACCTCGCTGCCCGGACCGGCCGAGGTCGAGGCGCTCTCCCGCGAGGTCTCCCTTGCCGCGGGCGCGGCCTGGTTCGACCTCTCGACCAACTCGCCGCGCAAGGTCCGCGAGGTCCACCGGTTTCTTTCAGGCAGAGGCATCCGGTTTCTCGATGCACCGGTGAGCGGCGGCCCGGGCGGCGCGAAGTCCGGCAAGCTCGCCATCTGGGTGGGAGGGGACCAGACGGTTTTCGAGAAGTACCTTCCCGTTCTGAAGGCGATCGGCGATCAACCGCTGTACGTCGGCGCGATCGGCGCGGGCACCGTCGCCAAGCTCGCGCACAACGCCGCCAGCTTCACCGTGCAGGCGGCGCTCGCCGAGATCTTCACGCTCGGCGTGAAAGGCGGCGTCGAGCCGCTCGCGCTGTTCCGCGCCATCCGCCAGGGCGCGACCGGCCGCAAGCGCGCCTTCGACCGGCTGCCCGATCACTTCCTGCAGGGCAAATACGATCCACCGGCTTTCTCGCTGCGCCTCGCGCACAAGGACATGAGCCTCGCGCTCGAGCTGGCGCGCGAAGCCGGCGTGCCGATGCGGCTCGGCGAGGACGCGTTCGCGGACATGCAGGAGGGCATGCGCCGCGGCTGGTCGGAGCGCGACTGCCGCGTCGTGATGTCGCTTCAGGAAGAGCGCGCCGGCGTGGCTCCGCGAGTCTCGGCTGACACCTTACGTAAGGTGCTGGACGAATAATTACACGGGAACGGCGTTGAACCACTGGCGCTCACTGGACGGAAGAGCGAGCATGAACCCCATGAGGAACGATCTGGCGTAGGGCGTGGCGGACTTCCTGCCCGAGTTTTCCCGCGATGTCCGGTGGGTCGCGTATCTCGCGATCAGTACCACGTTGACGCTGGCGCTGTTTTCTTCCTACGTCTTTCTGCGCCTGGCCGAAGTACGGCCGCTCCTCA
>Ga0335084_10007931_pt1 | contig 10566 bp, 8 predicted proteins | sample Lox_Sample_44_FD_206721 | JGI IMG/M metagenome (GOLD analysis project Ga0335084, IMG submission 206721) | Soil microbial communities from Loxahatchee National Wildlife Refuge, Florida, United States - Lox_Sample_4.4 | ecosystem: Environmental > Terrestrial > Soil > Wetlands | place: USA: Florida... | reverse complement strand
AAGAGCCTGGTCGCCGAGATCCAGGCCATGGGACTGCCGGCCGTGCGCGCGCTGGGCCAGCCGCCGGCACGCCCGGGCGAGGTCGTGATCATGGGCTACTTCGAATCCGTCGACACGGGGGACCTGGCCAAGCGCGTCGTGCTGGGCTTCGGCTCCGGCGCGGCCCACCTGCAGACCGCGGTGGAGGGCTATCTCATGACCAGCCGCGGCCTGCAGCGGCTCGGCGGCGGCACCGTGGATGCGGGCGGCGGCAAGGGGCCCGGGATCGCGATTCCCATCGCCATGGCCGCCGCCACCGCGAACCCCATCGGCCTCATCGTCAGCGGCGCGGCGAAGATCGAGGGCGAGGCGAGCGGAAGGACGACGATCGAGGGTGCGGGCCAGCGGACGGGGAAGCTCATCGGTGATCAGCTGCGTGTGGCATTCCAACGACAGGGCTGGATCTGAGAGGAGACTGCTCGATGGTGAAGCTCGTGGCGCTCGGTGTCGTGCTGCTGGTGATGGTCCAGGCCGGGCCGGCACCGGCGCAGAACCTGGAAGGAACGCTGAAGAAGGTCAAGGACTCCGGCACCCTCACGCTCGGCTACCGCGAGTCCTCGCCGCCGTTCTCGTTCCTCGGCGCCGACAAGCGCCCGATCGGCTACTCCATCGACCTCTGCCTGCAGGTGGCGGCCGCCGTCGAGAAGCGGGTGGGGTTGAGCAACCTCAAGCTCAACTGGGTCCCGGTGACGCCCGAGGGCCGCATCCAGGCCGTGGCCCAGGGCACGGTGGACATCGAGTGCGGCTCCACCACCGCCAGCCTCTCGCGCCAGGAGCAGGTGGACTTCAGCCTGCAGACCTTCGTCGACGGCGGCAGCCTGCTGACCATGGCCAGCACCAACCTGCGCGGCGTCGCCGACCTCGGCGGCAAGAAGATCGCGGTCGCGCCCGGCACCACCACCGAGAAGTCCCTGGCCGAGTTCCTGAAGGCGGAGTTCATCAACGCCCAGGTGGTGCCGGTCAAGGACCACGCCGAGGGGCTGGCCGCACTCCAGGGCGGCAAGGTCGAGGCGTACGCCTCGGATCGCGGGATCCTCGTCGGCTTGGCGCTGACGGCGGGCGGAGACCCCAAGCGCTTCTCCATCGGCAACCTGGCCTTCTCCTACGAGCCGTACGGGCTGATGCTGCGGCGCAACGACGCGGCGTTCCGGCTCACGGTGAACCGGGCGCTGGCCGAGCTCTATCGCACGGGCAAGATCGCGCCGATCTACGGCCGGTGGTTCGGCGCCTTCGGCGAGCCGAGCATGGCGCTGCAGGCCATGTACAAGCTCAACGGGCTGCCCGAGTAGCGCGCCCGGCGCCTCACTCGGGCAGGCTGTTGATGATGTACATCGCGCCGATCAGCGGGCCGGCCGTGCGCATCGAGCCGAACCACTTCTCGAAGATCGGCAGCACCTCGCCCGTGCGGTAGAGGCCGGCCAGCGCGCGGTTGACGGCCAGCCGGAAGCCCGCGTCCCCGCGGCGGAGCATGAGGCCGTAGGGCTCGTACGAGAAGAAGTCGTCGACGAGCGAGAGCTTCGCCGGATCCGTCGAGGTGCGGCCCACCCCGATGAGGATCGAGCGGTCGGAGGCGTAGGCGTCGGCGGTGCCGCTGTCGAGCGCGGCGACGCCGGCGGCGTGATCGGTCACCGTCACCATGGTGGCGACGATCAGCTCCTTGCGCAGCGCCTCGCGCAGGCGGGCGTCGGTCGTGGTGCCGGGAATGACGGCCACCCGCTTGCCGCCCAGCGTGGAGACGCCGCGGATGCCCGAGGCGTCGGTCACCAGCAGGCTGCCGCCGTCGAGGAACGTCAGCATGCTGAAGTCCACCTGCTCGTGGCGCGACAGCGAGGCGGTGGTGGAGCCGCACTCGAGATCGATCGCGCCGCTCGCCACGGCCTGCATCCGGTCCGCCACCGACACCTTGATCCACTCGACCTTCAGGTCGGGCAGCGCCAGCTGCCGCGACACGCTGGTCGCCACGTGCGTGCAGAGCTCCACCGAGTACCCGGCCGGCCGGCCGTCGTCGCCGGTGAACGAGAAGGGCCGCGACGACTCGCGATAGCCCAGACGGATGGTGTTGGTGGCCTTGATCCGGCCGAGTGTGCCGTCGGGCGCGCTCGCGCCCGTGCCCTGCGTGCTCGCGCAGCCCCCCAGCGTGACGTGCACGGCCAGCAGCGCGCCGATCAGCGTGGTCGCGGTCCTCGTCATGGCAGTCTCCTCTGGCCGGCGAGCCTGTCAGGCGCGCGCGCGCACGGCCATCGGACCAAGGTCCAATGGGTTCGCGCGAGCGCCTCGGGCTACATAACCCAGACCCGCACACGCGGGCGCTCACGGGAGGTGGTGGTCGTGCCCGATCCCAAGCAGGCGGCCGCCGAGGCCATCGCCAAGGCGCAGGCCAGCCTCGAGCGGGCGGTCGAGGAACTCGACAAGCTTCCCGCGCTCGACGCCCGCTCCATCGCGCTGGCCGCCCACGCGCTGAACAACTTCCTCACGCTCTCCAGCGGCGTGGTGGAGCTGCTGATCCCCGTGCTGCGCGACCATCCGGAGCCGCAGGTGCCGCTGTGGCTCGACGCCCTCGCGCACACCACGGATCTCATGGCGCACACGGTCGGCCAGCTCATGAGCAACTCGGTGGGCACCGTCTCGCGCCTGCAGATGGAAGAGCTCGACCTGCCCCGCCTGACCCAGCGGGTGTGCGCCTACTACCGGCGGCACGCGAAGCCCAAGGGCATCGAGATGAGCCTGACCGTCGAGGACGACATGCCGCCCGTCCTCACCGACCGCGTGCTGGTGGCGGCCGTGCTCGACAATCTCCTGTCCAACGCCGTCAAGTACTCGCCGCGCGACGGCCGCATCCGCGTGCGCGTGTACGGCGAGCGGGGCGGCGCCCTCTGCGCGGTGCAGGACGAGGGGCCCGGGCTGAGCGCGCAGGACCAGGCGCGTCTCTTCCAGCCCGGCGTGCGGCTCTCCGCCGAGCCGTCGGCCGGCGAGCCCACCAGCGGCTACGGCCTGGCCATCGCCAAGCGCTTCGTCGACCAGCTGGGCGGCGATCTCCGCTGCGCCAGCACGCTGGGCGCGGGCGCCACCTTCTCGCTGTGGCTCCCGGCCGCCAGCCCCGCCGCCGCGTAGCGCCGGAGCCGGCCCGAGGGGCGATGGGACCTTCGTCCAATGGGGGCCGGGCCCGGGCTCCGGTACGCTTGGGGAAGTGAAGGTCGAAGTCCACGCCGACGCAGCGGCGGTCGCCCGCGCGGCCGCGACGATCATCGCCGCGGAGGCCCGGTCCGCGGAGGCCGCGCGCGGCCGCTTCGTCATGGCCATCAGCGGCGGCCGCACGCCATGGCTCATGCTCCGCGCCCTCGCCCTCGAGGACGTGCCGTGGAAGTCCGTGCACCTGGTCCAGGTCGACGAGCGCGTGGCGCCGGCCGGCCATCCCGATCGCAACCTGACCCACATCGACGAGAGCCTGCTGCGACACTCGCCCCTGCGCGCCGAGCAGATCGTGGCCATGCCCGTGGAGGACACCGACCTGGCGGCGGCCGCCGCGCGCTATGCGCAGAGCCTGGTGCGGCTGGCCGGCGCGCCGCCGGTGATCGACCTCGTGCACCTCGGCCTCGGCGCCGACGGCCACACCGCCTCGCTGGTGCCCGGCGATCCGGTGCTGCAGGTCGGCGACGCCGACGTCGCGCTGACGCAGCCGTACCAGGGGCGGCGGCGGATGACGCTGACCTTCCCGATCCTCGATCGCGCGCGCAGCGTCCTGTGGGTGGCCACCGGCAGCGACAAGATCGAGGCGCTGGCGCGGCTCCGCGAGGGCGACGCCGGGATTCCCGCCGGGCGGGTGCGCTCGGACCATGCTCTCGCGCTCGTCGACCGCATGGCGGCCGGCGAGCGCGGGCCGCGCTACTAGCGGCCGCCGGTCCCGGCACCCGGGGCGCTGCTGCTATAGTTCCGTCACCATGCGCGTCGTGAGGGCCTCGCGCTCGAGGCTGCTGCTCCTGCTGGTGGCCGCCGTCTGCCTGGCGACGCCGGCCGGCTCGCGCGCGGCGGTCGCGCAGAAGGCCGTGCTCATCCTGCTGGGCGGTCAGCCCGGCCTGCCGGCCTCCGTCGCCGTCGAGCCGCAGCCGATCTTCTGGCCGCAGTACCGCGCGGCCCTCGTCGCCCTCGGGAGCCTCGTCGTGGTCGTGGCGCTGCTCATCGCAGGCCTGCTGCTGCAGCGCCGGCATCACCGCATCCAGGCGCGGCTGGCCGAGCGGCTGCGGTTCGAGACGCTGGTCGCGGAGATCTCGCGGACGTTCGCCGGCCTGCCGGCCGCGCGCGTGGACGAGCACATCCGCGAGTGCCTGCGCCGCATGGTCCTCTTCCTGGGCGTGGACCGCGGCGCCCTCTGGCTGCCGGTGGGGGGCGGGACAACGCTGGTGGCCAGCCACGTCTGGGCCCTCGAGCGAACGCCGGCGCCGGCGGACAGCATCGATCTCACCCAGTATCCCTACCTGCGGCGGCTGACCGAGCGGGGCCTGCCCTTCACGTTCGACCACCTCGGCCAGCTTCCCGAGGAGGCCGCCGCCGAGCGCGAGCGGTTCATCGGGCTGCGCATCACGTCGTATGCCGCGCTGCCGCTGCGGATCGGCGAGTACACCCTCGGCTTCCTCACCTTCGTGAAGCTCGGGGGCGAGCGCGAATGGCCCCAGGAGGTCGTCCAGCAGGTCCGCACGCTGGCCGAGCTGTTCGCCAACGCGCTCAGCCGGAAGCAGGCGGCCAGCGCGCTGGAGGACAGCGAGGCCTTCACCAGCGCCGTCCTCGCCGCGCTGCCGGGCGAGACCGCCCTCGTGGACGCCGAGGGCGTCATCGTGCAGGCCAACGAGGCGTGGGCCGCGTTCGCCCGCACGGTGCCCTCCGACGCCCAGGTCGCGGTCTCCGTGGGCGGCAACTACCTCAAGGCCCTGCTGCAGCCCGTGCGGATGCCGCCGGAGCTCGGGCGCAAGGGGCGCGAGCTCCTGGAGTCCGTGCTGCGGGGACGGCTGATGGAAGCCGCGCTCGAGTACCCGTCCGTCCGCGGCGGCGAGGAGCGGTACTTCGAGATGCGCGTGCGCCGCGTGGCCCGGCCCGGCGGCGGCGCCGCCGTCATGCACTTCGACGTCACCACGCGCCGGCGCGCGGAGGCGGCCGCCCAGCGTCATCTGAGCGAGATCGCCCACCTCGACCGCGTGGCCGGCATGGGGCAGCTCGCCTCCTCGATCGCCCACGAGCTGAACCAGCCGCTGACCGCGATCCTCACCAACGCGCAGGCCGCCCAGCGGCTACTCGGCGCCGGCCAGCCGGACCTCGGCGAGCTGCGGGAGACGCTGAAGGACATCGTCCACGACGACCAGCGCGCCGCCGAGGTCATCCGGCGCATGCGCCACCTGCTGCGCAAGGACGAGCTGACGCGGCTGCCGGTGGACCTCAACGAGCTGGCCACCAACACCATCGCGCTCGTCGCCAACGACGCGCTGCTGCACTACGTGACGATCGACTTCGCGCCCGCGCGCGGGCTGCCCACCGTGTACGGCGACCTCGTGCAGATCCAGCAGGTGATCCTCAATCTGCTGTCCAACGCGATCACCGCCGCCTTCAACGGGCCGACCGCGCAGCGCAAGGTGCTCGTGTGGACCAGCGGCGTCGGCGGCGATGCGTCGGTGGAGCTGGGCGTGCACGACTCCGGCAAGGGCATTCCCTCGAGCGACCTCGAGCGGCTCTTCGAGCCGTTCTTCACCACCAGGGCGGAGGGGCTCGGCATGGGGCTGGCCATCAGCCGCTCGATCGTCGAGGCCCACGGCGGGCAGATCTTCGCCGAGAACGATCCGGCCGGCGGCGCCGCCTTCCGCGTGCGGCTGCCGGCGCATCGGCCGGAGCGGACCGCCTAGGCCCGGACATCGGACGAAGGTCTTATAGACTCGCGTGCCGGGAGTCCGGAACATTCCCGACAGTGGAGACCCGCGAGCTCGCCGGCCGGCTCTGGTGCCTCAGTCTCCTGCGCGGCCTGGCCGCGCTCGTCCTGGGGGCGTGGGTCCTCGCGATGCCGCCGTCGTCCCCGGGCATGCTCATGCGCGCCGTGGCCGTGTACTGGGTCGCCGACGGGCTCGTCGTGTTCGCCGGTGGCCTGACCGCCGCCTCGCTGATGTTCAGCCGGGTGTTCCTGGCGCTCCGTGCGCTGGCCGGCATCGTCACCGCCCTCGTGCTGTTGTGGCTGCCGCTGTCGGAGGCCTTCGGGCCCTACCGGCCGGGCCAGATGATGCTGCTCCTCTTCGTCGTGCCGGCGGTGGTGGTGGCCGTCGGCCTTCAGGTGCTGGGGGCGGTCTTCGACCTGATGATCTGTCTCGATGTGCGCCGCCGGATTCCGGGCGAGTGGTCGCTGGCCCTCAGCTCGGCGCTCTCCATCGTCTTCGGCGTGTTCCTGCTCAGCGTGATCCTGGCCCCGCCCGCCGTGCTCGGCCGGGGCGTCGGCACGGTCGGCGTTCTCGGCGGGCTGGCCGTCATCGTCGGCGCGCTGCGGCTGCGCCCGACGCGCGATCCGTCACTCTCCGCGCTGCCTCACTGAGGGCGGCGGCACCTCGACCCGTACGACCTGGCCCGGCAGCGGGATGTCCATGCCCGCGTTGCGCAGCGCCGCGTACACGGCGATGCCCAGATTGCTCCGGACCTCGGTGGAGCGCTCCGCGCTGGTCCACGCGCGCAGCTCGAAGGCCAGGCCGCCGTCGCTGAAACCGGTGAACAGCGCGGCCGGCGGCGGGCCGGCGGCCACGCCCGGCTGGCTCCGCGCGGTGTCGCAGAGAACCGCGATGACCTTGTCGGGCGCCGGCCCGTAGGCGACGCGGACGGGCAGCGACACCGCCACGCGGCGGCCGGCCGGCGTGCGGTTGGTGACGCGCTCGGCGATGAATGCCGAGTTGGGCACGATGAGGTCGCTGCCGTCCCACGTCCGGATCGTGCTGGCCCGGATGCCGATCCGGCCCACCGTCCCTGCCACGCCGCCGACCTCGACCACGTCGCCGACCCGGATCGGCTGCTCGAACAGCACGATCAGCCCCGAGACGAAGTTGCTGACGACGTTCTGCAGGCCGAAGCCCAGGCCGACGCCGAAGGCGCCGCCCAGCACCGTCACCCGGTTCATGTCCACGCCGAGCGCGGCCACCGAGAGCAGGAATCCGAAGAAGAGCAGCGCGTAGTGCAGCAGGGTCGTGGCCGCGTAGGAGGTCCCGCTGGACACCCGCATCCGCGGCAGCACGTCCTCGGACAGCACGAACCGCACGAACGAGGAGACCATGAAGCTCGCCCACACGCTGAGCCCGAACGCCAGCACCTCGCCGACCGAGATGTGGAACGTGCCCTGCGTCCATCCCGCGCCCAGCGCCGCGCGCACCGCGCTCGCGAGCGGCCGGAACGCGCTGAAGAACTCCAGGCTCAGCGCGAGCCACATGCCCACGCCGACGACGCGCAGGGTGCCGATGGCCCGGGCCTGGAGCAGGGTCCGGTGATGCTCCACCATCCGGAGCCCGCTCAGCGGCCACACCCGCAGCCCCAGCATGACGAGCGCGGCCAGGAGCCGGAAGCCCGCGTACAGGAGCAGCGCGATGTAGGCGCTGGTGAGCACGCCGGAGCCGACGAGCCGGGCCAGGCTCATGTTGCCGACCACCGCCGACACCAGCGCCGTCGCGAAGCCCAGCAGCGCCAGCCGGGCGGCTGCCCTGAGCGTCCTCAGCGCGCGCGTCGGCCCGTAGATCTCGATGAGACGGCGGCCGGGCTGGGAGACCATCAGCCAGCCCATCAGCACCGTCGCCACCAGCATCTCGAAGAGGAAGAGGGCGTATTCGAGCAGCGGGATCACCAGGGCCAGGCCGCGCAGCTGGTCGAGAAGAAAGAATCCGCCCAGCGTGTACAGGCCGGGCAGCAGCGGCGGGGCGATCAGGCGACGCAGGACGACGAGCATCGGGATCAGCGTGCCGATCTGGGCCAGCGTCCACGCCGCCCGCGGCTGCTGCCGATGGAGCCAGGGCGAGGCGAGCAGGGTCAGGACCAGCGCGGCGGCGACCGGGTGGGCGAGGATTGCCAGCACCGCCTGCCTCGCCTCGTCGGCGGCGGGCCAGGTCCGCACGTTCCGCCGCGCGGCGACGAGCGCCGCGGTGACGGCCAGCGCGAGCAGGGCCTGCACGAGGAGGCGGTCGGCGGCCGCGCGGCTGAACTGTCGCACCTCGTCTCGATAGGTGCGCAATGACTCGCGCACGCGCTCGGGAATCTCCCGCCACGGATGCGCCAGCAGCGGCGTGCTCCAGAGCGGCGGGCTATCGCGCAGGAAGAGCCGCCCGGCCTCCTCGCCGCGAGAGGCCGTGATCGACGCCAGCCCGGCATCGGCGCCGCTGGCGGCCTCCGCGACCTTATCTTGAAGAACCAGCGCCGCGCCGCGGGCAGTCTCCACCCTGGCGCGGGCCGCGGCCACCGAGGCCAGCACGCCGTCGATGCGCTTGAGGACCGGCGCCGGCGCGCGCGTCTTGCGCGCCTCGTCGCGGGTGCTCGTCCACGTGGCGTCGATGGCCGCGAGCTGGTCGCGGGCGTCCTCGAGCGCCTTCGCCCGCGCCCGCAGCGTGGCCAGCGAGGCGGCGAGCTCGATGCGCAGCGGCTGCCAGGAGTCCGCGAGCGCGTCGAGCGCGGCCAGCGACGGCGCGGCCGCCAGCACGCGCTCGGTCGCCTGCCGGCGCTCCGTCAGCCGCGTGGACAGCGACCCCAGCCCCTGCTCGATGGCCCCGACGTCGCCGCGGGGCTCGAGCAGGGCGTCCACCGTGCGCAGGAAGGCCGTGGCGTTCTCGAAGCGCGCCGCGATGTCCGACAGCGGGATCGCCGCCGCCGGCGGCGGCTTGTCCTGGGCGAGCGCCGGCGCGGCCCCCAGGGCCAGGACGACGGCAATCGCGAGGGCGAGCCGGTGGGGGCTCACATCAGGTCGTGCCGAGCGCCCGCTTGATGACGTCGAGGAGCTCCTGCCCGTCGAAGGGCTTGGCCAGGAGGCCGACGGCGCCGGCCCGCATCGCCTGCTGGGCCAGCGGCATGTCGGCGTGGCCGGTGATGAAGATGACGGGGATGCGATGGCCGGCCGCCTCCAGGACCTGCTGCAGGTCGAGCCCGCTCTGGCCCGGCATGCGGACATCGAGCACGAGGCAGCCCGGTGCCTCGAGGTCGCCTCGCTCGAGGAACTGCCGTGCCGACACGAACGTCTCGACCACGTGGCCGGCGGCCCGGAGGAGTCGCTCCAGGCTGCGCCGGACCGAGGGATCGTCGTCGACCACGAAGACCGTGCCGGCCATCAGGCCCGCCGTCGGCTCAGCGGCAGCGCCAGGTGGAAGGTGGCGCCGCGCACGAGGTTGTTGGTGGCCCAGATGAGCCCGCCGTGCGCCTGCACGATCGAGCGGGCGATCGAGAGCCCCATGCCCATGCCGGTCGGCTTCGTCGTGTAGAACGGCTCGAAGATCTGGTGCTCGACGTCGGGGGCCAGGCCGGGGCCCGTGTCCTCCACGGCCACGTGCACGGCGTCGAGGTCGGCCCACTCGCTCCGGATCAGGATGGTGCGCGCGCCGCCGGCGCTCTCCGCCATGGCGTCCATCGCGTTGAGCAGCAGGTTGAGGATCACCTGCTGGAGCTGGACGCGGTCGCCGTGCACCACCACCGGGTCCGGCTGCAGCTCGAGGCCGAAGGCGACGTTGCGGATCACCGCGTCGCTGGCCAGCAGCTTGGCGACGTCGCGGATGAGCGCGTTGAGGTCGAGCGGCTCGCGCGCCAGCTCGCCCTTGCGCAGCAGGTCGCGCAGCCGCTGGATCACCTCGCCGGCGCGCTTGTCGTCGTCCACGATGTCCGACAGGATGGCGCGGATCTCGCCGAGGTCGGGCGAGGCCCTGGCCAGGAAGCGCTGGGCGGCCTGCGCGTTGGTGAGGATGCCGCTCAGCGGCTGGCTCAGCTCGTGGGCGAGCGAGGCGGTGAGCTCGCCCATCGTGGACACCCGGGTGAAGTGGGCCAGCTCCTGGCGGCTGCGCTGGGCCTCCATCTCCACGCGCTTGCGCTCGGTGACGTCGGCGTGGGAGACGACGGCACCGCCCTGGGGGCGGTCCAGGGGCACCACCGCCATCGCGAACCAGCGGTCGGCGGGCGGCGTACCGTAAGCGTAGTCGAAGGCGAAGGCTATCCGCGAGCGCTCCAGCACGCTCTCGATCCCGGCCAGCGCCTCGCCGGCGTGGGCGATGCCCTTGAGGGCGGCCAGACGGCACGCCTCGAGATAGTTGCTGCCCACGCCGGCGCCGGCGTCCCAGGTGGCGCCGTCCTCGCGCATGACGCGGCTCCAGCTCTCGTTCACCGCGATGATACGGCCGTCCCGGTCGAGCACGGCCACGCCGGTGCTGAGCGAGGTCAGGATGGCTGTCTTCATCCCCTCGCTGGCGCGCAGCGCGTCCTCGGTCTCCTTGCGCGCCAGCGCCCCGGCGAAGACCTCGGCGACCACCCGCAGGCCGGGTACCAGGGCCTCCAGCG
>Ga0335084_10007930_pt1 | contig 10567 bp, 7 predicted proteins | sample Lox_Sample_44_FD_206721 | JGI IMG/M metagenome (GOLD analysis project Ga0335084, IMG submission 206721) | Soil microbial communities from Loxahatchee National Wildlife Refuge, Florida, United States - Lox_Sample_4.4 | ecosystem: Environmental > Terrestrial > Soil > Wetlands | place: USA: Florida... | reverse complement strand
CCTCTGCCTGGCGTGGATGAATCCAACGCGCGACCGCATCGAAGAGGGCAACCGGCTCTTCAAGCAGGGCAAGTACGACGAGGCGATCACGAAGTATGGCGAGGTGCTGGTGAACGACCCGGACTCGGCGCTGCTGAACTTCAACATGGGTGACGCCAACTACAAGGCGGGCAAATATACCGATGCCATCAACTCCTTCGCGCGCGTGCGTGCCGGCGACGATGACCCGCAGCGCATCGCCAAGGTCGCCTACAACGTCGCCAACGCGCAGTACCGGCTGGCCGCCGCCGCCGAGGCCGAGAAGCCGGAGGACGCGTTGAAGGCCTACGCCGGGGCGCTCGCCGCCTATCGCCGCGCGCTCGGCGCCGATCCCACCGATCAGGACGCCAAGTTCAACTACGAGTTCGTCAGCAAGAAGCTCGACGAGCTGAAGAAGAAGCTGGAGGAGCAGAAACAGCAGCAGGACCAGGAACAGCAAAAGTCCGATCAGCAGCAGGATCAACAGCAACAGCAAGACCGGCAGCAGCAAAAGGAGCAGAAGGACCAACAAGACGAACAGCAACAGCAAGCGCAGCAGGACCAGAACGGCGAGCAGAAGCAGCAGGAACAGCAACAAGCAGCGCAGCAACAGGAAGACGAGAAGAAGGACGCGGAGCAGCAGGAACGCGCAGCGCAGGCGGCCGGCGGCGCCAGCGGAGAGAAGAAGGATCAGATGTCGCAGCAGGAAGCGGCGGCAGTGATCGATACGGCCAAGAACGACGAGCTACAACCCGACGAGTTCGCCCGCCAGGTGCAAGGCGGCGCGGTCGCCGAGCCGGCGCAGGATTGGTGATGCGAATCTCTCGGAGATGGCGTTGCCATGTCTGAGCCGGCCCGATGCCGAGGAATGAAGAGGCTGTCTCAAAACTCGCGCGGCGAGGGTCCGGACGATCAAATCGTCCGGCTAAGTCGCAAAAAGCCCACCGAGGGGGCTCCAAACGCAGGCAAGAGGACCGCAGCCAGCCCCTTCAGAGAGTGTCGATTGAGGCAGCCCCTCGATACGGCCCCTGAGAAAATGGGGCCTACTCGGGGCGAACGGATTTCTGGATCCTTCTCCGCAGATCTTGAACCGTTCACCCCGAGTGGCCGCCTTCTTTTGGCGGCGTATCGAGGGGCGCATGTGTTTATCGAAACTCTCTTCAGTGGGCTTAGGGCGACTCAGCCGTGGAATTTGATTCCACGGCGACGCGGTGGCAGGAACGGCCACGAGGTTTCCAGACACGCTCCGAATTCCCCGGCAGCGGCCGAGCACTTTTCGGCCAAATTGCTCGTGCCACTCGTGCTGCTCGTCAGCGTGGTCGCTGCCACCCCCGCCCGCGCCGACCTCTCCGTTCGTGCCAGTATCAATCCGCAGCACGCCGAGGTCGGCGAGACGCTGTCGCTGACGATCGAGGTCAAAGGCGCACAGAACGTCACCGCGCCTGCACTGGGCAACATTGACGGGTTCGACGTGCAGTATCTGGGCCCGTCGACGCAGGTCTCCATCGTCAACGGCCAGGTGAGCGCGTCGGTGCAGCACCGCTACTCCCTCGTCCCTATACGTCAGGGACACTTCACGCTCGGCCCTTTCACTGTTGAGTACCAAGGCCAGCAGTATCAAACCGGCGCAGTCGCCGTTGACATCGGTGCGGCAGCTCCCCCGCCGGCGTCCGCCCCGCAACCGCAGGCTCCGCCGGGACAAGCCGCAAAGGGCGCGGGCGCTGGCCAACCGCTACGTGTCACGCTCGCGGTACCGCGCTCGGAGGTCTACCTGCACGAGCAGATTCCCATCGATGTTCGGTTGTACGTCGGCAACGTGCGCGTCGCCGATCTGCAGTATCCGACCCTGCCGGGTGACGGCTTGTCGATCGACAAGTTCCCCGAGCCCAGCCAGCAGCGCCAGGAGATCGGTGGTCAGATCTTCCAGGTCGTGCGCTTCCAAACCACGGTCATCCCGCTTCGTGCCGGCACGCTCGCGCTCGGACCGGCCAGTGTGCGGCTCAACGTGCTCACCCGCCGCCGCGGCGGCGGCTTCGGCGATCCGTTCTTCGATCAATTCTTTCAGAACGACCCGTTCGCCGAACGCCGCCCGATGGACGTCCGCTCCGACCCGATCACGCTGACCGTGCTGCCGCTGCCCGAGGAAGGCAAGCCGGCGAGCTTCTCGGAAGCAGTCGGACACTTCACCATGCAAGTCACCGCCTCACCGACCGAGTTGAACGCCGGCGATCCCATCACCTTGCACATGAATCTCGCTGGCAGCGGCAGCCTGGCGGATGCGCAACCGCCGGCGCTCTCGAACGCGGACAGTTTCCGCACCTACGAACCGCGCGCCGGCAAGGCGGAGGGTTCCGGACGCTCGTTCGAGCAAGTGTTGATTCCCAACGACGCCAACGTGCACGCCATCCCCCCGGTGCGTTTCAGCTACTTCGATCCGGAAGCCCGGCGCTATGAGACGCTGGAGAGCCAGCCGATCGCCTTGACGGTACGACCGCCGCAGCAAGCGCCGGGTGCGGAGGTGGTAACGGGCGCTGGGCCGGCCATGCGCCTTGCGCCGGAGGAGAAGCTCGGACGCGACATCGTCTACATCAAGGATGACCCGGGCCGCCTCGCCGCACCCGCCGATGCCTGGTACCGCAGCCTGCCGTTTCTGCTGTGGCAGCCCGTGCCGCTGCTGCTCTTCGCTGCCGCGGTGTGGTACGACCGCCGGCGCCAGCGCCTCACTGGCGATGTCCGCTACGCGCGTTTCACGCGCGCCGGGAAGCACGCAAGGCGTGCGCTGGCAGCGGCTGAGCACGCCCTCGCCGCCGGCCATCGCGAGCAGTTCTACGACCAGCTGTCGCGCACGATGCAGGAGTATCTCGCCGCCAAACTCGACTTGCCGCCTGGCGCAATCGATGCCGACGCCGTCGCCGCGCGTGGCATCTCAGGCGAATGCGCACAGCGCGTGCGCGACTTCTTGACGACGTGCGAGCAGGTGCGTTTCGCACCGGGAGCCAGCGACGGTGACATGCGCGGCACCTTGAGGCTGGCGCAGGACGTCATCAAGCAACTGGAGCGCACGCGGCGCAGCGCTCCAACGGTCGCGGCCGCCGCCGCTCTGCTGCTTGTGGCCGTGAGCGCCGCCGCGGCCGACGCACCACCCGTGAGCCCGCAGACAACCTTTTTTCACGCCAACGCGCTCTACAAGGACGGGCAGTACGTCGCAGCCGCCGGCGAGTACGAGCAACTGCTGCGCTCCGGGTTACAGAGCGGCAACCTGTACTTCAACCTCGGCAATGCCTACTTCAAGTCGGGTGAGAAAGGAAAGGCGATCCTCAACTACGAGCGCGCCCGGCGCCTACTGCCGAGCGATCCCGACCTGGAGGCCAACTTGGCGTATGCGCGCTCGCTGACGGGCGCCGAGGCCTGCACGCCCGCTCTGTGGGAACGACTGGCGTTTCCGATCGCGCGGCGCATGGCGACGGGACGACTCGTCTGGCTGACGAGCGCGCTATACACCGTCTTGCTGCTCGCGCTCGCGACTTATCGGCTGTGGATACAACGGCCGCGCTGGCTAGTGTATACTGCTACCGCTTTGGCCGCAGCGGTCGTTGTGGCCAGCACGTCCCTAACCAAGCAAGTGCTCGCCGACGACTGGCAGCGCCAGGCAGTGGTCGTGGCAGCGGAGGGTGAGACCGCAGTTCGTTTTGAGCCCGCCGGCAACGGCACGGTCCACTTCACGTTGAAGGAAGGTTCTCTCGTCCACGTCCTCGACATGCGACAGGGCTGGTTACAGATCGCCCGGTGCGACGGCCGCCGCGGCTGGTTGCCGAAGGAGGCGATCGAAGAACTCTGAATCGCGAATTGCGGCTTGCGGACCGAACACTCTAGCCGCCTGTCGGACTTGGAAGCCCGAAGCCCCAACGACGTGATCGGGTGTCCGAACTTCGGCGAGTTGTGCGAGACCGACGCCAAAAGGACGGCGCGGCTCATCGCCAGATCGTCGAGCGGCATCAGGATTGACGTCGTAGCCCTAGTTTGGCGCGGCAATCCGTCAACCAAACCCATCGGGACCCCTCCTGCAAGCAACGCGTATCGCGTCTCACCCTCGCCGCGCCGGGACTGATTGACCGTCGCAGCGCCAACCCGCTAGGCTGTCGGCATGTTCACCGGAATCATCGAGGAAGTTGGCGAAGTCGTCGACGCCGACGCCGGCGCGTTGCGCATCCGCGCCAAGCAGATACTTGCCGATGCCAAGCTCGGCGACTCGATCGCCATCAACGGCGTCGACCTCACCGTCACTGAGATCAAGGGCGACTGCTTCGCGGCGCATGTCATGCCGGAGACCTATCGGCGCTCCAATCTCGGCGAGCTGAAGGCAGGGGATGCGGTGAATCTCGAGCGCTCGCTGCGGCCCACTGACCGGCTCAGCGGGCACATCGTACGCGGCGTGGTCGAGGGACGCGCGTCGATCCTCTCGTTTGCGCCAGAGACCGAAGCAATCATCGCACGCTTTCACACGCCGCCTGAATTGCTGCGCTACATGGTCGTCAAGGGCCCAGTGACCATCGACGGGGCGAGCCTGACGGTGATCGACAAGACAGCGGACAGCTTCGCGGTCTCGCTCGTCCAGTACACGCAGGCGCACACCAGCCTGATGCGCAAGCGGCCGGGCGACTCGGTCAACATCGAGACCGACATCATCGCGCGCTACGTCGAGGCGCTCTTGCAGAACCGCTGAGTCAACAAGCCGAGACACCTGTCCGTGACCTAACGTCTGTAGTCTTGCCGAATTCCAAGACGGCCCCGTTGAGTTTGTGAAAGAATCGGAGGTCGGTACGACGCGCGGTCGCCCCACCCGGGACTCAAGTCCCGGGCTACCAAACGAAGCCGGCTCAAAAGCCGGCTGCACGCACCCACCAGCCCGTCAGGGCTTCGTTGGGGTAGCCGGAGGCTTCGAGCCTCCGGGCCAGCGCTCAGGTCGCACTAGGATTTCTTCACATGCTCGTTGAGACCGGCACCCGTCACGGTGTATGGCTCAGCGCATGGCCACCGATCAGGACGCAATCGCGACGCTCATCCACACGTACGCCGAGCGCCTCGACGCCGGCGATCTCGAGGGCGTTGCCGCTCTCTTCGCGCGCGCCACGCTGCGCAGCAACCTGCGTCCCGATGTACGCCGCGGCAGTCGCGAAGCGCTGGAGACCTTCCGCAGCTCCGTCGCCCTGTACGACGGCGTCCCGTGCACCAAGCACGTGACCACCAACGTCATCATCGAGGTCGACACGCACCAGAGCAGCGCGGCGGCGCGCTCGTACTTCACCGTGCTGCAGGCGCGCCCCGAACTGCCACTGCAAGTCGTGATCGCCGGCCGCTACCACGATCAATTCGCCCACAGCGACGGTCTGTGGCACTTCACGGATCGGATGATATACGTCGACCTGGTCGGCGACCTGCGCTTTCACTTGAAGCGCGCGACCGACAAGTGATGCGTGAAGCGCCGGAGGAGATATTTGGATGAGCGCCACGGTCTTTCAGAACTGCACCCTGCTTGACTGTACGGGCGCCGACCCGGCGCCGCGGTCGACGGTCGTCGTCGAAGGCGGGCGCATCGCTGCTGTCCATCGCGGCAAACACTCTGCGCCGGCCGCGGACGCGACCGTGATCGATTGCAGCGGCCGCACGCTGATGCCCGGCCTCACCGACGCGCACATCCACGCGGCCATCATCGAGACCGACATGAACAAGGCGCGCAAGGAGTCACCCGCAACCTTTGCCTTTCGTGTGAAGGAGGTGCTCGAACAGACCCTGCAGTCCGGCTTCACGACGGTGCGCGACGCGTTCGGTTTGGATTGGGGCTTCGTGCAGGCCACCGAGCGCGGCTACGTGAAAGGCCCGCGCATCCTCTTCGTCGGTGGTTGTCTGTCACAGACCGGCGGCCACGGCGACTGGCGCGAAGCGCATATGCAGGAGAATCCCTTCCCTACCGTGCACGGCTTGGTAGCTGCGCCGCGCATCTGCGACACACCCGACGAGATGCGGCGCGCTGCGCGCGAGATGCTGCGCATGGGCGCGCACGGCATCAAGCTCATGGCCGGCGGGGGCTGCATGTCGCCGACCGACGAGATCGAGCACACGCAATTCACCATCGAGGAGATGGCCGCGGCGGCCTACGAGGCGCGTACCGTCGGCAAGATCTGCCTGGCCCACGTATATACGCCGCAGGGCATCATGAACGCCGTCGGCGCCGGCGTGCGCAGCATCGAGCACGGCAACTTCCTCGACGAAGAGTCGGCGGCGTGCATGAGGAAAGCCGGCGCGTACTTCGTGCCGACGCTGACCACCTACTTCCTCATCAGCACCTACGGCGCGGCGGAGAAGATTCCGCAGAAGATGCTCGACAAGATCAACAAGGCGAAGGAACGCGGGCTCGCATCGCTCGCGGTCGCGCGCAGCGCCGGGCTGAAGATCTGCTCCGGCTCGGACGTACTGTCGTCAATGCAACCGTTCAAAAGCATGGAGCTGGGATTGAAGGCGCAGGTGCTCGGCAACCACGCGGCCATTCTTTCTGCCACGCGCACCAACGCCGAGTTGTTCGGCATGGCCGATCAGATCGGGACGATCGAGGTAGGGAAGCTGGCTGACGTGATCGTGGTCGACGGCAACCCGCTCGACGACATCGGCGTCCTGCAGGACGCTACGCGGGTCGTCTGCGTGATGCGCGACGGGCAGGTGTTCAAGAATCAGCTGCCGGCTGCGTAAGGGCGCTGCGGATTGCGCGAGGGACGCGCGACCGATCGCCCTGTGTTTTGCGCCCTTCAGACCACCTTCCTTGCCGTGAGACGGCAGAGCATTGTAGGTAGAGGCGATGGCGTTGCGCGTCCTTGCTCTGTTGGGCGTTCTCACCGCGCTGTCTCCCGCGGTCGCTCAGGACAAATGCCTGACTGGCGCGTCGACCTTGTCGGATCAGCGCGCCCTGGTGAGCCTGCGTACCGCCACGGAGACGGCGTGTCCCTGCGCCAGCTTCACCGGCGCCCCCGGTCTGACGGCAAGGACGTACCAGAAGTGCGCCGGCACTGTCCTCAACAACGCGGTGAAGGCCGGCGACCTGCGCAAGGAGTGCAAGAAGACCGCCAGCTCGATCAACAAAGGCGCCGTGTGCGGTACTACGAAGGTGGCGTGCGGGCGTTTCACACCGAAGGCCAAGACCCCGCTGAGCTGCCGGGTGAAGACGCTGGCGAGCTGCAAGGACGCCAAGAAATATGAAGAGAACGGTTGCGCTGCGCAGACACACTGCGCCGACGTCGTCGACTGGACCGCCAGCACCTGCGTCGACGTGCGTGCCGACGGACCCTTCGCGGCCGGCGTTCGGGTGGTGCGCTTCACCAAGCCGTCAGTGGTTGATCCATCACAGACACGCGTCCTCGACACGGTAGTCTGGTACCCCGCCGCTGCGGGAGCTGGGCCGGTCGATCCAACGTACAACGCGGTGCTGAATGTCCCGCTCGACAACAGCGGCGCGCCCTACCCGCTCCTCATGTTCTCACACGGCTCGTGCGGCTTCCCCGCGCAGTCGACCTTTCTCCTGCCATCGCTGGCTTCGCACGGGTTCATCGTTGCCGCCCCGCCGCATCCCGGCAACACCATCCAGGAATACCCTTCGTGCGGCACACCGCAGGCGGAAGTCATGTCGGCCGCGGAACGCCCCCAGGACATCTTATTCGTGCTCAACGGCTTGCTCGCAGCCACTCTCGACCAGGCCTCACCGTTCTTCGGCGCCATCGATGCCAATCGCCTTGGCATGTCGGGACACTCATTTGGTGGTTTCACGACCTACGTCGCGGCCTCACTCGAGCCGCGCTTCAAGACCGCGCTGCCCATGGCGCCATTCGTGGGCAACGCATCGCCGCTGACGATCCCGTCGCTCACGATGTACGCCGAACTCGATAGCTACGTCAGCGGCGATGCGATTCGCACGGTCTACGCCAGCGGCAGTCCGCCGAAGCACCTGGTGCAGATCCTGAACGCCGGCCACTTCGCCTTCTCCGACGGCTGTTTCCCGAGCCCGGATTGCAACCCGCCGACGACGCTGACGCAAGACGAGGCGCACGATGCAGTGCGCCGGTGGGTGCTGCCATTCTTGGAGGTTTACCTGGCGGGTGACGCGAGTTTCAGCCCGTTCCTCGCGCCGATTAGCGGACCTGGATTCACCTTCGAACAGGCTCATTGACCCGCGGCAGGCGAATTTCCACAGCACCGTTTTTTGAGCGCTGCATCCGTGCTACCTCCAAAGCTCGCAGCTGACAGCGTCGGGCAAAGGAGAAGCATATGGAAGGCAAGAACCGTCAGATCCTGCTGGCCGCGCGGCCGGTCGGGATGATCAAGGAAACTGACTTCAGCCGTCGCGAGGTACCGATTCCGACACCGAACGACGGCGAGTACCTCGTGCGCGACATCTACCTGTCGCTCGACCCGACCATCCGTGGGTGGATGAACGCGCAGGACACCTACCTGCCGGCCATCAAGATCGGCGAAGTGATGCGCGGCGGAGGGGTTGGCGTCGTCGTCGAGTCTCGGAACCCGCAGTACACCGCCGGCGATGTCGTCTTCGGCATGATCGGCTGGCAGGACTACTTTCTCGGCTCCGCCCGCGACGCCATGCCGATGATGGTGTTGCCGAAAGGTGTGCCGCTCACCGCAGCGCTCAGCGTGCTCGGCATCACCGGGATGACTGCGTACTTCGGCCTGCTCGACATTGGTCAACCGAAGGCCGGGGAAACGGTTGTCGTCTCGGGGGCCGCGGGCGCCACCGGGTCGGTCGTCGGGCAGATCGCGAAGATCAAGGGCTGCCACGTCGTCGGCATCGCGGGTTCCGCCGACAAGTGCAAGTGGATCACCGACGACCTCGGCTTTGACGCCTGCATCAACTACAAGACGGAGAACGTTGGCGCGCGCTTGAAGCAGACATGCCCCAAGGGCATCGACGTCTACTTCGACAACGTTGGTGGCGCCATCCTCGATGCCGTGCTGGCGCAGATCCGCCAGCGCGCCCGCATCGTCCTGTGCGGAGCGATCTCCATGTACAACTCCACGGAGCTGCCGCCCGGTCCTGCCAACTACGTATCGCTGATCATCCAGCGCGCTCGCATGGAAGGCTTCATCATCACCGACTTCCTGCCGCGTTTTGCGGAGGCGTTCATGCAGATCAGTCAGTGGCTCGGCGAGGGCAAGATCAAGTATGCCGTCGACGTCGTGCAGGGGCTGGAGAACGCGACGACAGCAATCAACCGTCTGTTCACCGGCGCGAATACTGGCAAGTTGTTGGTACAAATCTCTCCGGAGCCGACGTAGCCGCAGAAAGAAAAACGGGCAACCCGCCGATGCACGCCGATGTACGCAGATGAGTTCCCTGGAATTCCTCCCATCGGCGTCTATCGGCGTGCATCGGCGGTTTCATTTTCCTGCTGGGAGGGTCGCCATGGCCGTACGCATCGAACGCAAAGGTCCCGTGTTCACCGTCATTTCCTCGCGTCCCGAACGGCGCAATGCCGTTGATCGTGAGACCGCGCAGGCGCTCGCTGATGCCTTCCGCACCTTCGACGCCGACGCGGAAGCGCGCGTCGCTGTCCTCTTCGGCGAGGGCGGCACCTTCTGCGCCGGCGCCGATCTCAAGGCCGTCGGCAGCGGCCAGGGCAATGTCATGCAGGAGGACGGCGACGGACCGATGGGACCGAGCCGTATGCTGCTCTCCAAGCCGGTGATCGCTGCGGTCGCCGGCTACGCGGTCGCCGGCGGCCTGGAGCTGGCGTTGTGGTGCGATTTGCGCGTCGCCGAACGCAGCGCTCAGTTCGGCGTCTTCTGCCGCCGCTGGGGCGTGCCGCTCTGCGACGGCGGCACTGTGCGGCTCCCGCGGATCATCGGGTTGGGCCGTGCGCTGGATCTGATCTTGACCGGACGGCCGGTGGGTGCGGAAGAAGCATTGCGCATCGGGCTGGTGGACCGTGTCGTCGACGACGGCCAGAGCCGCGCGGCCGCCGAAGCGCTCGCCGAGCAGATCGCCGGTTTCCCACAAATCTGCATGCGGTCGGATCGCTTGTCGGCATACGAGCAAGGCGGTCTCTCACTCGACGCGGCGCTACGCAACGAGTTTCGGCGCGGTCTGGACGTGGTCCGCAGCGGTGAGACCGCCGCCGGTGCACAGCGCTTCGCCGGCGGCGCCGGCCGGCACGGACGATTCGAGTGAGAGGGACAGACAACAGAGGGACAGACAACAGACTCATAGACAACAGACTGGTAGACGACAGACACGAGGGCGGGTCCCAGGAGTCTGTTGTCTGCGCGTCTGTTGTCTGTGCGTCTACCAGGAGGTGCGTATGAACGTCGGCATCTTGACTTTCGTGACCGAGCATGGACTCCCGATCAAGGAGCTGGCGCAGGCCTGCGAAGCGCGCGGCATCGAGTCGCTGTGGCTTCCCGAACATCCGGTCGTGCCGGCGGAGCACGAGACACGCTATCCCATGTCCGAAGACGGCAAGCTGCCGCGGCCGTATACCGAGCTGCCCGACCA
>Ga0335084_10007929_pt1 | contig 10567 bp, 8 predicted proteins | sample Lox_Sample_44_FD_206721 | JGI IMG/M metagenome (GOLD analysis project Ga0335084, IMG submission 206721) | Soil microbial communities from Loxahatchee National Wildlife Refuge, Florida, United States - Lox_Sample_4.4 | ecosystem: Environmental > Terrestrial > Soil > Wetlands | place: USA: Florida... | reverse complement strand
GAAAGCCGCCGATCGCGTCCAGCGCCTCGCGCTTGAACGTCATCGCGGCGCCGAGCGCGTAGCTCTGGCCGGTGAAGTGGGCCGCGAGCACCATCGGGATGAAGTCGGTGTTGATGAGGAGCGACTCCGCGACCGATGGCAATCCGAAGAAGCCGCGGCCGCGATAGAGGCAGCTCGTGAGGCCGACCTTCGGCTTGGCGAGCGGCGCCACGACGCGGCGCAGGTAGTCGGGTCGCACGCGGATGTCGGCGTCCGAGAGCGCCAGCACCGGGTGCTTCGCGTGCGCCATCATATGGCACAGGTTGGCGACCTTGCGGTTGGTTCCCGGCCGGTCGCCGATCGAGAGGACGAGGTCGCGTTCGGGGAAGTCGCGCTGGATCTTGTGCACGATCTCGACCGCGGGATCGTTCGGATCGGTCACCCCGAACACGATCTGGTACTCGGGGTAGTCCTGGCGGCAGAAGCTCGCGAGGTTCGCGTAGAGGTCGATGCCGCGGCCCTTGAGGGGCTTGAGGATCGTGACCGGCGGCCGGTAGTCCTTCGCGCGCGCCGCCCGCCGGCGGGCGCGGCGGAAGAACGCCGCCGCACCGACGAGCTGGAAGAGCTGGTACCCGGTCGCGACGACCGAGCACGCGAGCACGGCCCACACGACGGGGGACATCACGCCGGAGCGCCGGCTCCGGGCGGGGTCGCCGTCTGTGCGATCTGCCGCCGCTTCAGCATCGAGCCGATGAACTGCCTGCCCTCGCTGAGCAGGCGCTTCGCCTCCTCGCGGTCGCGCATCATCTTCTTCACCGACTTCCAGATGTAGCGCCGGCTGAAATAGTAGCGGCGGTAGAACGTCTCGACGGCCTTGAAGATGTCGTCGGCGGACGCCTCGGGATACGAGACCGTGCACTTCTGGTAGCCGGTCTCGTCGACGAGGCTGTCGACCGTGAGGTACTTGTGCTCGCGCACCCAATCGTACATCGCGGTGCCAGGGTACGGCGACGCGAGCGAGACCTGCAGCGTCTCGGGCTGCATCTCCTGCGCGAAGCGGATCGTCTCCTCGATCGTGTCGCGCGTCTCGCCCGGCAGCCCGACGATGAACGTGCCGTGGATGAGGATGCCGACGTCGTGACAGTCCTTGGTGAAGCGGCGCGCGCGCTCGACCGACACGCCCTTCTTGATGTTCTTGAGGATCTGCTCGTTCCCCGACTCGTAGCCCACGACGAACAGGCGGAGCCCGCCGTCCTTCATCGCCTTCAGCGTCTCGCGGTCGACGTTCGCGCGCGAGTTCGTGGACCAGGTGATGCCGAGCCTGCCGAGCCCCTTGGCGATCTCGACCGCGCGCTTGGGGTCGGCCGTGAACGTATCGTCGTCGAAGAACAGCTCCTTCATCTCGGGGAAGTAGCGGCGCAGGCTCGCGCACTCTTCGAGCACGTTCTCGACGCTGCGCGTGCGGTAGCTGTGGCCCGTCGTCACCTGCGGCCACAGGCAGAACGTGCAACGCGCCGGACAGCCCCGGCCCGTGTAGAGCGACACGTAGGGGTACTGGCAGTAGGGCGAGTTGTACTTCTTGTAGTCGAGGTCGCGCGCGTAGACGTCGGTCGAGAACGGGAGCGCGTCGAGCTGCTCGGTCGTGAGCGGGTCGGGCTCGTCGTTGTGATGGTAGACGCCGTTCTCGAGGTAGCAGATGCCCTTCACGTCGCGGAACGGGCGGCCTTCGGCGACCGCGACCACGGCGATGTCGAACTCCTTGCGCGCGACGTAGTCGACGACGCCCGCAAAGCGCAGGGACTCCTCCGGGCGCGCCGTCACGTGGCCGCCGACGAAGCCGATCACGGTGTCGGGCTTGGCGCTCTTGAGCGCCTGGGCGGTGCGGACGTCGGCGCGGAAGGACGGCGTGCTCGTATGGATGACGATGTGGTCGAAGTCCTTGGCGACAGCGACCACCTGATCGATGGTCATGTGCTCGGGCGGCGCATCCAGCAGCCGTGCCCCGGGCAGCATGCCTGCCGGGTAGGACAACCAGGTCGGGTACCAGAACGACCAGACCTCGCGTTTTGCCTGGTAGCGAGCGCCTGCTCCCCCGTCGAAGTCGTCGTACGAGGGCGGGTTGAGGAAAAGGGTCCGCATCTTCTTCCTCCCTGAAGGAGACACGCGACGGTCATATTGCGGTGCTGACCGAGCGGTAAGTAAGGGTGGTATATGACCGATGATGGACGCGCAACCATACGGGCGGTCAACGTCGTATCACCGAGCAGAACAATCCCATTGCTGGGCCACCGACCCACCGCTATAAACCCGCCTTCCCATGCGAGAGGCTCTCATGCCCCGCCTGCGGCAGCCCCGGCCGGATCACCCGGTTCTCCTTGCCGCGGGTGCGCACGACGCCCTCTCGGCGAAGCTCGCCGAAGAGGCCGGCTTCGATGCCATCTGGGCCAGCGGCTTCGGTATCTCCGCCGTCCAGGCCGTCCCGGACGCGAACATCCTGACCTTGACGGAGACGCTCGACGCCGTCCGGCGCATCTGCGACGCGGTCGAGATCTCCGTCGTCGCAGACTGCGACAACGGGTACGGCAACGCCATCAACGTCATGCGGACGGTGACGGAGTTCGAGCGCGCCGGGGCCGCGGGGATCTGCATCGAGGACAACGAGTTCCCGAAGCGGTGCTCCTTCTACGCCGGCGTGCGTCGCGACCTGGTTGCGCCCGAGGAGCACGCCCGCAAGGTCGAGGCTGCGGTCGCCGCGCGCCGGAGCCGCGACTTCGCGGTGATCGCGCGCACCGAGGCCCTCATCGTCGGGATGGGGCAGGACGAGGCCCTGCTGCGCGCCCGCCTGTACGCGGATGCCGGCGCCGACGCGGTGCTCGTCCACTCGAAGGCGAAGGACTTCACGGAGCTGGCCGCATTCGGGGCGGCGTGGGATCGCCCCGTGCCGCTGGTCGCCGTCCCGACGACCTACCCGGACGTCAGCACCGCCGAGCTCGCACGCGCGGGCTTTCGGCTCGCCATCTTCGCGAACCAGCCGCTCCGCGCCGCGATCGTCGCCATGCGCGACGCCCTCCGGCGCATGCGGGAGACCGAGAAGGTCTCGTCGGTCGAGGCGCACATCGTCCCGCTCGAGGAGGTCTATCGCCTGGTCGGCGTTCCGGAGCTCAAGGCGAACGAGAAGCGGTTCCTGTTCGCCGGTCCCGAGGCGCCGCAGGCCGTCATCCTGGCCGCCGGCACGGACACGCAGACCCTGCTGCCCGACCAGGATCGCCCCCGCGTCATGCTCGACGTGAAGGGCAAGACGATCCTCGACCGGCAGGTGGAATCGCTTCACGAGGCCGGTATCCGCGACGTGACCATCGTGCGCGGCTACAAGAAGCAGCAGGTCCACGTCGCCGGCGCCCGGCTGGTCGACAACGACCGCTTTCGCGAGACGGGCGAGCTGTACTCGCTGATGCGCGCCGAGGAGGCGCTCACGGGCCCGGTGGTCGTGCTGTACGGCGACATCGTCTTCGAGCAGAGCGTGCTCGAGCGCCTGCTGCGCGCGCCCGCCGACATCGCCGTGGTCGTCGATCGCTCGTTCCCGGATCTCCTGCGGGCGGGGCAGGCACCCACGGGACACGATCTCGTCGTCACCGACGCCCCGCCCGAGGGCCGCCGCTTCGTCGCCGCCGAGCAGGGGAGCCGCGTGCTCCGCATCGGTCCCGAGGTGCGGCCCGAGGAGGCGCACGGCGAGTTCATCGGGCTCACGGCGCTCTCGAAGACGGCCGCGACCCGCCTCAAGGAGATGCACGCGGAGCTGGAATCGCGGCGTGCGGAGGGCCTCGAGCGCGCGAGCCTCACGCACGTGCTCCAGGCGCTCATCGACCGCGGCGAGCCGGTGGTCGCGGTCGAGATCCACAAGGGCTGGATGGAGATCGAGAGCTTCGACGACTATCGCCGCGCCTGGCGCGAAGTGCAGAGCTGAGTGGCGTTCCCGGCCGATCGATTCGTCGACTCGCTTCTCACCGCCGGCATCGACTTCGCGACCGGCGTGCCCTGCTCGCTGGTCGGCCCGGTCATCGCCGAGCTCGAGCGGCGCGAGCTCTATCACGGCGAGACGCGCGAGGACGCGGCGCTCGGCGTCGCCGCCGGCGCCTACCTCGGCGGCAAGCTGCCGATGGTCGTGATGCAGAATTCGGGTCTCGGCGTGTGCTTGAACGCCCTCGCGTCGCTCCATCTCCTGTACGAGATGCCGTGCCTCGTGCTGGTCACCTGGCGCGGCATGGCGGGCAAGGATGCCCCCGAGCACCTGGTGATGGGCGAGGTGATGCCGCGGCTGCTCGATCTCTTCGGCATCCCGTGGCGCGCGCCCGAGCCCGACGCGCTCGCCGGCGACGTCGCCTGGGCCGGTGAGCGCCTGCGGGCGACCCGCAAGCCGGTGGCCCTGGTCGTTAGGCCGGGGCTCTTCACGACCCACGGCTAGCCCATGACGCTCGCCGACGCGCTCGCGATCATCATGCCTCGGCTCACGAACGAGGCGTGCGTGTGCTCGAATGGCTTCATGTCGCGCGCGGCGTACGGCGCGCGCGACAGCGACGCGTCGTTCTACATGATCGGGTCGATGGGGCTCGCCTCGTCGATCGGTCTCGGCATCGCCACGGCGCGCCCTTCGCGCCGCGTCCTCGTGCTCGATGGCGACGGCAACGTGCTGATGAACATGGGCACCCTCGCGACGATCGCCGTCGCGGCGCCGACGAACCTCCTCCACGTCTGTTTCGACAACGCGGCGCACGCCTCGACGGGCGGGCAGCGGACCATCTCCGATCGCGTCCGGCTCGACGCGGTCGCGCGCGCGGCGGGCTATGCCTGGGTCGGGCGCGTCGAGACGCCCGCCGAGCTCACGGGGCAGGTGCCGGCGTTTCTCGCCAAGGAAGGGCCGGCTTTCCTGCTCGTGCGGATCGCCCTCGGGCCGCCCGGACCTCCTGGGCCACGCATTCCCTACACGCCCACCGAGATGACGGCGCGCATGCGACGCGCTCTCGGCGCGGACTCGTGACGCCGCGCGACGAGGAAGCCCTCGGGCGGCTCCTCGACCGCATCGAGGAGCTCGATCGACAGGGCGACGCGCGGGCGCTGCGTCGCGAGGTCCAGCGCGGGCGGACGCGCTTTCCGGAATCCATCGACATGATGGAATGGGATGCGATGCTCGCGAGCGAGGACGGCCGCCTCGCCCCCGCGCTCGAGGTGCTCGACGCCATCCTCGTGCGGGCGCCGCGGCGCTTCTGGCCGCGACGCGAGCGGGCCGCGGTGCTCCTCGACCTCGGACGCTTCGAGGACGCGCTCGCAGCCCTCGACGATCTCGGGCGGGCGGCGAAGCTGCGCGACGACGACGAGCGCGCGAGCCTGCACCACGACCGCGGACTCTGCCTCGATCGCCTCGGCCGCGCCGCCGAGGCCGATCGCGAGTTCGCCCGCGCGGCGCGCCTCCACCCCAAGCAGTTCTTCGTGCCGCTGCGACTCTCGGCCGAGGAGTTCGACGTGCTGGTCGAGCGCGCGATCGATCACATCCCGCGGCGGTTCCAGAAGTACCTGCGGCAGACGGTCGTCACCGTCGACGACTATCCGCCGCTCGACTCAGAGGACCCGTTCGTTCTCGGCGTCTACCACGGGGTGCCGCGGCCCCAGCGCAGTGCGCTCAGCACGGACGATCCCGACACGATCATCGTCTTCAAGCGCTCGCACGAGATCACCTGTCGCGACGGCGCGAAGCTGGAAGAAGAAGTCGTGCGTACGGTCGTGCACGAGATCGCGCACCACTTCGGCATCGAGCACGAGGACATGGGCGACTTTCGCTAGCGCGCCGCCCAGTTGACGCTGGGGCCTCCCATCCCCCATGACGGAGGCATGCGTGCCGGCTGGACGGGTGTCCTCTTCGCGATCGGTCTCGTCTCGGAGGCGGGAGCCGCGGTGTTCACCGTGACGAGCACCGCCGATTCCGGGATGGGCACGCTTCGCAACGCGATCACCGCGGCGAACGCGACGGCCGAGGCCGACACGATCACGTTCAACCTGGGGTCGAATCCACCGGCGATCGTCCTCAACGGCGAGCTGCCGATCATCACCCAGCCGCTCACGATCGACGGATACACGCAGACGGGGTCCAGCCGGAACACGCTCACGAACGGCAGCAACGCCGTGCTCGCGGTCGAGGTCACCACGCCGCCCTCGGTGTTCGCACCGAGCTACGCGATCCGCATCCAGGCGGCCGACTGTGCCGTTCGCGGTCTGGTCGTGAACGTATTCACCCACGCGGTGTCGATCGAGGCCCCCGCCACCCGCACGACCGTCGAGGGGAACTTCTTCGGGACGGACCGGGCGGGGACGACCGGTCTCGACTCCACGGGTGTCGGGCACGGTACGAACGTGCTCGTGTACGGCGGCACCAACAGCACGATCGGCGGCTCCACGCTCGGGGCGCGCAACGTCATCATGGGGCAGGTCCAGGTCAGTCTCCCGGGCGCGACCGGAAATCGTATCGAGAACAACGTGATCGGTCTCGATCGCACCGGGACGACGAAGCTCGGCGCCACCTCCGAAGCCGTGGTCGTCGACGGCCCCATGACCACGGTCATCGACAACGTGATCGCGGGTAGCCCCGGCGCCGGCATCCGGGTCCGCGCGAACGGGACGACGATCGTGGGGAACCTCATCGGAACGGACGCCGGCGGCACGGTCGCGATCGGGAACGACTTCGACGGCATCATCGTGGACCTCTCCTCGGAGGACACGGTGATCGGCGGGACGGCGAAGGGCGCGGGCAACGTCATCGGAGCGAGCCTCAAGAGCGGGATCATCATCGCCGGGGTATCGACGCGCACCGTCGTCCAGAACAACGCCATCGGCGTCGACCGTGGCGGCAGCGTCGCGCTCGGGAACACCGAGGGTGGCATCGCCGTCATCGGTGGTGCGTTCGATACGACGATCACCGGCAACACGATCGCCAACAACCAGGAAGGCGGCGTGCTGTTCTCGCCCGACGCCGGCGCGCCGACCGCGATCCTCGGCAACGTGATCCGCGACAACGTGGGACTCGGCATCGACTTCGGCGGCGACGGCATCACGCCGAACGACGCGGGCGACGGCGACATCGGAGTGAACGGGCTCGGCTTCCAGAACTTCCCGGTGCTGACGAGCGCCCTCGGCGGCTGTGGCGGTCCGACCACGATCGCGGGAACGCTCGACGCGATGCCGGGCACCTATCGCCTCGAGTTCTTCGCCAACCCGACCTGCGATCCGTCCGGCGCCGGCGAAGGGGCCCGGTTCCTCGGCTCCACGACCATCACGGCGAGCGGCGGCGTGCAGAGCTTCTCGGCCACGGTCGGGGGCTCCGCCGATCCCGGCCAGGTGGTGACGGCGACGGCCTCGGCCGAGGGCGTCGAGACGTCCGAGTTCTCGCTCTGCTTCACGATCGGGCCGCCTCCGTGCACCGTCGAGGGATGCGCCGACGGCGATCCGTGCACGCAGGACGGGTGCAGCGGCGCGGGCATCGGCTGCTGCCTCCACGATCAGCGCACCGGATTCGATTCGGCGACCTGCATCTTCGACGAGGGCGGGTTCGACGCCCTAGCCTGCCAGGGCGAAACGCTGCCGCGCGGTGTGACGAAGCGCTTCGGAAAGGCGCAGGCGCTGCTCCAGAAGGCCCGCGACATCGGGAGCGGGAAGCGCGCGAAGCGCAGGGCCACGCGTGCGGCGAAGACGCTCGGCGGCGGCATCCCGGTCGCGAACAAGGCGGTGAAGAAGCACAAGCTCTCCTCGGGCTGCCGCGACGCGCTGGTGCTCTTCCTCACCGACGGCCAGACGCGGGCCGAGGCCCTCGCGGGCACGCTGTAGTCGTCAGGCGCAGCTCACGCGCAGGCTGTCGTGCCGGCGCACGTAGCTCCCTCGCGCGTAGCGTCCCGCGGCGACGTCCGCCTCGAAGTCCGGACAGCGCGCCAGGAGCTCCTCGAGCACCACGCGCGCCTGCAGGCGCGCCGCCGCGGCGCCGATGCAGTAGTGCGTCCCGTAGCTGAAGGCGAGGATCTTGGCGATCCGGCGGTCGACCTCCAGCTCGCCCGCGGTCGGACCGAACTCGCGCTCGTCACGGTTCGCCGCCGCGTAGCACAGGAGCACCTTCTTGCCGGCCGGGATCGTGACACCGCGCACCCGGGCGTCCCGGGTGGTGGTGCGGGCGAGGTTCTGCACCGGGGACGTCAGCCGGAGCAGCTCTTCGACGGCGTTCGGGACGAGCGCCGGGTCCTCGAGCAGCCGGGCACGCTGGTCACGTCGCTCGGTGAGCAGGCAGATGGATCCCGAGAGCATGCCCGTCACCGTGTCGTTGCCGCCGGTCACCATCGTGAACGCGAAACCGAGGATCCGGGCGAGCGACACGTCGTCCTCGCCGAGCCGGGTCAGGTCCGAGACGATGTCGTCCGCCGGCTCCACACGTCGCCGGGCGACCAAGCTGACGAAGTAGCCCAGGAGCTCCGTGAAGGGCTCGCTCGACGCGGGCGCGGCGTCGCTCGAAGCGGCCTGGACGATCGCCTCGGTCCATCGGTCGAAGAGCGGCCGGTCTTCGGTCGGCACCCCGAGATAGTGCGCGACCACGAAGCTCGGCAGTGGCTTGAAGAGGTGAGCGACGATGTCGACCTCGCCGGCACGCCGCGCCGACTCGATGCGCTCGACGACGAACTCGCGCACCGCCGGCTCGATCGTCCCGACCTTGCGTGGCGTCAGATCCTTCGTCACCAGGCGCCGGAAGGCGGTGTGGGCGGGTGGATCGAGGAACACCATCGGCATGGCGTCGCCGAGCCCGGTCGCCTTCAGCTCGTCGTAGCTGACGGTCAGCCCCTGCGCCGAAGAGAACGTGGCTGGGTCGCCCGCGGCGGCCCACACGTCCTCGAAGCGCGAGAGGACCCAGAAGTCTCCCCACGCGGCGTGGTGCACCGGGTCGCGGTCACGCAGGGCCGCGTATGATCCGAACGGATCGCGCCAGGTCTCGCCGCTTCGCAGCTCGAAAACCGGTCGGGGGGTGTTCGCCATCGCTCGGGCTCGCAGAGGCCCCGAGCTTCCACCGATGGAGCGCCATTCTGCAAGACGCGACCCGCGGGTCTCTTGACCGCCGCCCTCGGGTGGGCGTCGAATGCGGCCATGCCGTACGCGGAGGGACGTTCGTACTACGACGCCGACTCGCATCTGATGGAGACGCCGGAGTGGCTCCCGGCGTACGCCGACCCGCCGTTCCGCGATCGCATCCGTCCGTTCTCGCTCGGCGGGACGGGCCTCCCGGAGCAGGCGCAGCGGATGATCGATCGGGGCCGCCGGCGCGCCGGCGATCCCGCGGAGCGCGAGCGTCACGAGGCGGAGCTGATGACACGCAAGAGCTGGGATGCGTACGGCGCGTTCCATCGAGAGGACCGCAGCCGCGCGCTCGACCACCTGGGCTTCGCCGCCCAGCTCGTCTTCTCCACCTTCGCGCCGGGCCAGTCCGAGCTCGTGCGCGACGTCGATCTCAGCTACGCGACCTCGCGTGCGCTCACGCGCGGCATGGTCGAGTTCTGCGCGCCGGACCCACGCCTGCTGCCGGTGACGTTCGTCCCGCTGACCGTCCCCGAACGTGCGATCGCCGAGACCCGGTTCGCGCTCGACGCCGGCGTGAAGGGCGTGACCATCTCGCCGATTCCTCCCGCGGCGCACTCGATCACCCATCCTGCGCTCCACCCGCTCTACGCCCTCCTCGAGGAGCGCGGCGTGCCGCTACTCTTCCACGTGGAGAACGACGCCCCCCGCAAGATCGCGAAGGGGTTCTCGAACAACGGCTGGGAGGGACAGACGGACTTCCACGGCGGCGGCGAGAACTTCACCGGCCTGCTCTACATGGCCGTCAGCCACTGGGTGGAGGTCGCGCTCGCCGCGCTCGTCTTCGACCAGATCCTCGAGAAGTTCCCGCGTCTCAAGGTGGGCGTGATCGAGCTCGGCGCCGTGTGGGTGCCGGCGTGGCTCGAGCGGCTCGAGATCGTGAAGGACACGTTCGGACGCACCGAGAGCCGCATTCGCGAGCTCAGCCTGCGACCGAGCGAGTACGTACGACGCCAGGTGCGTGTGACGCCGTACCCGACCGAGGACGTCGGGCGGTTGATCGAACGCTGCGGTCCCGAGGTGTTCATGTTCTCGTCGGACTATCCGCACGTCGAGGGCGGCCGCAACCCGCTCAAGCGCTTCGAGGCGTCGCTCGCGGGTCGCACCGAGGCGGAGAAGGCGGCGTTCTACGCCGGGAACTTCGCCGACATGATGCGCCTGCCCGTGACCCACTCGGCGTAGCGCAGGGATCGATCGCCACCGCGAGGCCGCGCAGCCGCTCGCCCTGGCGCAGACGGTCGGCGTTCGCCCGCGCCAGCTCGCGGAACCCCGCGAGCGCGTCGGCGTCGCCGTGCCCGGCGACGCCCTCCCGAATCATCCGAGGTCTTGGATCGGCGTCCCCCGTTCGAGCGTCAGCGGAACGACGCCGGCCCAGACGTCGAGCGTCATGTCCTCCGCGTCGTCGAGCGGCGGGCCCGTCCGTACCTTGGCGCTC
>Ga0335084_10007928_pt1 | contig 10567 bp, 14 predicted proteins | sample Lox_Sample_44_FD_206721 | JGI IMG/M metagenome (GOLD analysis project Ga0335084, IMG submission 206721) | Soil microbial communities from Loxahatchee National Wildlife Refuge, Florida, United States - Lox_Sample_4.4 | ecosystem: Environmental > Terrestrial > Soil > Wetlands | place: USA... | reverse complement strand
AATGTGGCTGGCCTGCTTGGCGTCGATACCAAAAAGCTCACGATAGATGGCAAGCGCAGTCCAAAGATCGTTCCGGTGTTCCCGCACTTCCGCCAGAAGCTCGCGGTTTTCTCCAACGAGCCGACCGTTTTCGCGTTTCAAGTACAAGATGGCTTCTGATTCAGTCACGGTTCCTCCGGTCTTTGAGATACGGACAACAGCACACTGATAGTACACCTAGCTTTTCAGGGAGTCCAGACCGTACCATTGGGTCTCGTGACTAGTTCGCCGGACCAACCATCGCGCCGTGAGCTTCTGGACAGACAAGAAGTCGTCCAAGTGGGCGAGACTATGCAGGACCAGATCACGGAACTGTGCGAGCTGTACAGCATGAAACGAGCCGGTGTCTGCCGTATGGCCCTGGCTCGGGCGCTCCCCGCGATGCTGGCCGAGGCACGCAAGTCCGCGAGGCTTACGGAGTAATGCCCCTTACTCCGTAGGATAGGTGGGGAACGACGCGCTCCACCTGACAAAACCCCCGGCGCCCACCCCGTAGCCGGGGGTTTTGTCATGTCCAGGGTCGGGAGGGCAACGCGTGGTACGATGTGTACCCACGGTGTACTAACCGTGTGCAAAGACAATCGCCCCGGGGGCCAAATCCCGAGGCGACTGAGAGCGGAGCGCGATGAATAGTTCCGATGGTACATCGATTCTGCAAGAAGCGATTGAATACACGAAACTTGGTATCCGGGTTATTCGCCTGCACTACGTGAAAGAAGACGGCGGATGTTCCTGTTCAAGTCCGGAGCGCCTCAACTCCAAGCACGCGATAGGTAAGCACCCGGTAGACCTCGCATGGCAGAAGAGCCCAAAGCTCTCGATCCCTGACGCGTACGCGCTGTTCGACGGCGAACCGTGGAACCTTGGGGTCGCGACCGGAGACACGTTCTGGGTTCTGGACTACGACCCTGGACACGCATCCAAAGAAGCTCAGGCGCTCGCAGAGCGGCTCGAAGCCGAAGGGCTACAGCCGACCACGCTTACGGGCTCAGGTGGACTGCACTGGTGGTTCAGCCTGCCGAATGACTTTGAAGTGTCAAATAGCTCAGGCCGGTTGCCACAGGGCTTCGACGTACGCGGGCATGGTGGGCAGGTCGTGTGTCCGCCGTCCGTCTCAGGTAAAGGTCCGTACGTCAAACTTGAAGGAATTGTTCGCAATGCGCCTGACTATATTCTTGCGGCCATTCGCCCCGAGACGAAGTCGCCTGAGATTGGCCAAGTCGATCGGACGGCATATGACAGTCTCTCTGAGTTCAAACGGGCGCGGATTGACGCCTACGTTGCGAATTCGGTTGGGAAGATCTCGGAGATTCTGAGTGGGCTCCGGGACCTTGAACTCGGAGCGAAACCCGGATGGGACGAGACCTGCTTCAAGTGTGCGTGTGATCTACTAGAAATCGCTCGCTCGCCCTGGAACGCCTATTCCGAGTCCGACGCATACAACGACTACTTCTCTCGGGCGCCCCGAGACTCGGGCTTCGGAGACGAGCGCGTCAACGCGAAGTTTGCTTCAGCTGTCAAGAAGCGCAAACAACGTCCTGCCCCGAAGTGGATCAACGAGGCTGAGGACATCCCGGAGACTACGGACTATGATCCTCAAGAGATACCACTGATCGATGGCTTGTTGATCGAATACATTGCTCTCGATCTAGGTAAGACATACAAGTGGTCAACCGGTTTCGGATGGTTGAAGTTCAACGGTTCGCGTTGGGTCATCGATCATCCGGAACCAGCAGTACGTCTCGCAGTTCGTGACTGGCTGCACAAGACGCTGAAGAAGCAGAAGGACAGTGCGCGGCTTCAAGCGTTCGCAAAGAAGATGGGCGTCGGAAGCCTGAACGCGCTGACTTCGCTCTTGCGCGGATGCGGACCGATTCTCGTGGAAGCCTCGGACTTCGACAAAGACCCGAACATTCTGAATTGCACGAACGGGGTAGTCGACCTGCGCACGGGCGAGCTGAAGCCGCACTCAAGCGCGTACCTCGTGACGAAGATGTGCTCAGTCGACTATGAGCCCAAGTTCACGACGGACGACTTCCAAGCCGCATTGAGCGTCATGCCCGAAGACGTGCAGCCCTGGCTTCAGCTCCGATTTGGTCAGGCGTGCACCGGCTTCACTCCGCCGGACGACGTACTCCTGATCCTGCAAGGAGGAGGATCGAATGGGAAATCATCCATCATGGTGCCGACCACCAGGGCACTGGGGGACTACTTCTGCTTTCTGTCGGATAAGGTCCTACTTGGGTCTACGGCAGACCATTCGACTGACTTCATGGATCTTCGCGGTGCGCGCTTCGCGCTGCTTGAGGAAACGCCTGAAGCGAGACGGCTAGACGTTCAGGCCGTGAAGAAAGTCATCGCTACACCCATCATGACAGCGCGCGAGCTCTACAAGAACAATGTGAGCTGGGTCCCTTCGCACACGATGTTCATCAACACGAACCACCCTCCGATCGTCACCGAGACCGATCACGGCACGTGGCGTAGGCTCCGCATGTTGAAGTATCCATTCACGTTCAGGAAGCCCGGCGAGAAGTGCGTAGACGAGTTCGACCGGCCAGCAGACATGGGCCTGCGCGGACGACTTGAGGAAAACTCCGACAACTGGAAAGCCGCCCTCGCATGGATGGTTTGCGGGGCAGCTCGCTGGTATGCGGACGGCAAGGTCATGCCGGAAGATCCTGAACGGACGCTGAACGACACGGAGCGCTGGCGCACGGAATACGACCCGATCATGAAGTTCTTGAACGAGTTCATGGTCGAGGATGCGAGTGCGTGCGTTACGTCGGACGATTTCTGCGCCGAGTTCAACGCATGGCTGAAGATCGAAGAGCAGCGACCGTGGGCAAACCAGACCGTGGTCAGTCGATTGACGGGACACGTCATGGCAAGTCGGTGGCGGATTTCGAAGGAGCGGCCGCTCAAACGCCCGGAGAACATCGCCCGGCCGAGCGGCTACCTGGTCGACGGACTGGCCCGTCCGCTGCCCAAGCGGCCGACGATCCTGCATGGGCTGAGGTGGGACGAGTGAATGCAGTACGTGCGTTCTGCTCCACGGGCCGTTTTGGGGGCAATGCCTACACGATTAGTAGGAGTCAGCCTGTCTACCAGGGAAAACCTGTTTTTGAGACAGGGGAGACAGGCTGGAAACCAACTTTTGGATTTTCATTTCTCGCGCGAGATCACTTTTGGTTCCAGCCTGTCTCCCCTGTCTCAAACTACAAAGGACAGACACCCAAACCCACAGTGGACAGTTGCCTTACGGGTACCTCGGGGTGTGCTGATGGTAGGCTGGTCGTCGAACTCGGAAGGAGGTAGCGAGCATGGCAGAGCCCGTTGAACGATCAGAGCCACGAGCGGACGCTATTTACGATTGGGACAAATACGCGGACGGACGGATGTGGAAGTTCGAGCGAGGTAAGGATTTCCTCGTTGATCCTAAGTCGTTCTCAAATGCGGCGCGCAAGGCCGTGAACGCTCGTCGTGACCGAGTTTCGGACGTCAACATTAAGATTCGTCAAGGTACGGTCTTTGTTCGCTTCAATCTGAAGAAGGGGGTAAATGAAGATGACTGATGTCTCGAAGGACGGCTTCCCGGTCTGGCGATGCTCAAAGGGACATACGAACGACATGCTGACTGCGACATGTCGGTATCGAACGATCCTGAGGCGTTGCGCGCACCGAGTTCCGTGTCCAGACCATCGGATTGACAATGAACTGACAAAAGGAAGGCCGATCGAGCTCAGTCAGATCTGCGGTTATTACCTCGAATACGAGGTATGCGCAGAGTATCGCCCGTGTGCGAAATGCGGCCTAAACGATAAGCCTGTGCGCATGAGTGCGGATGGAAACTTCTGTGACGCGTGCCGACCGAAGTCCGAGCCTTGGCCTTTCAGTGTCAATGAAGCTCCAAGGTTGATCGTTAAACGTCAACCGGTTCAGCCTGCGGTCAAGGTTCCGGCCGTTCGATTCAAGAATGCGGCATCCTTGGCTGTACTTTTGAACTCGAAGCACGGCTTCGTGTACGACGTCCAACACGCTATCGGCCCCGAGCCTGAGCGCGTTGAATCGGTAGCCATGCGCATACGACGGCCAGATGGCATGCGTGCGGTTGTGTTTTGGGGAGGCGAGAACCTCAGCTTCAATCGAGCGATCGTGCGAGACATGAGCGGATGGGGAACGCTGAACCTGACAGACTTCAAACGTTGGTGCGGCTTCGAGATTTACCGCAAGACTCGTGCTGTGACGACTCGGACTAAAGTCACAACGCAAAAGTTGAAGGACACGATGAGATGACGACGTGCAGGTGGTGCGGACTTCACGAGACGGACGCTGAGCACGAGCGCGATATCCTCGAAAAGTCCGCTCGCGTCTCCGAGGGTTTCTGCTTCTTCTGCTCGTCTCGCCTTGAGGTCAGGGATGGGTGCGGCTACCACTGCGGGCTCTACCAGAACGCTGACGCACTGGGCTTCACGGTGAGTTCGTGCCCGATGTAGGCCGCTCCCCACGGGAACACAGCAGGACGTTGACCGCCACGAAGTCGCAATGCTAGACGTCGTCTTGATCGGAATATTCATAGGGACACAAATCAAATGACTTCTCGGCTTACTTATCCGAAGGTGGTGAATTGATGGCGACGCCGAATCATCTTGAACGTGGCGGACGTAAGTTCGCTCTTGTTCGCGATCTTGCGAAAGGCGAGCAGACGCAGCGCCAATTAGCCGCAAGGTATGGCGTATCGCAACCGGCGATCAGTCAGTTTGCTCAAAGATACGCCGAAGAGATTCTTGAGACCCGCGCGAACATCGACGACAAACTGATTGGTCTGTGGGTCGCGGACAAGAGCGCTCGCATCGCTGAATATCAGGATGGCATTGAGAAGCTCAAGGAGATCATCGCTGAACTGACCGACTCGGAGAGCAAAGAATCGGCCCTTGTTCGTGCCCAGGTCAGTGGATTGATGCGCACTATGCAGGCCGGGCTGCGGGCGGTTGCGGATGAACTCGGCTCGATCCCGGTCAAGAGTCTCACTGTCACGGGCGCGCAGGTCACGTACACAGTTGAAGCAACTCAACAGGAACTCGAAGGACTGGACTGATGAAGTTACGGGACGAGGCGATCGTGCTGTACGCGCACAGCGGACCGAATCGTGCGGAACGCCGAGCTAGGAAGTTGGCCGGGCCGAGCGTCAATCGCCCGGCCACTCGGGCTGAGCTGGAAGCCGCGATGCCCGAGCCGCCCGAACATCCGCTCTTCCTGCTGCGATGATCACCATCACGGCCGAAGAACTCCCCTTGGTTGAGGAGGAGATCCGTCGACGTACGTGCGGTTGCGGCACGATCGGTGTGGAGCGCGCGCTGAAGATCGCCCGGCACCGGCTGGCTCATGGTTGCGACGAATGGGAAGACTCTTGTGCTATGCGATACCAGGCCATCTATGGTTGATTGATGCCGCTTTGCGCGGGAGACAAGACTGACTTTTAACTGTCAACGAGAACGCCATTCTCGGGAACTCCGGGTGTGATGACTACCGAGCTTCAGCACCACTACTCGGCCCGAGGGGGATGCCGGGCCGCCTTTTTCTCCCGAGCAGGCGAGACCCTGGCCAGCGGACCAGCAGGAACAGGCAAGAGCAGGGCCGCCCTGGAGAAGCTGCTCGCCGTCTGCCTACGCAACCCGGGCACACGCTGCCTCATCGTCCGCAAGGTCCGCGCCACCCTCAGCTCAACCGCTCTCCAGACTTGGCGGGCGTTCGTTGGCAAGGAAGCCATCGCCGCTGGACACTGCGAATGGTTCGGCGGATCCGATGAGCGTCCGCCAGGCTATTACTTCCAGAACGGAAGCTCGATCGCAGTTGGTGGCCTGGACAAGGCCATCAAGATCATGTCCAGCGAGTACGACATCATCTACGTACAGGAAGCCACCGAGCTGGACAAAGAAGACTGGGGATCCCTGCTCACCCGGCTACGCAACGGCAACATCTCGTACCAGCAGATCATCGCGGACTGCAACCCTAGCTTCCCCACGCATTGGCTGTACATGCGCGTGCAGAGCGGCGCAGCGACCATGTTCAACACACGCCATGAAGACAATCCAATGCTGTTCGATGAGGATGGCACGCTCACCACGGAAGGCCGGGCGTACATAGAGAAGCTTGACGCGCTCACCGGAGTGATGAAGCAGCGTTTGCGCTACGGCCTGTGGGTCGCTGCGGAAGGCATGGTCTGGGACGACTATGACCCGAGCGTACATGTGATCGATCGCTTGCCTGAGGGCGCCGCTTCCTGGCCGAGATACTGGTCAATCGACTTTGGGTTCACGAATCCGTTCGTGCTGCAATGTTGGGCGAAGGACCCCGATGGTCGGCTGTACTTGTATCGTGAGTTGTATCGGTCGAAGCGTCTGGTTGAGGATCATGCGCGGGACATCCTGAATATTGTGCGGCCGGACGGCGAGTGGATCGAGCCCAAGCCGAAGGTCATCATTTGCGATCATGATGCGGAGGATCGTGCCACTTTCGAGCGGCATTCGGGTTTGCACACGATAGCTGCGATCAAGAAGGTGTCGGGCACGGACAAGGCGCCGGGCGGCATACAGGCCGTTGCTCAGCGTTTCGTGGTGCAGCCAGACGGCAAGCCGCGTCTTTATCTTGTGCGCAATGCGCGCTTGCATGTGCCAGACATCGAGCTTGAGACTCGCAACGTGCCGACGTGCACGATTGAAGAGATCCCGGGCTATGTCTGGGACGACACGGCCCGTGTCGGTATGAAAGAGCAGCCAAAGAAGGAAAACGACCATGGCTGTGATGCTATGCGATACCAGGTTGCTTATCACGATCTGAAGCCCAAACCGGATATTCGTTCATTCGATGCGTTCTGATCCGTATCGAACATAGTCCCTGAAAAACTGGGACACAACGGCGAACGCGCTAGTTATGGTGCCATGCCGTATCATCCGCATCATGAACGTCAAACCATTGCGGGCGCCCAGCTCGGCCATCGTGCAATGGCTTGTCGTCACCACCGGATTCGCATTCCTGGATGCCGCTGCCTGGCTCTGGATCATGCAAGTCGGCATGGCTGCAATCGGGTTGAGCCTGCTGCTCGTCGCCTACCTCATCGCTCTCAGCGAGAAGGCATAGCATGCGCGGGCCGTTCGCTGGACTGGCGCGCAACGCGATCATCCCGCCCGGACATCGGCCAGTCGCTCGGGGCACGGGTGGCGCAACGATCTTCCAACCGCCTCAGCTCAGCGGATCTGGCCTCAAGGCGTACGGACGTAACTCGACACTTTTCCCCATCGTCAACCGCCTGGCGCTCGACACCTCTAACACCACGTGGCACCTCTACCAGCCCGGAGCGAGCGGCGAGGAAGACGACCGTACGGAAATCAAGCCAACCAGGCACCCGGCCGCTCAACTCTGGGCTCACCCCAACGACTTCATGACCACCCAGCAGTTCGTTGAGATCGGCCAACAACACCTTGAACTGACCGGTGAATGGTACTGGCTCATTGTCCGTTCCCCTTCGATGCGCGGCGTGATTAAGAGCATGTGGCCTATCCGTCCCGACCGGATGACTCCGGTTCCGGATGACACGACATTCCTCAAAGGCTGGCTGTATCGCCTGGAAGACGGCAAAGAAATCGCCCTCGATCTGGATGAGGTCATTCAGATCAAAATGCCGAACCCGGACGACATGTATCGCGGTATCGGACCCGTGCAAGCTGCGATGATCGACATTGACAGTTCGCGGTACAGCGCCGAGTGGAATCGCAATTTCTTCATCAATGGCGCGTCTCCGGACGGCGTTCTCACAGTCGACCACAACCTTGACGATGACGATTACAATCGCATAGCTCTGCGCTGGCGCGAGGCGCATCAAGGTGTTTCGAACGCGCATCGGGTTGCCATCCTTGAGGCTGGCATGCAGTGGGAAGACCACAGCTTTAACCACAAGGACATGCAGTTCACCGAGTTGAGGCAACTGAGCGCGGACTTCATCCGGCAGGCATTCGGATTCCCGACGTTCATGCTCGGCAACGTCAACGACGTGAACCTCGCCAATGCACGCGCATCCATGGCTATGTACGACGCGCAATGCATTGATCCACGCGCCAATCGCCTCAAGCAGACCCTCAATTCACAATTCCTTGGATTGTTCGGGACGAACACGCGCGGCTTGTACTTCGATTACGAGCCTGTTGTCAAGGCCGATGAACAAGCGGATGCTACAGTTGTCAATACAAAGGCTTTGGCCGCTCAGATCCTGATTTCCAGTGGATTTGAAGCAGATGACGTTTTGAATGTGGTCGGCCTTCCTCCAATGGTATGGCGCGAACCGGAGCAACAACCTCTGCCAGGGCAGACCGATCCGAGTGAAGAGGGTGAGAACGAGGATGCCGAAGGCTCGGATGGTCAAGTCAACTCGCCCAGTAGCGAATCTGAGGAAGGGGAAGACTGATTGGTTCAGGTTCTCCAACTTGGATCAATCGACAACCGAACTCTTCATTTATGATGAGATCGGATACTGGGGCGTCACCGCAGATGATCTGGTTAGCGAACTCAAGAATGTGCACTCGGACAACCTGACTGTGCGGATCAACTCGCCGGGCGGAGACGTCTTCGATGGAATAGCCATTCTGAATGCACTCCGCTCATACGATGGCACAGTCACCACGATTGTTGATGGACTCGCTGCCTCGGCCGCTTCGTTCATCTTCCAGGCCGGTGCGGAACGAGTTGTTATGAACAACTCGGAGATCATGATTCACGCAGCCAGTGGGCTAGTCATCGGCAATGCCACAGACATGCGCAGGATGGCCGAGAGTCTCGATCGCGTGACGAGCAACATCGCTAGCGTATACGCCGAGCGTGCTGGCGGTGATGTCAATTCCTGGCTGGCTGCGATGGATGAAGAGACCTGGTATTCCGCAGATGAGGCTGTCTCCGCAGGTCTTGCCGACCGTGTTGAGGGACGTAAGTCGAAGGAACCCGAGAACACGTTCGACCTCTCGATCTTTGCGCACCGTGGCCGAGCGAATGCACCTGCACCACAGATTGATCCCATTGAAGAGATTCCGGCGTTTGATGCTGAGGCATTCCGGAAGGCGCTAGAGGAAGTGAACTATGTCTGATGTTCTGATCCCGACGTCTCCGGATGAGTTTGAGGCGACCCTCAACGATCAGAAGAAAATGCAGGAGCTATACAAGGCTCCCGGCGCCCTGGCCAAGTTCGTCACGGGCTATGCGAATTCAATGAAGGAAAGGGATGAGACCCTCTCCGAGCAGATTCGTGACCAAGTTCAGCTCACCCTGAAAGACTGGCTGGCGGAGAACGAAAAGACGGGCGCGCGGCCCATGTTCGAAGTCAATGGTCCGAGTACCGCCCCGGCTATGTCCGCCAAGAACGCGCTCTATCAGGAGAACGCGCCAGGCACCGCGCTCGATGGCAAGTTCAAGAACCGCGCCGACTTCTTCCGTGGCGTGTACGCGGACTACGTCAAGTACAACGGTGCCGGATTGGGCGAATACCGTGATCGCATGGCCGAGGTTGCTCAGGTAAAGAACTCTTTCGGATCGACTATTCCGGCCGACGGTGGATTCCTCATCCCCGAGGTTCTCCGCTCTCAACTGCTCATGCTCAGCCTTGAAAGTGCAGTTGTGCGCCCTCGGGCTACCGTCATCCCGATGGATAGTCTGCGTGTTCCTATCCCCATGGTCGACTCCACCACGAACGCGACCAGCGTCTACGGTGGCATTATCGCCTACTGGGGTGAGGAAGGCGCACTCCTGGTCGAATCCCAGGGCGCATTCGGCCGTGTCGTGCTCGATGCAAAGAAGCTGACTGCGTTCGCGGGTGTGCCCAACGAGCTTCCGCAGGACGCCAGTGCGTTCAGCGCGTTCCTTGATGCCGCTTTCCCGTCTGCAATGGCCTGGTATGAAGACATCGCCTTCATGAAGGGCTCGGGCACCGGGGAACCTCTCGGCTGGATCGGATGCCCTGCCACGGTCACCGCATCCGCTGTGTCCGGCCAGGGGGCGAACACGATCGTTGTCGAGAATCTCGCTGCCATGTTCGCCAGGATGCTGCCTACAAGCCTGAGCCGGGCGGTGTGGGTCGCTTCTATCGATACTTTCCCTCAGCTCGCCACGATGGCGCTGAGTGTCGGTACCGGTGGTGCGCCGGTCATGCTGACCAACAGCGGTATCTCCGATGCTATGCCCATGAGCATCTGGGGTCGACCGGTCATCTTCACCGAGAAGGCGAACACGCTCGGCACGGCGGGCGACATCTCGTTCGTTGACCTGAGCTACTACCTCATTGGCGACCGGATGCAGATGCAGGCCAGTGCTTCCGAGCACTACCTGTTCGGCAACGATAAGGTCGCGTACCGCTTCATTCAGCGCCTCGATGGCCGTCCTTGGCTGAACTCCGCGATTACTCCTCAGAACGCTGGCAACACGCTGTCTCCGTTCGTCAACCTCAGCTCGACTCGTACGTAAGCTCAACTTCGGCCGAGGAACTTCC
>Ga0335084_10007927_pt1 | contig 10567 bp, 9 predicted proteins | sample Lox_Sample_44_FD_206721 | JGI IMG/M metagenome (GOLD analysis project Ga0335084, IMG submission 206721) | Soil microbial communities from Loxahatchee National Wildlife Refuge, Florida, United States - Lox_Sample_4.4 | ecosystem: Environmental > Terrestrial > Soil > Wetlands | place: USA: Florida... | reverse complement strand
GCCTCGATCGGCAGCCGGGAAATTGCCAGTCGGAAAGGAAATCCGGGACCGGACCTTATGAGCAGCTACTGCGATATCGCCCCCGGCCACCCGTTCCACGGGCCCTATCACGAGAGCGAGTATGGGTTCCCGAATGCCGACGAGAGCGCCCTGTTCGAGCGGCTCGTGCTGGAGATCAACCAGGCGGGACTTTCTTGGCTGACCATCCTGAAGAAGCGCGAGGCCTTCAAGCTGGCCTATGCCGATTTCGACGTCGACCGGGTCGCGGCCTTCAAGGCTCGGGACAAGGCGCGGTTGCTCAAGGATGCCGGCATCATTCGCAACCGGCTCAAGATCGACGCGGCGATCGAGAATGCGCAGCGCATCCAGGAACTGCGGGAGAGTCACGGCTCCTTCGCCCAATGGATCGACGCGCATCATCCTTTGAGCAAGGAGGAATGGGTCAAGCTGTTCCGCAAGACGTTCCGTTTCACCGGCGGGGAGATCGTGGGCGAATTCCTGATGAGCCTGGGATATCTGCCCGGCGCCCACAGGCCCGACTGTCCGGTCTATCGGCGGATCGTCAAGCTCAAACCCGCCTGGGCGAGGGTCCGCTGAGGGCAGGTCCCATCAGCTTCGGAAAAAGTCGAGATGCCAGGTCATCTCGTCGGGATTCATCGGCCACGCATTCCCGGCGCGCGGCTGGAGCAGCTGCTTGGGCGGGATGCCGGCCAGCCGCAACTGAATCTGGGCCGCGAGCCGTGGGTTGAGGCCGGCCTTCCAAGCCAGGGCGACGATGCCCTTGGGGCCGCGCGCGGACAGGATCTTGCCGGCCATGGCGCCGCCGAGCTCGCTCAACACGCCCAGCGCCGCGATCGCAAAGGCGCGGTCGCCGCTGTCGAGAGCCGCCGTCACGGCGGCCTCGTCGAGCTTACCGTCCTTCTTGAGCCGCAGCGCCCGTTCTTCCGCGGTTTCCTTCGACGCGGCGGTCTTGGCTTCCGCCGCCATCTCCGGCTCGGCGAGGCGACGCGCGACCGCTGTGGCGACGGCCTTGCGGGCGGCGGGATCGAGATCCTGACGCTGCTCGAGGCGCCGCAGCAGTGTCGCGGCAACGAAGGCGGCGATGCGGGTGACGATGCCGACGGGCAGCGCCGGCCTGTCCACGAGCGGCGGATGCCAGGAGGGATGGGCGGGTGCGCGGTCCACCAGCAGGTCCAGGGTCTCTTCCCGAATCTGCGCCGAGGGATTGGCCAGCAGCGCCGCGATCGCCGCCTCGTCGCCGACATCGGCGATGGCGTCGGACAGGACGGCGCTGAGCCCGTCGCGCTGGGCAACCGCGCGCCGCGCGCCCTTCACCGGCGGAACCGCGATGATCGCCAGCAGATCGTCGTCGGTCAGGAGCGGAGAGAACCGCAAGACCGGCTCGCAGACCATCAATTCGACGTCGCGGGCCAAGGAACGAATGACGTCGGGCGGGGCGTCCGCGACCTCTTTCAGGGCCTCGGCGACGATAGCGCGAATGCGGGCGACCTGGTCGCGCGCCAGAACCCTGACCATCTCCACGACCCGCTCGCGGACCTGGCTCTGGGCCTCCGGCCCGAGATTCGGCAGAAGCCGCGCCACTTTCAGCGCCAAGTCGCCGCGTACGTCCTCGTTCGCATCCTTCAACAGCAGCAGATCGGCCTGATAGGGCGTTTGCGGATTGGCGGCGATCTCGCGTCGCACCGCGGCGGCGCGATCGCTCGCTAGGTAATAGAGGATCTCGGGGCGCGCCTCGCGTTCGCGGGCAAGATCGCGGCGCACCGCGTCGTCGGCATGCGCGGCGCGGCTCTTTTCGCGCTCGTAGGCCGCGGCGTCCCGGGCGTCCGTGGCAGCGATTGCGCTCATGCGGCCCTCGCGGGCAGTGCCAGCTCACAGCAATTCTTGCCGGCACGCTTGGCGCGATACATGGCATCGTCGGCCCGGGCTACCAGGTCGTCCAGCGATTCGGCCGTAGCCGGCTCGAAACGGGCGATCCCGATCGATATGCCGAGCGGACAGTCGGCGGCGGCCAGGCGACCGGCCTGTTCCCGGACGGCCTCGATCAATCCCCGCGCCTTCGTCAGCGCGCCCGCTTCATCGGTTTCCTCGACCCAGAGCGCGAACTCGTCGCCACCAAGGCGCGCGGCCAGATCGCCGGCCCTCGAGCCGCGACGCAGGCGATCGGCCAACTGGACCAGCACGGCATCGCCACGCTCATGCCCGAAACGGTCGTTGACCGGTTTGAAATTGTCGAGATCGAGATAGAGCAGGGTGCCGCCGCGGCCGGTTCGGCGCGCATGCTGCAATCTGCGATTCAGCTCGGCGGTGAAGCTGCGCCGATTGAGGAGTCCCGTCAGCGCGTCGGTGTTCGCCAAAGCCGCCAGCGCGTCATGCTGGCCGAGCTGGGCCAGCGCAATGCCGAGATGACCCGCGATCTCGCGCATCAGCGAGTGATCGGAGGGGCTCCAGTCGGCCCCATGGTCGCGGCTGCGCCAGATCGCGACCGCGCCGTTCGCCTGACGGCGATAGCTCGTGACCAGGGCCAAGCCGCGCAGCCGATCCGTATCGCAGGGACGCGGATCCTCGATGGTGTGCCGGTCGGCCCGGGACCATGCCTCCAGCATTTCGGCCAGGTTGATCGCCGGCACCTCGATCGTGCCGCTCTGCGCGACCAGGCGCGCCGGCCCGGTGCTGCAACGCCAGATGCAGCCGAGCTCGGCGCCCAGCGCATGGGCAAGCGTGCTGGCGGCCTTGTCCAGCAGGGCGTCGGGCTCGACTTCGTCGCGGATGGTGCGGGCGACGTAAGCGAGCAGGCGCTCATGGTGACGGGCCTCGATCAGCGCCGCCTCCTGCGCGTGAGCGGCGGTGATATCGCGGCAGAGCCCTCGCACGCCGGTTATCTCGCCATCCGCACCGATCAAGGGCAGGGACGAGATCGCGACGCGGGCCGCCGTTCCGTCGGCGCGCCGCAGCCACATTTCCCGGGCCTCGACGCGCTCGCGGGCGGCGAAGGGCTGTCCGTCCGGGAGGGCAGCTTCCGCCTCGATCGCCAGCGACGCCGGATCGCAGCCCAGCAGCGCCGGCGCAGGGTAGCCGAGGCCGCCCCGGGGCGAGACGAATACCAACCGCCCCGTCGAGTCGGTCTCCCAGGCGAAGTCGCTCGAAATATCGACCAGGTCCTTGTAACGCTGGCGCGACTCGATCAAGGCCCCGCGGATCCGGCTGGGCAGGGTCACGTCGCGGCCGACCACTAAGACTCCGTCCGTGAGCGGAACGATGCAGGGCTCGACCGTCGCCGCAGCGGCTTCCGAGGACAGGACGAGCGGCTCCAGGATCGAAGCGGCGGTGGCCCCAGCCAGCTCCATCCGGTCCATGTCGGTGGGCGCCAGGACGGCCAGCAGGGCTTCGCCGCCGGCATTGGCACGCAGCGTGCGGCCGGTCGGCGTCAGGATGGCCGCGGGGCCAGGCCATCGTTGGATCAACTCGGCAAGGGGAGAGCCAGGCTCGGCGCTCGGCTCCGGAATTGCCGGCCCGGTCTCGCTCGAGGGCTCGATTGCCGGCTTCATCGGGTCGCCTTGTCCAACTGCGAAAGACGGACCCACTATCGGGCCGCCGGCTTTAAAGACCTTTAAAGGGCTGGGTTTTTGGCCGGATCACAAAATATAGTTAAAACAATCGCTTATAGCGCTATTCGATGAATCCAGTTGAGCTTGATCTGAAGGCAAAAAAAAGCGAGCTGGTTACCCGGCTCGCCTTCGGTTCCTGTGCCTTCCCATTCGGTCCGCGCCTTTGGGGTGACGCTTAGACCGGCGGGGCGCCTTGGGCGCTCCCTCATCTCCCAGAACCTGGGCCGCACCGGTTGCACCGGCGCTGCGGCCACAATTGAAATATATGAGGGTTCTGCGCCCCCGTCACGCAGTTTTCGTGATAGCGAACGCCCGTCTTCGATGCTGTCACCGGCCAAACGACGCCGTCCCCAGGGCGGGCTGGCGTCACGCCGCCGGCCCGTCCCGGGGGCCGTTTCAGATCAGGGCGAACTTCAGGATGAAGGCGATCGCCAAGATGGCGACCGCTGGATGGATCTCGCGCCACCGGCCGGCTACCAGCTTGATCGCGGAGTAGGTGATGAAACCCAGGGCGATGCCGTTCGCGATCGAGAAGGTGAGCGGCATGGCGATGGCTGTGATCACCGCCGGCGCATATTCCGTTACGTCCTCCCAGTCCACCTCGGTCAGGCCACGCGTCATGATGCAGGCGACGAAGAGGAGCGCCGGCGCCGTGGCGTAGGCCGGCACGGTCCCGGCCAAGGGCGACAGAAAGAGGCTGGCCAGAAACAGGATCGCCACCACGACAGCCGTCAATCCGGTGCGGCCACCCGCACGAACCCCGGCCGCGCTCTCGATATAGCTGGTCGTGGTCGAGGTACCTAGGGCCGCGCCCACCATGGCCGAGCTGCTGTCGACGATCAGGGCCTTGCCGATGCGGGGCAGTTTACCGTCCTTGTCGAGCAGGCCCGCCCGGTGGGCGACACCGATCAGCGTGCCGGTGTTATCGAACAGGTCGACGAAGAGGAAGGTGAAGACGATGGCGACCAGGCCGAGGCTGAGCGCGCTCGCGATGTCCATCTGCAGGAAGGTGGGCGCGATGCTGGGGGGCATCGAGAACACGCCCTGCGCCGGACTGACGCCAAGCGCGACGCCCGCCGCCGTCACCAGCAGGATCGCGATGATGATGGCGCCCGGCACACGCCGCGCGTCGAGTGCTGCCATCAGCACGAACCCCAGCGAGCCCAGGATCACCGGCCAGGCGGTGAGGGCCCCCAGCGTCACGAAGGTCGCCTGATCGGCGACCACGACGCCCATCTCCTTCATGCCGATGATGGCGAGGAACAGCCCGATGCCGGCCGAGATCGCCATCTTCAGGCTCTTGGGAATGGCGTTGATGATATACTCGCGAACTGGCAGGACACTGAGGATCAGGAACAGAATGCCCGACAGGAACACCGCGCCCAGCGCGGTCTGCCAGGCGAAGCCCATGCCCTTGACCACCGAGTAGGTGAAGTAGGCATTGAGGCCCATGCCGGGTGCCAGCGCGATGGGATAGTTCGCGAACAGCCCCATGAAGGCGCTGCCGAAGGCTGCGGCAAGGCAGGTCGCGACGAAGACGGCGCCAGTATCCATTCCAGCGTCGGACAGGATCTGCGGATTGACGAAGATGATGTAGGCCATGGTCAGGAAGGTCGTGACGCCGGCCAGAATCTCGCGCCGCAAGGTGGTGCCGTGCGCCGTCAGGTCGAACAGTCTTTCAAACATGCGAGGCCCCTTATATGCGACGAGCGGCCGTCACGCGCCGAACCGCCGCGGCGGTCGCCGGGGTGAGGTTTTGTTAATCCCCTGGCGCGACCCTTCCGGCATGCTCCGCTGGCTCGCCCGCATCCCCTGGTTGCTCCTGCTCGCCCTCCCGGGCCTTCCCGCCCTGGGGCTCTCGCCCCTCCTGGCCGGCGAACCGCAACTGACTTTGAAAAGGGAGGATTGCGAGGCCCTTGTCAAGTATCGCCAGCCGCCCGGCGTCGCCTACGAATCCGGCGTCGATGCCTATGGCAACCCGGTCGCTCCGGCCGATATGCCGGGTTCGAACCAGCAGCTCAACTTGCCGCCCTTGATCGCCATCCCGATCGATGTGGATCTCCAGGACCGCTATCATATCCCCGCCAACTCGGCGCTGTTCGAAGCCGACGCCATCGTCGGCATCGCTGTCAGCGACCTCGACGGCAACGTGACCTTCAACGGTCAGCCTCTAAGCGACCCCGAGGCCGATGCGCTGGCCGAGGCCTGTGCCCGCGGGCTCGCGAAGGCCCCTTAGGGGACCAACAGACCGGCCATTTGCCAGCATGGCGACGCCCCGATCGGCGAGGGGCTGCAGGCTTGGCGCCATGGACAGGGCAGGGGCCATTGCCTACAGTCCCGACCGATTTCCAATGGACGCCCCGCCTGTTCGGGCTCTGGGGCCAAGCGCTCCCGTCGCCTGTCCCCCGCTTCGCAAGGAAGATCAATGCGGCTGACGAGATATTTTCTGCCCACCCTCAAGGAAACGCCCGCCGAGGCGCAGATCGTCTCGCATCAGCTGATGCTGCGCGCCGGCATGATCCGCCAGGCCAGCGCCGGGATCTATTCGTGGCTTCCGCTGGGTTTCCGGGTGCTGAAGCGCATCGAGCAGATCGTCCGCGAGGAGCAGGACCTGGCCGGCTGCCAGGAGGTGCTGATGCCGACCATCCAGTCGGCCGACCTCTGGAAGAAGTCCGGGCGCTACGGCGACTACGGCAAGGAGATGCTGCGCATCACCGATCGCCACGATCGCGAGATGCTCTACGGCCCCACCAACGAGGAACTGATCACCGACATTTTCGCGAACGAGGTGCGCAGCTACAAGGAGCTGCCCAAGCTGCTCTATCACATCCAGTGGAAGTTCCGCGACGAGGTGCGGCCCCGCTTCGGCGTGATGCGCGGGCGCGAGTTCCTGATGAAGGACGGCTATTCCTTCGACATCGACTATGCCGGCGCGCGCCGCGCCTACAACAAGATGTTCGTCTCCTACCTGCGCACCTATGCGCGAATGGGCCTCAAGGCGATTCCCATGGCGGCCGATACCGGCCCGATCGGCGGCGATCTCAGCCATGAGTTCATCATTCTGGCCGAGACTGGCGAGAGCCAGGTTTATTGCCATAAGGATTTGATCGAGCGCGACGTGCTGGCACTCGAGGTGGATTACGAGGGCGATCTGGAGCCGATCGTCCAGAGCTGGACCAATGTCTATGCCGCCACCGACGAGAAGCATGATCCGGCACGCTACGAGACGATCCCCGCCGACCGGCGCGCCGAGGCGCGCGGCATCGAGGTTGGGCATATCTTCCATTTCGGCACCAAATATTCGGAACCGCTCGGTGCCAAGGTCAGCGGCCCCAATGGCGAGTTGGTCTATGTCCATGGGGGGTCCTACGGCATTGGCGTTTCGCGCCTGGTGGGCGCCATCATCGAGGCCAGTCATGATGAGGCCGGCATCATCTGGCCAGACAGCGTGGCGCCGTTCCATCTGGGTCTCGTCAATCTCAAAGTAACGGACGCAGCCACGACAAAATTCTGCGATGACGTCTATGCCCGGCTGCGCCGTGCCAATATCGAGGTCCTCTATGATGACCGCGATGAACGCGCAGGCGCCAAGTTCGCAACCATGGACCTGATTGGACTGCCCTGGCAGCTGGTCGTGGGCCCGCGCGGCCTCGCCAGCGGAACCGTCGAGCTCAAGCGCCGTGCCACCGGCGAGAAGCAGGAGCTTTCGCTCGACGCCGCGCTTTCCAGGCTCGGCCTCTAACCGTCATCAGAGCAGGAGCCCGGATCTTCATGTTTTCCGCCTTCGAACGCATGGTGGCGGTGCGCTATCTGCGCGCCCGCCGTCGCGAAGGATTCATTTCGGTCATCGCCGGATTCTCGTTGCTCGGAATCGGCCTGGGTGTCGCCACGCTCATTATCGTCATGTCGGTGATGAACGGCTTCCGCGAGGAGCTGTTGTCGCGAATTCTCGGCCTCAACGGCCATATCACCATCACCTCCGTCGAGGGCCCGCTGCTCGATTACAAGGGCGTCGCCGACGCGCTCCGGGACATTCCCGACATCACCAGCGTGACTCCCATGATCGAGGGCCAGGTGATGATGACCGCCGGCGAGCAGGCGGCTGGAGCCCTGGTGCGGGGCATGGATCTCGAGGATCTGCGCAAGCACAAGGTCATCGCCGATCATATCGTCGCCGGCTCGCTCGACGATTTTCACGGTACCGACGTGATCGCGCTGGGCTCCCGGCTGGCGGCGCGGATGGGCGTTACCACCGGCGGCCAGGTGACGCTGGTGACCCCGCAGGGGCAGACCACGCTCATGGGGGCGATCCCCCGCATGAAGACCTACAAGGTCGTGGCCGTGTTCGAGATCGGCATGTACGAGTACGACAACAGCTTCGCCTACGTTCCCCTCGACGCGGCCCAGCTCTATTTCAAGCTGCCGCAGGCGGTCAACGCGCTCGAGGTGATGGTCAAGAACCCGGATCACATGTCGGGTCCGTTGCGCGAGCTCTACACGCGCCTGGGTTCCGCTTTCCGCCTGTTCGACTGGCAGGGCGCCAATTCCAGCTTCTTCACGGCGGTCCAGGTCGAGCGGAACGTCATGTTCATCATCCTGACCCTGATCATCCTGGTCGCGGCCTTCAACATCATCTCCGGTCAGATCATGCTGGTGAAAGACAAGGGGCGCGCGATCGCGATCCTGCGCACGATGGGCGCCACGCGCGGCATGATCATGCGCATCTTCCTCATGACCGGCGCCAGTATTGGCATCGTCGGCACCGGCTTCGGGTTCGCGCTGGGGCTGGCCTTCTGCCGGAACATCGAGACCATCCGCCAATGGCTGCAGAAGCTGACCGGCACCCAGTTGTTCTCGCCGGAGATCTATTTTCTGTCCAAGCTGCCGGCCGTGATCGACTGGAACGAGGTCATCGCCGTGGTCGCCATGGCGCTGGGATTGTCGCTGCTGGCGACGCTTTATCCCTCCTGGCGGGCGGCCCGGCTCGATCCGGTCGAGGCCTTGCGCTATGAGTGACGCGGCGCCCCCCTCCGGGCCGATCCTGCGGCTTCAGGACGTCAAGCGGGGCTTCGGCGAAGGCGCCACCCGGATCGAAGTCATCCTCGGCGCCAGCATGGACGTCTCGCGCGGCGAAATGGTGGCGCTGATCGGCCCCTCGGGCTCGGGAAAGTCGACATTGCTCCATATCTGCGGCCTGCTCGAGCCGGCAGAGGCGGGGCGGATCGAGATCGCGGGCCATGACGCCGGGGCCATGTCCGATGCCGAGCGTACCGCCGTGCGCCGATCGACGATTGGCTTCGTCTATCAGTATCATCATCTTCTGCCGGAATTCTCGGCGCTGGAGAACATCGTCATCCCGCAGATGATCGCCGGCACAAGGCGGCGCAGCGCTGAAGGGCGGGCCCGCGAGCTCTTGGGGCAGGTGGGGCTATCACAACGCGAGCGTCATCGGCCGGCCGAGCTCTCCGGCGGCGAGCAGCAGCGCGTGGCGATTGCCCGCGCGCTGGCGAACCGCCCGGCGCTTCTGCTCGCCGACGAGCCCACGGGCAATCTCGACCCGCACACGGCCGGCGACGTGTTCGCCCTGCTGGCGAGGCTGGTCCATGAATTGGGACTTGCGGCGCTCATCGCCACACACAATCTCGATCTCGCGGCCCGCATGGATCGCATTATCACCATCCGCGATGGCGAGCTCGGCCGCGTCGAGACCTCGCAGGCGACCGAATCGCGCCCGCGCTAGAGCAAGATCGGATCAGCTTGAATCAGGCTGATCCGTGAATCTTGCTCTAATTCAAATATCTAGAGACTGATTCGCGCATCAAGCCGCTTCGGCCTGATGCGATCAGGCTCTAGGTTCTGCGCCTAGGAGCCGTTGGCACGCCGCTTCCAAGGATAGGATAACTGCAGCCGCGTGCTTGGGAGCTTGCGGCTTAGCCTGGTTCGCGCCAGAACGGCCGGGCCGAGCTGTACTCGGCCCGTAGATATCGCGCGCTTTCGTTGGCGGGCCGCTCCGCAGGCAGGCCGCCAAGGGCGCGCAGCCGTTCGCGCCAGGAGAGACGCTCGAAACGAGCATCGTCGGTCTTGCCCTCGCGCTTGATGACGATCTCGCCGGTCGCATGCCGACCCTCGATCCGCCATCCAATCGACGGGATCGGCAGGCTGTAATCCCGCTCCTCGATCGGAAGCGGCTGCGGCGGTGCGGTCCAGAAGGGCGATTCGGGCGGCTCGTAGAACGCAAGGATCAGCGAGCGCAGCGACCATAGGGGACTAGCCGGGCCCGAATAGGCATCGACCAGGTCGGGCTCCGACGCTTCATAACCCTGGGTCACGATCCCGGCACGCAACGCGCCGTGCCCGATGAAATAGGCCCAGACCGCCGCGAGAGCGCGGCGGGCCAGGCCCGGCGGTATGGTCTCGGGATGGCGGCGTTGGGCCGCGATCAAGGGCGCCGGCAGCGCCATCCGATAGGTGATGCTGCGCCCGATCATGGGCAAGCCGGAGGGCGAGATCAGGAACGAGAGGCTGGTCGCGAATTCTCGAAGCTCGGCGCCCAGGATCGCCGGTTCGCGCCCGGGTGCAAGCTCGCCGAACCAGAATAATGGATAGTGGAAGCCCCAGGCATTGTAGTAGTCGATCTTCAGCGGTCGCCCGTCAGCGTACCATCCCGCGCCCAGGTGGAAATCTCGAATGCGGGGGAAATGGCCCAGACCATCGGCGGGCAGATCCTTCGCCTTGAAGTGCCGCAGCACCAGCAAAATGAGAAGTGGAAAGAAGTGCCAGTTGTTGTCATGGACCCTGAGGAGGGCCAAGGCCCGTAGCCAAGCGACGATCCGATCCTGCTCCGCCGCATCGAGCCGGGTCCACACCCGGTCGCGCGCGAGCCAGAGTGCCAGCGCAATATCGGCGCCTTCGCAAATTCGCTGATCCGCCTTGCTCGGCAG
>Ga0335084_10007926_pt1 | contig 10568 bp, 9 predicted proteins | sample Lox_Sample_44_FD_206721 | JGI IMG/M metagenome (GOLD analysis project Ga0335084, IMG submission 206721) | Soil microbial communities from Loxahatchee National Wildlife Refuge, Florida, United States - Lox_Sample_4.4 | ecosystem: Environmental > Terrestrial > Soil > Wetlands | place: USA: Florida... | reverse complement strand
AGCGGCGCGGGCGAGGAGATGATCGGTGGGGTAGGACACTGGGAGGACGAGGCGGCAGAGGAGACCATTACCGAGGGCCGGGTGCCGCTCCGTGGTGGTGACCCTGAGGAGGCTGGTACGCCCACCTGGGTCCCTGCCGAAGAACCGCTCGATCTGCGAGGTCGCTCCGGGGTCCCAGGGGAACTCTGCCGTCAACCCGGTGGCATCACCGTTCGCCAGAACGCCGATCCGGTCGAGGAAGTCCTGGGCCAGGTCAAAGTCCCCGGCGTCCCAGGGTGACGCAGCGTTGCTCTCGGGGAGCACCTCGGTGTCGTCGTCCTCCTCCCACGATGGGTCGGCCCTTCGGACGGTCTGCACGAAGACCTCCGACTGGAACACCGCAGCGAAGGCCAGCATGGGTGTGTAGAGGTTCCACGCTTCGTCGTCTCCCTCGAAGGCTGACAACCGACTGGAGAGGACCGCGGTCTTCCCACGCCGCACGAGCATCAGGGCGCTCATCACCGCGTTCATGTTGAGGGCCGCCAGGTTGACCTCGGGTGTCTCCGAGGGGATCGGGAAGTCCGTGAGGTCCGTCGTGATGGTCACCACATCGGTGATGCGCGAGTCGTCCTTGGTCCTGTGGTCGACCGGCTGGACATGGAGATGCGTTGTGCCCAGGCGTCCGCGGAAGGAGAACCCGTGGGGCTCTGGGTGAACCGAGGGGATGAGGCGACGGACGGTGGCGAGAATGTCGTCGAGTGGGACCGAGGAGATGCGTTTGGCGGTCCCGCTGTTGGTCGACTTCGTGGTCATGAAAAATCCTCCTCAGGGTGAACCCAAGGAGGACCGACGCCTGCTTCAGACCGTACTGTTGCCCCTCGCGGGGCCGCATCATGTCTTGCCACCGTTGCCCGATCTGGGGCTGGTTGGCGGGGCGCGTCAGCCCTCTCTTGATGTCGGATTGAGTGTAACCGGTCGGCTCACTAGTGGCAACTGGCGCGACCATCGTTCACAGCTAAGTTGAATTTTATCTTTTCGCGAAAACCTCTCCTCATCCCAACATTCTACGCCAGCGAGAGGGGGTTACTGCAGGTTCGCGTGAAAGAACTTGACCGTGCGCGCCCAAGCGGTGTCTGCCAGCTTCTTGTCGTACCCATCACGACCGGGAAATGGGAAGTAGTGGTTGCCTGGGTACCAATACACCTCGGCTACCTTGCCCGCCTCCTTCATCTTGCCCTGAAACATCTCGACCCGCGACTTGTCCAGCGATGAGTCCTGCTCGGCGAAATGGCCCTGCACCGGTCCTTTCAGTTGGGCGAAGTTGTCGACTTGTGGGTAATCGAGCGCGACATACACGACCGTGGCGTCGACGGGTGAGGTGTACGCTGCCGTCATGGCCCAATCAGCGCCAAAGGACCATCCAATAACACCCAGCTTTCCAGTAGTCCGCTTGTCGGCTCTAAGCCACTCGACCCATGTGGTGATTGTCTCGGTAGCCTTCTTGGGATCCGAGTAAACCTCATTCGAGAGATAGCCGCGCATTGTGTCGTCGTTGGCTGTTCGCCCGTCGTAGAGATCGAGTGCAAGGGCGACGAACCCATCTCGTGAGAAGTCGCGTGCAAACTGCTTGATGAAATCTACGACGCCGCTCACCCCATGGAACAGCAACACGGCTGGTGCTGGCGTCGCCGCAGGAACGGCAATAAGGCCGGAGATGGTACGACCGCTCGCAGTCTTTGTGCTGACCGGCTCAAGGCCAAGATCAGCAGCCTTCGCACGGTTAGACCGCGGCATCTGTGTCGCTAACAGCAGGCTGCCAAGACCAGCGACGACGATACGCCGAGGAACCAAGATCATGGCGCCCCTCCCCGCTATCTGAGTCAATGATCTACCCTTCGGTACACGTCCGCAATCACCAGCGTCTCGATAGAGCTTGCCCCAGTGAGTCACTCCGAGAGTCCGTCGTCGCTCTCTCACACGAGTCCCCCTTGACTTCTGGGACGGATCGTATCACATAGTCTTTAACTACAGTGAGACACAGGGGATTATCCATGCGGGTGGGTTACGCCAGGACGTCGACGGTCGAACAGCAAGCGGGCTTCGCGGCACAGTTGGCGCGGCTGAAGGAAGCCGGATGCGAGAAGACCTTCAAGGAGCAGGTCTCGTCAGTCGGTCAAAGGCCCCAGTTCGCCGCCGCCTTGGAGTTCATCCGGGAGGGCGACACGCTGGTGGTGACCAAGCTCGACAGGCTCGCTAGGTCGACCGCCGACTTGCTCAAGATCAGCGAGACCCTCAAGAGCAAGGGTGCTCATCTAAAGATACTCGAACTCGACCTCGACACCTCCTCGGCGACCGGCAAGCTCCTCCTCACGATGGTCGGGGCCATCGCCGAGTTCGAACGGGAGTTGATGCTGGAGCGTCAACGCGAGGGTATCGCCAAGGCTAAGGCGGAAGGCAAGTACAAGGGGCGCAAGCCGACCGCGAGAGCGAAGGCTGCTGAGGTGAAGAAGATGCTGGGCAAGGGCATTGGCGCGACAGAGGTCGCCCGCACCCTGGGGATCGGCAGAGCTTCGGTGTATCGGATCGTCAACGATGGGAGAGCGTGAGGGGAACTCCGGGGCTGGGACTCATACCTGGACCCAGAAATCAATGCCCCCGCCGCTGGGCCGACCACCCCATTTCAAAAATGCCGTTAAACCCCTCGTTGTTGTTGCTATTGTTCCGACCCGACCGCTCATTGAAAAAAGCGTGATATGACGCTCATGAAGATGGACACGGGAGGGCCCTATGAATGGTCCGAGCCGACGTGTGCGAGTAGGGCGTCATGAACAGTCCGCGCATCCAGTTCCAGTGATCCGGTTGATCGCAGTAGCTGCCGCAACAATGATTGCAGCGTCCGCGATAGCGCGGGCTGGCGATGTCGAGGACTGCAGGAACGCCGAGGCATTGCTAAAGGCCGATCCCGCAAGGGCGGTTTCTGCATGTCGTCGTCTCGCCGACCAAGGCGATGCCCTCGCGCAGTTCAGCCTCGGCTTCATGTACGACAGGGGCTACGGCGTTCAGCAAGACTACACTGAGGCCATGCGGTGGTATCGTAAGGCCGCCGATCAGGGCTTAGCGGCTGCCCAGTTCAGCACCGGCTTCATGTACAACAGGGGCTACGGCGCTCAGCGGGACTACGATGAGGCCATGCGGTGGTTCCGTAGGGCCGCCGATCAGGGCGATGCCGAGGCTCAGTACAATGTGGCCTTCATGTACGCAACCGGGCGGGGCGTGAGGAAGGACTTGGTGCAGGCTTACATGTGGTTCGATCTGGCCGGTCGGTCAGCTACCCCCGGACACCAAGGCTACGCGATCCAGTATCGCGACAGCATCGCCAGAAAGATGACCTCGGACCAGATTGCAAATGCGAAAAGGCGGGCAGCAGATTGGACGCCAAGGCCTTCGCGGTGACATGGATGCTCCAGGCAGCGAAGGCGACGATCTCACGCGGTTCATGATCCGCTGCAGCGTCGGATGCCGGATTGAGGAGACGCTTCTCCTCAAGAAGGTGGACGAGGACTTCTTTGCCGACTGATCTCCGGGAGAGAGTGTCGGTGTATCAGGTCGGCAACGATGGGAACTCCGGGGCGTGTGACTCCTACCTGGACCCAGAAATCAATCCCGGGCATCGGCCCCGACCAATCGGCGGGAACAAAATGCCAGTGGCCCTCGGCTCTCTTGCGAATTGCGGGGTCGACCTGTTGCAAGCACTGGTGGAACGCCGCGTGACTCGCTTCCGAACCGACCGATAGATTTTCCTTGTTAACAAAACCATAGCCGCATTGCCCATCGACACAGTCGTCAGATGTGCAGGCAGCGAGGACTGCTTCGATGGTCAGGACGAAACCTATGATTAGCCAGCGCATCGTCTGAACCGGCAATCGCCATGTGAACAGACTTCCAGCTTCGGAAGGAACCGAGAGCGACCGCCAAATGCGACGGGAACCACTTCCGAGAAATACCAGCAGCTGACGTGCCAAGGATTGGTTCACTACATAGAATTTCCCATGGAGTTGCGCTACTGTTGCACTGAAGGGAGATTTGGCTTGGAGCGCCGTCTCGCCGCCATCCTCGCCGCCGACGTCGTCGGCTACAGCCGACTCATGGAGGCCGATGACGCTGGAACGCTGGCCGTACTCAAAGAGCGGCGGCAAAATATCCTTGGGCCACTCGTGGCGCAGCATCACGGACGCATCGTCAAGGTTGTGGGTGATGGCGTACTGGTCGAGTTTGCCAGCGCCATTGATGCTGTCACTTGCGCGGTCGAGCTGCAGAGGTGCATGGGCGAGGCCAACGCAGGGCAGCCCGACGACCACGCCATCATCCTGCGCATCGGAGTCAACCTGGGCGAAGTGATGGTCGAGGGCAGCGACCTCTATGGCGACGGGGTGAATATCGCCGCGCGACTAGAGGCGATGGCGGAACCGGGTGGTGTTTGTGTCTCTGGCACTGTGCATGAGCACGTGCAGCGACGACTGCCACTAGCCTTTGAGGACCTTGGCGAGCAGAGTTTGAAAAACATCTCCCGACCGCTGCGTGTCTACCGCGTCGCGTCCGGCGTGCCGATCGAGGGTTCCGCTGGCCCGCCATTGCCGACGAAGCCATCGATCGCCGTGCTCCCCTTCACCAACATGAGCGGCGATCCAGAACAGGAGTTCTTCGCCGACGGCTTGACCGAGGACATCACTACGGCGCTCTCGCGCGTCAGCAGTCTCTTCGTGATCGCGCGTATGTCCACGTTTACCTATAAGGGCAAGCCAACGGACGTAAAGCGGGTCGCGAAGGATCTGGGCGTGCGTTACGTCATGGAGGGCAGCGTCCGCCGCGCCGGCGACCGTCTGCGGGTCACGGCACAGCTAATTGACGCGGTCGCCGGCAACCATGTCTGGGCTGACCATTACGACCGCTCAGTGGCCGACATCTTCGACATTCAGGACGAGATCACTCATAGCGTGGGTGCCTCGGTGTCAACGCACGTCCTCCTCGCAGAGCGCGAAGTGGCGGAGTTGCGACCACCGATCGATCTAAAGGCAAGAGACCTCGTCACACTCGCCTTGGGCAGGCTATACGACTGCACTTCCGATGCCTTGGCGGACGTGGCCGATTTCGCCGAGCAAGCCCTCCGCTTGGATCCGACGTATCCCCGCGCACACCTGATGCGAGCAGCGGCCTTTCTGCACCGCCTGAGCATGGGGGAAGTCCCGCACGACACAGAGAACGTCGCCCGGGGGCTCGACTTGGCGCAGACGGCTGCCCGTCTAGCTCCGCGCGATGAGTATTCACATTGGATGATGGCGTTAGCGTACGCCGAAGCCGGACGCCTCGAAGACGCGGTCGCTGAGTGCGAGTTGGGCCTAGCGATTAATCCCAATTGGTCGGTTTTCCTTGCTGATAAGGGGGACTACCTCGCATCGCTCGGTCGACCCAAAGAGGCGATCGAGGCGTGCCAGTTGGCCTTGCGGCTTAATCCCCGCGACCCCACGAACTTCTGGCGCCATTCTAGCATTGCGACAGCGCACTTCGTGGCAGCGGACTATGCCAACGCCCTGGAAGAGGGCAAAAGAGTTGCCCGATCGCATCCAAATTTCCTGCGAGGTGCGATCGTGTGGGCGGCAGCCGCAGCGGCTCTGAACAAGATGGATGAGGCGCACGCCGCGGTCGCCCATTGCCTTGCACAGCGATCGGACCTGCGCGTCTGTAACATCGTGCCGCATTTCATGCTGCGGTTCGCACGGGACGACGACCACGCGCGGCTGCTGGCCATGCTTCGAAAAGCCGGGCTGCCAGAATGATCCCTGACTTGGATATCGGGCACGCCGCGCTGCTGCTGGTGAACGTAACGAGGAAGACGCCGTGATCAGGCGCCCTCAGGCCTTCGCCGCCGCTGGCTCCCTCGCTGGCCAGACGCAGCCTTGACTACGTTCCCACAATGCTCCCACAATCCCGACGCCGTGTCTTAGAACTCTGCGGTTTCAAGTGGTTAGGAACAGGCTGGATCACATCCTAGTCCCCCAGCCAACCTTCTAAGTTGCTGATTATGCTTTGGTTTTCTGAAGTGTGACACTGCCAGCGTGGTGAACTATGGCACACACTAAGAGGACCAGAGACATGCCTGACAACCGCTACCTCCACAGGCGCCGGCAGGGCTGGTACGTCCGGGTGGCTATACCTCCGTCACTTGTGCCCAAGATCGGCAAGCAGCACATCGTGAAGTCCCTGAGGACCCGCGATGTCGTTGAAGCCCGCCGCCGACGCTGGGACGTGATCGCCAAGATCAAGGCGATGCTGGCCGAGGCTGGCGGGTACTCGCGGGCGGACCCGGTGGCCCTCGGACTTGAGGACCGGCGAGCATGGCTGGCAGCAAGCACGGACCCCACCGATCCCCAGGACCCCAGGTCTCACTCTTCGCGACAGACGCTTGAGCTTGTGTACGACGACATCGCAGAGAGGATCGAAGAGGCCCAGGGCCTGGAGGCCGCGAAGGCGTACTATCGGGTCGCCACCAGCATGTCTCCGGTGCTTCAGGAGGCCGCCGACCTGTGGCTGGAGGAGATACGCGGCGAGGTCAAGGAGCAGACCAGGGGCCATCATCGCTCCGCCCTGGCCGACTTCCGCAAGCGCAACCCGCGAGTGCTTCTCGTTTCCCAGGTGGATCGCAGGGTCGCGGGCGAGTTCGTCTCTGGCGTGCTGCTCAAGTCCGGCAAGGCTCCGCGGACCTGCAATCGCATCCTCAGTTCTCTGTTGAGTTTCTGGAAATGGATGATCAAGCGGGGGCTCGCCGAGGCGAACCCGTGGCAGGGTCAGGGGGACTTCAGTAGGCGGGCGAAGGCCGCCAGCACCAAACGACCCTTCCGCGCGGACGAGCTACTAAAGCTGCTACGCGGCGATCCCGTTGCCCTTATGGGACACCGCTACGGCGCCGCAATCCGCGATCTTCAACGCCTTGGCCTGATGACCGGAGCGAGGCTGAGCGAACTCTGCGAACTAACAACAGGCGACGTGTCTGAAGAGGAGCACTCGGTCACGATCAGGAAGGGAAAGACAGAGAGCGCCACAAGGGTCATCCCGATCCACACCCTCGTGTGGCCGATAGTCGAAGAGCGCCTGAAGGCCGCACGCGATGGGCGACTATTCCCCGAACTCGATCCGGGTGGACCCGATGCGAAGCGGTCGTGGTACGTCAGCAAGCGGTTCACCGTGTATCGACGGCGAACGCTTGGCGACAGCGGCGAGGTGGACTTTCACAGCCTGAGACGATGCTTCGCAACGTACCTGGAGCGAGCGCAGGGCACCACCAGGGCGGTCCATCCCAGTGTCATCGATCAACTCATGGGCCACAAGAAGCAGACCCTGGCGCTATCGCTGTACAGCGGCGGACTGCGTCTGGTGGACTTGAGGGAGGCTATCGACGCGCTCTCGCAGGTCATCGAGCAAGATGTTCTGGAGAGCCTTCAGGTGACACCGGAACAGAAGCACGCTGCGTAGGCGCCCTGGTGGCAATCGACACGGCGCTCGCAAACGCGGGGGCTTCACGTGCCGGATCGCCCCCAAAGACGCTCCAGAAGCACGTGCGGAGAGTCTCCAATAGCCGGCGCTTTCGAAGGCTCCTGTGCTGATACTCGCCGCGTGCCCCGCTGCGCGGCCTCCTGCGAGACTCCTCAGGGGTGTCAAAGGCCATCGGGTCTCCGGGGAGAGGGCGATGCTGACCCCCGGCGGTGGTCTTTCAGGCACTCCCGCTCTTCACGCGACGGTCGCAAGCAACAACGAACAAGGGGGTTTACTCCTACTTCTGTGAAGTGGGGTGGTCCGGCGGCCTGCACGGGGATCGGAAAATAAGGTTGGTTAGGAGTCTCAGGGCATCCGCACCGCCGCAGTAGCCCGCGCCAACATCGCAACGACCTGCTCCGCGTCACGTGCTGCGCCGTTGCAAAGCTCACATGCGGGAAACTCGTAACCTTCCGGCCATCCCTTATTGTTGAAAAGCTGGCGAGATGGAACGTGGTCGATTGTCGTGGCTGGCGTGGTGCCACCGCAGAAGCAACAGAGCGGATGCTTCTTCAGGAACTCCCGTCGCCTTCTGGCCCTGTCACCCATCGTGTCTCCTTTCGGGACAACCTTATAGGCCATTCGCCACAGTTCTGCTTGAGGAGTACTCTTTGAAGCGCAACATGGGATGCCCGCGGAGGGGAGGAAATTCGGTCATGCGCGTGGCAGCGTTGATCGCGGCCGTTGTGTCGCTCGGGATCGTCTCGAGTCGTGGGACGATAGCCGACGAGGCGGATGATCAGTACCTGTATGCGTCGTACTGTGTCGGGACGCTCAACGAGCAGCTTGCGGCACTAAGAGACGGCTCCGTCGAAGCCATCTTCGCTCCGTTCTGTCGGGAGGACTATCCTACCGACACAGGATGCACCGCGACAATCTTGCGCTATCTGCAGAAGACCACGACGGAAAGAAGGCAGCGTTTTGCATCCTACATCCTCGCTCGAAACCCATCTATCTCCGGGCAGCTCGTAGATGCGGCGTTGATCGCGATACAGCGTGGCAATCAAGACTCCCGTGAGTGTCGGCTATCAGCGATCAACGTGCAGTGTCGCCAGACTTGCGGCAGTTCTCCACTGGACAGCGCCATGCAGTGCCTCGCGAAATGCGGGCAGGCGTCGCCGGAGTGTGCGCGGTCCTCGCGGTGTCAGGAACCGGACGACTTGCCGTTCTGACGAAGCGGCGGGCGGCACACGGACGCCCTTGCACATGATCCTCTCCACCACGTCCCGCAGCGCCTCCAAGTCCAGGGACCAGGATACCAGCGCCAAGGGAGTGTAGGACGGACGACTACGCGTGCGTTAGGTCGAACTCGCGGATTGAGACACCGCGTGCCCGCGACGCCCTCGGCTCGCTACGCGCCGCTTGAGGCGTAGAACAGCTTGCAACTGTCAGAGTAGTACATTACAGTCAACGCCCGTTGACTGTGGTGTAATACGTGGCCACCCGGAAGAGCTTCATCGGCTACGCCCGCGTGAGTACCGACAAGCAGGGCCGCAGTGGACTTGGGCTGGACGCACAGCGAACGGCGATCAACCAACTCGTGCAGGGACGCCGAGGGCGGCTGGTGCTGCCGGTCTTCGTAGAGGTGGAGAGCGGACGAAAGGTCGAGCGCGTGGAGCTACGCAAGGCCATTGCGAAGGCCCGGCTCCTGCGGGCCACGTTGGTGGTCGCGAAGTTGGATCGATTGGCCCGCAATGCCTCCTTCCTGATGTCCCTGGTGGACAGCGATGTCGATGTCGTGTTCTGCGACCTTCCGGAGTTACCCGAGGGCCCCGTGGGTCGCTTCATGATCCAGCAGATGGCCGCTGTGGCGGAGCTTGAGGCAGGTCTCATCTCGCAGCGGACCAAGGCGGCTCTTGCGGCGGCGAAGGCCCGCGGGGTCACGCTGGGTGGCTTTCGAGGCGTGAAGGTGGACCCGGCGCTGGGCACGAAGGCTCGCCAGCGCAAGGCACGAGAAGTGGCATCGCGTGTCGCCGAGGTGATCGACGAGATCAGGGGCCACGAGCGCATCACCAGCGCCTCAGGCATCGCAAAGCGCCTCACCGAGATGGGCGTCAGGACGCCGCGTGGAAGCGGGGAGTGGCAGGCGACGCAGGTTCAGCGAGTGCTCGCGGTGGTGACTGAACAGCACAATAGGTAAGCAATGCTGACCCAGAATGTTGGGGTTAGAGGGCGATTTCTGAAGAACGAAAAATCGGAGAGCGGCGTGACCAGCAAACGTATCTCATCGGTCCCGTTGGACGACCTTCTCGCCACCGTCCGTCGCCTCATCCCCTCGGTTCACCCAGAGCCCCACGGGTTCTCCTTCCGCGGACGCCTCGGCACAACGCATCTCCATGTCCAGTCGGTCGACCACAGGACCAAGGACGGCTCGCGCATCACCGATGTGGTGAGCATCACGACGGACCTCACGGACTTCCCGATCCCCTCGGAGACACCCGAGGTCAACCTGGCGGCCCTCAATGTCAACGCCGTAATGAGCGCCCTGATGCTCGTGCGGCGTGGGAAGACCGCGGTCCTCTCCAGTCGACTGTCCGCGTTCGAGGGAGACGACGAAGCGTGGAACCTCTACACCCCGATGCTCGCTTTCGCTGCGGCGTCCCAGGCGGAGGTCTTCGTGCAGACCGTCCGAAGGGCCGACCCATCGTGGGAGGAGGACGACGACACCGAGGTCCTCCCTGAGGGCAGCGCAGCGTCACCCTGGGACGCCGGGGACTTCGAGGTAGCCCAGGACTTCCTCGACCGTGTCGGCATCGTGGCGAGCAGCGATGCCACAGGGTTAACGGCCGAGTTCCCCTGGGACCCCGGAGCCACCTCGCAGATCGAGCGGTTCTTCGGCGGTGACCCAGGTGGGCGAACCAGCCTCCTCAGGGTCACCACCACGGAGCGGCACCCGGCCCTCGGTAATGGTCTCCTCTGCCGCCTCGTCCTCCCAGTGTCCTACCCCACCGATCATCTCCTCGCCCGCGCCGCTTGCCGCCTGAACCTCCTCGAAGCCGTAG
>Ga0335084_10007925_pt1 | contig 10569 bp, 7 predicted proteins | sample Lox_Sample_44_FD_206721 | JGI IMG/M metagenome (GOLD analysis project Ga0335084, IMG submission 206721) | Soil microbial communities from Loxahatchee National Wildlife Refuge, Florida, United States - Lox_Sample_4.4 | ecosystem: Environmental > Terrestrial > Soil > Wetlands | place: USA: Florida... | reverse complement strand
GAAGTGATTGCGAAGATTCCGCAGTGACAAGCGGGCGGCAGGACTGGCAAACTAGAACCTTGGTTCTATAAATCACAGAGTGTCCCGAGGGTTCTATGCGCTTTTCCGTCATTGCCGGCCCGCGTCAGCGGGCGGATCTGGGGCAGTCCGCCCATGAAGCCTGGTCCAACTACGTCAACGACGCCGTGCTGGCCGAGCGCCTCGGCTACGACTCGGTGTTCATCGGCGAGCACCATTTCTGCTTCTCATCCGGCAACTCGTCGCCGCTGCTGATGCTGGCGCAGATTGCCGGCCGCACCGAACGCATCCGCGTCGGCACCTCGATCATCTGCGCGCCGTTCCACAATCCGCTGCGGCTGGCCGAGGACATCGCCGCAGTCGACATCATCTCGAAGGGCCGCTTCGATCTCGGCATCGGGGTGGGCTCGGAATACGAGGAGTTCGAGACCTTCGGCATACCGCCGGGCGAGCGCTTCGGCCGCACCTGGGAGATCATCGACATCATCGAGCGCTGCCTGCACGGCGGCGAAGCGCAGTTCTCGCACGCGGGCAAGTACTACAGGTTCCCGAACGTGCGCTGGATCCTGCCGCCGGTGCAGCAGCGCGTGCCGATCTTCTGGGGCGGCTTCGGACCGCAGGGCGTCAGCAAGGCGGCCGAGCGCGGCTACCATCTGATCGCGCCGGACGTCACCGGCCAGTACGTGCGCATCATGCGCGAGCGTGGCCGCAGGCCCGAGGACCACTACATCGGTTTCGTGCACCAGGTGAGCATCGCGGCCACGCGCGAGCAGGCCTTCGAGGCGATCGCCGAGCCGAACCTGTGGGTCAACAACACCTACGCGACACGCCGCAATCTCGACGGCAGCTGGCCGCCGCCGGAGGCGCGCACCTCGATGGCCGACTATCGCAAGGCCTACGCCGGGGGCAAGACGGTGGGCTTGTTCCCGCCGATCTTCGGCACGCCGGAGCAGGTGATCGAGCGTTTCCTGCCAGTCGTGCAGGGCAAGATGGGCCTGATCACGCACATCGGCATCGAAGCGCGCCCGCCGGGCACGCAGACGGCGGACGTGGAGCGCTCCATGACGCTGTTCGCGCGCGAGGTGCTGCCGGTGCTGAAAGCCGAGGCCGCCAGGGCGCGCGCGGCGGCCGGCTGATCGCCGCCGCGCAGTCGGGGCTCAGCGCGCGAACACGGCGTCGAGCGGCGTGATCTGCACGGCGTCCGCCTTGATGCCCAGCTTCAGCGTGCCGATCACCTTGTCCTCGGCCAGCAACGACGCGGGCTTCGCCCCGTCGTAGCTGAGCGGCGATGCCGCATCGCTCACCAGCCGCCGCTTCATGTCCTCGGCATCCTTGGTGATGATCACGATCGACAGGTCGCGCGTCTGCAGGTACTTGCGCAGCACCCGGTTGACGTCGGCCTGCGTCAGCTTCGCCAGCCGCTCGCGCATGTACTGCGTGAATTCGCCGATGCCGTACCACTGGGAGTCGAGCGCGTAGCCCAGCTGCAGGTCCTGCGTGGCAGTCAGCAGGAACACGTTCTTCATCAGGTAATTGCGCGTCGCCTCGAAATTGTCGCGGCTCATGCCGTGCTGCAGCAGCTGGTCGAGCTCGTGGATGGCGATGCGCAGCGCCATGTGCGCGTCCTGGTTGCTGCGCAGCGGCCGCAGCCACACCTCGAACAGCTGCGCGCGGCGCGCCAGGTTGGCGTCCGGGAAGAACTGGTACATGCCGCGCGGAAACGCCTCGATGTACGCATAGTCGCCGTAGTTCATGCCGCGCTGCTCGCGGATGCGGTCGTACAGGTGCGCCTGCGAGGAGCGATGCTCGCCCAGCCAGGTGCGCACCACCGACAGCGCGGCGAAATCGGGGCTTGCGCGCGTGAGCGGGATCGGGAAGCCGAACGAGACCGCGGTGGCGCGCGTGTCCTTGGCGATGATGTCCACCTCGCGTCCGGCCGGGCGCCGGCCGGTGATCGGCGCGGCGGCCGCCGCGGTGCCGGCCGGCAGCGCCGCGGCCGCCTGCTGCAGCCGGGCCGCGAATTCGGGTGGCACGTCGCCGGACATGCCGAGACTCAGGCGCGCGCGCGTGTAGTGCGTGCGGATGAAATCCTTCACGTCATCCAGCGTGATCGCGTTGATGCCGGCGACGGTGCCCAGCACCGTGTGACCGTAGGGCGTGCCGGCAAAGACGTCGGCCTGCAGGCGCTCCTTGCCGAGCTCCTCGTCGTTGCCGGACTTGAGGTCGTCCTGCAGTGCGTTCAGCTGCGCATCCTTGAGCCGCTTGAAGTCGTCCGGCCGGAAGCCGGGTTCGAGCAGCTGCGGCAGCGCGATGTCGAGGAACGCCTTCCAGTTGTCGCGATGGATCGAGCCGGTGAACGTGGTCATTTCCTTGTCCGTCTGGTCGCTGAAGCTGCCGGCCATCGGGAACAGCGCCTGCTTGATCTCGTCGATGTTCATCGCGCGCGACCCGGCCTCGGCCACCATCGCGGCGGACAGCGCGGCCAGGCCTTCCTTGCCCTTGGGGTCGTGCGCGGAACCCGCGGTGAACAGCAGCTTGAAGTCGAGTTGCGGCAGCGGCGAGCGCAGCACGGTGGCCGGCACGCCGGCGCCGGTGGCCGGCAGCAGGCTGGCGAGCGCCGGCGCGTGGTCGATGCCGGCGGGCAGCGGGTCCTTCGACAGCGTGGTCACCACCAGGTTGGCGTCGGTGAAATACTTGCGCGCCGCGGCCAGCAGGTCGTCCGGCGTGGTCGCCGCAAAGGTGCGATAGAACGCGTTGATGGTGTCGAACGAGCGGCGGTAGCGCACGTAGCCGGCCAGCGTGTCGGCGATGTGCTCGGTGTTGTCGAGGCTGCGCACGAAGGCGTAGCGCGCATTGGCCTTGGCGTCGGCCAGGCGGCGCGCATCGACCGCCGCGGCGGTGGCGGCGGCGAAGGTGCGCAGGATGGCATCGCGCACGTACAGCGCATCGGCCGGGTTCTTCACGCGCGCCACCACGGTGGCGAGCGCCGGATCGGCCGAGTCGGGAAAGTAGGGGAACAGCTGGTCGACCTTCTGCTCGTCCTGTACCAGCCGCTTGTACAGCGCCGAAGTCGGGCCGAACTCCAGGTCGAGCAGCGTGTTCAGCGCCGCCCATTCACGCCCGGTCTCGGAGAACGCCGGCGCGTGGAATGCCACCGTCACCCAGGGCAGGCCCGGTTGCGGCCACGGCACGTGCGCGTACACCGGGCCCCTGGCCGCGGGCTCCGCCGGAACGTCCACCGTGTAGCCGCCGCGCTTCCAGCCGGACCAGTACTTCTCGACCAGCGGGAACACCTGCTCCGGCGTCACGTCGCCGGTCACGATGATGGTCGTGTACTCGGGCCGGTACCAGCGGTCGAAGAACTGCTTCGAGTACGTGTACTGGTTGGGCATGTCCTCGATGTCCTTGAGGAAACCCATCGTGGTGTGCTTGTAGGTATGGGTCGTGAACGCGTGGTCGCGCTGCACTTCGATCAGCTGGCGCAGCGGACTGGTGCTGTTCTTGTTGTATTCGCCGAGCACCGCACGCGACTCGGTCTTGAACGCCGCCTCGTCGTAGGCCAGGTTCTGGAAGCGGTCGGCGTTCACCGCCAGCACCGACTCCAGGTCCTCCTTGGCGAAGGTCGTGTGGTAGTTGGTGTAGTCGTCAGTTGTGTAGGCGTTGTCGCGTGCGCCGGCGCGCGTCATCAGCGCCTGGTAGCGGTCGGGCGGATAGGCCGCGGTGCCGCGGAACATCATGTGCTCGAAGAAATGCGCGAAGCCGGACTTGCCCGGCTCCACCTCGTTGCGCGAGCCGGTCTGCACCGGGATCTGCACCGAGACGATGTTGGGGAAGCCGGTCGGCACGACGATGACCCGCAGCCCGTTGGGCAGGGTGCGCTCGGCGTGGGCGAACGGCAGGATGTCGCTGGAGTCGGCGGCCGCGCCGATGCCGGTGAAGACGGCGAGCGCGGCGAGCAGGGCCAGATGCTTGCGCATGTAGTGTCCTTTGGCGGTCGATGGCCGGGGGCGCGACATTAACATGCGAGCACGATCAGCAGGTCCTTGGCGTCGACCTGGCTGCCCGGCTGCACCAGCACCTCGGCAATCTGGCTGTCGGCGTCGGCGCGCACTGCGGTCTGCATCTTCATCGCCTCGAGCGTCAGCAGCACGTCGCCGCGCTTCACCTTGAGGCCGGGCGTCGCCGCCACGGTGGCGACCACGCCCGGCATCGGCGCGCCCACGTGCTTCGCGTTGCCGGTCTCGATCTTGCGTTGCGGCGGCCGCTTCGGCGTCTGCGCCTTGTCCAGCACGCGCACCGAGCGCGGCTGGCCGTTCAGCTCGAAGAACACCGTGCGCGTGCCGTCCTCGTGCGGCTCGCTCGCGGTCACGTACTTCACGATCAGCGTCTTGCCGCGCTCCAGGTCGATGCTCACTTCCTGGCCCGGTTCGAGGCCGTAGAAGAACACCGGCGTGGGCAGCACCGCGACATCGCTGTAGCGGCGGCGCTCCGCCAGGTAGTCCGTGAACACTTTCGGATACATCAGGTAGGAGGCGAACTGCGGATCGGTGATCTCCGCGCCGGCGGCGGCGTTGACCTTGGCGCGCAGCGCCGGCAGGTCCGCCGGCGGCAGCACCTCGCCCGGCCGCCGTGTCAGCGGCGCCACGCCCTTGAGCACTTTGGCCTGCAGCGCCGGCGGAAAGCCGCCGTGCGGCTGGCCCAGGTCGCCGTGGAACAACTGCACCACCGATTCCGGGAAGGCGACCTCCGCGTTCGGGTCGAGCACCTTCTCGCGCGTCAGGCCGCCGCTCACCATCGCGATCGCCATGTCGCCCACGACCTTCGAGGTGGGCGTGACCTTGACGATGTCGCCGAACATGTCGTTGACCTCGGCGTAGGCGCGCGCCACCTCGGGCCAGCGCGTGTCGTCGAGGCCGAGCGCGCGCGCCTGCTCGCGCAGGTTGGTGTACTGGCCGCCGGGCATGCCGTGCACGTAGACATCCGAGGTGGGCGAGCGGATGTCGCTCTCGAAGGCGGCGTAGTAGTAGCGCACCGCCTCCCAGTAATGCGAGATCAGGCGCAGTGCCGCCGGATCGAGGCCGGGATCGCGCTCGTTGAAGCGCAGCGCCGCGGCGATCGAGCCCAGGTTGGGCTGCGAGGTCTGGCCGCTCATCGAATCCATGGCGGCGTCGACCGCGTCGGCACCCGCGGTGATCGCGGCGAACACGCTGGCCGCGGCGATGCCGCTGGTGTCATGCGTGTGGAAATGCACCGGCAGGCCGATCTCCTTCTTGAGGGCGCTGACCAGCGCGAACGCCGCCGGCGGCTGGCACAGTCCGGCCATGTCCTTGATGCCGATGATGTGCGCGCCGGCGGCCTTGAGCTGCCGTGCCAGGCCCAGGTAGTAGTCGAGCGTGTACTTGCGCTCGCCCGGATTGCTGAGATTGCCGGTGTAGCAGATGGCAGCCTCGCACAGCTTGCCGCTCTCGAGCACCGCGTCCATGGCCACGCGCATGTTGTCGACCCAGTTCAGCGAGTCGAATACGCGGAACAGGTCGATGCCCTGCGCGGCCGCCTGCTTCACGAAATAGCGCACCACGTTGTCGGGATAGTTGGTGTAGCCGACGGCGTTGGCCGAGCGCAGCAGCATCTGCAGCAGCAGGTTCGGCATCGCCTCGCGCAGTCTTTCCAGCCGGCCCCAGGGCCCTTCCTTGAGGAAGCGCATCGCCACGTCGAAAGTCGCGCCGCCCCAGCACTCCATCGAGAACAGCTGCGGCAGCAGCTGCGCGTAGTAGGGTGCGATCCGCAGCATGTCGTAGCGGCGCATGCGCGTGGCCAGCAGCGACTGGTGCGCGTCGCGCATGGTCGTGTCGGTGAGCAGGACGCGCTTCTGCTCCAGCATCCACTGCGCGAAGCCGGCAGGACCCAGCGCATCGAGCCGCTGCTTCGTGCCCGGCGGCGGCGCGTCGATGGGCCGCGGCGGCAGCTTCGGCGTCACCACCACCGTGGGCCGCGCGCGTCCCTTCACTTCGGGATTGCCGTTGACGATGATCTCGCCCAGGAAGGTGAGCAGGCGCGTGGCGCGGTCGCGTCGCTCGGGCGACTTGAACAGTTCGGGCGTCTCGTCGATGAAGCGCGTGGTGTACTCGGCGTTCACGAAGCGCGGGTGCGTGATCACCTGGTCGAGGAAGCGCAGGTTGGTGGTCACGCCGCGCACGCGGAATTCCCACAGCGCGCGATGCATGCGCGCGACGGCTTCCTCCGGCGTCGGCGCCCAGGTCGTCACCTTGACCAGCAGTGAATCGTAGGAGCGCGTGATCACGGCGCCGGTGTAGGCGGTGCCGGCATCGAGCCGCACGCCGAAGCCGGCCGGGCTGCGGTACGCGGTGAGCCGGCCGTAGTCCGGCACGAAATTGTTTTCCGGGTCCTCGGTGGTGATGCGGCACTGCAAGGCGTGCGAGCTGATGCGGATCTCGGCCTGCGGTGGCACGCCGCTTTCCGGCGCGCCGATGCGCGCGCCGCCGGCGATGCGGATCTGCGCCTTCACCAGGTCCACGCCGGTGGCGCACTCGGTGACCGTGTGCTCGACCTGGATGCGCGGATTCACCTCGATGAAGTAGAAGCGGCCGGTGTCGGCATCCTGCAGGAACTCGACCGTGCCGGCATTGCAGTACTGCGCCGCGCGGCCGATGCGCAGCGCCGCGTCGCACAGTTCCTGCCGCTGCGCCGCGGTCAGGAACGCCGCCGGCGCGCGCTCCACCACTTTCTGGTTGCGCCGCTGCACCGTGCAGTCGCGCTCGTACAGGTGCACCAGCTGGCCATGCGTGTCGCCGAGGATCTGCACCTCGAGATGGCGCGCGCGGCGCACCAGCTTCTCGAGATAGACCTCGTCGTTGCCGAACGCGGCCTTCGCCTCGTAGCGCGCCACCGGCAGCAGTTCCTCCAGCTGCGCGTCATCCTCGATCACGCGCATGCCGCGCCCGCCGCCGCCCCAGCTGGCCTTGAGCATCACCGGGTAGCCGACCGCGGCCGCGGCGCGCCGGCAGGCCGCCATGTCGGCGGGCAGCGGCGGCGTGGCCGGCATCACCGGCACGCCGGCCGACTGGGCCAGGTTGCGCGCCGCGACCTTGTTGCCCAGCGTGCGCATGGTGTCGGGCGAGGGACCGATGAACACGATGCCCTCGCGCGCACAGGCCGCGGCGAATTCCGGATTCTCCGACAGGAAGCCGTAACCCGGATGGATCGCGTCCACCTTGGCGAGCCTGGCGATGCGCAGGATGTCCGCGATGTCGAGATAGGCTTCGAGCGCGCCCTTGCCTTCACCCACCAGATAGGCTTCGTCGGCCTTGGTCCGGTGCAGCGAAAAGCGGTCCTCCTGCGAATAGATCGCGACGTGCGCGATGCCGAGCTCGGCGGCGGCGCGCATGACACGGATGGCGATCTCGCCGCGGTTGGCGACGAGCAGGCGGCGGATCGGGAGGGCCATGCATAATCCTGCGCAGCGGGGGGTCGTTGCCCCGAATTGTAGCGGCATCGGCTGTCGCGGCGTACCGACATTGCGGCGATTCGCGCGCGCGGCTATGGTGCGCATTCACCCATCGACGTGCCAAAAGAGGGCGGAATCATGGCGATCTGGAACGACAGCAAGGACACGACGGCAGCGGCCGGAACGACTGCGCGGAGTCAGCCACCGGCCGATCCGAATCCACGCGGCTCCGAACGGCAGCTCGATGCGCCCGCCGGTGACGCGGCGCGGCGCGCGGCGCCGCGGACGTCAGCGCAGGATTCGCTGCTGGCGGCGGAGCTGGTGATCGAAGGCAAGATCCAGGGCGGCGGCAGCGTCCGGCTCGCGGGCCGCTTCAAGGGCGACATCCAGGTGAGCGGCAGCGTGCACATCGAAGCGGGCGCGCATGTCGAAGGCAGCATCCAGGCGGCCGCGGTCGTGGTTGCCGGCGAACTCACCGGCAATGTCACCAAGGCCAAGCAGGTCGACGTGGCGCAGACTGGTGTCGTGATCGGCGACCTCAAGGCCGACACGCTGACGGTCGCGGCGGGCGCGCGCATCCGCGGCAACGTCGAATTCGGCTGGAACGAAAACGAGGCTGCGCGGACGGTGTCGAGCCTGAAGGCCGGGACCTAGGTCGGCACAGGCACAGGTCCATGGCTGTCGCGCAACCGGAAGTCGCCGGCGCCACGCGGGTCTGCCCGCATTGCAAGGCGAAGGTGCTGGCCAGTGCCGCCATCTGTCCCGGCTGCCAGCACCACCTGCGCTTCAATGCGGGCGCGGGCAAGCCGGGCATCGCCGGCTATCCCGCACTGCGCTTCGAAGGCACGGTCAGCCATCCTGCGTCCGAGCCGAGCGAATACTGCGTGGTGGTGGCGGTAAGCAACGCGCGTGGTGAGAAGGTGACGCGGCAGGTGATCGATGTCGGCGCGCTGCAGGCCGGCGAGCAGCGCACGATCAGCCTGTCGGTGGAGATCACGCCGGTGCGGCAGCCGGCGGCACCAACGCCGCCGCCGCCAAAATCGCCGCTGCCGCTCAAGCGCGGCTAAGCCCGCTGCACACGGCTATAATTGCCTCTTTCCAACCACCATGAATTGCGAGATGAACATGAAGCAGACACTGACCCGCGCGTTCGCCTACTTCACCGTCGTCGCTTTTGGGCTGGCCAGCACACCGCAGCTCGCACAGGCCGGCATGATCGGCACGGGCACGGTGGTAGACACCGCCGTCGCGGCCGCGCAGCGCGCCGACAACCTGGCCAGGGCGCAGAGCCTGCTCGCGCGCGCCGACGTGCAGCAGCAGCTGCAGAAGCTGGGCGTGAACGCGGCGGACGCTGCGCAGCGCGTGGCCTCGCTCAGCGACGCCGAGCTGCAGCTGCTGGCGAAGCAGGCTGACAGCTTGCCGGCCGGTGGCGACAGCGCGCTGGCGGTGATCGGCATCGTGTTCATCGTGCTGCTGATCCTCGACTACACCGGCACGATCCACATCTTCCGTCGTTGACACCGGCCGTGGGCCGGCAGCTGGCGATCGCGCTGCTGCCGGTCCTGCTGGCCGGCTGCGCCGGCCTCGTGCCGCGCGAGGCGCCAGTCCAGGGACGCAGCGAGCGCGTCGAACTGGCCGACGTGCCATTCTTTCCCCAGCGCCGCTACCAGTGCGGTCCCGCGGCGCTGGCCACGGTGCTGGCGTACTCGGGAATCGACACCAGTGCCGACGCGCTCGTGCCCGAGGTCTACCTGCCCGCGCGCAAGGGCAGCCTGCAGGTCGAACTGCTGGCCGCATCCCGCCGTCACGCGCGCGTCGGCTACGTGATCGAACCCACGCTCGCCGCGCTGGTGGCCGAGCTCGACGCCGGCCATCCGGTGCTGGTGCTGCAGAACCTGGGCGCGGTGCACCTGCCGATCTGGCACTACGCGGTGGTGATCGGTTACGACAGCGGGCGCGAGCAGTTCATCCTGCGTTCGGGCAGCACGCGCCGCGAGTTGCTGCATGCCGGCCGTTTCGCCGGCACCTGGCGGCGCGGCGGACGCTGGGGGATGCTGAGCCTGAGGCCGGGCGAGATTCCCGGCGGCGCGCAGCCGGCGCGCTACCTCGAGTCGGTGGCGGCGCTGGAAACCGCCGGACAGACGGCGGCCGCACGGACCAGTTACGAGGCCGCGGCCGCGCGCTGGCCGGGCGAACCGCTGGCCTGGTTCGCGCTCGGCAACCGGCGCCTCGCCGATGGTGGTGCGCGCGAGGCCGAGTCGGCCTTTGCGCGCGCGCTCGAACTCGCCCCCGGCGACGTCGCCGCACGCAACAACCGGGCGCTGCTGCTGGCGCGCCGCGGCTGCCGCGCGCAAGCACTGGCGGAGATCGCGCTGGCCGCGCAGCGCGCGGAGCACGGACCACTGGAACGTGAGGTGGCCGACAGCCGGCGCACGATCGAGGCCACGGCGCCGGGCATCTGCACGCCCTGAGGACGCCGGCGTCAGGCCAGCAGCAGCAGCAGCAGCGGGATCGTCACCGCCGACATCAGCGTCGAGGCCACCACCACGCTCGCGACACCGTCCGCATCGGACTTGCCGGCCAGCGCGAACAGATAGTTGTAGACCGCGGCGGGCATCGCCAGCTGCACGATCAGCACCGTGCGCGGCACCCCGTCGAGGCCGAACACGTGGGCGAGCGCGAAGCCCGCGGCCGCGCCCATGCCGATGCGGGCGGCCGCCAGCACCAGCGTGCGGCCGAGGCTGCCGATGCGGATGGTCGCAAGCGCCGTGCCCAGCATCAGCAGCAGCAGCGGGATGGTGAGATTGGCCGGCATCTGCAGCGTGTTCTTCAGCCACACCGGCAGGTGCTGGTGCGTGCCGGTGAGCACCAGGCCCAGCACCGCGGCCAGCAGCGATGGGTTGGTGATCACTCCCTTGAGGTCCGCGCGGCCGAAGGCGATCGACTGGCCGATGATGAAATTGCCGATCAGGTTGACGGTGTTGATCACCGCGGCGCAGCCGAGCCCGAGCGGGCCGAAGGCGTAGAGCGCGAGCGGCAGGCCGAGATTGCCGGTGTTGCCGAACATCAGCGAAGGCAGGAACGCG
>Ga0335084_10007924_pt1 | contig 10569 bp, 10 predicted proteins | sample Lox_Sample_44_FD_206721 | JGI IMG/M metagenome (GOLD analysis project Ga0335084, IMG submission 206721) | Soil microbial communities from Loxahatchee National Wildlife Refuge, Florida, United States - Lox_Sample_4.4 | ecosystem: Environmental > Terrestrial > Soil > Wetlands | place: USA... | reverse complement strand
GCAGCGCAACGCCGAGGACGGCGGCCTGGGCTTTGACTACACGCTGGTCGGCGAGCCGCGCACCTACGGCCTCGAAGTGACGGTGCGCTACTGACCGCCGCGCGGGCGGGCCACGGGGCGCGCCCGCGGCGATGCGCTATGCCGCGCTCCTGCCCATCGCCTTGGTCAGCGAATAGAGCGTGAGCACGAGCCAGACGACGTTCAGGAATGCCGAGGGAAACGCGCCGTTCCAGACCGAGTTGATCACGAGCCCGACCGAGCCGGCGACGTTCAGCCACCGGTAGCTCGCCGACGCCGACGTCAGCCGTTGCAGCGTCAGCAGCGCGTACGCCAGCAGGACCAGCAGGGCACCGGTCCAGCCGGTGAGCTCGATCAGGAATTTCACGATCTTGGCCTCAGGCGGGACGGCGCGTCGGCACGTCGACCGGCGACACTCTAGAGCAACGCCAGGATTCCGGGGCCAGGGGTGACCGCGAGGCCGCAGCCGGCGGGCGTCCGCTCGGACCGGCGCGGGACGCCTCTTGAAGGCACGCCGCGGCGCCGCCATCAATGTCCCCGAGCCGGACAGCCCGCGAGACCCCGCCATGAACGAATCCGCCGCACGGCAGACGATCGTCAACGCCGCGTGCCCTCGCTGCCACCGGCAGGTCCGAGTGCCCGCAGCGCGGGTTGCCGATGGCCCCCGCTGCCCGGCGTGCAAGGTGGCATTGTTCCCCGGAGTCCCGGTGGAACTCGACGACGGCTCATTCGATGCGTACCTCGGGCGCAGCGACGTGCCGGTGCTGATCGACTTCTGGGCACCCTGGTGCGGCCCGTGCCGGTCGTTCGCGCCGGTGATCGCGCAGGCCGCGGCGGAGTTCTCGCCGGCGCTGCTCGTCGCAAAGGTCAATTCCGACACGGCCCAGGCGGTCGCTGGCCGCTATGCCATCCGCAGCATCCCGACCGTCGCCCTGTTTCGTGGCGGGCGCGAGATCGCGCGTCAGAGCGGGGCGATGCCGCTCGAGCTGCTGAAGCGCTGGCTCGCATCCAACGGCGTGCCTGCCTGAGGGGACGTCGGCCGCGGCGAGCCCGGCACCGACCGCCGGCGAGCGCCCATACCGCACTGCACCACTCTGGGCGCACTTCGGGGTAGGATCCCCGTCCCGGGCGCGCTGCCGGACCAATGCCGGTGGCCCACAACGGGGCCTGCGCCGGCCGGACGGGATGTGGCGAGGTCGTGATGTCGGACAGGCTCTCCAGGATGCTCGAGACGCGCCGCTGGGTCCTCGCGGACGGCGCGACCGGCACCAATCTGTTCGGCATGGGCCTCCTGTCCGGCGATGCGCCGGAACTCTGGAATGCGGACCACCCGGAGCGGATCTCGGCGCTGCACCGCGCCTTCATCGAGGCCGGCGCCGATATCCTGCTGACCAACACCTTCGGTGGCAACCGCTACCGGCTGAAGCTCCATCGCGCCGAGGGCCGGGTCCGCGAACTCAATGCCGCCGCGGCCCGCATCGCTCGCTGCGAGGCCGATGCGAGCGGCCGTGAGATCGTCGTCGCCGGCAGCATCGGCCCGACGGGGGAGATCCTCGAACCGCTCGGTCCGCTGTCGATCGACGCGGCCCGCGAGGCCTTCGCCGAACAGGCCGCCGCGCTCGCCGAAGGCGGCGCCGACGTGCTGTGGATCGAGACCATGTCGTCCAAGGAGGAGGTCGAGGCCGCGATCGCCGGCGCGCGCACCACCGGTCTGCCGGTCGTGAGCACGCTCAGCTTCGACACCAACGGTCGGACGATGATGTCGCTGACACCGAGCGAGCTCGCCGCGATCCACCGCGCCCACGGACTGCTGGCCTGCGGCAGCAACTGTGGCACTGGCCCGTCGGAGCTCGTCGCCTCGATCCTGAACCTCGCAACCGCATCGGAGCCCTCGGCCGTGCTGGTCGCCAAATCCAATTGCGGGCTGCCGCAGTACGTCGACGGCGCGATCCACTACGATGGCACGCCTGAGCTGATGGGAACGTACGCGTGCCTCGCGTTCGACGCCGGCGCACGCATCATCGGCGGCTGCTGCGGCACGACACCCGCGCACCTGCGCGCAATGCGCACCGCCCTCGAACAGCACACGCAGGGCGCGCGCCCGGACGCCGAGATCATTGAGGCCCGCCTCGGGGCGATCTCGAACGGTGCCCGCGCGCAGCTCAGGGGCCTCCTCGATCGCGCTTCCGGCGCTTCGCCGAACGCCACCCTGCGCCGCTCCACGGGCCGCCGCGGCGCGGCTCGCCCGAGCGACGCCTGACGCCGCGACGGCGTCAGCCCGCCTTGCCATCGGCCCGCGGCGACCAGAGCATCGGCGCGTAGACCGCGACGAACAGCGCGAAGGCGCCTGTCCAGAGCAGGCCGCTGACGACGATGACGGCCGGATAGTTGTGCCGCCACCAGAGCAGGCCGAACACCCGCACGATCGCCGCGGCGGCGAGCAGCAGGTAGGCCACCGCGATCGCCGGTGATACCACGAGCGGCCGGCCGGTGTGGCCGAGCGTCGCGCGCGTCATCACGGCGAGAATCATCGTCGCGAGCGCGCCGATCGTCAGCGCATGCACCCAGAAGGCGGCGAATCCGGCGCCATCCAGGATCGCTATGGCCTTCAGCAACAGGCCGATCGGCAGCCAGGCGTAGCCGAGGTGCAGCACCCACACGATCGGCATGCGCAACGTGTGTGAGGTGCGCCACTGCAGCAGGCGCACGGCATGCACCAGCGCGGCCGCGAGCGCGACCCAGCCGGCGACCGCGCCGTCCGGGCGCAGCGCATCGAGCGCGGCAATGGCGATCATCAGCCCGGCTGCGAGCGGCGTGACACCGCGCCAGGCGCGCAGCGGCACCTCATCGCCGCGCGCCTTCAGGCCCGAGCTCGTGAAGGCCGGCACGATCCGCCCGCCGATGACGGTGACGAGCACCAGAACGATGTCGATGCCGATCCGCAGCGCGAGCGCCGCGCGCGTCGCATCGAGCCCCGTCAGCGACCAGTAGAACGCGGCATTGCAGGCCCACAGCAGGCCGAGCACGGCGAGCAGCGGCGTGTTGCGGTTCCTGGCGCGCAGCAGAGGCTGCAGCACGAGCGCTGCAAGCGCCGGCAGGAAGGCGAGATCGACCGCGGCGACGAGCGGCAGCGGCCAGGACCGGGAGCTGCAGACCAGGATGCGCCCGAGCACCCACAGGCCTGTCAGCAGCATCAGCGGTCCGCCGGCGAAGCCGCGCTGGCCGGTCCAGCTCGGCACGGCCGTGAGCAGGAAGCCCGCGATCGCTGCGCAGATGAACCCATACAGCATCTCGTGCGCATGCCACAGCGTCGGCGGCCAGGCGCTGTAGAGCGGCAGGCCGAACGCGAAGCTGCCAGCCCACCAGGGCACGAGCACGAGTGCGGACACGCCGGCGGCCAGGAAGAACGGCCGAAAGCCGTAGGCAAACAGGCTGACCCGCATTCGTCGATCTCCTGGCCGCGGCGCGCGGCGCATTGCGCTGGCCCGCGGCGGGCTAGGTCTCGCGACGGACCGGGGCCTCGGCACCCGTGACAATCCAGTTCATCGGCACGTCGTGCGGCTGCGGAAAGATCGTCGGCAGCTGGGTCTCCCGGTATCCGACGCCGATCGCGACTGCCCTGGGCGCGAGACTCGCGAGCGTCCGATCGAAGAAGCCCCCGCCATAGCCGAGCCGATAGCAGTCGCGATCGAAGCCCACCAGTGGAGCGATGGCGACGTCGGGCACGACGACTGCGCCGTCGGCCGGGAACGGGATCTTCCAGACGCCGTGCGCGAGCCGCGCGTGCGGCTGCCACTCGCGGAACTCGAGCGGCCGGCCATAGGCGACGACAACCGGCAGTGCGATGCGCACACCGCGGACATGGAGGGCGTGCATCCACGGCCGCAGGTCGGGTTCGCCGCGAATCGGCCAATACAGGCTCACGATCCGGGCGCTGCCGGGCAGGATCCGGTCGAGGTCGCCGGCGATGGCGGTCGCCTGCGCCGTGCGGTGCTCGGCGCTCAGCGCCAGGCGCAGTGCGATCAGCCGCTCGCGCTCAACCTTTCGCCAGCGCATGACATCGCGCACCTGCTCGGGATCGACGCCCGGCCGACCGTCGGCGTCGAGCTCGTGCAGCAGGCACGGCGACGATGCGGGCGAATCCCCGCCTTCGTCCAGTTCCTTCGTCACCTACCACCTCCCGGGCGCCAGTCACCCGCCCAAGCGGGGCCGGCATCGCACCGCGAAAGCATATGCCATGCGGAGCGGTGACGACGAGCTGACGTGTCGATTCGCGGCACAGCATGCCGGCTCGCGTCGGGTTGATTCGGGTCGACGCGGCGCGGACTCACGTGCGCTATATGGCCCGACTGGCGTGCGCCCAGCGTGCGCTGGGGCCGCTTGGCGCGAGGGTCGCATCGGATGCGCGATCGCATCCGATCCTGGCCGCACCGCGGGTCGCCGCGAACTCGTTGGCAGTCGCTGCCGCCCCGGCCGCCACTGCCCGCACTGCGGCATCGGCGGTGAAGCGGTGCGGACGGAACGTCGACGGCCCGGCCGGCGGCCGCTCGCATGGGATTGAGCGGCTGTCGCACGCGCCGCTCGCGTCCGGTCGCGTGTCACCGCTGCGCCCGCAGTGCGGGCGGCGTCGCGGCCGCCGATCGAGGCAGTCACACGATCTGTTCGGTGCCAGCCGACCGCTTCGCGTCGCCAATGCGTGCGGTCTGCGAAAGCACCGTCAATCCTTCGATTCAACCTGTTGCGACGCAGCAGTTCCTCCAGCCGATCGTGACACGCGCCGTGGCCGAGTATGATTGACCTAAGTCAAGGCGAACACCGCCGCGCTCTGCTATTCACCGCTCCATCGGCGGGCGTTCGGGTGTCCGGGCGCTCGCGTGCAAGCCGTCGCGACAATCAACAGTCACTCGAGCGAGCGGCCTCCCTCGTGGAGGGCACGCGATCAGCATTCATACAGGGGAGAGCCGACATGGCGGACAGCGACCACTCGACTGGCACGCCGCTGCAGGAACGCGTCCCGTTCATGCAGCGTCTTCTCGACAACCCGTTCCTGCTGCTGTTTATCGGTGTCACCGTACCAACGGTGCTCTACATGATCTGGGGCATCATGGAACTCGTGCAGATCCCGGTCGCACCACGCTAAGGAGCCCTGCCCATGGCCATTTCACCGCCGCGTGAACGCTTGTGGTGGAACCAGCCGATCCACGGGGTGGAGCTGGCCTGGATCCTGATCGCATTTCTGTGGGGCATCATCATGTTCAGCATGATGGTGTACTGGCACGCATTCGGTAAGCACAACCTCTCTACCGAGACCTACCGGGTCGCGCCCAACGAGTACTACGCGAAGACGGAGGCGATGGTCTCGAAATACACGGTCCGCCAGGAAAAGGGGATTCCGGTCGTGCGCCCGCCGCCAGGCAGCGACGTGTACCTGATGGCGCGGGTGTGGGCGTGGTACCCGTCGCTCGAGTTCGTGCAGGGACAGACCTACCGGCTGCACCTGTCGTCGATCGACCTGCAGCACGGATTCTCGCTGCAGCCGATGAACATCAACATCCAGATCCATCCCGGCTATGAGCACGTGCTGACCGTCACGGCGGACCAAGCCCGCGAATACTCGATCATCTGCAACGAGTTCTGCGGGTTTGGCCACCACACGATGGTGGGCAAGCTGTACGTCGTGGCGAAGTGAGGGACGCCCATGGCTACTGAAACGTTCCGCATCTGCCCGACCACCGGCCTCAAGATCCACCTGAACGCGCAGGCCCTGATCAAGGTGAACGCCGTCGCCGCCGTCGTGTTCCTGCTGTACGGCGGGCTGCTCGGCCTGTCGGTCGCGCTGACGCGCTGGCCGGCGATCCACATCCTGCCCGCCAACTGGTTCTACCTCGCCCTGACGGCACACGGCCTCAGCGTCCTGCTCTTCTGGATCATCTTCTTCGAGGTCGCGATCCTGTACTTCGCCGGCGCGGTGCTGCTCAATTCGCGTCTCGCGGCGCCGCGGGTGGCGTGGGCGGCATTCGCACTGATGGTGATCGGCGCGGTGACGGCGAACGTCGTCGTGCTGCAGGGCGGCTCGTCGGTGATGTTCACGTCCTACCCGCCGCTGCGGGCCGAGCCCGGGTTCTACCTGGGCCTGATCCTGTTTGCCGTCGGGGCGCTGACCGCGGTCGGCTGCTTCTTCGGCACTCTGGTCATCGCCAGGGAGGAGAAGACCTATCAGGGCTCGGTGCCGCTCGTGACTTTCGGCGCGATCACCGCTGCGATCATTGCCGTGTTCACGCTCGCCTCAGGCGCGATCATCCTGATCCCGACCTTCCTGTGGTCGGTCGGCCTCGTCAACAACATCGACCCGCTGATGTACAAGCTCGTCTGGTGGGCGATGGGCCACTCCTCGCAGCAGATTAACGTCTCGGCACACGTGGCGGTCTGGTACGCGATCGCGGCGATGACGCTCGGCGCCAAGCCGATCTCCGAGAAGGTGAGCCGGACCGCGTTTCTGCTCTACATCCTCTTCCTGCAGCTCGCGAGCGCGCACCACCTGCTGGTTGAGCCCGGCCTGGGGGCCGAATGGAAGGTGTTCAACACGAGCTATGCGATGTACCTCGCCGTGCTCGGCAGCATGATCCACGGCATGACGGTGCCGGGCGCAGTCGAGACCGCGCAGCGCGAGCGCGGCTATACCAAGGGGCTGTTCGAGTGGCTGCGCAAGGCGCCGTGGGGCAACCCCGCCTTCGCCGGGTTCTTCCTGTCGCTCGTGCTGTTTGGCTTCCTCGGCGGGATATCCGGAGTCGTGATGGGCACCGAGCAGATCAATCTGCTGATGCACAACACGCTGTACGTGCCGGGCCACTTCCATGCGACCGTGGTCGCCGGCACGACGCTGGCCTTCATGGCCATTACCTACCTCGTCGTGCCGCTGATCTTCCAGAAGGAGATCATGTTCCCGCGGATGGCGCAGTGGCAGCCGTACATCTTCGCGGTCGGGATTGCCGGCATCTCGGTCTTCATGATGGGGGCCGGCACGCTTGGCGTACCGCGGCGTCACTGGGATATCACCTTCTCGGACGCGTTGCTGCACTATGACTATCCGCCGGCGGCCTACCTGATGCTCGCCCTGAACGGCCTGAGTGCGATCGCGGCGGCGCTCGGCGGCGCGATGTACATCATCAACGTGGTCGCGTCCGTCTTTTTCGGCAAGAGCGTCGCGGGCGCCGTCTCGCAGGCGCGGCCGGCGACTCCGCCACCGGCCGCCGCGGTCGGCGCCTACGGAAGCGTTGCGCACGTCCGCATCCCGGGCACCGTGGTTCTGGTGACCGTCTTCTTCGTCTCGTTCGTGCTGTACTACTTTGTCAACTGGAAGTACCTGTCCGAGATCTGGCCGATGCGGTGACGACGGTGCGAGGCGCCATGCAGGAGTCGCACGCTGCGGCGGGGGCCTTGGCGCCGTCGCGCGTGCGCCACTTCGCCGAGGCGGTCAAGCTGCGGATCGGGCTCGAGATCGCGCTGGCGGCCGTCGCCGGTGCCGCGGTCATGCAGGGGGCGCCGGGCAGCGGCACGCGGGTTGCGCTCGTCACGCTCGCGGTGCTGCTGTCGGCCTGTGCCGCGGGCGCCTATAACCAGTACGCGGAGGCCGACATCGATGCGCTCATGAAGCGCACCCGCGGGCGGCCGTTCGTCACCGGCGAATTCCGCGCCGACCGGCGCTGGCCATGGCTGATCGGCGCGACGCTCACGGTCGCCGTTGCGCTCGCCGCCTGGGCGGCGAACCTGATGGCAGCCGCCTGGGTGCTGCTCGGCGCCCTGACCTACGGCATCGTCTACACGGTCTGGCTCAAGCGCCGCACCTGGCTCAACATCGTGGTCGGCGGCTTCGCCGGCACGTTTGCGTTGCTGGCCGGTGCCGCGGCGGTGGACCCGCGCCCGTCACCCGAGGCGGCACTGCTCGGGATCGCGCTCTTCTTCTGGACGCCGCCGCACTTCTGGAGCCTGGCCCTGTACCACAAGGCGGACTACTGCGCGGCGCGCGTGCCGATGCTGCCGGTGCTGCTGCCGGATCGGGCGACGGCACTCGTCATCGGCGCCCACGTGCTTGTCGTCGCGGCCACGTCGCTCGCCGCCGGCTGCATGGGACTCGGACCGGCATTTCTCGGCGCGGCAGTCGTGGGCTCGGCGTGGTTCCTCGCGGCAGCGGTGCGCCTCGTGCTGCGCCCGGAGCGCGGCCGGGCGCTCAGCTGCTTTCGCGCCTCGCTCGTGCAACTGACGCTGCTGCTGGCCGGCGCGATCGTCGACGGCGTGGCGGCCGGCCGGCTCTAGGCGCATGCGGCGCCCGCGACCGCTGGCGATCGGGCCGGCCCTGGTGGCCCTCGCGATGGCGGTCGCCGCTCCGGCGTACGCCGCGTTCGACGAGGCGGCGGCGCTGCGAACGAGCCAGCAGGCGCTGGGCCGCGAGGTCCGCGACGTCACCCTCTACGCCGCGACCGGCGAGACGGTGCGGCTCGCCGAGCTGCGCGGCACGCCGGTCGTCATCAGCATGATTTACACGAGTTGTGCCGGCATCTGCCCCGCGACGACGCGCCAGCTGGCCGCTGCGGTGCGCGTGGCCCGCGGCGTCCTCGGGCCCGCAGGGTTCACCGTGCTGTCGGTCGGCTTTGACACGGCGCGTGACACGCCGCAGGCGCTGCGGGCCTTCGCCGCCGCGCAGCACGTCGCCGACCCGCGCTGGTGGTTCGTCACCGCGAGCCCCGAGCATGTCGCGCAGCTTGCAGCGGACACCGGCTTCTGGTTCGCCCCCGGCGCCGGGATGTTCGATCACCTGGTCCAGATCACGCTGCTCGACGGCCGCGGCCGCGTCGTGCGGCAGCTGTACGGCAACGACTTCGGCGCACTCGAGTTCACGGATCCGCTGCGCAAGGCGGCGCTCGGGGCGCCGCTCACCGCTGCGCCCGTGCGCTCGCTGCTTGACCGGGTCCGCCTGCTCTGCACCGTCTACGACGTGCGGCTCGGCCGCTATCGGATGGACTATTCGCTTGCGCTCAGCATCCTGATCGCGCTGACGACGCTCGTCGTCGTGGTCGTCCTCGTGGCCCGCGCCTGGCGCGGCGGCCGGCCGCGCGGGGCTGCGTGAGCTCGTTGCGCGCCTCGGTCCGCGCTGCATTCGATTGCGCGGACCTCCTGATGGAACGCGCATTCGGTGCGCGCTGGAACCCGTTTGCGCAGCTCGGCGCGCTCGGCTGGCTCTGCTTCTGGCTGGTTGCCGGCACCGGGGTCTACCTCTACGTCTTCTTCGACACCGGGGTTACCGCCGCGTACGAGTCCGTCGAGTCGCTGACCCATCGCCAGTGGTGGGCCGGCGGGATCATGCGGAGCCTGCATCGCTACGCCTCGGACGCGATGATGCTGTTGGTCATCGTGCATCTGCTGCGGGAGTTCGCCCACGACCGCTTGCGCGGCGCCCGCTGGTTCGCGTGGGTGACGGGGCTCCTGCTGCTGCCGCTCATCTACGCCTGCGGCGTGACCGGCTACTGGATGGTCTGGGACAAGCTGGCGCAATACGTGGCCCAGACGACGACCGAGTGGCTCGACGCCCTGCCGCTGTTCGCCGAGCCGCTGGCGCGCAATTTCCTCGATGCCGGCCACCTGAGCGGCCGCTTCTTCACGCTGATGGCCTACATCCATATCTTCGCGCCGCTCGCGCTGCTGCTGTTCATGTGGGTCCACATCCAGCGTCACAGCGGCGCGCGCGTCAATCCGGAGCGCGGCCTCGCCCTGGGCATGCTCGCGACGCTCACAGCGCTCGCGCTCGTCTGGCCGGCCCTCAGCCAGCCGCCGGCGGACCTCGCTACCGTGCCCGTGGTGCTGCCGCTCGACTGGTTCTATCTGGCGGCGTATCCGCTCATCGACCGGCATGGCGGCGCGGCCGTGTGGCTCGGCGTCGTGGCCGTCGGGGCATTTCTGTTCCTGCTGCCGTGGCTGCCACCGTTGCGACGACCGCCTGCGGCGGTCGTCGACCTCGACAACTGCAACGGCTGCGGCCGCTGCTTCACCGACTGCCCGTTCGGCGCGATCGAGATGGTGCCGCGGACCGACGGGGGCGCCTATACGCAGCAGGCGCTCGTGGACCCCGACCGCTGCGTCAGCTGCGGCCTGTGCGTCGGCGCGTGCCCGACGGCAACGCCATTTCGGCGCGCTTCGGCACTGCAGGCGGGAATCGAGCTGCCCGGCCTGCGCGCCGCGCAACTGCGCGACCAGGCAGTCGCCGTCGGCGGCGGGCTCACGGCGGCGACCAGGATCCTGGCCTTCCACTGCGCCCATTCGGCGCCACTGCCCTCGCCCGACGGCTCGCTCGGCATCGTGCAGGTGCCGTGTGTCGGCATGCTGCCGCCGTCGTTCATCGACTTCGCGCTGGCTCGCGTCGGCGCCGACGGGGTGCTGCTCGCGGGCTGCCGGTCGCGGGAGTGCCACTTCAGACTGGGCGACCGGTACACCGAGGAGCGCATTGCGGGCCGGCGCGACCCGGCGCTGCGAGCGCGAGTCCCGCGGGACCGGGTGAGG
>Ga0335084_10007922_pt1 | contig 10570 bp, 10 predicted proteins | sample Lox_Sample_44_FD_206721 | JGI IMG/M metagenome (GOLD analysis project Ga0335084, IMG submission 206721) | Soil microbial communities from Loxahatchee National Wildlife Refuge, Florida, United States - Lox_Sample_4.4 | ecosystem: Environmental > Terrestrial > Soil > Wetlands | place: USA... | reverse complement strand
GTGCGCGGTGCTGGCGGTGGCGCTCGTCCGCCGGTGGCGGCGTGGCGAGGGCGCCGGGCCGCTCGTCGCGTTCCTCGCGAGCGGCGGCGCGCTCGCGGCCGTCGTCCTCGCCTACCTCGCGCCCGGCGCCATCACGACCGTGTATCCGCGCGGCGCGCCGGTCTGGCTCCACCCGTTCGGTGCGCTCACGGGGACGATCGACTTCTTCGCCGCGAGCAACCTCCCCTTCGCGTTCGCGCTCGGCCTCGCCGTGCCGGTCGCCTTCGTGGTCGCGCGCGATCGCACGACCACGCCGTTGCTGGCGGTGATCGCGCTCGCGATCGCGGCGGTGCCGCTCATCGTCACGATCGCGCAGTGGAAGCGCTACTACTATCATCCGCGGCACGCGATCTTCCTGCTGCCGATGCTGCACCTCGCGAGCGGTCTCGCAGCGGCGGGGCTCCTCGAGCGGGTTGCGATCCGTGGCGCCCCGGCACTGCTGGTAGGGGCCGTCCTCGCCCTCGCTCCGGGCGTCTCCCGGGTCCAGGCCTACGTCGCGAACCCGATTCCGTTCTTCCAGCAGACCAAGACCTACCGCGACTTCGCCGGCCTCACGCGCCGGCTCGCGGCGCGCGTCGCGGGGTTCGCGCCGGACCAGACGCTGCTGCTGCTCGCCGAGCGCAACCGGCCCGGCCACCTCGCGAATCCCGTCCTCGACTTCTACCTCGAAGCCTACGGGATCGCCGATCGCGTCGCGCTGCGCGGCTTCACCGACGTGCCCGGCACGCTCCGCCGCGTCGCGCGCACGTGCGGGATGGCGAGCTGCCGCCGTGCCGTCGCACCGATGGCCTTCACGAAGCTCCTCGGGATCGAGGATCCGTTCGATCAGCTCCCGATCGTGCGCCGTCTCCTCGGGCTCCGCGTGCCGCCGTGGCGTCCGGGCCCGCTCGGGGGCCTCGGCGTCGTCGTGTGGGCCGAGCACGCGCCGCCCGCGGCGCCGCCCGGGCTCACGCGCACGCCGCTCGACGGCCTCGCGCTCTTCGAGCCCGAGCGCTGATCACGCGGGGCGCGTCGCGATCATCCCTTCCAGACCGGCGCCTTCGGACGCGTCGCGTACGTCGTTCCGCCGTGGATCCAGTCCGGCCCGACGCCCCAGAAGGTGCGGGTCGCCTTCTTCGGGTGATCGGGGTCGTACTTCTTGCACGCCTCCTCGTACTCCTTCATCGCCGTCTCGCGACCCTTGACGGCCCAGTAGTCCTCCTCGCGGCTCCACGTGCCGTTGCCCGCATAGGTGATGATGGAGACGCCCGGGAAGTCGCAGGTGCCTTTCCCGCTCGGATGGTCGCGCCGGTTCTGCACGTAGAACACGACCTGGCCGCGCGCGTCGTCGACGACGTGCCACTCGTAGCCGGTGTAGATCTCGCGGTACTTGTCCATCACCGGCACGATCCACTTCCGCACCGTCTCGCGGCCGTGCATGAGGCCGTACCAGTGCTCGAAGTACGTGCAGTCCTCGGTGAAGAGGTCGGCCCAGGCGTCCCAATCCTCGCCCGCGGCGCCGGTGCGCCAGTAGTGGATGAACGCGCGCTCGAGCTCGTCGCGGCCGTACTTGCCCATCGTGCTCCTCCCTCAGGTGCGTAGATGATCGCTGAGATTGCCCACGAGGTCCATGAAGACGAGGCGATCGGCGAACCGCCAGCGGCCGTCGTCGCGCACGAAGCGATCGTGGTAGCGCCCCGCGACGATCGGCTGCAGCGGAACGGACGGCGTCGCCTGGAAGACCGTGAAGTACGAGCGGGCCGTCGCCGTCCCCGCCGCCTCGTCGACGTCGACGACGAGGTTGGTCGTCACGTGCTTGGTGCGCGGCGTGCCATCCGCGTGCAGGATGACGAGACGACCCATCACCTCGCGCACCGCCGCCGATCCCTCGTAGTGCCCGCCGCGATCCGAACGGAAGACGGCGCGCTCGAAGAGGCCCGCGAGACCGTCGAGATCGCCCGTGTCGATGCATTCGGCGTAGGTGAAGACGAGCGTCGCGATCGCGGTCCGGCCGTCCTGCATCGGGGGCCGACCCTCGCATCTTTTCCCGCCGTCGCGCAATCCTTGACCCTCGCCCCGCGCGTGGGCTACGCGAGCCGCATGGGTCTGCTCGACGGAAAAGTGGCGATCGTGACCGGCGCGGGGCGTGGCCTCGGCCGCGAGGAGGCGCTCGCGCTCGCGCGGCACGGCGCGAAGGTCATCGTGAACGACATCGGCGCGTCGCTCTCGGGCGAGGGCAAGGACGTGTCGCCTGCCGACGAGGTCGTGGGCGCGATCGAGGCCGCCGGCGGCAGCGCGAGCGCGAACCGCGAGGACATCTCGGACTGGAACGGCGCGCGGCGGACCGTCGAGCAGGCGTACGATCAGCACGGCCGCCTGGACATCGTCGTCAACAACGCGGGCGTCCTCCGCGATCGGATGAGCTTCAACATGTCCGAGGAGGAGTTCGACCTGGTGATGCGGGTCCACTGCAAGGGCCACTTCGCGATGATCCGCCACGCCTGCGAGCGCTGGCGCGAGCTCGCCAAGCGCGACGGCACGGCCTATGGGCGCGTGATCAACACGTCGTCCGAGGCCGGCCTCATGGGCTCGGCCGGCAATGCGAACTACGCCATGGCCAAGGCCGCCATCGCCGCCCTCACGATCAGCACCGCGCGCGAGATGGGGAAGTATGGCGTGCGGGCGAACTTCATCGCGCCGCGGGCGCGCACGCGCATGACCCTCTCGATGCCCAACCACGCGATGTTCGACGAGCCCGAGTCCGGCTTCGACATGTTCCACCCGGCGTGGCCCGCGGAGCTGGTCGTCTTCCTCGCGAGCGAGCACGCGAGCGACTTCAACGGCCAGGGCTTCGTCGTCTGGGGTGGCCAGGTCGTCCTCGTGCGCGGCTGGCACATCGTGAACCAGATCACCAAGGACGGGGGCGCGATCACCGCGGAGGATCTGATTCGGCGCAAGGCCGAGCTCTTCGGGGACTCGCCGCGGGAGCCCGGTTTCCTGTGATGGCGGTCGCGGGCGGCGGGGTGTCGCTCTTCGCTCGCGGTCCTCGGGCCATGCGCGCCGCGTAGGCCGACACACCATGCCGCCAATCGTTGCGCGCGCAAGGCCCTGCGGGCTCGCTCCGAGCGACACCCCGCCGCCCGCCATCCGCTTCGCAAAGCGCCGCTGCGACAGCCGCCGAAGGTCCCGCTCGCGAGCGACCGATCCTCCGGCGATGACCGCTGCCTATGACGTTCCCGACTGCGCCCTCGCAGAGGGGGCGGGGCCACCCTCGGAGCGAGCCCGCAGGCCCATGCGCGCGCAACGGTTTGCGTTACCGGCGCCGCGGCCTACGCCGCGCGCACGGGCCGAGGACCGCGAGCGAAGAGGGTGACCCCGCCCCCTCCGCGAGCGGATCAGGCGAAGACCGTCACGCCGCAGCGTCCTCTTCCGAGAGGCGCACCGGCGTCTCGAGAGAAGGATACCGCCCGCGGATGTCGCGGTAGAAGACGCGCAGACGGTCCATGTCGGCGCCGAGGTCGGCCGTCGGGGTGAAGATCAGGCCCACGCCGCCGACTTTGCGGCTGTAGTCGAGGAACGCGCAGACGATCGGGACGCGGGCGCCGCGGGCGATGTGGTAGAAGCCCGACTTCCAGTGGGAGGCGCGGCTGCGGGTCCCCGACGGGGGGATCACGAGGAAGAGTCGGTCGGCCTCGGCCAGGCGCTGGATCGCCTGGTCGACCAGATTCGTGCGGCGGTCGCGGTCGACCGGGACGCCACCCAGACCGCGCATGAGCCAGCCGAACGGCCAGCGGAAGAGCTCCCGCTTGCCGAGCCAGGCCGGGTGGACGCCGAGCGCCCAGGAGACGGCGAGCATGAACGGCAGGTCCCAGTTGGTCGTGTGCGGGGCCGCGATCGCGACACTCTTTTCGAGCCCGGGCGGGATCTCGCCCTCCAGGCGCCAGCCGAACAGCCACAGGAACGCCACCCCGATTCCCCGCAAAATCCGCATTGGCCGGCCGTGATGCGCCGGATTCGTCTCCGAGTCAACGGACGGGAGGGCCATTGCGCCACGGCGGCAATGATGCCATAGGGCAACCCGTTCTCTGTGTTTGCGCGCGATCATGCCCGCACCAACTCGTGGGTGACGGGCCCTCTCGCTCAGGCAACCGAGACAATAACATGCCCGCCAGGAGCGGGCTCAGGAGCGAGAAGTGGGGACCAAGCTATTCGTAGGTAATCTTTCGTACCAGACCACGAGCCAGGATCTCGAAGCGCATTTCCGCCAGATCGGCGAGACGACTTCGGCTCAGGTGGTCACCGACCGCGAGACGGGCCGGTCGCGCGGCTTCGGATTCGTGGAGATGGCCTCGGCGGGCGACGCCGAGCGCGCCATCCAGGAGCTCAACGGCCGCGAGCTCCAGGGACGTACGATCAACGTGAGCGAGGCGCGGGAGCGGGCACCACGCGATGCCCGGCCGCGCGGTGGATTCGGCGGCGGCGGTGGCGGCGGCATGGGCCGCGAGCGCCGCGGCGGCTTCGGCGGCGGCGGGCGTTCCCGCTTCTAGTCCGAGCCCAGCAGCCGTACCTCGAGCGCCTCGAGCGCATCCGGTTCGACGCCGGCGGCGCGCGCATACGCGCGCATGTCGCCGTACTCGGCCCGGATGCGCGCGAGGAACGCGACCATCGTCTCCGCCTCGGCGTGGAGGGTGTCGGGCGGGAGATTCGAGAGCACGGTCTCGTAGCTCCTGGTCGCCATCAGCCGCTCGATGATGGCGTCGAGGTTCTCCTTGGTGGCCGCGTAGTCGGCCACGATCACCTCGTCCGGCACGCCGAGGACGCCGAGCAGCACGGCCGAGATGACGCCGGTGCGGTCCTTCCCTGCGGCACAGTGATACACCGCCGGGCCGGGGGCGCCCGCGAGCGTCGACACGACGCGCGCGATCTTCCCCTTGGCGTACTCGGCGAGGAGCCAGTACCGGTCCGCGAGGGTGATCGTCGCGGCGGCCTCCTCCGAGCGCATCGACTCGCCGTCGAAGAGCGGCAGGTGGTGGTGCGCCACGCGCTCGCGCCGCAGCCGCCCGTCGCCGTCCGCGCGCAGCTCGGCGGTCGAGCGCAGGTCGACGACGGTGGTGAGCCCGATCTCGTCGCGCAGCCGCTCGATGTCGCTCGCGCTGAGGAGGTGGAGCGCGTCGCTGCGAAACATGCGACGCCAGCGCACGACGCGCCCGTCGTGGGTGGGGTAGCCCCCCAGGTCGCGGAAGTTGAGGCAGCCTTCGAGCGGGATCAGGCGCTGCATGAGGGTCGTCCTATATCGCGCCGGGCGCGCCGTCGCACGCGCCGGACGGATCGCCCACCTTCTCGGCCGCCCTGGCGCACCCGCTCGGCCGTGCGCTAGGAGGCGCGCCATGACGACGCCCCTCTCGTGCCTGCTCGGGTTCGTTCTCTGGACGCTCGTGCTGCTGGTCGGCATCGCCTGTGCCCGCGTGGGCGCGGTGCTGGGCGGCCGGGCGAAGCCCGGCGACTTCCCGTCGGGCGTCCCGCACGGCGGCGACCGCTACTGGCGTCTCAACCGCGCGCATTTGAACTGCCTCGAGAACCTGCCGCTGTTCGCGAGCGTCGTCCTCGTCGCCACGGTCGCCGGTGTGAAGGTCCCCGCGCTCGACACGCTCGCGCGCGTCTACCTCGGGGCGCGCGTCGGGCAGTCGGTGACGCACGTCGCGTCCGGCGGCGTGGTCGCGATCAACGTGCGCTTCACGTTCTTCCTCGTCCAGCTCGGCTGCCTGGTCGGGTTCCTGCTGACGATCTGGCAGCACGCCTGACCCAAGACACCGACCCAAGACTACGTCTTGGGTCGGGGCCGAGTATGGGACCTCGTGGCACGCGCGCCCGGCATGCCGCGGCCAGCGAAGCTGGCGCGGCAGATCAGGAACGCGCGAAGGGGTGATGCAAGATGACTGCGTGGCTCCTCGGCACGTGTGGGCGACACGGCGATCCGTCGCGAGGGTTCGCGCACATGCGAGAATGTGGGAGTGCCTCGCTTTGATCACCTGCCACCCGTCTCCGGAATTTGCGTTCGGGAGCGTGAGACCTGCGACGGCCGAGCGCGAGATCGCCGCCCTTCTCGTCTTGGGCGTACCTCGTCTGCCGCGCCAGCTTCGCTGGCCGCGGCATGCGGGTCGCGCGTAGTGAGGACGTCTCATGCTCGCGTCCTCCCCCGACCCAGGACGTAGTCCTGGGTCGGCTCCCTAGCGCCGGTGTCGCTCGGCGAACGACGGGCCGCCGCGCGTCCACCCGGGACCGTTGCCCCAGTGCCGGCGGGTCTGCTTCTTCGCATGCGCCGGGTCGTACTTCGCGCAGGCGGCCTTGTAGTCCTCGCTCGACTTCTGCGCCTGCGGCACCGCCCAGAAGTCCTCTTCCATGTCGAAGCGCCCGTCGCCGGCGTAGTGCAGGATCGTGATGCCCGGGAAGTCGATCGTCCCCTCGCCGCTCGGATGGTCGCGGCGGTTCTGCATGTAGACGCAGACGCGACCCGTGCCCGGATCGACCATGTGCCACTCGTAGGCCGTGTAGAGCTCGCCGAACTGCGCCATGATCGGCTTGATCCAGGCCCGCACCGCCTCGCGCCCGTGCATCGAACCGAGCACGTGCTCGACGTAGACGACGTCCTCGGTGAAGCAGTCGGCCCACGCGTCCCAGTCCTCGCCCACGGCCCCGCACTGCCAGTAGTGGACGAACGCCGAGTCGATCTCGTCCCGGGAGTGCTTCGTGCCCATGGGGGCGTCCGTAGCACGCCGGCACGCGACGCTGCTATAGGATCCGATCGCCATGCCGCGTTTCAGCTTTCCCCCACCCTTCACCCTGGGCGTCCAGACGGACGCGCGGGCCGCGCACCCCGAGCTCGGTGGCCGCGACCTGCTGCACCAGGGCGATCGCACCTGGACGTACGCGCGCTATCGCGACGAATCGGTGCGCCTCGCGCACTTCCTGCGGCGCCGCCTCGGCCCCATCGACGACGCCCGTCCCGGGCACGTCGCGATGGTGCTCGAGAACCACCTCGAGCTGCTCGCCCTCTACGGCGGCTGCGGCTACCTCGGCTGCACCCTCTTCGGCGTCAACACCGGGCTGCGCGGCGACACGCTCGCGGGCGTGCTGAACCAGTCGCGGGCGCGCCTCGTGGTCGTCGACCAGCGTCTCGTCTCCGAGCTCGAGAAGGTGCGCGGCCAGCTCCGCCACGTCGCGCCGGAGAACGTGCTCGTCCTGCGCACGCAGGCCGACGCGCCCGAGAACGACCTCATGGCCGCCGTCGCGCGCGAGGTCGGCGACGGATCGAAGTCGCTCGACACGCCCGGCGTCGACGTCGACATGCAGCAGCCCCTCATCGTCATCTACACCTCCGGCACGACCGGACTCCCGAAGGGCATCGTCAACAACCATATGAAGATGCTCGCCATCGGCATGGTGGTGTCCGGGAACCTCGGCCTCGACGAGAACGACACCGGCTACGCCTGCATGCCGCTCTTCCACTCGAACGCGCTCTATCTCGGCTTCCATCCGGCCTTCCACGTCGGCGGCAAGCTCGCGCTCCGCGAGCGCTTCAGCGCGTCGAGCTTCGTCCCCGACTGCCTGCGCCACGGCGTCACGTACTGGAACTACGTCGGCGAGCCGGTGCACTACGTGCTGGGCGCGATCGAGAAGCATTACGGCGGCGACGAAGCCCGCATCGCCGCCGAGGTGACGAACAACCCCGAGAACAAGCTCCGCTACGCCCTCGGCAACGGCGCCGCCGCGCCCGACATCGAGCGCTTCATGAAGTGGCTCGGGCTCGAGGAGATGTTCGAGCTCTACGGCTCGACCGAGGCCGCGATCAGCACCTTCCGCAAGAAGACGGACCCCCGCGGCTCGGTCGGCGAGATCACCGACGCGGCCGTGAAGATCCTGAACGAGCGCGGCGAGGAATGCCCGCCCGCCCGCCTCGGCTCCGACGGCAAGATCCTCAACTACGCCGACGCGGTCGGCGAGATCTGTCGCGTCGCGCCCGACACGTCGCTCTTCCAGGGGTACTTCGACAATCCCGAGGCGAACCGCTCGAAGTACCGCGACGGCGTGTACCACTCGGGGGACCTCGGTCACGTCGTCGAGCGCGACGGCCAGCGCTTCCTCTTCTTCGACGGCCGCACGGACGACTGGATCCGGAAGGACGGCGAGAACTTCTCGGCGCTCCAGGTGGCGCGCCTCGTCCAGGAGCACCCCGACATCGTGCTCGCCGCCGCGTACGGTGTCCCCTGCGCGGTCTCCGACGAGCTCGTCATGGTGGCGTTGAAGCTCCGTCCCGGCGTGCGCTTCGATCCCAAGGGCTTCTTCGACTACTGCGAGGACCTGGTCACGAACGGCGGCATGGACCGCAAGTGGTTCCCCGACTTCGTCCGCATCGTGGACGAGTTCGAGTACACGCAGACCGAGAAGATCCTGGTGCGCAACCTGAAGGCCGTCCACTTCGATCGCGGGCGTCTCGGCGATGCGCCGCTCTTCTTCCGGACGCGCGGCGACGCCGCCTACCGGCCGCTCGGAGCGGCCGACTATGCGAAGCTGCGCGCCGAGTTCGCCGCCGCCGAGAAGCTCGACGTCCTCGACCGGTAGTGGCGGAGAGGTCGCAGCTCGATCTCTTCGGCGGCGCGCCGCCGCGCACGCCGCGACCGGGGCCGGTCGGGCCGGCGCCGATCGATCCCGAGCTCGTGGACCTCGCGCGGCGCCTCCCCGAGCAGCTCTACCTCGGCACCTCGTCCTGGTCGTTCCCCGGATGGCGCGGCCTCGTCTACGACCGCGAGGTTACCGCGCCGACGCTGGCCCGACACGGCCTCGCCGCCTACGCGCAGCATCCGCTGCTGCGCACCGTCGGGCTCGATCGCACCTTCTACGCGCCCATGACGCGCGAGGCGCTGGAGGATCTCGCGCGCCAGGTGCCGGCTGCGTTCCGCTTCCTCGTGAAGGCGCTCGAGACCTCCACGCTCGCCGTCTTCCCGCGTCACGAGCGCTACGGGTCGCAGGCCGGACGACCGAACCCCGCCTTCCTCGACGCCGAGCAGGTGGCGGCGGCGCTGCTGCGGCCCCTCGTTGCGGGCCTCGCGACGGCGCTCGGCCCGATCGTCTTCCAGCTTCCGCCGCAGCCGCCGGCGAACCTCGGCGGCCCGGCACGCTTCGCGATGCGCCTGCGGGCGTTCCTGCGCGGGCTCCCCGCCGGGCCGACCTACGCCGTCGAGCTGCGCAATCGCGAGCTCCTGTCCGCCGACGTCGCCAGCGCGCTCGCCGACACCGGCGCCGTGCCGTGCCTCACCGTGCACCCGACCATGCCACCGCTCGGCGAGCAGGCGCGGCAGCTCGGGAGCGATCATGCGCCCACGCTCGTCGTGCGCTGGATGCTCGGCGCCGGGCAGGAATACGAAGCGGCGCGCGAGCGCTATCGGCCCTTCGACCGCGTCGTCGATCCCGATCCGGCGACGCGCGAGGCGATCGGCGCGCAATGCCGCAGCGCCCTCGCAGCGGGGCGCCGCGCCTTCGTCGTCGTCAACAACAAGGCCGAGGGTTCCGCCCCGGCGTCGATCGTTCTGCTCGCCCGCACGCTCGCCGCCGGGTAAGCTGGGCCGTCATGTGGAGGCTGGTGGTCGCCGCGACCCTCGCGGCCGCGCGCGTCGCGAGCGCCCAGCTCCCCGACCTGGTCCCCGAGGCGTTCGACATCGACATCCGGCAGGGGACGAGCGTCAATGCGGGTGACGTGATCGAGGGCTGCGCGAGCGCCGAGACCGGGCTCACGCTGCTGCGCTTCAGCATGCGGGCGCGCAACATCGGCGCCGGCGATCTCTTCCTCGGTGATCCCGGCTGCCCCGACTGCCGGGCGAACCCCGGCGCGCCGTGCACGAACCCGTACTACGTCTGCTCGACCGCGCACGGCCACGCCCACTTCAACGGCTACGCGAGAGCGGAGCTGGTCTCGGTCGACACGGGTCTCGTCGCGACCGGGCGCAAGATCGGCTTCTGTCTGCTCGACCTCGAGTGCGCGACCCCGAAGTACAGCTGCAGCTTCCAGGGGCTGACGGCCGGCTGCGCGGACGTCTACCTCGCGGATCTGCCCTGCCAGTACATCGACCTCACGGGCATCACGCTCACGCCGGGCGACTACGTGCTGCGCGTCACGGTCGACCCCGACAATCGCCTCGCGGAATCCGACGAGACCAACAACGTGGTCGAGGTGCCGCTCACGCGCGATTGCGTGACCTCGCCCGAGCTCCTGCCGGCCTGTACGCCCGGCTCCTTCCTCTGCTACGGAACGCGCGTGGGCGGGCGGCCCGAGCCGCGCCTCGCGCCGGCGCCGACGGTGGGGCTGCTCGGCAGCTTCGGGGCCTTCGACATGCGCGTCACCCGCTCACGCGAGCTCTGTACGCCAGCGGTCGCGGGCACGAGCCCGATGACCGACGCGACGACGCACCTGCGCGCCTACGCCGCGGTCGACCCGGCGCGGTTCACGCCCGTGCGCGGCGTCCGCATCGTGACCCAGCTCGGCGAGACCGCGCTCGAC
>Ga0335084_10007921_pt1 | contig 10573 bp, 11 predicted proteins | sample Lox_Sample_44_FD_206721 | JGI IMG/M metagenome (GOLD analysis project Ga0335084, IMG submission 206721) | Soil microbial communities from Loxahatchee National Wildlife Refuge, Florida, United States - Lox_Sample_4.4 | ecosystem: Environmental > Terrestrial > Soil > Wetlands | place: USA... | reverse complement strand
TGGATGCTGGTGGCCGACGGCACCGTGACGCCTTTCGACGGCGACCTCGACGACTACCGCGAATGGTCGCGCCGCTACCGCGCCCGCGATGCCGCGAAGGATGCGCGCGAGGAGCCCTCGGTCAATCGCAAGGAGGAGCGCCGCGCGCAGGCGGCCCTTCGCCAGCGCGAGGCCGAGGTGCGCAAGCCCTTCGAGCGCAAGCTCGCCACGATCGAGGCCGAGCTGGGGCCGCTCGAGGCCGAAGCTGCCGAAACCGAAAAGTGGCTCGCCTCATCCGAAGCGTATGACGAAGCCAACCGCGATAGCCTTCAGTCCACGCTCAAGCGCCGCGGCGAAGTCGCCGCGCGCATCGCCCAGCTCGAGGAAGACTGGCTGTGGACGCAGGCGCAGATGGAGCGGGCTTTGGAGGCTTGACCCGGGCCTATTCGCTCCAGGGCACGAGCTCGACCTTGATCGGCGAGCGGACCGTGTTGTGTATCTCGGCCACGGCATCGGTCTCGCGAAGCAGCTGCTCGATGCGCTCCTTCGGCGCAGGCGACTTCACCCGGGCTCGATAGGTCACGTTCGAGGCGGCAAGCCCGATACCATCGAAGTCGGCCGAGGCCTCCACCTCGACGCCCTCCACGCCGATGCCGAGGCGCTGCGCTTCGCGATAGATGTCGTTGCAGTAGCAGGTGGCGAGCGCCAGCATGAGGAATTCGCCGCCGTTCACCGCCGAACCCCGCCCGCCGGATTTCGCCGGCACCTCGAGCGCGCGGGCAATTCCCTGCATGGAGACGGCGACTTCGTGGGCGTCGCCCGAATTCCTGACGGTCGCGGAGATCCTCACCGGCTTGCCTCGCGAAGACGACGACCGCTCACGCCGCGTGTTGCCGCTTGCGGCTCTCCCGTTCGGCGCGAACCTCCGCGAGCACCCGGGCCGGCTCGATGTTCTTCACAGAGTCGATCTCCTCCGCGCGCTCCGGGTTGACTTCGTACGTCGATCCCGATTTCGTGCGCGACAGCACGCGCGAATCGACCGCGAGCCTGCGCAGCGTCACGTGATCGATGGCGTACGGTTCGCAGAACGTCGCGATCCACGTCTTCAGGATCTCGTTGACCTCGCCCTCGCCGTAGATTTTCCCGCCCGCGAACTGCGCCGCGGCGAGCGTCACCAGCACCTGCTGGTCCGCCGGCTTGATCGGCACGTTGGTGAGCGGTCCGTTGGCGAGCAGCCGCTTGAGGGTTCGCAGCGTCTCTTCACGCGATGTCTTCATGTCAGGCCTCCGCGATGGCGGCGATGGACACCTTCAAGCCCGGGACGCGGGCGGGCAGCTTCGCGCCCTGGCGCGCCGGCGGGTCCTTGGGAAACCAGCGCATCCATTCCTCGTTCATTCCGGCGAAATCGTCCTCGTCGGCCAGCACGACCGTGACGCTCACGATCCTGTCCATCGAGCTGCCGGCTTCCTCGAGGATGGCGGCGATGTTGGCGAGGCTCTGCCTTGTCTGCTCCTGGATCGTGGTGCCCTTGATCTTTCCCGTTTCCGGATCCGCGGGTGCGGTCCCGGAGACGAAGACGAGGCCCCCGGCTTTCACCGCCTGGCTGTACATGGGCGGCGGCTTCGCGGCCTTGCTGGTGTAGATGATCTTTCTTGACATCGTCGTGCTCCCTCGAGGCCCCGATCACGTCCCGCCATTTTGAACCCACCCCCCGAGAATGACCAAGGGAGCCTCGGCCATGAGGGCAGTTGGCCCGTCGCGATCCTCGAACCGTCAACCGGGCGCGAGCGCCGGCGTTGATCGGTGTGCACGGTGGAGGTAGGCCACCCGCACAACCGATAACCCAATAAGGAAGGGCCCCACACCATGCAACTCGATGCCGCATTGCCCATCGTCCGCGCGCTCGCCGACGGCGTGAATCCCGTCACCGGCGAGGCGTATCCCGAGCACAGCCCCTACGCGGAGCCGCGTACCCTGCGCGCGCTTTTCTCCGCCGTGGACCTCATGTCGAAGGAGGTGGAGCGCGAGAAGCGCCGCGAGCGCCTGCCCGCGAACTTCGGCAAGCCGTGGACGGAGGGCGAGGACCGCGCTCTCACCGCCGAATTCGACAACACCCTCCCGCTCGGGGAGATAGCGCGCCGCCACGCGCGCACGCAGAGCTCGATCCGTCTGCGACTGGAGAAGCTCGGGAAGATCGAGCCGTCGCGCGAGGAATAACCGCGCGATGCCCCACGCGCGCGGCCGCCGGGTGCGGCCGCGGCGTCGGGGGCCTTCAGGACTTCTTGAGGTTCAGCGCCGCCGAATTCATGCAGTAGCGCAGTCCCGTGGGTTTCGGGCCGTCGTCGAACACGTGGCCCAGGTGCGCGTCGCAGCGCGAGCACAGCACCTCGGTGCGCGTCATGAACCAGCTGCGGTCGTCCTTCTCCGTCACCGCTTCCTTCGACACCGGGGCATAGAAGCTCGGCCACCCGGTCCCGGAATCGAACTTCGTGTCGGAGGCGAACAGGTCCTGCCCGCAGCAGACGCACTGGTACATGCCCTTGTCCTTGGCGGCGTGGTACTCGCCGGTGAAGGCCCGTTCCGTGCCCTTCTTGCGCGTCACGTGGAACTGCTCGTTGGTGAGCTGCTTCTTCCACTCGTCGTCGGTCTTGACCACCTTGTCCTTCGGGTCCATGGCTTCCTTTGGCGGCATGACATTGGGGTTATCTTAGTCGCCCAGCCGCGCCCCGGCTTACGCTATCCTTGGCGCCACCATGCTCCATGCCGCGAGCCGCTTGCTTTCACGGGGCTTGCCGATGTTCTGGCTCGCTCTCGGGGTGGCATTTGCTCAAACGCCGCCGCCCAACCCGGCGGGCACCGTCGTGCTGGTGGATGGGCAGGCGACCGTGGCCGCTCCCGGCGGCAAGCCGCGGCCGGTAAAGGCCGGCGACGTGGTGAGCGAAGGCGACACCCTCGCGAGCGCGAAGAACGGCGAAGTCCACCTGAACATGCAGGACAGCGGTTTCGTCGTGCTGCGGCCGAACACGCAGATGACCATCGAGTCGTACAAGGCCGACGGCGGGGACGACGACAAGGGCGTGTTCCGTCTCCTGAGCGGCGGCCTCAGGTCGATCTCGGGATGGATCGGCAAGTTCAACCAGCGCAACTACGCGGTGAAGACGGCCACCGCCACCATCGGCATCCGCGGCACGGACCACGAGACGTGGGTGATTCCCGAGGGCTCCAGGGACGGCGAGCCGGGAACGTACGACCGCGTGTATGTGGGCGAGACGGTGATCCAGACGCCCGAGGGCCAGACGGCCGTCGCGCCCAACCAGGCGGGCTTCCAGTCTTCGCGCGCGCGCGGCAAGCCGCGGGTGCTCGCGTCCATCCCGCAGTTCTACCGCCCCGGCCCGCACGAGGCCGAGATCGCCGCCAAGCACGCCGAGATCCAGAAGCTCATCGGCGAGCGCCGCGAGGAGCGCCGCAGGGCCATCGCGCAGAAGCGCGCGGAGCTGAAGGGACAGCGCGAGAAGGTGAAGGAGACGCTCGAGCACAACAAGGAAGCCGCGCGCGAAGGGCTGGCGGCCGCGCAGCAGAAGCAGAAGGAGCTGCAGGCGAGGCGCGAGGAGCTCGCGCGCGACCAGCAGTCCTTCCTGGAGAACCAGAAGGAGATCCAGGCCGAGCGCAAGTCGATCGAGGAGGACTGGAAGGGCGGCAGGATCACCCGCGCCCAGATGCGCGAGCGCCGCCAGCTCGTGAACGAGAAGGCGAAGGCGAACACCGCGCTGGAGGAGAGCATCAAGAGGCGCCGCAAGGCCATCCAGGAAGAAAGCGACGCGCTCGCCGACCAGCGCTTCAACGCCACGCAGGAGCGCCAGAAGGCGCTGCGCGAGCAGGTGCTCGACGCCCGCGGCAAGCGCGAGTCGCTCGAGCAGGAGAAGGAAACGTCGGCCAAGGAGATCAAGGAGCTGCAGCAGCAGGAGAACCAGCGATACCGCGAGGAGCTGAAGAAGGACCGCTCCGGCGGCGACGCGACGGGCGGCGCCCACTGAGCGCGCCCGGCTACGCCGCGGTCTTCCGCGACCGCAACCTCGCCGTGATCCTCGTCCTGGGATTCTCCTCGGGCCTTCCGCTCGCCCTTTCGGGCGCGACGCTCCAGGCGTGGATGACCGTGGAGGGCGTGGACCTCTCGACCATCGGCATCTTCACGCTGGTGGGCATCCCGTACACGTGGAAATTCCTCTGGGCGCCGATGCTCGACCGGTTCGTGCCGCCGTTCCTCGGGCGAAGGCGCGGATGGCTCGCCATCACGCAGCTGGCACTCGCGGCGCTCATCGCCGCGATGGCGATGCTCTCGCCGCGCTCCGACCTGGGCGCGCTCGCCCTGCTCGCGATCCTCGTGGCGTTCACCTCGGCCTCCCAGGATGTCGTCTTCGACGCCTACCGCACCGACGTCTCGCCGCCGGACGAGCGCGGCCTGGCGGGGGCGCTCACGGTGGTGGGATACCGCGTCGCGATGCTCGTCTCCGGGGCGCTCGCCCTGGTGCTCGTCGCGGGCGGCGGCTGGTTCCCCGGGCTCGGGTGGCGCAACACGTATCTCGTGATGGCGAGCCTCATGTTCGTGGGGTTCGCGGCGACGCTGCTCGGGCGGGAGCCGCTGTCCGTCGCGCCGCCGCCGCGCTCGCTTCGCGAGGCGTTCGTCGAGCCGCTGCGGGAGTTCCTCTCGCGTCCCGGCGCCGCGTGGCTGCTCCTCTTGCTCGTGCTCTACAAGCTGGGCGACGCCTTCGCCCTCTCGCTCACCACGGCCTTTCTCCTTCGCGGCGCCGGCTTCTCGCTCGAGGACGTGGGCTACGTGAACAAGGCCATGGGCCTGGCGGCCACCCTCGTGGGCGCGCTCTTCGGCGGCGGCCTCATGGTGCGGCTCGGGCTCTACAAATCGCTGCTGTGGTTCGGAATCTTGCAGGCGTTGTCGACTCTTACGTTCATGTGGCTCGCCACCGCGGGCAAGAGCTATCCGATCATGGTGCTGGCCGTGGGCTTCGAGAACTTCGCCGGCGGCATGGGCACGGCCGCCTTCGTGGCGCTGCTCATGGCGCTGTGCGACCATCGCTTCACGGCCACCCAGTACGCGCTCCTCTCGGCGCTCGCCGCCTTCGGCCGCGTGTACGTGGGCCCCGTCGCGGGCTTCGCCACCTCGCCGAAATATCTCGGGCTCGACTGGCCGACCTTCTTCTTCTGCGCCTTCGTGGTCGCCCTGCCCGGGCTTGCGCTGCTCGCCTGGAAGCGCCCGGCCATCGAGGCGCTGGACGCGAGACAATAGGAGGTCCCATGCCGCGCCGATCGACCACCTTCAACGCCGCGCTCGAGCCGGTCACCTCCGCGCTCCCGCCGGCCGTCGCCGCGGCGGTGGGCGAGATCGTCGCCCGCCACGGCTACCTCGACTGGGTGCTGGGACAGGTCATGTACGACCTGATGGAAATCTCCGTCAAGCAGGGCCGCGTGATCATGAAGCTGCCGCGCCCGCGCGTGTACGTGACCGCGGTGAGGGAGCTCTTCGAGTTCCACGGCATCGCGGGGCGCTTCGACTTCGACGCGTTCGCCACCCGCCTTGAAGCCGCGCACATCGCCTGCCGCGAGGTCACGCGCTCGGTGTACATGCGCGATTCCTCGGAGGCGGGCGTGGTGCACGTCGTGCGCAGCCCATGGGATCCGGGCCCGGGCGGCGAGATGCAGCCCGAGGCGCAGCGCGCGGATGCCAAGTACCTCGCGGCGCGGCGCCGGCAGGTCGAGGTTGCCGTGAAGGCGGCCGAGAAGCTCCGCGGCCTCACCGACCGCCTGCTTCGCGATTCCCACGCCAAGCGCCGCCAACCGGGCTTCGACCGCCGCCGGTAGGGTCAGATCCCTTTTCGCCGGAAAAGGGGACAGATCACTTTTCGCCGTGGGCGTGGCGCCATCGCTTCGCCACAATTCATCGCCGCACCGTCGTAGGTGATGCACTCGCGCGCCTGCATTGGGGAGCCCCATGGCATGCGTCGGCCCTCGCCGTCGCCTACCCAGGGAGCCTCGAAGAATGCTTGCCCGCCTCAAACCCCTCGCTGACTCGATCCGCCAGTCCTTCTCCAAGGTTCCCGCTGCCCTCGCCCCGCTGCGCGGCCTCGTGCTGGTCGCCGCCGGCGCCGGGCTCGCCGCCTGGGCGATCTGGAGCCATCCGCCGATCCGCACCGTGGCGCACGGCGAGGCGGGCGTGCGCGAGAACCGGCTCACGGGCGAGGTGACGCAGTGGCGCGACGGCAGCGTGCTCGTCCTGCCGCTCGTGCACCAGCTGCGCGTCTACTCGATGAAGGATCGCGTCTACCGGCCGGTGAAGATGTCGCGCGCCGAAGGACCCTCGCCGCTGCAGTCCCTCGAAGGGCTGTCGCTCGGCGTGGACCTCACGGTGCGCTACGCGCTCGACCCGGCGACGCTGCGCCAGGTCGCCTCGCGGCTTCCCGACGACATCGACGGCGAGGTGGTCGAGCCCGCCGTCTCCGGCATCATCTATAAGGTGTTCGCGCGCTACACGGTGCGCGAGATCTTCTCCACCAAGCGCGTCGAGATCCAGCAGGCGATCGACAAGGAGCTGCGCACGCGCCTCGCGGCCGACGGCATCGCGCTGCACGACGTGCTGATCGGCAAGGTGGACCTGCCCGCCGACTACCGCCGCGGCATGGACCAGCTCCTCGCCGAGGAGCTCGCCACCGAGAAGATGCGCTACACGCTCGACCTCAAGGACAAGCGCGTGAAAGAGGTGGCGCTCGAAGGCGAGGCCGACAAGGCGCGGCGCGAGAAGGCGGCGGAGGCCTCCGCGCGCGAGCAGATCATCGCCGCGAAGGCGCAGGAGGAGGCGATGAAGCACGTGCTCCCGTTCAAGCAACGCCAGGTCGAACAGCGCCAGCTCGAGGCCGAGGCGGAGAAGCAGGCCCGCATCCGCGGCGCGGAAGCCTCGGCCCAGGCCCGGCGCATCGAGGCCAACGGCGAATCCGACGCGCGCGAGAAGCTCGCGGATGCCGAGGCCTATCGCGTCGAGAAGGTCGGCAAGGCGCACGCCGAGCAGATGGCGCGCGAGGGCGTGGTGGTCACCGCGCATCCGCTGCTGATCCAGAAGACGCTCGCCGAGAAGCTCTCCGACAAGGTCCAGGTGATCATCGCGCCGCCCACCGACGGCGTGATCACGGCGGCCCTCCTGGGCAAGCGCGCGCAGGAGCAAGGGCAATGAGGCGCGCGGCCGTCGGGTTCCTCGCGGGTTTCGTGATCGCGCTCGCGCCGTTGATCGCGTTCGCCGAGGGGCGCCTGGGAATCGTCGTCAACGACCAGGCGGCATTGCGCCCCGCTCCGCGCGACTCGTCGAAGCCCAACGCGCTCCTCTGGCAGGGCGAGGCGCTCGAGATCCGCGGCGAGCGCATGGACTACCTGCAGGTGTGGGACCACCGTTTGGAGCGGGGCGGATTCGTGAGCGCGCGCCAGGTGCGGCTCCTGAGCGTAGATACCGAAGGGGCGCCCCAGCTCCTCGCGATCGTCCGGTTCCTCCGTGACACGCAGGGCTCCGAGTCGCTCGGCATCGCGTATGCGGCTGCCTACCTGCAAGCCGCGCCTGCCGATTCGATTCGCGGCAGCGAAGGCGCCGAGGTGCTCGACGCGCTGGGCGCTTTCGCCGAACGCCTGGCCCGCCGCGCCTCGCGCGGTGCCGAAAGCAAGGCCGCCCAGTCCGCCCTCTCGGCGCACGTGGAGATCGCGATGCATTACGGGGTCGCGTTCACGAGCTACGAGCGCGACTCGCGCATGGTGGTCTGCTACGACGGCGACGCGTTCCGGCGCGTGATCGACCTCGGCAAGGGCGACGGCATGCAGCGCGCGCGGGCGGCGCTCGCCCTCACTCGGCCCGAGTGCGCGCCCGATGACATGCAGCCCGCCGAGCGGCGCGCGGCCAACGAATCGCGCGCAGAGCTGCTCGATGCGATCGACGTCTCCGACCTGCCGCCCTACGTCCGCAACCGCGTGCACATGCGGCGCGCGGCGCTCTGGAACAGCCTCGCCTTCGACCGCGCCCGCCGCGGCGAGCCCGCCCAATCGTCCGCGAGCCGGGCGCTGGAGGAGCTCGCCCGCGTGGACAAGCGCGAGCTCACGGACGACGACCAGCGCACCTATGCCGACGCGGCGATGCGCGTGAACGCATCGCGCTGGGCTTCCCTTCCGGCACCCGCGGCCCCGTCACGCAAGACCGGCGATCGGCCACGCATCGTGAGGGCCGCGGGCCAGCCGGGAGAGACGTGCGTCCTGCTCGTGGACGCGAAGCACGGCGAGTCGAAGCCGCTCGCGAAGCGCTGCACGTTCGGCATCGTGTGGGACGAGTCGGCGACCGTGAACCGCGAAGGCAATGCGGTCGCGCTCGCGGTGCAGCACACGGAGGCGTGGCGGGAATTGTGGGTGTTCCGCAAGACCTCCGCGGGCTGGCTCATCTCGACGCTTCCGCCCGCCGCGACCAATCCGGCCGTGGGCTACGCGGAGTTCGCAGGCTGGGTGCCCGGCGGCAAGCAGGTGCTGGTGGCGCGCGAGGCCTCGGGCGAGGGCAAGTACCGCAAGTCGTACGAGCTCATGCGGCTCGACACGTTGTCGACGATCAATGCGGTTCCCGATCCCCAGTTGCTGCCCGCCTTCCAGCGCTGGCAGGATCCGGCGTGGAAGCGGGCGACGGTGAGCTTGCGCTAGGGTCAGATCCCTTTTTGGGGAAAAAGGGCTCTGACCCTCAGGGCCGGCGGCGGAAGCGGAACACGCCCAGGCTCCCGCGCAGGTTCGGCAGCACGGTGATGGTGCGGCCGTCGTGGATCACCCGCTCCTCGAGGATTTCGGCGCCCACTTTCACGCAAAGGTCCTCGAAGTCCTTCACCGTGCAAAGGTGGATGTTGGGCGTGTCGTACCAGCTGTAGGGCAGCGTCTCGGAGACCGGCATGTGGCCCTTGAGGATGTCGAGCCGGTGGCGCCAGTAGCCGAAGTTGGGGAAGGTCACGATGCCTTCGCGGCCCACGCGCAGCATCTCGTTCAGCACGCGCTCGGCATTGCGCATCGCCTGCAACGTCTGCGAGAGGATCACGAAGTCGAACGCCGCGTCCTCGAAGCTCGCGAGGCCCCCCTCGATGTCGTCCTGGAGCACCGAGACGCCATTCTTCACGCTCGCGAGCACGTTGGCGTCGTCGATCTCGATGCCGTACCCGGCGACGCCGTGGGTCGCCGCGAGCCCCGCCATGAGCACGCCGTCGCCGCAGCCCAGGTCGAGCACCCGCGAGCCCTCGGGGATCCAGGAGGCGATGAGGTCGTAGTCGTAGCGTTGCATCACGCGCCGCCCTCCCGGCGCCCGGCGTAGCCGCGCATCTCGTCCAACTCGGCGCCGGCGAGCGCAAGCGGCGTGCGCCGCTCGCCCGCGCCGATTTCCTGGGCGATGTTGTCCGCATAGGCGGCGATGAGCTGGTGGTAGTGCGGGTTGTCCAGCAGGAACGCGTCGTGGCCGTGCGGCGCGTCGATCTCCGCGTAGGTGACGGGCTTGCGCGAGGCGACCAGCGCCTTCACGATCTCGCGCGAGCGCGCCGGCGGAAAGCGCCAGTCGCTCTTGAAGGAAGCGACGAAGAAGCTCGCGCGGGCGGTGGTGAGCGCGCGGGCGAGGTTGCCGCCCGCCTCGTGGGCCGGGTCGAAGTAGTCGAGCGCCTTGGTCATGAGCAGGTACGTGTTGGCGTCGAACACCTGCGCGAACTTGTCGCCCTGGTAGCGCAGGTACGACTCGATCTCGAACTCCACGTCGTAGTTGAAGCCGAACTCGTCGCGCTTGAGCACGCGGCCGAACTTCTCCATCAGCAGGTCTTCGGAGAGGTACGTGATGTGGCCCAGCATGCGCGCGAGCTTGAGTCCCCGCGCGGGCACCTTGTTGTACGCGTAGAAGTTGCCGCCGTGGAAGTCCGGGTCGGAGACGATCGCCTGGCGCGCCACGTCGTTGAACGCGATGTTCTGCGTGGAGAGCCGCGGCGCCGCCGCGATCACGAACGCGTGGCGGATGCGGTCGGGGAACGAGAGCGTCCACTGCAGCGCCTGCATGCCGCCCAGCGACCCGCCGATGGCGGCGGCCAGCGTCTCGATGCCCAGGCGGTCCATGAGGCGCGCCTGCGAGAACACCCAGTCCTCGACGGTCACGACGGGGAACGTCGCGCCGTAGGGCTTCCCGGTCGCGCGGTCGATGGAGCCGGGCCCCGTGGAGCCGTGGCAGCCGCCGATGTTGTTCACGCCGATCACGAAGAAGCGGTCGGTGTCGATGGGCTTGCCGGGGCCGATCAGGTTGTCCCACCAGCCGACCTTCTTCGGGTCGTCCGCGTAATAGCCCGCGACGTGGTGGCTTCCGGAGAGCGCGTGGCACACGAGGACCGCGTTGGAGCGGTCGGCGTTCAGCACGCCGTACGTTTCGTAGACGAGCTCGTACGAAGCGAGCGTCTTGCCCGCCTTGAGGATGAGGGGCTCGAGGAAGCCGGCGCGCTGCGCCACCGCGGCTCCCACCGAGCGAGGATCCATTTCGCTCATGGTCAATGAAAAACCC
>Ga0335084_10007920_pt1 | contig 10574 bp, 6 predicted proteins | sample Lox_Sample_44_FD_206721 | JGI IMG/M metagenome (GOLD analysis project Ga0335084, IMG submission 206721) | Soil microbial communities from Loxahatchee National Wildlife Refuge, Florida, United States - Lox_Sample_4.4 | ecosystem: Environmental > Terrestrial > Soil > Wetlands | place: USA: Florida... | reverse complement strand
GAGTGGGCGTCGAGTCGAGGTAGAAGTAGTACTCCTTGACGTCCTCGCCGTGGTTCCCTTCACTGTTGGTCAGACCGAACAGCCGCTCCTTCAGAATAGGGTCCTGGCCGTTCCACAGGGCCAGTGCGAAGCACACCAGTTGTTTATCGTCGGAGATCCCCGCCAGACCATCCTCGCCCCAGCGGTACGCCCTAGAGCGGGCGTGGTCGTGGGTGAAGTAGTCCCACGCATTGCCGGACTCGCTGTAGTCTTCGCGCACGGTGCCCCACTGGCGCTCGCTCAAGTACGGCCCCCACTTCTTCCAGGGGAGCTGCTGCTCCCGAGCCTCTTGCAGTCGTGTGCGTTCGGACGTCATGCGTGCCTCTTTGCGAGTAAACAGAGAGTTATACTGTGGCGGCGCCTGAAGCGCCGCAGGTTCAATCGGAACTGTATGTAGTTCGTGGGCCGCGGGTTTGATGTAGCTCAAACACAGACGCGCCGGATGGCCTAGGCTCAGCGGCAACTTCCGAGTCCCCGAAATGAAGAGCGAACCCGGTCCGTCGAGTCTCATTCCCAGCCTTGCATGGCTGCGCCGCTATCCGAGGGGATGGCTGCGCGCGGACGTCACTGCCGGGTTGATCGCGGCAGCGGTGGTCATTCCCAAGGCAATGGCGTTCGCCACCATCGCGGGCCTGCCGGTACAGGTCGGCTTGTATACGGTGTTTGTGCCGATGGTGGTGTACGCGCTGCTCGGCACCTCGCGTCCGCTCAGCGTTAGCACCACCACTACCCTCGCCATCCTGGCGGCGGCGGAGCTCGGTGAGGCAGTCCCCAATGGCGGCGCGGCCGAGCTGGCGATGGCGGGCGCCACCCTGGCGATACTGGTGGGCGCGATGCTGGTGCTCGCCTCTCTGCTGCGCCTGGGCTTCGTCGCCAACTTCATTTCAGATCCCGTGCTGGCCGGCTTCAAATCGGGCATTGGGTTGGTGATCGTCGTGGATCAGATCCCGAAGTTGCTGGGGTTCCACATCGAGAAGACGGGGTTCTTCAGGGATATTCTGGCCATGGTTCAGCACTTGCCCCAGACATCACCGACCACGCTTGCGCTGGGCCTGGTCATGCTCGCGTTGCTGTTCGGTTTGGAGCGCTTCGTACCGCGGGCGCCGGCCCCGCTCATCGCTGTCGCAGCGGGCATCGCCGCTTCCGCTCTGTTCGGGTTGCCGCACGCGGGGGTGGAAACGGTGGGCAGCGTTCCACGCGAGCTTCCCTCCGTGATGTGGCCGCATCTGGACCTCGCCGCGCAAATGTGGCCTGGCGCATTGGGTATTGCGCTGATGAGCTTTACCGAGAGCATCGCCGCCGCCCGCGCGTTCGCGAAATCCGACGAGCCGCGTCCGGTGCCGAACCAAGAACTGCTGGCGCTCGGCGTCGCCAACATCGCCGGGGGTTTCTTCGGCGCCATGCCGGCCGGCGGCGGCACGACACAGACAGCAGTCAATCGCAGCGCGGGCGCACGCACGCAGCTGGCCGAACTGGTCACCGCAGCTGCCGCGTTTGCGACGCTGCTGCTGCTCGCACCGCTCATCGCGCTCATGCCGAACGCGGTGCTGGCAGCAGTGGTCGTGGTCTACTCCGTGGGTCTGATCAAGCCCGCGGAGTTTCGGCATATCATCCGCGTCCGCAACACTGAATTCTATTGGGCTGTCATCGCCTTCGCCGGGGTCGCTGTCCTGGGCACGCTGAAGGGGATTCTCGTGGCTGTGATCGCCTCCCTGCTCGCGCTTGCCTATCAGGCGTACGATCCACCCGTGTACGCGCTTGGCCGCAAGCGCGGGACAGACGCCTTCCGGCCGCTTTCGGACGAGCATCCGGACGACGAGACCTGGCCCGGTTTGCTGATCATGCGAGCGGAGGGGCGGATCTTCTTCGCCAACGCCCAGCGCATCGGGGACAAGATGTGGCTGCTGATTGAGCAGCAGAAGCCCTCCGTGGTCTTGATCGACTTCAGCGCCGTGTTCGATATCGAATACACTGCACTGAAGATGCTGGCCGAGGCGGAAGAGAAGCTGCGCAGCGACGGCATCACGCTATGGCTCGCGGCTTTAACCCCCGACGTGCTCACGGTCGTACAGCGTGCCAGGATCGGCGAGACCTTGGGTCGGGAGCGGATGTTTTTCAACTTGCCGATGGCGGTGGAGAAGTACGAGCAGGCGAGGTCCTCGAACACAGCCGGGGAACCCAGCGCGGTTGCGGGAGTACGGTCGGATTCAGCTGGAGCAAAGATGGACGAGCGGAGATGAGATCATGAAAACCGAAGCGGGCAAGGCCCGGGCTGCCAACGCCAAGACGGCCGCGAAACCGGCCAAGTCGGAGGCTAAGGAAAAGCTAACGCGAAAGGACTATGACAAGGAGCTTGCGCGGCTGCACGTCGAGCTGGTCAAGCTGCAGCAGTGGGTGGTCCATAAGGGTTTGAAGGTGTGCATTGTCTTCGAAGGCCGCGATGGCGCCGGAAAGGGCGGGACCATCAAAGCGATCACCGAGCGCGTGAGCCCGCGTGTGTTTCGCGTCGTGGCGTTGCCCACCCCGACCGAGCGCGAGAAAAGCCAGATGTACGCGCAGCGCTATCTGCCGCACCTGCCGGCGGCCGGAGAAGTGGTGATCTGGGATCGCAGCTGGTACAACCGTGCAGGCGTCGAGCGCGTGATGGGTTTCTGCTCGGAAGAGATAGCGAAGCGGTTTATAGGGCAGGTCCCAGCTTTCGAGAAGTTGATGATCGAATCCGGGATTATCCTGCTCAAGTACTGGTTGGAGGTGAGCATGGAAGAGCAGACTCGCCGCCTCATGGCGCGGATCGACGACGGGCGCAAGATCTGGAAGCTGTCGCCGATGGACCTGAAATCCTATAGCCGCTGGTACGACTATTCCCGGGCGCGCGACGAGATGTTCGAGGCGACCGACACGCCGTGGGCGCCGTGGTACGTGGCGAACTCGAACGACAAGAAACGCGCCCGCCTCAACCTTATCACCCACCTTCTCAGCAAGATCCCGTACGAGGAGGCGCCTCGCGAGAAGGTGAAACTCCCGAAGCGGCAGAAGCCCGGCGGCTACCGCGAGCCCGACTACCCGTTCAAGTACATACCGGAGAAGTTTTGACCCGGGCAGCTGTTCCCGCAATCACGCTCGCACCTCGAGAGCGACTGCCCTGCGCGCTCCTCCGCATAGAACCTCATAGCGGGTGCAGCGGCTGAGCTTTCACTCAAGCGCGACGCTTATCGGCTTCACCTTCCAGATCGCCTCGCAGTACTCGCGGATCGCCCGATCGGAGGAGAACTTGCCGGCCCGCGCGGTGTTCAGAATCGACATGCGAGTCCAGCGCTCCGGATCCTTCCAGGCAGCGCTCACCCGCTCCTGGCAGGCGACGTAGTCGGCGTAGTCCGCCAGCACCAGGAACGGATCCGAACGCAGCAGATTGTCCACCAGCGGGCGGAACACCTCTCGATCGCCACGCGAGAAATGTCCAGCGCTGATGAGATCCAGCGCATCCTTCAGCTCGGCGTTGGCGTCGGCGTAAGCCGACGGCCGATAGCCTTCGCGCGTAAGCCGCTCCACCTTGTCGGAGGTCAAGCCAAACAGGAAGAAGTTCTCCGCACCAACCTCTTCTCGCATCTCGACGTTGGCGCCGTCCAGTGTCCCGATAGTGAGCGCACCGTTCAGCATGAACTTCATGTTGCCCGTGCCAGAGGCCTCCTTGCCTGCCGTCGAGATCTGCTCGGACAGGTCGGCGGCAGGGTAGATGGCATGCGCATTCTTGACGTTGAAGTCCGGGAAGAACACGACCTTCAAGCGTCCGCGCACCGCCGGGTCGTTGTTCACCACCTCGGCCACGCCGTTGATCAGGCGGATGATGAGCTTGGCCACGTAGTAGCCGGGCGCGGCCTTGCCGCCGAAGACGAAACACCGCGGGGCGAGCGCAAGCTGCGGATCCCGGAGCAGGCGGTTGTAGAGCGTAACGATATGCAGCACGTTCAAGTGCTGGCGCTTGTACTCGTGGATACGCTTTACCTGGATGTCGAACAGCGCGTCAGGATCGACCACTACGCCTGTGCGGTCGCGAATACGAGCCGCGAACGCTTCCTTGTTCAGCCGCTTGACCTTCCGCCACTGCCTCTGGAATGACGCGTCGCCGGCGCGCGCTTCGAGCTTCTTGAGGCGCGACAAGTCGGTGACCCACCCATCACCCACGGTCTCGTTCAACAGCCGCGTCAGTGCAGGGTTGCTCAAGACCACGAAGCGGCGCGGCGTGACGCCGTTGGTAACGTTGTGGAAGCGGTCTGGCCAAAGTTCGGCGAAATCCCGCAGCACAGTCTGTTTGAGCAACGTCGAGTGCAGCGCCGCCACGCCGTTGACGGCGTGAGTGCCGACGGTCGCCAGGTTCGCCATACGCACCCGCTTCTCGCCGGTCTCATCGATCAGCGACATCCGCGCCACGCGCGCGTCGTCGCGCGGATAGCGCCGCCGGACTTCGTCCAGGAAGCGGCGATTGATCTCGTAGATGATCTCGAGCGGGCGCGGCAGCAGATCCCGGAACAGCGGGAGCCCCCAGGTCTCGAGCGCCTCCGGCAGCAACGTGTGGTTGGTGTAGGCCAGTGTGCGCTGGGTAATGTCCCAGGCCTGCTCCCACGGCACTCCGCGTTCGTCGATCAGCAGCCGCATCAACTCGGCCACCGCGATCGACGGATGGGTGTCGTTCAACTGCACCGCGAACATGTCGGGGAACCGCGCGAGCGGTTCGCCCTTCATGTCGAGCAGCCGCAGCATGTTCTGCAGCGAGCAGGAGACGAAGAAGTATTGCTGCGCGAGGCGTAGCCGCTTGCCGATGTCGGGCTCGTCGTTCGGGTAGAGCACCTTGGACAGCGTCTCGGAAATAACCTTCTGCTCGACCGCTCCGTAGTAGTCACCGACGTTGAACTCCTGGAAGTCGAAGGACTCGACCGCCTCGCTCTTCCACAGGCGCAGGGTGTTGCAGGTGTTCACGCGGTAGCCCAGCACCGGTGTGTCATAGGGCACGCCCTTGATCCTACCTCTCGGAACCCAGCGCACGCGATAATGCCCCTCGCCGTCGGTCTGCGCCTCGGTGTGGCCGCCGAAATTGACATAGAAGCTCACGTCCGGCGGGACGATCTCCCAAGGATTGCCCTTCTGCAGCCACTTGTCAGTCACCTCCACCTGCGCGCCGTCCCGGATCTCCTGATCAAAGATGCCGAACTCGTAGCGGATGCCAAAGCCGATTGCTGGTACCTGGAGCGTGGCCAGCGAGTCCATATAGCATGCCGCCAGCCGTCCCAGCCCGCCGTTGCCCAGCCCCGGCTCTTCTTCCAGCGCGATCAGCGCGTCGAGGTCTTGGCCGAGCGCCTCCATCGCCCCGCGCGCCGCATTCTCGATGCCGAGGTTCACCAGGTTGTTTCCGAGTTGCGGGCCGGTCAGGAACTCAGCCGACAGGTAGCAGGCGATCTTCACATCGCGTGCGGCGTAGGCCCGCACAGTGCTCACCCAGCGCGCCAGCAACCGATCCCGGACGCTGTAGGAGAGCGCCATGTACCAGTCATGTGGAGTTGCGATCTCCGGTATACGAGCCTGCAGATAGGAAAGGTTGTCGAGCACTGCGCGCGCGAGCGTCTCGGCGCTCAGCCCGGTGCGGGTCGGTTCCGGAATCATGCCTGCTTCCGTTTGGCAGCCTGGCAGCGCAAGGGCGGCTCGGTGCTTCTGGCGTGACGGCTAGTCGGCGAGGGGCTATGCGTCCGCTCCGAGCCTCAATACGGCCACATCCAGTTGGTGATCTCAGACCGGTCGGTGCCCTGCTCGTGTGCATAGCTCAAGTTGAGGATGATCTCGTTCTTCATCCTTTCCTTGAGATGCGCGGCCTTGTTCTGCAGCCGGGGCACCCGGTCGATCACATCGATCACCAGGTTGAAGCGGTCCACCTGGTTGAGGATCGCGAGCTCGAGCGGGGTGTTGATGTTGCCCTTCTCCTTGTAGCCTCGCACGTGCAGATTCTCGTGGTTGTGGAAGCGGTAGGCGAGCTTGTGGATCAACCAGGGATAGCCGTGAAAGTTGAAGATGATGGGCTTGTCGAGCGTGAACAGGCTGTCGAATTCACGCTCGGTCGAGCCGTTCGGGTGCTCGCTCACCGGCTGCATCTTGAACAGGTCCACGACGTTGACAAAGCGTAGCTTCAGATCCGGCAGGTGCTCGCGCAAGATGGCAGTGGCTGCGAGTGCTTCCTGAGTCGCCACGTCGCCACAAGAAGCCATCACCACGTCCGGGTCCTCGCCGGCGTCATTGCTCGCCCGGGCCCAGATGCCGATGCCCTTGGCGCAATGCCCGATGGCCTCTTCGATGGTGGTGAACTGCAGGTGCTTCTGCTTGTCTGCGACGATGACGTTGATGCAGTCCCTCGACCGCAGACACTGGTCGGCTACAGCGAGCAGCGTGTTCGCATCCGGCGGAAGGTAGATGCGAGTGACGGTCGGGCTCTTGTTCGTGACCAGGTCGATGAATCCCGGGTCCTGGTGCGAGAATCCGTTATGGTCCTGCCGCCACACCGTGGAGGACAGCAGGATGTTCTGGGACGAGACGGAAGCGCGCCACGGCACGTGGTTCTTGCAGATGTCCAGCCATTTGGCATGCTGATTGAACATCGAGTCCACCACGTGAGCGAACGCTTCGTACGTGTGGAAAAAGCCATGTCGGCCGCTCAGCAGGTAGCCCTCGAGCCATCCCACCAGGGTGTGCTCCGAGAGCATTTCCATCACCCGCCCATCGCGCGCCAGCTCGCCGCCGTCGGCGTCCTCCGGCAGAAGATCGGCCATCCAGGTCTTCTTGCTCACCTCGTAGATGGCCTGCAGGCGGTTGGAAGCGGTCTCGTCCGGGCCGAACACCCGGAAGCTCGCCATGTTGTTGCGCATCACATCGCGCAGGAACTCGCCGAGTGGCTTGGTGTTCTCATGCAGGACCTTCCCCGCCTGCTGCACATTCACAGCGTAGTGGCGAAAGTCCGGGAGCTTCAACTCCTTGCGCAGTAAGCCGCCGTTGGCATGCGGATTCGCGCTCATGCGCCGCCGCCCCGCAGGCGCCAGCGCTCTGAGCTCCGCGATCAACCGTCCGCTCGTGTCGAACAAGGCGCCAGGTTTGTAGCTACGCATCCAATTCTCGAGCATCCGAAGGTTGGCAGGGTTGTCCCGCACATCCGAGAACGGCACCTGATGCGAGCGCCACGAACCCTCGAGCTTATGGCCGCCCAGCTCCTTGGGCCCGGTCCAGCCCTTGGGCGAGCGCAGCACGATCATCGGCCAGCGCGGCCTGTCGGGGTTGCCGCTGTCGCGGGCTTTCTTCTGAGTGGCGCGGATTTCAGCGACGGCGGCATCGAGCGTGGCCGCCATCTTCTGATGCATCTCGTTTGGCTCGGAACCCTCGACGAAATAGGGCTTGTAGCCGTAGCCTACGAACAGCGCCTCCAACTCTTCATGGCTGATGCGGGCGAGGATGGTCGGGTTGGCGATCTTGTAGCCATTGAGATTCAGGACGGGCAGCACAGCGCCGTCGCGGACTGGGTTGATGAACTTGTTCGAGTGCCAGGCAGTGGCCAGAGGACCGGTCTCCGCCTCGCCGTCGCCCACTACGCAGGCAACGATGAGGTCGGGATTGTCGAGCGCCGCGCCGTACGCGTGCGACAGGCTGTACCCGAGCTCGCCGCCTTCATGGATCGACCCGGGTGTCTCAGGCGTGACATGCGAGCCGATATGGCCGGGGAAAGAGAATTGCTTGAAGAACTTCTGCATTCCCTCCGCGTCCTCGCTCTTGTCGGGATAGATCTCAGAGTAGGTGCCTTCGAGGTAGGTGGGACCCAGCACACCGGGCGCGCCGTGACCGGGGCCGGCCATGAAGATGACGTCCAGATCGTCACGCTTGATGATCCGGTTCAGATGCGCCCACACGAACGACAGCGCCGGGCTGGCCCCCCAGTGGCCCAGCAGGCGGTGCTTCACATGCTCGGGCTTCAGGGGTTCCTTGAGCAGAGGGTTGTCCTTGAGGTAGATCATCCCGACGGAGAGGTAATTGCAGGCGCGCCACCAAGCGTCGATCAGACGCAGCTCCTCGCTCGTGAGCGGGTTCTGTGGTAACGAATGCGAGCTTGCGGGCTTGGCCATTCCGGTGTCTCCTGTAGATACGGTCCCTAACATTGCCTCCCAATGATATCGACGTCGGATTGCTTCACGGTTGCGCCCCCGTGACATCGCCGCGCCGATTCGGCGCCCACCTGGGCGAGAGAGTGTCTACGGCCTTCGGGCGGTTGCAGCCGTTGCTATCGGTACAATCGAGATCCTAAACTTATCCCCAGCCTGGAACAGCGCGCTTGACGCAGGTCAAGCTTCCGTACTCGGAACCTGACGGGACGCTGCCGGGTTCGATAAGGGCAGCCGATGACAGGTGTCGCGATGGAACAGATCGTCCCTCGCTGGGAGTGGAGAACCTTCGCCCAGAGCTTCGGCGAGGCTGACGCGCGATTCGCCGCGCTCAAGCCCAGCGGCGCCCAGGAAAGCGATGAGCTGTACCTGCTCTCGCCACTTTCCGACGAGAACGCCAAGATTCGCGATCTGCAGATGGACATCAAGGCGCTGCAACAGGTCGACCAGAATGGTCTGGAACAGTGGCGGCCCGTGATGAAGGGCGCCTTCCCCTTGCCCGCAGCAGAAGTCACGAAGGTGTTCAACGTCCTCGGACTCGCACCTCCTCCTTTGACCCGGGCACAGTACACGCTCGAGCAGCTCACCACCGCGCTGGGAGGGCGAGGAGGAGCCACGCGTGTAGTGAACGTGCACAAGAAGCGCGTTCGGTACGAGGTCGACGGGTGCCTGGCAGAGATGACCGACGTCGTGGCGGACGGCAAGAGGACACGCACGGTCGCGATCGAATCCGAGGATCCCGCGCGCGTGATCGCGGCCGTACGCAAACTCGGATTGGATCGGTTCGAAAATATCAACTACCCGCGCGGCCTGAAGCAACTCGTCGGAATGAGGAGCTGAGGAGCTTCGGAATGCCCTGCTACGCGGTCGTCGACGTCGGGACAAACTCGGTCAAGTTCCATCTCGGCGAAAGGCGCGAGGACGGGACATGGCGGACGGTCGTCGACCGCGCCGAGATCACGCGGCTGGGAGAAGGACTGGACAAGACGGGCGAGTTGAGCGGTGAAGCCATGGCGCGCACCGCCTCTGCCGTCGCCGCGATGGTGACCGAGGCACGGGAACGTTCAGCGGCTGGCATCGCTGCGCTCGGCACAATGGGGATGCGGACTGCGCGCAACAGCGATCAGCTCATCGACGCAGTCCGGCAGCGATGTGGCGTGTCGATCGAAGTCATCTCAGGCGAAGAAGAGGCGCGGCTGGCATACCTTGCCGTCAAGTCTGGGCTCGGTCTCGCAGCGGCTTCACTGGCGATCTTCGATACCGGCGGGGGCAGCACCCAGTTCACTTTCGGACACGGCTCGAAAGTCGACGAGCGCTTTAGCCTGAACATCGGGGCGGTCCGGTACACGGAGCGGTACAGCCTCGGAGGAGTGGTTTCGCCTGGGCAACTCCAGGCGGCCCAGGACGCGATCGCCACTGAGCTTAGCCAGCTCGACACGCGGCGCTCGCCGGACGTGTTAGTGGGCATGGGCGGCGCCGCGACGAATATCGCAGCGGTGAAGCATGGGCTCGCGAAGTACGATCCGGACATCGTCCAGGGCTCGATCATCGAGCATGGCGAGATCGAGCGGCAGATCGCCCTCTACAGCTCTCGGTCCCTAGCCGAGCGGCGAACGATCGTCGGGCTGCAACCGAAGCGGGCCGACGTCATCCTGGCGGGCGCGTGTATCCTCAAGACCGTCATGGAAAAGCTGCGCAAAGACAGCCTGCGCGTCAGCGACCGAGGGCTGCGGCATGGACTGCTGATGGATCGGTTCGGGAGCTGATCTTGCCTGGGTTTTTCCCGACTACCCGTGCGGGAGCGTCTTGTGGGACGGGTCGGTGCGTTGAGGCGCTGCGCTGGTGCCGTTCGGATGCGGGGAAGACCGATGCTCCAGACGGAGGCGCGGCCTATCCGTCGCGACCACGCACCTGGCGGATCGCGTTGCAAAGCTCGACGAAGCGATCATCCTGCGGCCAGCGTTCCAGCTCGAGCGCGAGCTTGCGCCGCCAGTTCGCGTAGCCGCTCGAAGTGCCCGGGAGATTGACCTGGTCCGCCTGGCCCAGCACGTCCTCGAGCTGGGTCACTGCGAGCTTGCAGGGCGTCCGCGCAAGGTAGACCTGGACCGCGCGCGCCAGCTCCGCGGTCATGGCTGGAGCCGAAGCGGGGTCGGTCGTGACGCCCGCCGGCAGCAAGCCTTCGCGCTGTAGCGCGAGCAAGAGCCGCGCGCGGTCCTGGTTGCGTTCCAGCACTTGCCGCTCGCGCTGCTCTTCGGATGGAAACAGCCTCAGCTCGGCGCGCAGCGCGAGATCGCGCCCCTCCCAGAATCCGGCCAAGGTAGGCAGATCGTGGGTAGACGCAGCGACCAGCGC
>Ga0335084_10007919_pt1 | contig 10574 bp, 11 predicted proteins | sample Lox_Sample_44_FD_206721 | JGI IMG/M metagenome (GOLD analysis project Ga0335084, IMG submission 206721) | Soil microbial communities from Loxahatchee National Wildlife Refuge, Florida, United States - Lox_Sample_4.4 | ecosystem: Environmental > Terrestrial > Soil > Wetlands | place: USA... | reverse complement strand
GGTCGCGCCCTACCGCTCGCGAGCAGCCGAGGAGGTGCACGTCGCGTACACCGATTTCCGTTCCCCCATCCACCGAGGGCCGCGCGTCGTCCGGCTGTTCCCGATCGAGCTTCTTCCGGGCCAGGAGGAGCCGCCAGGGAAGGCTGAGCGGTGGTTCTATGAGCCCTTCGCGCGGGCCGTGCTCGATGAGCTGGTCGCCGTCTACATCCGGGCTCAGCTGTGCGACGTGCTGCTCGAGTCGTACGCCAGCGAGCAGGGCGCGCGCATGATCACCATGGAGGAAGCCACCGAGCGGGCAGACCGGACGCTCCAAGAATGCCGTGCGCAGCACAACCGGCTCCGCCGGGAGACGGTCACCACCGACCTCCTCGGAGCCCTGTTCGCCTCACGCGCCGCGAAGGGGGCGGGCACGTACACGGGGAAGGCTGGCTCGAGGAGGCGCCCGTGACCGACCGGCAAGATGTCGTGCGAGAGGCGCTGGCCCGGGTCCAGCGAGGACTCCTCGAGCCCCAAGCTCCCGGGAGCGTCCTCCAGGTGATGGGGCCGGTCGTGGACGTGTCCTACGCGGGAGCGCTCCCAGCCATCAACGAGCTGCTCCGGGCGGGAGACGCCGTGTCCGGGCTGCCCCTCGAGGTGATGCAGCTGCTCGGGGGAGGCGTCGCACGCACCGTCGCGCTGGGCTCGACGGACGGGCTGGCGAGGCGCACCCGGGTGTTCGACACCGGCGGGCCGATCCGCGTGCCAGTGGGGCCGGAGACGCTGGGAAGGCTCTTCAACGTCCTCGGCGAGCCGATCGACGGGCGCCCGGCGCCCAGAACGAACCGGACCGAAGGCATCCACCGGCCAGCCATCCCCTACCGGGACCTGGAGGTCGCGCCGCGGGTTCTCGAGTCCGGGGTGAAGGCCATCGACCTTCTCACTCCCTTCCCGCGCGGCGGGAAGATCGCCCTCTTCGGGGGAGCCGGCGTCGGGAAGACGGTCATCATCATGGAGCTCATCCGGAGCATCGGGATCGAGCACCGCGGCGTGTCGGTCTTCGGGGGCATCGGAGAGCGAACGCGAGAAGGGAACGACCTCTGGCTGGAGATGCAAAGGTCCGGCGTCCTGGAGCGCGCGGTGCTGATCTTCGGGCGGATGAGCGAGCCGCCCGGCGCCCGCTTCCGCGTGGCGCTCTCGGCGCTGACGATGGCGGAACACTTTCGCGACGAGCAGAAGCAGGACGTGCTCCTGTTCTTCGACAACGTCTATCGCTTCGTGCAGGCGGGCCTCGAGGTCTCTCTGCTGCGCGGGCGCACCCCCTCCGAGGTTGGCTACCAGCCGACCCTGTCCACGGAGATTGGCCAGCTCGAGGAGCGCATCGCATCGACGAAGCACGGCGCCATCACCTCCATCCAGGCGGTCTACGTTCCCGCGGATGACCTCGCCGACCCCGGGCCGGCGTCGGTGTTCGCGCACCTGGATGCCACCGTCGTCCTCTCGCGGCGCATCGCCGCGCAGGGGCTCTATCCGGCCGTCGATCCGCTCCAGTCCTCCTCGCAGATCCTGGAGCCCGAGATCGTCGGGAGGGAGCACGTGGAGGTGGCCACGAAGACCCGGGGGTACCTGCAACGGTACGGAGCGCTACAGGACCTGATCGCGATCCTCGGCGTCGAGGAGCTTTCCGAGGAGGACAAGATCGTCGTCCGGAGAGCGCGACGCCTCCAGCGGTTCCTCTCGCAGCCGTTCTTCGTGGCCGAGGCCTACACCTCGATCCCCGGACGGTACGTTCCGCTGCCCGAGACCATCCGCGGCTTCAAGGAGATCGTCGAGGGCCGCCACGACGACGTGCCCGAGCAGGCGTTCTTCATGGTCGGGACCATCGACGAGGCCCTGCGGGCGGCGAAGATGCTGACCGGCCCAAGGGCAAAGGACGCCTTCGCGATGGGGAAGGAAGGCGAGGGATGAGCGCCCGCAAGCTCGTCCTGGAGATCCTCACCCCGGACGGCCCGGCTCTGACCGAGCACGGCCTGGACGCGGTGGTGCTCCGCCGCCGGGAGGCGCGGTTCGAGCTGGGGAGTGAGATTGCCATCCTTCCCCTCCACGCGCCGACGCTGATCCGCATGTCGGTTGCTCCGCTGCGGTATCGCCGGGGAGGGCAGATCTTCTACCTGGCCGTGGGCGGAGGTTTCGTCGAGGTCGAGCGGGACCGGGTGCTCGTCGTGACCCCGCGCTGCGAGCGCCCGGCTCCCGGGGAACCCGATCCGCGCTCGGCGGCCCAGGAGACCTGCCGGACCTGGCGGCGGGAGCGCGTCGACTCTCGGGAAGCGATGGCAGGCTATCCCGAACCCATTCCAGTCGCCTTGGAGGGAAGGAGGGCTCCACCTCACCTGCTCGGGATGACGCTCGGGCGCTCGAGGTGAGCGTTGCCGTCGACGCTGCCAGCGCGGAGGAAGCGACGAAAGTCCCGGGTCAAATTGCGCCGAGCTGAAGGAGGAGCTCTCGGTGCAATCGCCGACGCTCTGAGGTCAGCGGGAGATCGGCGAGGATCAAACGGCGCTGAGCTTCCTCGTTCTCGGCGACCAGTCTCGTCAGCCGGGCCAGCATCCGGGGAAGGTGAGTCACCTTCTCGTGGCAGAGCCCTACCCAAACCCGCTCGGTCTGCTCCAGGATTCGCTCGCGGTTTCGGCGAACGCGTTCGACGAACCTCTCGAGCTCCCGGTTGTCCTCGCAGAGCACCAGCAGCTTCCGGTCCGCGACCAGATGTCGCTCCTGGCTCAGCCGGAACGCCCCGAACCGCTTCCTGGCCGTCTCGAAGGAGCCGGCGGAGGCGAGCCTCCCGACGTCGCTCAGGGCGGCGCGCAGCTGCCGGTGCTCGGACTCGAGGCGTCGCCAGAGCTGATCCTCGATCAGGGAACTCGGAGTACTCACCTGCCTCGCCACCCTTCCACGGGGGCGGTGGCAAGGACTACGCCAGGCGAGCAACTACCCATGCCACCCTTGACCGCGGAGGTCATGGACGGCAGAGCTTGCGCAAGCAAGCAGGTGCGAGACGCACGTCCTGCGCAGGTAGCCTGGACCAGCGCAGCCGAGGCCAGTTCGCCATCGGAGCTCGCGTCAATGGTCCATCCGATGCAGGAATGTGATGACCCTCGCTTCGTGCTTCGGAATGGAGGTCCTCCATGAGGCTCATGGAAATCATGACCACGGACGTGCGGACCGCCTCGGCGACGGAGGATGCGGAGAGGGCGTTCCAGCGAATGCGGAATGGGCGAATTCGGCATCTCGTCGTGATGGACGGACGCCGCGTCGTCGGCGTGCTCTCGGAACGGGACGTCGGTGGGCCGCGCGGCAGCGCAGTGCGCGCGGGCAAGACGGTGGGCGAGCTGATGTCGGGCCAGGCCGTCACCGCCTCTCCCACCACCACCATTCGTCAGGCGGCCAACCTGCTCCGCGCTCGGACCATTGGATGCCTTCCGGTCCTCGAGGACGGCGAGCTCGCCGGAATCGTCACCGTGACGGATGTGCTGGAGCTCCTCGGCAGGCAGACGCAGCTCTCGCCCACCGCCAGCTCGCGGTTCAAGCCGCAACACGGCTCCAAGTGGAAGCCGATTCGCCGAGTGGCCCGCTCCCAGCGTCCACCGTTGTTCCCGAGGTAGTGCTCTCTCTTCTCCTGTCGAGGCACTCCCATGAACGGTTTCGTCGATCGAGAAGACGCGGGTCGAAGACTGGCGGCGGAGCTCCGCTCCTATGCTGGCGAGCGGCCCATCATTCTGGCTCTCCCCCGAGGGGGCGTCCCGGTAGGCCACGAGATTGCCCGGGCCCTCGAGGGGCGCGGGCTCGGGACGCTGCTCTTCGACCTTCTGACGGCGCCCGAGGAGAGGCGGGACGCCATCGATGCCACCTGCGCATCGACATACCCCTGCTGGCGAGCCGGCTCGGCGAGGTCACCGAATGGATGCGGAGGCATGGACCGGCGAAGGGCCTGTCCAGCGGCTACTTCGGCCCGAGCACCGGTGCAGCGGCGCGCCTCGAGGCTCGTGGCCTCGGCCATCCGCCACGACGCCTGCTGACGGAGTTCAGACGCCGTGTTCGTCCGGTGTCAGGCCCGGTCGCGCATCTCGCGGATCCCCTCGGCCGAGGCGCAATGGGCGGAGCAGAACATCTGGGTTCCCTTCTCCATCCCGTGGCCAAGAATCCGGACGTGGCAATGGGCGCACCGCGGAGCGAGCGCCTCGATGGCGCACTCGAACGAGTCGAAGGTGTGAGCCTTCCCCTCGATGACGACCTGGAAGGCCTTGTCGTAATCGTTCCTGCACACCTCGCACTTTTGCGTTTGCATGGCATCTCCTCTCTGTCACTCGGCCGCAACCGGATGAGTTCGGCCCGGCCCTCGGCGACGAGCAGCTCCGGGCCTCAGGCGGTCGGGCGAGGTGTCGGAACGCTCGACCGCGGTTCGCTGATCGCGGCAACCGTCCCCGCCACCTCCTCCGGCGTGACCCCGTTGACGGTCTTGCTGTTCCGGAGGTGATGCGCGAGGTCGTTCACCGTGACGATTCCCTTCAGGGTCCCCTTGCTGTCGACCACCGGGATGGGGCGGACCTGCTCGGCTCTCATTCGCTCCTCGACCAGGTGCAGGTCATCCGTGGGTTGGACGCGCATGACGGATCTCCTCTCGCAGTCGTGAAGGGAGTGCACTGCTCACGCCACCAGTTGGCCTCCCGCATGCAGCGTCGTGGGCGCAGCTCCAGCGAGTCGTGCGACCGCAGAGTCTGCGGAGGGAAGCGTGTCCTCTGCAGACTCTGCGGGTGCTCAGCTGGTACCGGAGTTCTGACACCAGGTGTGAACCATGACGGCCAAACATCTCCTCTTCCGGACCACCGCCCAGGAGAAGGTCCTCCGCGGCGTCTCCCAGCTCGTCGACGCGGTCCGGGTCACCCTCGGCCCGACGGCCAAGGCCATCCTCATCGAGCGCAGGTGGGGACGGCCGCTGGTGAGCGATGACGGGGTGACCATCGCCAAGGAGTTCGAGCTCGAGGACCCGGAGGAGAACCTGGGGGTACAGATGGGGCGGGAGCCGGCCGAGCGCACCCAGGCGGCCGTGGGGGACGGCACGACCACCGCCACCCTCCTCACCCATGCTCTGCTCATCGAGGGGTGGCGCAACGTGGTGGCCGGGGCGAGCGCCATCGAGCTGAAGCGAGGGCTCGAGCAGGGGCTGGCCACCGTGGTGTCGGCCCTGAAGGGTGTGTCTCGCCCGGTCCAGAGCCGGAAGGAAAAGGCGCAGGTCGCCGCCATCTCCGCGCATGGGGATATGACCATCGGCAACCTGGTCGCCGACGCGATCGAGAAGGTGGGCGGAGAGGGTGTGATCTCGGTGGAGGAGGCGAAGGGGACCGAGACCGCGCTCGAGGTGGTCGAGGGGATGCAGTTCGACCAGGGCTACCTCTCGCCCTACTTCGTCACCGATACCGAGCGGATGGAGTGCGTGCTCCAGGACGCGATGGTGCTCCTCTACGGTAAGCGGATCTCCACCCTCGAGGGGCTGGTCCCGGTCCTGGAGCAGGTGGTGAAGACCGGCCGGTCCCTACTGGTCGTGGCCGAGGACGTGGAGAGCGAAGCGCTGGCCACCCTGGTGGTGAACAAGGTCCGGGGAACGCTGCACTGCGCCGCGGTGAAGGCCCCAGGCTTCGGCGACCGACGAAAGGCGATGCTCGAGGACATGGCCACCCTCACCGGAGGCCAGGTGCTGGCGGAGGAGCTAGGCGTCAAGCTGGAGACGGTCAACCTCTCCATGCTCGGGCGAGTCCAGCGCGTGGTGATCGATCGGGAGCACACCACCCTGGTGGCTGGGGCCGGGGACAAGTCGGCGATCCAGGCCCGGCTCGAGCAGCTCCGCCGGGAGATCAAGCGCACCACCTCCGACTATGACCGAGAGAAGCTCCAGGAGAGGCTGGGGAAGCTCTCCGGCGGAGTGGCGGTCATCCGGGTAGGGGCTGCCTCCGAGACCGAGCTCAAGAGTCGTAAGGACGCCTTCGATGACGCGATCAACTCCACCCGCGCCGCGGTGGCGGAGGGGATCGTCCCCGGCGCAGGGCTGGCTTTCCTCCGAGCTCGCGAGATCCTCTCGAAGGAGGAGGCGAAGCTGGAAGGAGACCGGCGCACCGCGGTGCGGATCCTCGGGTCGGCGCTGGAGATCATCACCCGGCAGATTGCCCAGAACTCCGGGCTGGACCCGGGTGTGGTGGTGGATCGGATGCGCACCGGGACGGGGAGCTTCGGACTGGATGCCTCCCGAGGAGCGTACGTCGACCTCACCGAGGCCGGGGTCATCGACGCCACCAAGGTGCTCCGGGTCGCGCTGGAGAACGCAGTCTCCACCGCCGGCGTGCTCCTGCTCGCGGAGGGGACCATGACCGAAGTGCGCTCCAAGAAGGACGAGGAGAAGGCGCCGCTCGCCGAGTAGCCGTGGGAGCCCGGGACGAGGGCACCGCGAGCGAAAGTGCCTCACAGGATCTGTTCCGCGCAGTGCTTGCGCGCGGGATGAGTGGCCTGCACGTCCTGCCGTCCTAACCGCCTGCAAGACCGGTGCGGTTCCAGCACGTGCCGCGCATGGCCGATGCATGGGTTAAGGAAGGGAGGTATTGCCATGACCATGTTCGCATTCGTGAGTTGGATCGTGATCGGGGCGGTGATCGGAGCCGTGCTCGCGACAGTCTGGAAGACCCGAGGACTCACTCTGGCCTGGGGGACCGCGGTGGGCGGAGTCGGCGGGGTCGTGGGCGGGATGATCGCTCGGTACGTCTTGCCGGACGGGGCGGTCTACGACGGGTTGGCGCTGGCCTTTGCCGTCCTGGGTGCAGTGTTGACGACGTTCCTCGCCCGGGCACGCGTGGAGCACAAGGACCAGCCAGGGACCGTCGTCTGAGAGGCGTCCACGACGGCACAGCAGCGGCCCGGTGGACGGGCGTCACGCGGACCTTTTCGGGGCGCCGGATGCCTTCCAGCTGGGGGCGCCTCTGAGTGGTCCCGGCAGCGGCCATGGTGCTCAGACCCGGTGAAAGGTCGCGTAGAGGAGCACGACGGGTCCGGTGAAGAGCACCGAGTCCACCCGGTCGAGCACCCCTCCATGACCCGGAATGAGGTGCCCCGATGTCTTCACGCCCCGCGCGCGCTTGAGAAGAGACTTGCTCAGGTCTCCTAGCGGGCCGAAGACGGACGCAAGGATGGCCACGACCGCAGCATCCTTCCAGGAGAGCTGCACCAGGCGGGCGAGGGACGCGGTCTCCGCCACGGCAAGCGCCCCGATGAGGCCGCAGCACCAGCCTTCCCAGGTCTTGCCAGGGCTGACCCGGGGTGCGAGGTGGTGCCGACCGAAACGCCGCCCTCCGAAGTAGGCAGCGGCATCGTTCGCCGCCGCTGCCGCCAGCAGGCAGAGCACCCACGCCCGCCCTTGCTCCAGCTCTCGCAGTGTGGGCAGCGCCAGCAGAGACCCACCGCAGAACACCGTCCCCGAGACCAGGGCCGATGCCCGCTGTGCACCCTGGAGCGCATCGCCGCGGAGGGCGTTCCAGGACCAGCTCAGGATCGAGACGCCCAGGACCAGCGCCGCGGCGACGCCCCAGCGTGGAACAGACGAGGGGAGCACCGGGAGCGCGGCGCTCGCGATGACGGCGAGCCAAGCGTCGGGCCCGAGCCGTCCGAGCGCGAGCCGGAAGAACTCGAAGGACGCCAGAGCGGCAGCGATCGCTACGCCGACCGCGAAGGGAAGACCTCCCAGCCAGACCAGCCCGAGGACCGAAGGGATCAGGGCGGCGGCGGCCAGAAGTCTCCGTCCGAGCTCGCGGTCTCGAGGCCGGCTCTCAGCGCTTGCTTCCGCCTCCAGTGTCAACCCCCGAGAGACCACGGTTGCATCGTGGGTCCGGTCCTCGGCACCCACGCCCCGTCGCTCTTGACGTAGAACCGCTTCACCGCCGCCCAGGCGATGCGGTGCGACATCGCGTCCTCGCCCCACCGCTCCCAGGCGTGGTTGAACGCGGCCCGATAGATGTCCTGAGCGTGCTCCGGTAGATGAGCTCGGACCCTGGCCGGGAGATCCTCGTTGCTGGCATAGGGCATTGGCGGGCCTCCGTGATGGATGAAACGTGCATCGCGCGAGCCACTAGCGATGGCAACTGGAGACTCCTGCTTCGACAGCGCCTTGCGCTCGAGGCGAGCGCATCGCTTGCGCGCGGACGATCCGCTCCCGGACGGATGAGGCGTTACGAAGGTCCGTGGAGGGGTCAGTCTTGAGAGGGAGGTAGCCGACGCAAGTTCAGCTTCTTCATCTTGCTCTGGAGCGTCGACGGCTTCAGCCCGAGGACCGCCGCCGCACCGCCCGGCCCATAGATCCGCCCCCGGGTCGCCTGGAGCACGCGGGTGATGTGCTGCCGGGTGGCATCCGCCAGGGTCGGCAATTCGCCGTCGCGCAGCCGGCCGTCCCGGCGCCTCCGCCCCGGCAGGTCGATGACCTCGGGGCCGAGCTCCTCGCCCGGGGCGAGGATGAGCGCGCGCTCGAGCACGTTGGCCAGCTCGCGCACGTTCCCCGGCCAGTCGTGGGCCTCCAGCCGGGACAGTGCCTCGGGGGTGAGCCGCCGCGCCGTCTTCCCGGTGCGCCGGGCCAGCTCCTCGAGCAGGCCCTGGGAGAGCGGCGCCACGTCCTCGCGGCGCTCGCGCAGGGGAGGGACCTCCAGCGGGAACACGTCCAGGAGGTAGAAGAGGTCCTCGCGGAAGCGTCCGCCGGCCACCGCCGCCTCGAGGTCGGAGTGGGTCGCGGCCAGCACCCGGACGTCCACCCGGACGGCGCGGTCGCTCCCCACCGGCTCGAACTCGCCATCCTGGAGCACGCGGAGGAGCCGGGTCTGCAAGGCCAGCGGCAGCTCCGAGACCTCGTCCAGGAACAGCGTGCCGCCGTTGGCCACCACCAGCCGTCCAGGACGGGCGCGGCCCGCGCCGGCGAAGGCGCCCTCGACATGGCCGAACAGCTCGAGCTCCAGCGCGCCCTCCGGCACCGCGGCGCAGCTCAGCGAGACGAAGGGGTGATCGGCCCGGGAGGACCAGGCGTGGATGGCGCGGGCCAGCCGCTCCTTGCCGCTCCCCGGCTCGCCGCGGATGAGCACCGGGGTCTGGGCCCGTGCCACCTGGCGGGCGCGGCGCAGGAGGGCCTGCATCGCTGGGCTGCGGAGCCGTGAGTCTGCCTCCGCCCCGCCGCCGAGCTCCTCCTCGAGCAGCTTGGCGTGGGCGTGGTCCTGCTGGTGCAGCCGTCCCAGGGTCACCGTCTTCCCCGCGCCTTCGATGGCCATGGCCAGCAGCTGCGCGTACACCTCGACCAGGTTGACCACCGGCGGCGGATAGACCTCGCACACCGTCCGGTCGAGCGTGAGCACGCCCAGGGTCTGGTCCCCGGCGACGAGCGGAGCCACGAGGCAGGCGTGCCCGGGCGGGAGATCGAGCACGTGGTCGAACGGGTCGCCATCACCGTGGCGGTGGTCCGCTTCGAGGAAGGTACGGGCCCGCCGCGTCTCCAGCGCCTCCCGGAGCGAGGGGAACTGCTCCAGCTGGAGCGTGTGCTGGCGGACGCGATCGTCGGCGAGCGGGCCCCGGGCGGCGCGCACCACCAGCCGGCCCCGCTCGAGCACGAACACCGTCGCCAGATCATAGGGCGCCACGCGGGCCAGCCAGTCGAGGCCACGGCGGAGGACGTCGTCGACGGCCTGCTCGGAGCCCACCAGCGTGGCGAGCTCCTGGAGATCGCGGGCGAGGTCCACCGGCCGGAGGGTCGGGGCTGTCATGGGCGCGACTCTAACCGGACGCCCACCGAATTGCCGGTGTATCGCGCTCCTCCGTGGCCCGTGGAGGTACCGGTATTTCGGTGTTAAGACATGGGATGTGGGCCTATAAGTCAATGATTTGCTTGCATTTTGGCTTGGCGCGCAGCATCAAAATGGGCCAGCGGGGCTCTCCTGGGCCCGGGCCAATCCTCACCCTCAGACACCACGAAGGAGCACCATGCTGACCATTGGAGACAAGTTCCCCGAGTTCAACCTCAAGGCTGCAGTGAGCCTGGAGAAGGGGAAGGAGTTCAAGGACATCACCCACAAGGACTACCCGGGTAAGTGGAAGGTCGTCTTCTTCTGGCCCATGGACTTCACGTTCATCTGCCCCACCGAGATCGCCGAGTTCGGGAAGCAGAACGGCCAGTTCTCCGAGCGCGATGCCCAGGTCCTCGGCGTGAGCACCGACACCCACTTCGTCCACCTGGCCTGGCGCAAGGACCACCCGGACCTCCGGAACCTCCCGTTCCCGATGCTCGCGGACACCAGGCGCGAGCTGTCGACCCAGCTCGGCATCCTTCACAAGACCGACGGCGTGCCGCTCCGGGCGACCTTCATCGTCGACCCCCAGGGCATCATCCGCTGGGCGAGCGTGAACGACCTCAGCGTGGGCCGGAACGTCCCCGAGGTGCTCCGCGTCCTCGACGGGCTGCAGACCGACGAGCTCTGCCCCTGCAACTGGAAGCAGGGTGACGAGACGCTCACCGACAAGATGAAGAAGGCCGG
>Ga0335084_10007918_pt1 | contig 10576 bp, 9 predicted proteins | sample Lox_Sample_44_FD_206721 | JGI IMG/M metagenome (GOLD analysis project Ga0335084, IMG submission 206721) | Soil microbial communities from Loxahatchee National Wildlife Refuge, Florida, United States - Lox_Sample_4.4 | ecosystem: Environmental > Terrestrial > Soil > Wetlands | place: USA: Florida... | reverse complement strand
TGGCCGCGATCCAGGCGGCGAAGCGCGCGGCCGACCTGATCCCGCTCGCGCACCCGATCGCGCTGACGCGCGTCGCGGCCGAGTTTGCCGACGACGCGGGCGCGTCCGCGGTGTCGCTGACCGTGACGGTCGAGACCCTGGGGCGCACCGGCGTCGAGATGGAAGCCCTGACCGCGGTCAGCGTGGGGCTCCTCACCGTCTACGACATGTGCAAGTCGGTGGACCGGGGGATGCACATCGAAGCGGTGCGGCTGCTCGAGAAGACCGGCGGGAAGTCGGGGACCTTCGTCAACCCGGCGGGGTGAGCTTGCTGCGCGCCCGGGCTTTTCGGTAGGCTTGTTGCCCCGCACATATATGAGCGAATTCTTAGGGTAGGAGCAGAGATGACCGAACTTTCCCGCCGGACCACCCTCAAACGCACCGGCGCCCTGGCGGTGGCCACGATCGTCGCGGGCTGGCTGCGCCCGGGCGATGCGGCCGCCGAGTGGAACCGGGGCGCCTTCGAGGCGAAGACCGTCGCCGACGCGCTCAAGCAGCTCAAGATCGCCGCGCCCGCCGACACGAAGGACATCGTGATCCGCGCCCCCGACATCGCCGAGAACGGCGCGGTGGTGCCGATCGAGATCCAGAGCAACATCCCGGGCACGAAGTCGATGGTGGTGCTGATCGAGAAGAACCCGTTCCCGTACGCGGCGAACTTCGATTTCGCGCCGGGCGCCGCGCTGCCGTACGTGGCGCTGCGCGTGAAGATGGGCGAGACGTCGAACGTCCGGGTCGTGGTCGCCACCGCCGACGGCAGGTTCCTCACCGCCGCCAAGGAGGTGAAGGTGACCATCGGCGGCTGCGGCGGGTGAGGAGGACGCGATGGGCGAGCCGATGAAGATCCGCGCGAAGCTCGAAGGCGACGTGCTCGACGTGCGCGTGCTGATGGCGCACCCGATGGAGACCGGGCAGCGCAAGGACGGCGCCGGCAACCTGGTGCCGATGCATTTCATCCAGACGATCACCGCGCAGCTCAACGGCAGGACGGTGTTCCAGGCCGACACGAGCCAGGCGATCTCGCGCAACCCGGTGTTCGGGTTCAAGCTGAAGGGCGCGAAGGCGGGCGACAAGCTGAGCATCACCTGGACCGACAACAAGGGCGACAAGCGGACCGACGAGGTCGTGGTGGGGGCCGGCTAGCGCCCGCACTGCGGGCGCCGGCGACGACGACCACGCCCGGGAGGCGCGGCAACCCGGGGCGCGCACCACTGGTGCCGCCCCTGCACCAGAGGAGAGAGAATGAACCGAGCACTCGCGCTCTGCGCCGCAGCCGCGCTCGCCGCGGCAGCGCCGGTCCCGCCGGCCGCAGCCCAGTCGAAACCGCCCGCCGTCGAGCGGGATGCCACCACCGAGGAGTTCGAGAAGTTCCGCGCGGTCCTCGAAGAGGACAATCCGGCCGAGCTGTTCGAGGCCAAGGGCGCGGAGCTGTGGAAGACGCCGCGCGGGCCGAAGAACGTCTCGCTCGAGCGCTGCGACCTGGGGCTCGGCCCGGGCGTCGTCAAGGGCGCCTACGTCCGGCTCCCGCGCTACTTCGCCGACACCGGCAAGGTCATGGACGCCGAGCGGCGGATCGTCCACTGCATGGTGACGCTCCAGGGGTTCGACGCGGCGGCGCTCGCGAAGCAGCCCTTCAGCAACGCGACGAGCACGCCCGACCCGGTCGTCCTCACCACTTTCGTCGCGGCGCAGTCGCGTGGCATGAAGATCGCGCCGCCGCAGAACCGCCCGGAGGAGCGCGCGGCCTACGCGCTCGGGCACGACATCTTCTTTTACCGCGCTGGCGCGTACGACTTCGCGTGCGCGTCCTGCCACGGCGAGGACGGCAAGCGGATCCGCACCCAGCAGCTCCCGAATCTCACCGGTGCCGAGGCGATCCGCAGCTACCAGGGCTGGCCGGGCTACCGCATGACCGGCGGCGTGATGCACACCCTGCAGTGGCGCCTGAACGACTGCTTCCGCCAGCAGCGCTTCCCCCAACCGCAGTACCTCTCCGACTCGCTCACCGCGCTCCTCACCTACCTGGCGGTGAACGCCAGGGGCCAGGTGTACAAGGGCCCGGGAATCAAGCGCTAATCACACGGGAGGCGCGCCATGAAGCGACTCGCTCCGTTTTTCCTCGCCGCCGCGCTCGCACCGTGGCTCATCGTGCCGCCCGCGGGCGCCGAAGACCCGTCCACCGAAGTCGTCACGGCGCTCAAGCGCGATTTCAAGCCGCGCGGCATCACGACGCTCGACCTGCTCGTCGAGGACGGCGTGCAGGCGGTGTGCAACCGGTCGCACAACAAGCCGCCCAAGGAGGTTGCGCAGCGGCTCGAGCAGGACCAGCTCGCCGGCATCAAGTGGCCGGCCGACGGCAAGCTCGTCGGCAACTGGAAATCCGGCGAGCGGATCGCGCAGGACGGCCGCGGCATGACCTTCACCGACAAGCCGGGAGCACCCGGCGGCGGCAGCTGCTACAACTGCCACCAGATCGGGCCCAACGAGACCTCGTTCGGCACCGTTGGCCCGAGCCTCGCCCAGTTCGGCAAGATCCGCGGCTACGGTCCCGACATGCAGCGCTACGTCTACGGCAAGATCTACAACGCCAAGGCGTACAACCTCTGCTCGCAAATGCCCCGCTTCGGCCACGTCGGCGCGCTGACCGAGCAGCAGATCAGGGACCTCGTCGCGCTGCTTCTCGACCCGGCGTCGCCAGTGAACAAGTGAGCGCTGGCGCGTGCTAGGCCGGGTCCTGCGGAACGTCTTCGCGCGCAGCGAGCGGCCGGCGGCGCCGACGAAGCTCGCCCCGCCGTCGGAGGCGGCGCTCGTCGAGCGCGCGAACGCGTTCGCCGCCGCCGGCGATCACGCCGGAGCGATCGCGCTCTACGACGAGGCGCTCGCGCAGAACCCGGGCTCCGCGGTCGTGCGCTGGGACCGCGCGCTGTCGCTGACGGCGCTCGGCCGGATCCGCGAGGCGTGGGCCGACGCCGACGCGCGGTTCGAGACGGTGGAGAAGATGCGGCGGTTCGTCGGCTCGGCGCCGCTGCCCGCGTGGCGCGGGGAGCCGCTCCCTTCCGGCCGGCTGATGGTGCTGTGGGAGCAGGCGCTCGGCGACATCGTCCAGCATCTGCGCTTCCTCCCGCTCGCGCGGAAGCGGGCGTCCGCGATCAGCTTCTACTGCCCCCAGGAGCTCGTCACGCTCGTCGCGGCGAGCTTTCCCGACGTGGATGTCGTCCCCGCCGACGGGCGCCAGCCAGTCTGGGAACGGTATGCCGCCTTTATCCCGCTGATCAGCCTGCCGCACGCGCTCGGCCTCGACTGGCCGACGCTGCCGACGGCGCCGTACCTGCTCCGCCACGAGCCGCCGCCGACGGAGGTCGAGAACCGCGTCGGCATCGTCTGGCGCTCGAGCGGATTCGAACCGGCGCGCGACTGCCCGCTCGAGGACATGATCGCCGCCCTCGGACCGGACACGGCGGCCGTCAGCCTGCAATTCGGCACGACGCCGGAGGAGCAGGCGCTGCTCGCCGCGCGCGGCATCCCCGAGGCGGTCGGAAGCGATTTCCTGGAGACCGCCCGGCGGATCCGGGCGCTCGCCGCGGTAGTGAGCGTCGACACGTCGGTCGCCCATGTCGCCGGAGCCCTCGGCCGGCCGACGCTGCTGCTGCTGAACGAGCCCGCCGCAGTGCGCTGGATGCTCCGGCGCGCGGACAGCCCCTGGTATCCGACGATGCGGATCCTGCGCAAGCCCGCGCGGGACGCGTGGCGCGCGTTCGCGCCGAGGGCGGCGGCCGAGCTGCGTTCGATGGTCGCGCATCATCCGTCGGAACGGGCGCTGCGGCTCAACCTGGGCTGCGGCTCGAACCTGCTGCCCGGTTACCTGAACGTCGACCTCTACGGCACGCCCGACGTCAGATGGAATCTCGAGGAGGCGCCCTGGCCCTGGGAGAGCGACACCGTCGAGGAGGTCCGGATGTCGCACGTCCTCGAGCACCTCGGCCAGTCCCCGCCGGTGTTCATCGGCGTGATGAAGGAGCTCTACCGGGTGTGCCGGCACGGCGCCCGCGTCTACATCCGGGTGCCCCACCCGCGGCACGATTTCTTCCTCACCGACCCGACGCACGTGCGGCCGATCCTGCCGGGGACGCTCGAGCTGTTCTCCCTCCGGCGCAACCTCGAGTGGGAGGCACAGGGGATCCCGAGCACGCCGCTCGGCAAGTATCACGGCATCGATTTCGAGGTCGAGGAAACGCAGTTCGTGCTCGACGAGCCGTACGCGACGCAGCTGAAGGACGGGAAGATCACGCAGGAGCAGGCGGTCGACGCGGCGAAGCGGTTCGGCAACGTGGTGACCGAGATCAAGATCACGCTGCGCGCAGTGAAGGAGCCTGCCGGCAAGTGAACCGGCGGGAATTCCTCGAGGCGCTGGCGGCGGGCGTCACCGCCGGGCTCGCGCTCGACTCGCCCGCCGCGCTCGCCCAGGCCGACGGCGCCGCGCTGTACCGGGTGCCGCGCTTCGGCAACGTCTCGCTCCTCCACGTCACCGACACGCACGCGCAGCTCGAGCCGGTGTTCTTCCGGGAACCGAGCGTGAACATCGGCGTCGGGGAGTCGGCAGGGCGGCCGCCCCACCTCGTGGGCGAGCACCTCCTCAAGGCGTTCGGCGTCAAGCCCGGCTCGCGCGAGGCCCATGCCCTCACCTATCTCGATTTCGAGCGCGCCGCGCAGACCTACGGCCGGCTCGGCGGCTACGCGCACCTCGCCACGCTGGTGCAGCGGCTCCGCGCCGAACGGCGCGGCGCACTCCTCCTCGACGGTGGCGACAGCTGGCAGGGCTCGGGGACCGCGCTCTGGTCGAAGGGCGCGGACATGATCGCGGCGCAGCGCGCGCTCGGCGTCGACCTGATGACCGCGCACTGGGAGTTCACCTACGGCGCCGACCGGGTGCGCGAGGCGGTGGCGAAGGAGCTCGGCCGGATCGAATTCCTCGCGCAGAACGTCAGGACCGAGGACTTCGGCGACCCGGTGTTCGCGCCCTGGGTGCTGCGCGAGATCGGCGGCGTGCCGGTGGCGATCATCGGCCAGGCGTTTCCGTACACGCCGATCGCCAACCCGCGTCACTTCGTGCAGGAGTGGACCTTCGGCATCCAGGAGGAGACGCTGCAGGGCCACGTCGCGGCGGCGCGCGCGAAGGGCGCGCAGGTCGTCGTCCTCCTCTCGCACAACGGCATGGACGTCGACCTCAAGCTCGCGTCGCGGGTGCGCGGCATCGACGCGGTGCTCGGCGGCCACACCCACGACGCGGTGCCCGAGGCGATCGTGGTCGCGAACGCGGGCGGCCGCACGATCGTCACCAACGCCGGCTCGAACGGCAAGTTCCTCGGCGTCCTCGACCTCGACGTGCGCGGGGCCCGCGTCGCGGACTTCCGCTACCGGCTGCTGCCGGTGTTCGCGAACCTGCTGCCGGCAGACCCGGCGATGCAGACGCTCATCCGCGATCACCGCGCGCCGCACGCAGGCCGGCTCGGCGAAAAGCTCGCGGTCACCGAGGGACTGCTCTTCCGGCGCGGCAACTTCAGCGGCACCTTCGACCAGCTGATCCTGGAAGCGATGCTTGCGGTGAAAGGCGCCGAGATCGCGTTCTCGCCCGGCTTCCGATGGGGCACCACCGTCCTCCCCGGCGAGGCGATCACGATGCAGGACCTGCTCGACCAGACCGCGATCACCTATCCGCAGTGCACGCTGAACGAGCTCACCGGGGAAGCGATCAAGGCGATCCTGGAAGATGTCTGCGACAACCTCTTCAACCCCGATCCCTACCTGCAGCAGGGCGGCGACATGGTGCGCGTCGCCGGCCTGACCTTCACGTGCACGCCGGGCGCGCGGATGGGAAGTCGCATCACGGATCTGCGGCACCGCGGCCAGCCGCTGGAGGCGGACCGGCGGTACAAGGTCGCGGGGTGGGCGTCGGTGCAGGAGCGCCCGGTTGGCGAGCCGATCTGGGAAGTCGTCGCGACCTACCTGCGCGATCGGCGGGTGATCCCGCCGCAGCGCCTGAACGTGCCGCGGCTCGAGGGCGTCGCCGGCAACCCGGGCTTGAGCGCCGGCGCGCGCTGAGCGCGCCGGAGCCGCGTCAGCCCGGCTTGCGGGCGATGACGTTCAGGCTGATGCGCTGACCCTTGAACGCGAGCTCGCTGGTGTCCCCGAACTGCCCCAGGCTCTCCACCCGGCGCAGGTCCACGAAGCCGGCGCCCAGCAGGAAGTGGCTCAGGAACTCCTTGTTGAAGCCGATCTCGTGCCGGTCGTGCTCGTCGGCGTGTCCGCCGAACATCATCAGCATGACCGTGAAGCGCTCGTCGGGCGTCAGGCGTTCCCGGTCGGCGAAGAGGCGGCACAGGACGTCGAGGTCCGGCACGCTGACGTAGAGCGTGCCGCCGGGGCGGAGCACCCGGAGCCACTCGCGGAGGCCCGCTTCGAGCGCCCCGCGCGGCGCGAGGTGCTCGAGGACGTGCGAGGCGTAGACGGCGTCGAACGTGCCGTCCGGGAAGCGCGCGAGGTCTTCCGCCCGGCCGACGTGGTCGACGTGATCGCCGGGCTGCACGTTGAGGACCTCCCATCCGGGAGCCCTTGCGGTCCCCCCGATGTGCAGCCGGCGTCCGGTCTCGCTCATCGTCGGGCAGGGGAATTCCTCGGGATCGCGCGCAAATTGCGCACGGGATGTGCGCGCCAGACCTTACCATATCGGGCACCGCGTCACGTGGAAGAATCCCGCACCGCGGCGCGCGCGCGCGCGTCGCGAACGATCGTCATGCTGCGCCGCCTGCTCACCCGCCGGCAGAAGGACCCTGCGGCCGCCGACGCGCTGATCGCCCGCGGCAGCGCCCTCCAGCGGGACGGCGATCTCGCCGCCGCGGAGGCGTGCCTCCGCGAGGCGATCGCCGCCGCGCCGGGCTCGGGTCTCGCGCACGCGCGGCTCGGCGTCATCCTCGCCACGCTCGGCCGCCTCGACGAGGCGGCGGAATCCTTCGACCATGCCGTCGCGCTCGCACCGGACGATCCGTACGCGCACATGAATCTCGCGAACGTGCATCGCCGGCTCGGGCGGTCCGACGCGGCACTCGAGCACTACCGCGCCGCGGTCCGGCTCAATCCGGACCTCCCCGTCGCCTGGTCCAACATGCTGCGGCCGCTGCTCGACGCCTGCGACTGGGCGGGCGCGGCGCGCGCGCTCGACAGCCTCCTCGAGCGGCGCCGCCATGGCGCGGCGGACTGGGCGCGGTACATCGCGCCGATGGATTCCATCCTCGCGGCCGTCCCGCCCCGGGTGTGCCGGGAGATCGCCGAGTTTCACGCCGGACGGCTGGAGCCCGGCGCACCGGCCCTGGCGCGCCGCGCGACCGCGCCGCGCGAGCGGCTTCGCGTCGGGTACCTCTCGCGCGATTTCCGGAATCACGCGGTGGGACAGCTGGCGCGCTCGTTCCTTCGTGCGCACGACCGGTCGCAGTTCGAGGTCCTCGCGTATTCCTACGGCCGGGACGACGACAGCCGGTACCGGCGCGAGGTCGCGGCCGCGACCGATCGCTTCGTCGACGTGCGCGACGAGGATCCGGAAGCCACCGCGCGCCGGATCGCCGACGACGGAATCGACATCCTCGTCGACCTCAGCGGCTACACCACCGACCACCGGCTCGCGATCCTCGCCCGGCGGCCGGCGCCGGTCCAGGTCCACTACCTCGGGTACCCGGCGACGCTCGGTGCGCCCTTCGTCGATTACTTCATCACCGACCACGTGGCTTCGCCACCGGGCCAGGACGCGCTCTTCACCGAGCGCCTGGTCAGGCTGCCGGCGTGCTTCATGCCGGGCGACCCCGATCAGCCGCTCGCGACGACGGCGCCTGCGCGCGCGGATCTCGGCCTGCCGGCGGACGGCATCGTCTTCTGCGCCTTCCACCAGACCGCCAAGATCACCGCGGGCGTGTTCGACGCCTGGGCCGGGATCCTCCGGGCGGTGCCGGGCAGCGTCCTGTGGCTGCGCACCGGGGGCGACGCGGCGCGGCGCAACCTCGCCGCCGCGGCGCTCGCACGGGAGGTCGCGCCGGACCGGCTCGTCTTCGCGCCGAACGTCGCCGACAAGCGCGTGCACGCGTCGCGCCTGCTCGCGGCGGATCTCTTCCTGGACACCTTCGATCGCTACAACGGGCATTCGACGGTGAACGAAGCGCTGTGGGCCGGACTGCCGGTGGTGACGATCGCCGGCGAAACGTTCGCCGCGCGCGTCGCGGCGAGCCTGGTCGCGGCGGCAGGCGTGCCCGAGCTCGCTGCCGCCGACCCGGCTCAGTACGCGGGGACCGCAGTGCGGCTGGCGGGGGACCCGGCCGCGCGCAGCACGCTGCGGCAGAAACTCATCGCGGCGCGCGCCACGGAGCCGTTGTTCGACAACGAGCGCCTGGTGCGCGCCCTCGAGCGCGCCTACCGGACGATGTGGTCGCGGCATGCCGCGGGCGAGCCGCCGCAGGCGTTCGCGGTTCCCGCCTGAGGGGCGCGCGACCGACGATGCTGTTGCGCCGCCTCTTCCGGAGCCTCGCGCCCGGGTCGCGCGGCGGAGACGCCGGTCGCGCGCTCGCGCTCGTCGAGGCCGGGGACCTCGACGGTGCCGAGGCCGCCGCGCTCGGCGCGCTGCGCGAGGATCCCGACGCACCACTCGCCCATCTTGCGCTAGGACGCATCGCGCTCGCGCGCGGTGCGCCCGAACGCGCCCGCGGGTTCCTCGAGCGCGCGCTCGCCGCGGCCCCGGAGCTCGACGCCGCGCGCGCGCCGCTCGCGGCGATCGCCGTGCGCTCGGGGCGCCACGACGAGGCGATCGGCCACTACCGCGCCGCGCTCGAACGCAACGCGCGATCGCCCGAGCTCCTGCACGCGCTCGGCGCGGCCCTGATCGAGACCGGCGAGTTCGACGAAGCCGCATCCGCACTCGCGCAGGCGCTCGCGCTCGCGCCGGGGCTCACCGCGGCGCGGGAGAACCTCAGTCGCGCGCTCTTCAACGCGCGACGGTTCACGGAAGCGGCCGCGGTGGAGCGCGAGCTGCTGCGGCACGATCCGGACGCGATCCGGCTCCACCTGCGGCTCGCGCACGCGCTGCTGAGCGAAGGCCGGCTCGACGAGGGGTGGACGCAATACGAGTGGCGGCTGCAGCAGCCGGGCTTCACCTGGGGCGTGCGCGGCCTGCCGCGGTGGGACGGCGGCGCCCCGGCCGGCCGGACGGTCCTGGTGGTGTCGGAGCAGGGGCTCGGCGACGCGATCCTGTTTGCGCGCTTCGTGCCGGAGCTCGCGCGGCGCGGCGCGCGGGTGCGCCTGCTCTGCCGTCCGCCGCTCGAGCGCCTCTTCCGGTCGAGCTTCGCCGCGGAGAGCATCCAGGTAACGACCGACGCGACCGGGGACGTCGCGGACGTCGACGCGTACATCCATCTCCTCAGCCTGCCGCATGCGCTCGGGCTCGGCGCCGCGGCGGTCGAGCCGCGCACGCGCTACCTCACCGTGGAACCGGCGCTCGCCGACGACTGGCGTCGGCGCGTGGCGGCGGAATCCGGCCTGAAGGTCGGCCTCGCCTGGGCCGGCAACGCGGCGCGATCGGGCGACGAAGCGCGATCGCTAGCGCCGGAAGTGGTGGCGCCGCTCGGCCGCGCTGCCGGTGGCATCAGGTGGTTTTCCCTCCAGGCGAACCTGGACGCTTCGGCGCCGCGGCCGTTCGCGATGACCGACTGGATGGCATCGGTGACCGATTTCGCGGACACCGCCGCGCTCATCGGCGCCCTCGACCTCGTGGTCTCGGTCGACACCTCGGTCGCTCACGCCGCAGCGGCCGCCGGCACGCCGCTCTGGCTGCTCGCCCCGCACAACGTCTGCTGGCGCTGGGAGATGGCCGGCACCGGGAGCCCGTGGTATCCGGGCGTGCGGTCCTTCCGCGCGCCGCGGCCGCAAGCCTGGACGCCGGTGATCGAAGCCGTCGGCGCGGCCCTCCGGCGTGCGGCGTCGGCCGGGACGCCGGCATAGCAAGGTGTGCGTTCCGCCCGCCGTCCGCGGCGCGGACGGCTGGCGCGGACCGGGCGCAGAGTGTAGGTTCGACGCTTCGGCCGCCCGATGCCCGATCAAGCGATGACCGCTCCTGCCGACGCGCTCCGCAAGGCGATGCAGCTCAACGACGCCGGCGACGCAGCGGGCGCCGAGCGGATCCTCGCTGCGCACCTCCGCGCGAGCCCGCACGATGCCGATGCGCGCGTCGCGTACGCGGTCGTGCTGCAGCGCCTCGGTCGCGCGCCGGAAGCCGTCGCCGCCTACCGCCAGGCGCTCGAGGTCCGGCCGGGCGACCCGATCGCGCAGGTCAACCTGGGCGCGGCGCTGCGCGAGCTCGGCGAGTTCGACGCCGCCGAGGAGGTGCTCCGTGCGGCGGTCGCCGAGCGCCCGGAGTTCGTGCCGGCGCTGGCGAATCTCGGCCTGGTCCTGTGCGAGCTCGAGCGTCCGGCGGACGCCACCGTGCCGCTCGAGAAGGCGGCCGCGG
>Ga0335084_10007916_pt1 | contig 10576 bp, 6 predicted proteins | sample Lox_Sample_44_FD_206721 | JGI IMG/M metagenome (GOLD analysis project Ga0335084, IMG submission 206721) | Soil microbial communities from Loxahatchee National Wildlife Refuge, Florida, United States - Lox_Sample_4.4 | ecosystem: Environmental > Terrestrial > Soil > Wetlands | place: USA: Florida... | reverse complement strand
CGCATGGGCACCGGCGCCGGCGGCACCCGCAACATCGCCGGCACCAACCATCCGCTGGTCGAGCTGGAGCGCGAGCTCGCCGACCTGCACGGCAAGCCGGCCGCGCTGGTGTTCACCTCCGGCTATGTGTCGAACCAGACCGGCATCCCGACGATCGCCCGGCTGTTGCCGAACTGCCTGCTGTTGTCCGACGCGCTCAACCACAATTCGATGATCGAAGGCATCCGCCAATCCGGCTGCGAGCGGCAGATCTGGCGGCACAACGATCTCGCCCATCTCGAAGAGCTGTTGCAGGCCGCCGATCCGGCGCGGCCCAAGATGATCATCTTCGAGAGCCTCTACTCGATGGACGGCGACGTCGCGCCGGTGCATGCGATCTGCGATCTCGCCGAGAAGTACAAGGCGATGACCTATGTCGACGAAGTGCACGCGGTCGGCATGTATGGCGCGCGCGGCGGCGGCATCTGCGACCGCGACAACGCGATGGACCGCGTCGACGTGATCGAGGGCACGTTGGCCAAAGCGTTCGGCTGCCTCGGCGGCTATATCGCCGGCACCGCCGAGATGGTCGACGCCGTGCGCTCCTATGCGCCGGGCTTCATCTTCACCACCGCGCTGCCGCCGGCGATCTGCGCGGCAGCGACCGCCGCGATCAAGCACCTGAAGACCTCGAGCTGGGAGCGCGAGCGTCATCAGGACCGCGCCGCCCGCGTCAAGGCGGTGCTCAACGCCGCCGGGCTGCCGGTGATGCCGAGCGACACCCACATCGTGCCGGTGCTGATCGGCGACGCCGAAAAGTGCAAGGCGGCGAGCGATCTGCTGCTCGCCGAGCACGGCATCTACATCCAGCCGATCAACTACCCGACCGTGCCGCGCGGTATGGAGCGGCTGCGCATCACCCCCTCGCCCTATCACGACGACGTTCTGATCGATCGCCTGGCCGAAGCACTGGTCGACGTGTGGGAAAAGCTACAGCTGCCGCGTCGCCGCCGTCCGCTGGCGGCGGAGTAAGCCTCCGGTCATTCCGCGGCGCCCCGCAGGGCGCGAACCCGGAATCCAGAGCCAATCGGAAAAGCCTTTAGTGTCTCCCTGGAGTCCGGGCTCGCGGGCTTGCGCCCGCGCCGCGGAATGACAAAAGTGCGCGGCCTTCGAAAGGGAGTGCCGCATATGACGCCCGCCACCAACACTCAAGTCCGGCTGAAGTCGCGGCCGACCGGCATTCCGCAAGCCGAGCATTTCGAGATCGTGCAGGCGCCGGTGCCCGAGTTGGCGCAAGGCCAGTTCCTGGTGCGCAACGAATTCCTCTCGGTCGAACCGGCGATGCGCGGCTGGGTCTCCGCCGTGGCCAATTATTCGACGCCGGTCGGCATCGGCGAGACCATGCGCGCCTTCGCCGCCGGCAAGGTGATCGCCTCGCGCCATCCCGGCTATGCCGAAGGCGACGCCGTCATGGGCATGCTCGGCTGGCAGCAATACGCCGTGTCCGACGGCAGCCAGATCACCCGCAAGGTGCGCGAGACCGACCTGCCGCTTTCGCTGTCGCTCGGCGTGCTCGGCTTGAACGGCATCACCGCCTATTTCGGCCTGCTCGATCTCGGCAGTCCGCGCCCCGGCGACACGGTGGCGGTGTCGACCGCCGCCGGCGCCGTCGGCTCCGCGGTCGGACAGATCGCCAAGCTGATGGGCTGCCGCACCGTCGGGCTGACCGGCGGCGCGGTGAAGACGAAAATGTGCCGCGAGGCGTTCGGCTACGACGTCGCCATCGACTACAAGGCGGGCGACGTCGGCAAGCAATTGGCGCAAGCCTGCCCGCGCGGCATCGACGTCTATTTCGACAATACCGCGGGCGCGATCAGCGATGCCGTGCTGCCTTTGCTGGCGACCGGCGCGCGCATCGTCATCTGCGGCACCGCTTCGATTTCGAGCTGGGATCCGTGGCCGAGCGGCCCGCGCGTCGAGCGCCATCTGCTGGTCAAGCGCGCGCGCATGTCGGGGCTGCTCGTGTTCGACTACCAGCACCGCTATGAGGAAGCGGTGGCGCGGCTGGCCGACTGGGTGCGCGAAGGCAAGCTGCATTACCGCGAGGACATCGTCGACGGCATCGAGCACGCGCCCGGCTCGATCGCCGAGCTCTATCGCGGCGAAAATCTCGGCAAGCGGCTGATCAGGCTCTAATCGAACGTGCCCGGCTCGTGCGCGGTCTTTGCCGGCTTCGCCTCACTGCGGGCGACGCGGCGCGAGATGAACGGCATGGTGAGCGAGACGAAGAAGATGCGCACGACGTGGTGCGCGCCGACATAGACCGGGTCGAGGTGCAGCGCGAGCGCGAGCAGCATCATGGCGTCGACCGAGCCGGGCGCAAAGGCGATGAGCACTTCCGCGATCTTCAGCGAGAGGAAGCCGATCAGCGCGGCGCCGAAGGCGGCGGCGATCGCCACCGACACGGCGAAGGAGCCGAAGCCGGCAGCGAGGTAATTCATCAACAGCCGCAGCGGCATGTTGGTGAAGCGCGCGCCGATCACCGCGCCGAGCGCGACCATCGCGGTGTTGGCCACCCATGACGGCACGACGGCGTGGATGAGCCCGGTGCCGTGCAGCAGCGCCGACGCGCACATGGCGCCGAACATCAAGCCGCCGGGCAGGCGAAAACGATGCGCAATGGCCGCGCCGATGGCGGAGGCGGCGACCAGGATCGCCATCTCGTCGGCCAGCGCCAACGTGAGCGGGCCGTTGCTGCGGCGAACGGCGGCGCCGGCAAGGCCGAGCAACGACAGCCCGGCCGGCAAGCCGATGGCGATGATCACCACCCGCATGCTCTGCACGATGGCGATCGCGCGCAGATCCGACTTGAGCTCGGCGGCGAGGATCAGCACCTGCGACATGCCGCCCGGCGCGGAGGCAAGATAAGCCGCGGTGCGATCCCAGCCGTGCACGACCTGCAGATAGGCGGCGCCGGCAACGCTGATGAAGGCCATCGCCACGATCAGCACCGCGATGCTGAGCGGATAGGTCGCCATGCCGTGCAGCGTCTCCGGCGTGACCACGGCGCCGAGCGAGATGCCGATCAGCACGAAGATGCAGCGCGTGAGCAGCACCGGCAGCAGCATCGGCCGGCCGGCCAGCGCGGCGGCCGAGACGGTCACGATGGCGCCGGTGAGAAAGCCGGCGGGAACGCCGAGATAGCCGGCGACGCCGCCACCGATGGCGGCCAAGCCTAGCGTCTCGGCGACGTTGCGGGCTTTGCTCGAAAATGAGGCAGACAAGTCGGGCGCTTTCGCGGAACCGGCGTCAATCCGCCGGCGCCGACCGCATCAATGCCGCCTGGACGGGGAGGCGTCAAATGGCCTCAACCATGGACCCAGAAGGCATTCTGTGATTGACCTAGCGTGCGATACACTACTTTAGGCGAAGGTTCCGACCGGGAGCGCGCATGCTGCAAGGTTGGGTCGTCATTGCGGTGGCCCTTGGCTACATCGGCCTGCTGTTCCTGGTGGCGAGCTACGGGGACCGCATCCGCCGTTTCGGCGGCGAAGGCCGCACTCGGCTGCTGATCTATCCGCTGTCGCTCGCCATCTACTGCACGTCGTGGACCTTCTTCGGCTCTGTCGGCTCGGCTTCGCGCACCGGCTACGAGTTCCTCACCATCTATATCGGCCCGGTGCTGATGGTGGCGCTGTTCTCGCCGCTGATCGTGCGCATCGTGCGGCTGGCCAAGGCGCAGAACACCACCTCGATCGCCGACTTCATCGCCGCCCGCTACGGCAAGGCGCAGGCGGTGGCCGCCTGCGTCGCGCTCATCGCCATCATCGGCACCGTCCCCTACATCGCGCTGCAGCTCAAGGCGGTTTCGTCCTCGCTGGAGACGATCCTCGCTCACGCGCAAGGCAGCCCGCTCAAGCTGCCTTGGCTCGGCGACATTTCGCTGTTCGTCGCCATGGCGATGGCGATCTTCGCCGTGCTGTTCGGCACCCGCCACATCGACGCCACCGAGCATCAGGACGGGTTGATGCTGGCGGTGGCGGCGGAATCGATCGTCAAGCTGGTCGCCTTCCTCGCCGTCGGCGCCTTCATCACCTTCTACATCTTCGACGGACCGAGCGCGCTGATCGCCGCGGCCGAGCAGCATCCATTGACCAGCGCCATTTTCTCTAGCCGCCCGTCGCTGTCGACCTTCATCGCCACCACATTGCTGTCGTTCGTGGCCATCATCATGCTGCCGCGCCAGTTCCATGTCGCGGTGGTGGAGAACCACAATGAGAGCGAGATCAGGCGCGCGGCCTGGCTGTTCCCGCTCTATCTGGTGCTGATCAACCTGTTCGTGGTGCCGATCGCGCTCGCCGGCCTGGTCACCTTCGCGCCCGGCTCGGTCGACAGCGACATGTTCGTGCTGGCGCTGCCGCTGCATGCCGGCTCCAACGTCTTCACCATCGCCGCCTTCATCGGCGGCCTGTCGGCGGCGACCGCGATGGTGATCGTGGAGACGGTGGCGCTGTCGATCATGGTGTCGAACGATATCGTGATGCCGCTCGTCCTGCAGCGGCGGGAGACGCTGATCAGCGGCCGCGACAATGTCGGCTCGCTGCTCCTGAAGGTGCGGCGCGCCTCGATCTTCGTCATCCTGCTGTTCGCCTACATGTACTACCGCTCGGCCGGCGACGCGCAGCTCGCCTCGATCGGCCTGTTGTCGTTCGCCGCGATCGCGCAGCTCGCACCCGCCTTTTTCGGCGGCCTGATCTGGCGACGGGCGACCGCCGCCGGCGCCATCGCCGGCATGAGCGCCGGCATTCTGGTCTGGGCCTACACCCTGCTGCTGCCCAGCTTCGCCGACATCGGCGTGATCGGCGAGCGCATCGTTACCGAAGGCCCGTTGGGCATCGCGCTGCTGCGGCCACAGCACCTGTTCGGCCTCGCTTTGCACCCGCTGGTGCACGGCGTCATCTGGAGCCTCGCCGTCAACGTCATCGCCTATGTCGGCGTCTCCCTGCTCCGCCTGCCCTCGCCGATCGAGCGCCTGCAGGCCAATTTGTTCGTGCCGTCCGATCTCGCGCCGATGACGCCGAGCTTCCGCTTCTGGGGCTCCTCGGTGACGGTGCAGGAGCTGGAACAGACCGTCGCTCGTTACCTCGGCGAGGCGCGCACCCGCGACGCCTTCGAGAGCTTCGCCGGTCCGCAGCGCATCAGCCTCGGGCCGAACGACGAGGCCGATTTCCGCCTGGTACGCTACGCCGAGCATATCCTCGCCTCCGCCATCGGCGCCGCCTCCTCGCGACTTGTCTTGTCACTGCTGCTGCGCAAGCGCACGGTGTCGACCAAGGCCGCGCTCAAGCTGCTCGACGACGCCAATGCGGCGATCCAGTACAACCGCGAAATCCTGCAAACGGCGCTCGATCACGTGCGCCAGGGCATCGCGGTGTTCGACAAGGATTTGCAGCTGATCTGCTGGAACCGGCAGTTCGGCGACATCCTCGATCTGCCGCCGAGCCTGATCCGCGTCGGTATCAACCTGGTCGAGATATTGCGCTTCAACGCCGGGCGCGGCGACGTCGCGCGCGAGCACATCGACCAGTTCGTGCACCAGCAGCTTGCCCGCTACATCTCCGGCAGCGAGCCGTTCCTCGAGCGTTTTGCCGAGCCGGGCCTGGTCATCGAGGTGCGCGCCAACCGGATGCCGGACGGCGGCATCGTCACCACTTTCACCGACATCACCGCCAGCGTGGAAGCGGCGGAAGCGCTCGAGCGCGTCAACGAGACGCTGGAGCGTCGCGTGCACGAGCGTACCGAGGAACTCACCCAGCTCAACGCCGCGCTCGCCCGCGCCAAGGGCGAGGCCGACGCCGCCAATATGTCGAAGACCAAGTTCGTCGCCGCCGCCAGCCATGACATCCTGCAGCCGCTCAACGCGGCGCGGCTCTACGTCACCAGCCTGATCGAGCGCGAGCGCGGCGAGGACGACCGCAAGCTGGTCGACAATATCGATGCCTCGCTCGAGGCGGTGGAGGAGATCTTCGGCGCGCTGCTCGATATCTCCCGGCTCGACGCCGGTGCCATGCGGCCGGAATTCGCCTCCTTCCGGGTCGACGAATTGCTGCACCAGATCGAGCTGGAATTCGCCCCGCTTGCTGCCGGCAAGGGACTGCAGCTCAGCTTCGTGCCGTGCAGCCTCGTGGTGCGCTCCGACCGCCGCCTGTTGCGCCGGCTGGTGCAGAACCTTGTCTCCAACGCGATCAAGTACACGCCGTCCGGCCGCGTCCTGGTCGGCTGCCGCCGCCGCGGCGACGCCTTGCGCATCGACGTCTGCGATACCGGTCTCGGCATCCCGGAGAGCAAGCAGCGCGACGTGTTCGTCGAATTCCATCGCCTCGACCAGGGCGCCCGCATCGCGCGCGGGCTCGGCCTCGGCCTCTCCATCGTCGAGCGTCTCGGCCGCGTGCTGCATTGCCCTGTCGAGGTGAAATCGGTGCTCGGCCGCGGCTCGCGATTCTCGGTGATGGCGCCGCTGTCGAGCGCCTCGCCGGTCAAGCTGCCGGCGCGCGAGGACGCCCGCGTCGACACCGGACAGCTCGCCGGTATCAGCGCGCTCTGCATCGACAACGAGCCGGCCGTGCTCGACGGCATGGAAACGCTGCTGCGCGGCTGGGGCTGCACGGTGATCAAGGCGCCCGATCTCGACGGCGCGATGGCAGCGCTCGGCGACGGATCGCCACCACACGGCCTGCTGGTTGACTACCATCTCGATCACGGCAACGGCATCGAGGCGATCGTCGCTTTGCGCCGCACCTGCGGCGACGTGCCGGCGATCCTGATCACCGCCGACCGTTCGCTTTCCGTGCGCGAGCTGGCGCGCGGCGAAGGCATCCAGGTGCTGCACAAGCCGGTGAAGCCGGCGGCGATGCGCGCGCTGCTGGCGCAATGGCGCGTGCTGCGCGTGGCCGCGGCTGAGTGAGCTTTCTTATCCCTCCCCGCTTGCGGGGAGGGTGGCGAGCATCGAGCAAAAAGCGAGATGCGAGACGGGTGCGGGTATGATTGAGCGTGACCCCACCCCCGGCGCTTCGCGCCGGACCCTCCCCTTCCAGGGGAGGGATTAAGAGATCACCCCTCCGCCCCCGCCGTCTGTGGCCACTGGCCGCCTTCGATCTTGGCGGCGGCGATCACCGCCTGCGTGCGGCTCTCGACGCCGAGCTTCTGCAGAATGGCGGAGACGTGCGCCTTCACCGTCGCTTCGGAGACGCCGAGTTGGAAGGCGATCTGCTTGTTGAGCAGGCCTTCCGACAGCATCATCAGCACGCGCACCTGCTGCGGGGTCAAAGTCGCCATGCGCGACATCAGCTCGGCGGTCTGCGCGTCCGAGCCGCCGGCGAGGTCGACGTCGGGCGGCGTCCACACCCCGCCCTCGAGGATGCGCGAGATCGCCGTACGCATGGCATCGACGCCGAGCGTCTTCGGGATGAAGCCGGAGGCGCCGAACTCCATGCAGCGGCGAATGGCCGCGGGATCATCGTTGGCGGAGACCACGATCACCGGCACGCCGGGATATTGCGCGCGCAGATACATCAGGCCGGAAAAGCTGCGCACGCCGGGCATGGCGAGGTCGAGCAGGATGAGATCGACGTCGCTCTCCCGTTCGAGCAGCTCGGCCACCTCCTCGAAGGTGCCGGCCTCGGCAATGTCGGCCTGCTCGAGCAGACCATGCACCGCCTCGCGCATGGCGCCGCGGAACAGGGGGTGGTCGTCGGCGATCAGCAGCCGGTAGTGCGAACCATCACTCAAAACAGGCGCTCTCCTTCAGGGCCGGACGGGTCCGGCGGCGGCACTGTAGCCGATTTGGCGCCGCAACGGGATCAACGCCAATCGCGGCAATTTGCGCAAGCCGGCCCCGCTTGCGGCGCAAAAGGTTTCTTCGCAGTTGCAAAAGAGACTGATTTAAAAAACATCAGCTCGCTTGGCAGCTTAGCGGTTGGCTCCCGCCGAAAGTCTTATAAGCTCGGAACCGCCACAATGTTAGCATTTGGCGCCGGTCGACCAAGAAGCCGGCTAATTCACGATTGGGGCGAGCTTGTCCGGTGACGGGCGTGCCCTAGTCAAACGGGGGCAACGTCCATGACAGCAATGGCAGACACCGGCTTTACGTCGCGTGGCATGACTTCCGAGGAACGGATGGTCATCTTCGCCTCGTCGCTCGGCACCGTCTTCGAGTGGTACGACTTCTACATCTACGGCACGCTGGCGCCCATTCTGGCGGCGCAATACTTCTCCGGGGTCAACCCGACCGCGGCCTTCATCTTCACGCTGCTCGCCTTCGCCGCCGGCTTCGCCGTACGGCCGTTCGGCGCACTGTTCTTTGGCCGTCTCGGCGACCTGATCGGCCGCAAGTACACCTTTCTCATCACCATGACGCTGATGGGCGTCGGCACCTTCTTCATCGGCCTGCTGCCCTCCTACGCGTCGATCGGCATCATCGCCCCGATCATCCTGATCGGCTTACGCCTGGCGCAGGGTCTTGCGCTAGGCGGCGAGTACGGCGGTGCGGCGATCTATGTCGCCGAACACGCGCCCAAGAACAAGCGCGGCTACTACACCTCGTGGATTCAGACTACCGCCACGCTCGGCCTGTTCATGGCACTGCTGCTGGTGCTCGGCATCCGCACCTCGATGGGCGAGGCCTCCTTCACCAGCAAGCCCGACGTGTTCTGGGGCGGCTGGCGTATTCCGTTCCTGCTCTCGGCCGTCCTGCTCGGCGTGTCGATCTGGATCCGGCTGCGGCTCAACGAATCGCCGCTGTTCGTGCGCATGAAGCAAGAGGGCAAGGCGTCCAAGCGGCCGCTGTCGGAAGCCTTCGGCCAATGGAGCAATGCGAAGATCGCGATCTTTGCTCTGCTCGGCGCCACCGCCGGCGAGGCGGTGATCTGGTACGGCGGACAGTTCTACGCGCTGTTCTTCCTCACCCAGACCCTGAAAGTGCCTGCCGTCAACGCGCAGATCATGATCGCGATCTCGCTCCTGCTCGGCACGCCGTTCTTCATTGTCTTCGGCATCCTGTCCGACAAGATCGGGCGCAAGCCGATCATCCTGGCGGGCTTCCTGCTCGGCGCGCTGACCTACTTCCCGATCTTCCAGGGGCTCGCCCACTTCGTGAACCCGAAGCTGGAAGCGGCCATCGCCTCAGCGCCGGTGACCGTGATCGCCGATCCGAACGAGTGCTCGTTCCAGTTCAACCCGGTGGGCACCGCCAAGTTCACCACCTCGTGCGACATCGCCAAATCGGCGCTGGTCTCGCGTTCGGTGAACTACGCTAACCAGGCGGCGCCTGCGGGCACCAAGGCGAGCGTGAAGGTCGGCGATCAGACCATCTCGACCGAAGCGCCCGACTTCGCCAAACAGCTCGGTGACGCGATCGCCAAGCACGGCTACCCGGCGAGCGCGAACACGGCCGAAATCAGCTACGTTCCAGCGGTGATCCTGCTGACCATCCTGGTGATCTACGTCACCTTGGTCTACGCGCCGATCGCGGCTTGGCTCGTCGAGCTGTTCCCGACCCGCATCCGCTACTCGGGCCTGTCGCTGCCCTACCATATCGGCAACGGCTGGTTCGGCGGCTTCCTGCCGGCCACCGTGTTCGCCATCGTGGCAGCCACCGGCAACATCTACTCCGGCCTGTGGTACCCGATCGTGGTCGCGGCGATGAGCCTGGTCGTCGGCTTCCTGTTCCTGCCGGAGACCAAGGACCGCGACATCACCACGATGTAACGGACAGCGGCTTTCGCCGCGCACGAACAGAGCCCCGCGCCGCCGGCGCGGGGTTCTTTATTTGCGACTGCCGATGAATTGCAGCATCACTTCGCGCGTGTGCGGCGCGCGGCGATGCTCGATCAGATAGACGCCCTGCCAAGTACCGAGCGCGACCTTGCCGCCCATCACAGGCACATGCAGCGACACGCCGGACAGCATCGCCTTCACATGCGCCGGCATGTCGTCGGGACCCTCGACGTCGTGGATCCAGGGTGCGTCCTCTGGCGCGAGGCGGTCGAGCGCGGCGAGGAGGTCCGTTTGCACATCCGGATCGGCGTTCTCCTGGATGGTGAGCGAGGCCGAGGTGTGGCGCAGATAGACCAGCAGAACGCCGTCGCCCGCACCGGCTTGCGCGACGAAATTGGCGATACTGCCGGTGATGTCGGTGAAGCCCGCGCCGGCGGTGTCGACGCGCAGCGTGGCGCTGGCGATGAGCTGCGCCGCCGCTTGGCTGATGGCGGTGAGGTGGCCGGGCATCGCGCCGGTCAGGTCTTCAACAGTTCGCCGGCCTTTTCGCCCTTGTGCCTGATGTCTTTCTGAAAATCATCGAGCATCTCGACCAGCCGCTGCCAGGCTTCGATGACATAGGCGCGGGCGCGCTCGAGATCGGCGTGGCTCGGCATCGGGATGGTGAGGTCATGCTGCGGCGCGGCCGCCGGCGGCGGCGGGACGGTGACCGGTGGCACCGGCGCGGGCACCGGTAGTGGCGGCGGCGCGCGTAACGCCGCAATCTCTTTCTTCAGCGCTGCGATCTCGTCCTGCAGACGGCCGATCTCCTTCTCCAGCGCCG
>Ga0335084_10007915_pt1 | contig 10576 bp, 8 predicted proteins | sample Lox_Sample_44_FD_206721 | JGI IMG/M metagenome (GOLD analysis project Ga0335084, IMG submission 206721) | Soil microbial communities from Loxahatchee National Wildlife Refuge, Florida, United States - Lox_Sample_4.4 | ecosystem: Environmental > Terrestrial > Soil > Wetlands | place: USA: Florida... | reverse complement strand
CCCTACCGCCGATCTACTGCGTGCGCTTCGCGGCCTGAGCTGACGATCACCATGTCCGTCACCGAGAGGCTCGCGGCTTTCGTCGTCGACAGCTCGCTCGACGCGATTCCCCGCGACGTTCAGAAAGAGGCGACTCGCGCCCTCGTCAACTACTTGGGTTGCGCCCTCGGCGGCAGCATCGAGCCCGCGCTCGACGTTGCGATCGAGACTCTGGCGCCGTTCTCGGGTGACGCGAAGGCCTGCGTGCTCGGCCGCGCCGAGCGTTTCGATGCGCTGAACGCGGCGTTGCTGAACGGCATCGGCTCGCACGTGCACGAGTACGACGACACGCTGCCGAAGAACTACATCCACCCGAGCGTGCCGGTCGCGTCGGCCCTGTTCGCGTACGCGAGCGCGAACCCGGTGGCCGGGCGCGACTTCGTGCACGCGTTCGTGCTCGGGTTCGAGGTCGAATCGCGGATCGGCAACGCCGTGTATCCCGCGCATTACGAAGCCGGCTGGCACATCACCTCGACGACCGGCGTGTTCGGGGCCGCGGCGGCCGTCGGCAAGCTGCTCGGGCTCACGACGAAGCAGATGGTCTGGGCGTTCGGCCTCGCCGCGACGCAGGCCGCCGGCATCCGCGAGATGTTCGGCTCGATGGCGAAGTCGTTCCAACCGGGCCGCGCGGCGCAGAACGGCTACACGGCGGCGTTGCTCGGGCGCGCGAACTTCACGGCCGGCGAGCGCGCGCTCGAAGGGCCGCGCGGCTTCGCCGCCGTCACGGCGTCCGCGTACGACCTCGACAAGGTGACAGCGAACCTCGGCGTCGGCTTCGAGCTCCGCGACAACGCGTACAAACCGTACGCGTGCGGGCTCGTCGTGCACCCGGCGATCGACGGCTGCAGCCAGTTGCACCGAGAATTTCACCTTTCGGCCGAGTCGATCGCCTCCGTCCGTGTACGCGTCGCTCCGCTCGTGCTCGATCTCTGCAACAAGAAGGACCTGCGCCGCGCGCTCGAGACGAAGTACTCCATTTATCACGCGTGCGCGATCGGTCTCGTGCGTGGCAAAGGCGGCCTCCAGGAGTTCACCGACGAGGCGCTGCGCGACGCAAAGCTCGCGCACGTCCGCGCCGTCACGACTGCGGTCGCCGACGCTTCGATCACCGAGGACCAAACGCAGATCGAGGTCACGCTGCGCGACGGCCGCAAGCTCGTGAAGTTCGTCGAGCAGTCGCTCGGCAACGTGCACCGGCCGCTCAGTGACGAGCAGCTCACGGAGAAGTTCGTCGACCAAGCCGTGCTCGCGCTGCCGCGCGCACAAGTCGACGCCGTGCTGGAGCAGTGCTGGCGGATCGGCTCGCTCGAGGACGTCGGCGCGCTCGCGCGCGGGACGATGCCGCGCGCATCCAGGTCCGCGAAGCGCTCCGTGCCCGAGTGAGCGGATGAAGGCGATGACGCCCCCGCGCCGCTCGCGGCGTGTCGCGCTGCTCGGCGCGCTCGCGGCGTCGGCTTCCTGCCCCTGCTCGTAGAGGACGGAGATGACCTGGATCGTCGCCACGCTCAGAGCACACCCCGAGGTCGCGTTGTTCGCGACGCTCGCCCTCGGCTACGCGCTCGGCCGCGTCCGCGTCGGAGCAGTGCAGCTGAATCCGATCATCGGCGTGCTCGTAGTCGGCCTGCTGATCGGCCAGGTCGGCGTCGTCGTGCCCGACGCGCTGAAGTGGGCATTCTTCGCGCTGTTCATATTCGCGATCGGCTACGAGATCGGGCCGCAGTTCTTCCGCGGGCTTCGCGCCGGCGTCGCGAAGCAAGTTACGCTCACGCTGTTCTTTTGTGCGGTGTCGCTCGCGCTCGCCCTCGTGCTGGCGAAGTTGTTCCATTTCCCGCTCGGCACGGCCGCCGGCGCCTATTCGGGCGGGCTCACGCAATCGGCGGCGATCGGCACCTCGGTCGACGCGATCGCCCGCTTGCCGCTCGACGCGGCGACGAGGCAGCAGCTCACGAACGACGTCACGATCGCGTACGCGGTGACGTACATCGCGGGGCTCGTCGCGTCGATCTGGAGCGTCGCATATCTCGCCCCTCGACTACTGCGCGTCGACCTCGCGGCCGCGTGCCGCGAGCTCGAGGCGCGGCTCGGTGTCGGAGCCGACGAAGCCGGAGTCGTATCCGCGTACCACGCGTTCGTGGCTCGCGCCTATGACGTGCCGGCGTCGCTAGCGGGCCGATCCGTCGCCGCGCTCGAGGCTTCGTTCATGCCGCAGCGCGCGTTCGTCGAGCGGGTGCGCAGAGGCGGCGAGATCGTGGCAGCTGAGCCCGACACCGTGCTCGAGGCCGGCGACCGCGTCGCGGTGTCCGCGGGCCACGAGACGCTCGTCGCGAACGCGAACCCGCTCTGCGCGACCGAGGTCGACGACGCCGAGCTGCTCGACATCCCGACGATCGAGGTCGAAACCGTGCTCACGCGCCGCGATCTCGCTGGCCTCACGCTAGGCGATATCGGCCGGCGGCTCGCGACGGAGGTCGCGACACGAGGCGTGTTCGTCGCGAAGCTCGTGCGCGCGGGCCAAAGCCTGCCGCGTGCACTCGGCACCGTGCTCGAACGCGGCGATCTGATCACGCTTCTCGGTGCGCGCACGCACGTCGCGCGCATCGCCACACGGATCGGGATGGTCGAATGGCCGGGCCCAACGAGCGACGTGCTCGCGGTGACGGCGACGATCACGCTCGGCGCTCTGCTCGGCCTCTTGACCGTGCGAATCGGCGGCGTCGAGATCGGATTGAGCCTTGCCGTTGGCGTGCTGTTGACCGGGCTGCTCGTCGGCTGGCTGCGCTCGGTGTTCCCCGTGCGTGCGCGCGTTCCGCCCGCCGGGATCTGGCTGCTCCAGTCGCTCGGACTCACCGCTTTCCTCGCAGCCGTCGCGCTCAACGCCGGCCCTGGATTCGTCGCGGGAGTGCGCTCGACGGGCCCGGTGCTACTCGCGTCGGGCTTCGTGCTCGGCAGCCTACCGCACGTCCTCTCCGTACTGTTCGGGCACTACGTGCTGCGGATCCACCCCGGTCTACTGCTCGGCATGGTCGCGGGCGCGGGCTCGCAGCCTGCGATCTTGTCCGCGCTCGAGGACAAGACGCACAGCAAGGTGGCCGCGCTCGGCTACGGCGTCTGCTATGCGATCAGCAGCGTGGTCCTGACGCTCTGGGGCACCGTGATCGTGCTGGTGCTCGCGCGCTGAGGGGCGGCGCTAGCCCTTGAGAAAAATCGAGCCTCTCCTCGAGGCGCGCGCGCGCAAGGGCGCGTGCGGCGCCGAGTGCGACCCCGACGCGCGCGTCCCCGGCTAAGCGTCTGTTTTCTCTCGGTCGCCGCGCGCGCCGACGCTCAGGCTGCCGCTGGCGTCGTCACGAAGCGGGGGCGTGCGACATAACTGCGTCGCAAAACCGTGCGCTCCGTGGTCGATATCGCGGCGCTTTTGATTTAACATTCGCCAGTTTTTCAACCACTTAAACGAGTGGTTATTGGGGGCTCAGGAACGATGTTCATCACCAAGAAGCACCTGCGGCGACGCACGTTCCTACGTGGACTCGGCGCGAGCGTAGCGCTGCCGTTGCTCGACGCGATGGTCCCCGCGTTCGCGAGCAACGTGAAGCAGACGCCGCGCATGGGCTTCGTGTACGTGCCGCACGGAATGGTGATGAATAAGTTCACGCCGATCACCGTCGGCAAGAACTTCGCGCTCAACGAGATCACGAAGCCGCTCGAGCCGTTCCGCAATCGCGTGAGCATCGTGAGCCGGCTCCATCATCGCGCGGCGGACTCGACCGCGGTGCACTCGCTGAGCCCGACGACCTGGTTGAGCGGCGTGAGGCCGAAGCCGACTCAGGGCATGGATGCATACGCCGGCGTCACCGCCGATCAGATCGCGGCGCTCGCGATCGGCCAAGACACCCCGCTGCCGTCGATGGAGCTCGCGACGGAAGACCACTCGGGCCTGATCGGCGCCTGCGACCGCGACTACGGCTGCATCTACATGGACACGCTGTCGTGGCGCACGCCGACGACGCCGATGCCGATGGAGATCAACCCGCGCAAGGTGTTCGAGCGCATGTTCGGCCAAGGCGACAGCGTCGAGGCGCGCGTCCGCCGCCGCCAAGAAGACCGCAGCATCCTCGATGCCGTGACGGGCCAAGCAACGGCACTGCAGCAGGACCTCGGCGCGCACGATCGCGAGACGCTCGACGAATACCTCGAGGGCGTCCGCGAGATCGAGCGTCGCCTCGAGCGCGCCGAGACCCAGAACGCCCAGAATGCGGGCATCGACGTCCCCGAGGCGCCGTACGGCATCCCGTTCGAATATGCGGAGCACGTCGGGCTCATGTTCGACCTGCTCACGCTTGCCTACCGCGCCGACATCACTCGCGTGTTCACGTTCATGATGGCGCGCGAGGTAAGCAACCGAACGTACACGCAAGTCGGAGTGACCGAAGGCCACCACGCGGTGTCGCACCATCAGAACCGCCCGGACAAGCTCGAGTGGCTCGCGCGGATCCAGACCTACCATCTCCAGCTGTTCGCGGATTTCCTGCACAAGCTCGACAGCTATCGCGACGGCGACGGCTCGCTGCTCGACCATACGATCCTTCTGTACGGCAGCAACATGAGCAACAGCAACTTGCACGACCATTACCCGCTGCCGAACGTGGTCGTCGGCGGCGGCTACGGCCGCCTGCGCGGTGGCAGACACGTGCTCTGCGAGGAGCACACTCCGATGACGAATCTCCTCGTCACGCTGCTGGCGAAGGCCGACGTGCAGATCGACAAGCTCGGCGACAGCACGGGCATCATCTCCGAGATCTGAACCTAGAGGGTGCGATGATCGTTCGGCACTGGACAGTCCCTGCCGCGCTCCTTGCGGCGCTCACGATCGCCGCCGCGGCCGGCGCCGCGACGCCGCCGCTCGTCGCCGCGGTGAAAGCGGGGGATCGCGCCGCGGCGCTCGACCTCGCGCGCGACAAGAGCGCCGTGCTCGCCGCGGAAGCGGATGGCACGACCGCGCTCCATTGGGCCGTCCGCGCCGATGACCTCGAGCTCGTCGAACGACTGCTCAAGTCCGGGGCCGACGCGCAAGCCGCCAATCGTTACGGCGTCACGCCGCTGCACCTCGCCGCGATCAATGGCAACGCGGCGATGCTCGAGCGGCTGATCAAGGCGGGCGCGGACCCGAAGGCGCCCGGAGCCGACGGCGAGACCCCGCTGATGACGGTCGCGCGCAGCGGTCATGTCGACGCCGCCGAGGTGCTGCTCAAGCACGGCGTCGCCGTGGACGCGCGCGAGACGTGGCACGGCCAGACCGCGCTGATGTGGGCCGCGGCCCAGGGTCATCCCGAGATGATCCGGACGCTCGTCGCGCACGGCGCCGCCGTCAACGCGCGCTCGAACATCGAGCCGTGGGAACGGCAAGTCACCTCGGAGCCCCGCGACAAGTGGTTGCCGCCGGGCGGCCTCACGCCGCTACTGTTCGCGGCGCGCGAGGGCTGCGTCGAATGCATTTCCGTGCTCGCCGAGCTCCACGCCGACGTGAACGCGACCACGCCCGACGGGATCAGCGTGATCCTGATCGCGTTGATCAACGGCCACTACGACGCCGCGAGCGCCGCGATCAAAGCCGGCACCGACGTCAACCTGCTCGACTTCGTGGGCCGAGGCGCTCTCTATGCCGCGATCGACTTCAACACGATGCCCGCGTCGAACCGGCCCGCCCCGCACGTGATCGACGACGAGCAGAGCGCGCTCGACGTCGCGCGAATGTTGCTCGAGCGGGGCGCGAACCCCAATGCGCAGCTCAAGCGCCTAGCCCCTTATCGGGCCAAGCTCGATCGCGGCAACGACTTCATGCTCGGCACCGGCACGACGCCATTCATCCGCGCCGCGAAAGCAGCCGACTTGCCCGCGATGCGGCTATTGCTCGAGCACGGTGCCGATCCGACGCTCGCGGCAACGCGCAACGCCATCACACCGCTCATGGCGGCGGCCGGCGTCGGCACGCAGGAGAACGACACGACGGGACGCTACAAGACCCAGGCGCAAACGATCGAGGCGATTCAGCTCTTGCTCGACAAGGGCGCCGACGTGAACGCGACGACCGCCGACGGCCGCACGGCGCTGCATGGCGCCGCGCTCCAAGGTTACGACGAAGTTATCAAGTTCCTGGTCGCACACGGCGCGGACTTGTACGCGAAGGACCGCAAGGGCTTCACGCCGCTCGACACCGCGCTCGGGCACGCGGGCGGGTTTGGGTTCGCCGGCCAGGAGGGCGTCATGCGCGAACGCACCGCGACGCTGCTGCGTTCCTTGATGGGCGCGAATGCGACTCCGGCGACCGCCAAGACTCAGGGTCTCACCGAGACTGCGGTTGCGGCGCAACATTAACGTTTCGGCTGGAACGAGACCTATAGCCTTGCAAATGCTTGAGCCCGCTCCCATAGTCGGCACCCGTGCCGCCAATAACCTGTGCTCCCGAGCTGCTCCAGAGCGCAGACAACAATAAGCAGCCACCGGGGGCCGGTCTCGAGCTCGCTGTGATCGTGTTCTCCGGGTTGCCCGGTGCGGCAGGGTTTGCGCGAAGCGGAAGGTGCAATCGAGTATGACGTTCGGCGGTGTGTTCGATCTCTCGGTCTGGGGCTACGTCGTCGTCGCGCTGCTGACCACGCACGTGACGATCGCGAGCGTCACGATCTTCTTGCACCGCCACCAGGCTCATCGAGCGCTCACGCTGCACCCGATCGCGAGCCATTTCTTCCGCTTCTGGCTCTGGCTCACGACCGGCATGGTGACGCGCGAATGGGTCGCGGTGCACCGCAAACATCACGCGAAGTGCGAGACCGAAGCCGATCCGCACAGCCCGCAGATCTGGGGCATTTGGCGCGTCCTGTTCGGCGGCGTGGGGCTGTACCGCAAGTCCGCCGCCGATCCCGAGACTCTCGACGTCTACGGCCGCGGCGCGCCGAACGATTGGATCGAGCGCAACCTCTACAGCCGTTTCACCGTGGCAGGCCTCGGACTGCTCGGGATCATCGACGTGGTGCTGTTCGGGCTCGTGCCCGGTGTCGCGATCTATGTCGCCCAAGTCCTCTGGATCCCGTTCTGGGCGGCCGGCGTGATCAACGGCATCGGGCACTATTTGGGCTACCGCAACTTCGAGACGCAGGACGCGTCGCGCAACATCGTGCCGATCGGCGTGCTGATCGGGGGCGAAGAGTTCCACAACAACCACCACGCCTACATGTACTCCGCGAAGCTCGGCAACAAGTGGTGGGAGCTCGACATCGGCTGGGTCTACATCTGCCTGCTCGAGAGCCTCGGGCTCGCGAGCGTCAAGCGCGTCGCGCCGCGCACTGCGTTCGCGCCGGGCAAGAGCGCGATCGACGTCGACACTCTGCGCGCCGTGGTCGCGAACCGCTTCCACGTCCTCAAGCTCTACGGCCGGCGCGTGATCGCGCCGGTGTTGCACGCGGACGCCGACGCGGCGCCGAACTTCCCGCGCAAGCAGATCGCGCGAATGCGCCGGCTCATGATCCGCGAGGACGTCGCTTCGCTGCGTCACGATCCGCGCACGCGGCAGTGGCTCGACGCCGCGCTGCAGCGCAGCCCGAAGCTGCGCACCGTGTATCAGTTCATGCAGCAGCTGAAGGCGCTGTCGAACCAGGCCGTGCGTAGCGACACGGACCGCCTCAAGCGGTTGCAGACCTGGTGTGCCGAGGCGGAAGCCAGCGGCATCCGCGCGCTGCGCGATTTCGCGCGTCAGCTCCAGGCGTACACGGCCTAACCCCCCACAGCTTCAAATAGCCGCCGCGCTCAGGTGTAATACACGAGCGGCGATCAATACCGGTCCGCAACGAGACCGGAACAACTCGACGCGCCGCGCAAGGTTCGGGGGGACCACCGCCATGTCGTCGACTGAGATCTTCGGCCTCGCGACCGTCGCAGTGTTATCCGCGGCGCTGCTTCTCGCGAGCGCCGGCCGCGCGCAGGAGCGCGACCCGGACCTCGCGAAGCTCGCGGCGCTCGAGACGGAGCTCGCGAGCCTCGAGCACGACGCCACGAGGCTCGAGGACTCCAAGGCGATCAAGCGCCTGCAACGGGCTTACGGCTACTACGTCGACAAGAAGCTCAGCCGCGAGATCGGCGCGTTGTTCGCCGACGCGCCCGACACGACCGCCGAGCTCGGCGGCCTCGGCGTCTACGTCGGCAAGGCGCGGATCGCCGAGTTCTACGATCGCGTGATCGGCGGCGAGGGCTTGAAACCCGGCCAACTCTTCAACCACATGATCCTGCAGGGCGTCGTCGACGTCGCGGCCGACGGCCGCACGGCGAAGGGGCGCTGGCGCGCGCTGATCCAAATCGGCGAACACGGGCTACGCGCGACGTGGGCCGAAGGCCCGTACGAGAACGAATACGTCAAGGAGAACGGCGTCTGGAAGTTCAGCAAGGTCCACTGGTACCAGACCTTCTCGGCGCCCTATACGCCAGGTTGGCACAAGGCGCCGGAGCCGCTGAATCCGCCGCTCGCCGACTTCCCGCCGGATCGGCCCCCGTCCGTCGACTACAAGTCGTATCCGTCCGCGTTCCAAGTTCCGTATCACTACAAGAACCCGGTGTCGGGCCGCTGCGAGCCCAAGGTGTGCGATGCGCAACCGTGATCGGGTCGGCTCGGTCCGCGGTCGCGGCGCCGTCGTCGCGGCGCTCGCGCTTCTCGTGGCGCTCCAAGCAAGCGGCGCGTCCGCGCAATCGAGCGAAGACCCCGCGGCGCGCGTCGCCGCGCTCCGCGCACGGCTCGCGAGCGTCGAGACGCGCACGGCCCGCGTCGCGGACATCGACGCGATCGAGAACCTGCAGGGGAGCTACGGTTACTACACCGACAAGATGCTCTGGGACGAGGTGCTCGACCTCTTCGCCGACGACGGCACCCTCGAGATCGGCCCCAGCGGCGTCTACGTCGGCAAGGACAGCATCCGCCGTTACCTCTACAGCCTGAGCGGCGGCAAGCAGGGCCCGCTCGAGGGCGTCCTGAACGAGCACTTCCAGTTGCAGCCGATCGTCACCGTCGCGCCCGACGGCCAATCGGCGAAGGCCCGCTGGCGCGCGCTCTTGATGCTCGGCGTGTACGGCTCGGGCTCCGCCGGCGACTGGGGCGAAGGCACCTACGAGAACGAGTACGTGAAGCAGAACGGCGTCTGGAAGATCCGCAAGCTGCACTGGTACACGACGTTCATCGCGCCGTACGAAGGAGGCTGGCTCAACGTGAGCAAGAAGCTCGTCGACGACTACGCGCTCGGCCGCGGCGTGTCGCCCGATCGGCCGCCGAGCGAGACCTACGACCCGTATCCCGGCGTCTACGTGCCGCCGTTCCACTTCAAGAACCCCGTGAGCGGGCAGTGAGGAGAGCGGCGATGAGAATCGACCTGTCCCGCTCTCGCTTCGCGCTGCTCGCGCTCGCGGCCTTCGGACTCTGCGGAGCATGCGGCCGCTCGTCGCCGCCCCCGAATCCCGAGCTCAAGGCCGCGATCGCGGATCTCGAGAAGGCGGTCGCGGCGGCGAAGGCCGAGGTGCAGCGCCTCGAGGACGTCGACGAGCTCGAGAACCTCGCGGGCATCTACGGTCATTACGTGGACAAGAACCGGCACGACGACGTCGCGGACCTGTTCGCGCCCGACGGCGTGGTCGAGATCTACGGGCGCGGCGCGTTCCTGGGTCAGGATCGCGTCCGCGAGTACATGCACAACCTCTCGCCGGGCAGCGTCGGGCCGCGCGACGGCTCGCTGTTCAACCACATGCACTTGCAGCCCGTGATCGACGTGCAGCCCGACGGCAAGACGGCGTGGGTGCGCTCGCGTCCTTTCATCCTGTTCGGGATCGCGAACGTGAACGCGCAGTGGGGCGTCGGCGTCTACGAGAACGTGTTCGTGAAGCAGGACGGCATCTGGAGGCTCGGCTACCTCCACGGCTACTACACGATGTACACGAACTACGAGGACGGGTGGGCGAAGAAGGCCACGCCGATCTTCGGCGTCTACGCACGGCTGCCGCCCGATCGGCCGCAGACGGTGGACTACGCGGCGTACCCTGCCCCGTTCGTGCCGCCGTTCCACTACAAGAATCCGGTCACGGGCCGCGCCGATCATTACGGCGACCCGACCTTCCACGACTCCCAAGCGAAATGACGCCGAGCAGTTCGCCGAACGGCCAAGCGCCCTCCGGCAAGCAAATCGCGCGCAGCGTCGTGCTCGCGATCGTCGTCGCGGCCGTGCTGCTCGTTACCGCCGTGCTGCCGGCCGAGTACGGCATCGACCCGACGGGGATCGGCCGCGCGCTCGGGCTCACGAAGCTGCACGCGCCGGCGACGCGCACCATCGAGGTGAAGGACGTGATCGGCGGCAACGAGCGCGTGCGCGAGTCGCCGATCCCCTCTCCCGGCGAGCCGACGCCCCTGCCGAATCCGGCGGTGCATCAATCGCAGGACCAACCGCCGCAGACACGCACGGTCTCGCTCACGCTCGGCGTCGACAAAGAGACCGAGATCAAGGCGGTCATGCAAGAA
>Ga0335084_10007914_pt1 | contig 10577 bp, 8 predicted proteins | sample Lox_Sample_44_FD_206721 | JGI IMG/M metagenome (GOLD analysis project Ga0335084, IMG submission 206721) | Soil microbial communities from Loxahatchee National Wildlife Refuge, Florida, United States - Lox_Sample_4.4 | ecosystem: Environmental > Terrestrial > Soil > Wetlands | place: USA: Florida... | reverse complement strand
ACTTCCTCTGCAGTTGGCAAAGAGGGCTGCGCGCCGAAGCGCGAGGTCGCCAGGGCACCGCAAGCGCAGGCATATTGTACGGCATCTTTAATGGATTTGCGCCGTGCCAGAGCGAAGGCCATGCCACCGATGAATGCGTCACCAGCTGCGGTGGTATCCACGGGCTTCACCTTGTAAGCCGGCACATATACCTTACTGGACCTTCCCATAAGGAGGGCGCCCTTCGCACCCAGTGTAACGACGATGTTGGAAGCGCCGCGCTTCAGAAGCGACTGAACGGCGGACTCCAGGGATGCCTTATCCTTAACATGTTTTCCAGAAAGCAAACCCAGCTCCGTCTCGTTGGGAACAAGGTAATCGGCGAGCTTGATGAGGTCATCGGGGATGTCGTGAGCGGGAGCAGGGTTCAGGATGACGCGGACACGTTTTCGGCGCGCCATGCGAGCGGCACTCATAACAGTCTCCAGCGGGATCTCGAACTGGAGGAGTAGCAGCTTCGCACCGGCGAACATGTCCGGTTCGAGGTCCTCCATGGTGACCTTTGCATTGGCGCCCGGCGAGAGGACGATGCTGTTCTGGCCAGCGGAATCCACGATGATGATGGCGGTACCCGTGGCAGCCGAGCCATCGCGCAGGACACGGCGCACATCCACTTTATTGCGCTTGAGGTTTTCGATCAGGGTCGAGCCGAAGGGGTCGGCTCCAACGCAGCCAACCATGGCAACGCTGGCGCCCAGGCGGGCGGCAGCGACAGCCTGGTTTGCGCCTTTGCCGCCGGGGATGGTGGCCAAATCCTCGCCCTGGATGGTCTCACCGGGAGAGGGGAAACGAGGCGAGCGGACGACGAGGTCTGCGTTGAGGCTGCCAACGACAACGATATCGGGCATCGCTGCACTAATTAGCTAGCGGCGCGGGACGGCATTCCACCTTCACCAGCTAATGTCGACCGGAGTGCCGATATCGACCCAGTTGTATAGCTGGAGGGCCTCCTGGGAGCCCAGGACGACACAGCCGAAGGATATCGGCGTGCCGAGGAAGCCGGCCCAGAGGGTGTTGCCATTCGGGAGAATGGGGAGGGCGTGAATCCCGTTTTCGAGGCTGCCTGAGTAGTAGATGCCCAACCAGTCGGGCATCCATATATTCCAGGTGGCGCCATACGCATTGGGAATCTTATCGAGCACGCTGAAACTGCCGATGCGGGTGGAGTGCTGCATGCCGGTCGAAGCGACGAAACTGAAGACCAACTGACCGTTCTGATATGCGGTGAGGTGCTGGTCGGAGATGCTCACGTAGATATATTTGCCGCCGGGCGAGGACAGCGAGGCAGGCTGAACGGACTGCGCGCCGAGCGGGGCTGACTGCATATCCGGATAGGTCATGACCAGCAGCGGCGGGGTAGCTGTCGAGGCGGGAGCAGGCGCATCCGTCGGAGGCGGAAGCGGTGTAGAAGTCTCGGTGGGGACAGGCGAGGGGGTGTAGGTCGGCTTGGCGATATCCACAGCGGCCCACGATACGGGCTTGCCTGCGGCGGAGGGCGAGGGCTGAGGGCGGGATACCAGGCCGGGCGACATCGCCAGCGTCGCGCCAGAGATCAGAGTTACCATCAAGATGGCGATCAAAGCGATAGACCAAAAGGCGGAAGAACCCCGATCTCGGTCGGCTGTCTTGCTGGAAGTCATATGAAGCACCTTTGAAGACTTTGTTGAACCAGACGACCAGCGTACACCGGTGAATCCCACCGAAATGGTGGGACCCTCACCTTGCGCTTAGGTTACCACAGAAGCAATTTTCCGTTCCTCTCCAAAGCGTAGCAAAATCACGCTGGCAAACACCAGCATGCTGCCGAATATCTGGACCGCCGTGAGCTGTTCCTGGAAGAGCAGATAGGCCCACAAGGCGGTGAACGCAGGTTCCAGGGCGCCGATCAGGTTGGCAACGGTGGCGGATAGGTAGCCCAAGCTTACGAGATAGAGGCCGTAACCGCCGATGGTGGGGCCGATGCCGAGCAGAATGAGCACAGCCCAGCCGCCCCATGCGGAGTCCAGCCAGAGGAAGTTGGCGACGGGGTCCTGGCCTCCCAGAAGACTGAACAACACGTTGAATACGAACAGGAAACACACGGCGGTGCCGAAACCGAACAGCATCGTGGTCCAGGGGTCGATGCCCTTGTTGGAAGAGGTCTTGCCGATCATTGTGTAGCACGCAAACAGCAGGCCGGTCAGCAGGCCGAAGACGATGCCGGCGGCATTGACCTGCCAGGCGGCGGGGTCGGCTGCGCCCGAGACCAACACAATGCCGACCAGGCTCAGAATGATGGCGACGACCTTGACGCGGGTGATATGCTCGCGCAGGATGAAATGCGCCAGCACGGCCGTCATGGCGGGCGAACTGAATGCCAGTACCGTGGCAACCGCGGCGCCGTTGTACTGCACGGAGAACGTCCACATGGAATTAAATACAGCCAGGGTCAGCCCGTACAGCAGGAAAAATGACCAGAACGACGGGTTCAGGCGGAAGCGCCAGCGGCTGAACAGGGCGAAGGCAACCGTCAGACCTGCAACGACGAACAGCTCGCGCCAGAAGGCCAGCACCAGAGACGGCAGATGGTACGCCCGGCTGAGGTAGCTGATCAGGATGCCCGTGAAGGAGAGCATCACGGTGGCCCCCAGACCAAACAGGTATCCCGGCGAAGATCTTCTGGTTGAATCCTGCACGACAGCTCCTTAAAGAAAAAGCCCTGCATTAGCAGGGCTTGGGCCAGTGCCCCCATGGAGATTCGAACTCCAGTTTAAGCCTTGAGAGGGCTTCGTCCTGGGCCCCTAGACGATGGGGGCTCGTGCTCAAGGGCATGAGCGGCGAGATTGTATCATCTGGATGCGAAGGAGTCAATTCAAGAGGAAAGGCTAACGCTGCTCAAGCTACGGAATCCGGCGGGCCCTGCCGAAGATCACTCGACGATATAGATGACCACTTGCTTGGGTCCGTGGACGCCAATCGTAAGCGCCATCTCGATATCGGCGGTGCGGGACGGGCCAGTGATGAGAACTGAGGCAGAGGCAGCCGGGATATCGGGTCGGGAAAGCGCCTCCTCCAACGAGCCAAGGATCAGGGAGGCAGGGAGCACAGCGATGTGAACGTCGGGCAGGAGACTGGCGGTCAGCGGACGACCGGGGCCGGAGGTGATGAGAAGCGTGCCCGTTTCGGCAATGCCGGCCGCGGCGCCAGTGATACCGACCTTCAGCAGAGGATCCGGCTCGCCTGTCAAGGCGATGCCAGCCGCGGTGAGGCGGGAACGGTCCAAGCCTTCAATGGGATCCCAAGCCATCGCCTCGGCAGCCCCTGCTTGCTTCAGATCGTTGATGAGCGTCTCGGAGAGGTGGGCGGCAGCGACGCGGCGAACGACCACGCCCAGCGCCTCTGCCTCGCGGGTGAACTTTTCAACCAAGGGCAAGGCATTTTCCTGGACGGCGGCAGGTGGCGGCGATATTGCAGGCGGCGCCGGCTGAGCCTCCGGTAGTGGCTCCGACGGCTGAAAGCGTTGGCGAAACGATTTCGAAGCGACTCGAGGGAAATCCTTGCTGTAGCCCCAGCCCGTGAGGGCAGGGATGCGGAACCAGTCTGACGAGGTAGAGAGAATCCTCGTCGCAAGGCCTCCGAAGAACTGGGAAATGGTAAAGAGGCGGGGTGAGGAGCCGATGATGCCGTACAGATGCAGGCCAAAGCGGCTGAGATGTGAGAGGCCAACCCCTCTCTCTGATGAAGTGCCCTCACTGCCTCCGGCGCGAACGCGGGTCAGCAGCCGAGGCAGGTCGATATCGACGGGGCAGGCATCTTTGCAGGCCCCGCAGAGCGAGGAAGCTTGGGCGAGATGCCCAAACTGTTGAAGGCCTAGCAAGCCCGGCGAAACGATCGAGCCGATGGGGCCGGGGTAAGGAGCGATGGATCCGTCCGAGCCGACGTAGGCGTGACCGCCGATCTCACGGAATACCGGACACACGTTCAGGCAGGCGCCGCAGCGGATGCAGTAGAGCGCCTCTTTGAGTGGAGAGCTGCGCAAACGCGAGCGCCCGTTGTCGACCAGCACAAGATGACGCTCGCGCGCCCCATCCACTTCACCCGGGCGGCGCGGGGAATTGATCAACTGAGTGTAGACGGTGAGCTTCTGCCCCGTGGCAGAACGGGGAAGGAGTGACAGCATGAGGGCAAGGTCCTGCAATGATGGGACCAGACGCTCCATACCCATCAGCGCGATGTGGGCCGGCGGGAGAGTGGTGCACATGCGGCCGTTGCCTTCATTGGTTACGGTAACGACCGTGCCCGTTTCCGCGACGCCAAAGTTGACACCGGATATGCCGACATCGGCGGTGAGGAACACGTCACGGAGAAGCCTGCGGGCCGCGGCGGTCAGAGTTGGGATGTCCTCGGTGTAGGGAAGACCTAGCTTGTCGTGGAACAACTGGCCGACCTCGAAACGGCGAAGGTGAACGGCGGGCGTGATGAGGTGCGCCGGTTTCTCACCGCGCAGCTGGACGATGTATTCGCCAAGGTCGGTCTCGACAACCTTGATGCCGCGGCGTTCCAGGGCATTGTTCAGCTCGATCTCCTCGGAGACCATGCTCTTGGACTTGGCGATCAAGGCCTGTCGCCCGGGCGGGGCCGAGCTCTGCGCGATCTGCAGGATGATGCTCACTGCCGTGGCGGCATCCTGCGCACGGTGCACGATCACGTCGTTGCGGGCTGCATTGGCAATGAACTGATCTACGTATTCGTCCAAGTGCTCAATGACATCGGCACGGACCGCATGCGCCCGCTTGCGACGCTCGCGCCAATCGGGGAGAGACTCAAATGCAGCATCCCTGCCGCTGACGCGTCGCAGTGCATTGCCGTCGAGGGCGGCCTGGAGGGAGGCATTGGAGATGGAGGCCCGGATGCGGGACCGGAGCAGTGGGAGCGTCATCGGGCCCCGTAGCGATGATCCAGGACTTGCGCGATGTGAACGACCTGCTGCGGCAATTTCTGCCTGCGCAGCCCGCCCTGGAGATGCATCAGGCAGCCCGCGTCACAGACAACCAGGGTCGGCGAGCCGGTGGACTCGAGATTGCCTATTTTGCGCATCAGCATCTCAGCGGAAAGCTCGGGGTGCTCGACGGAGAAGATGCCGCCGAAACCGCAACAATCCTGCGCTTCCGGCAGCGCGCGGACTTCCGCGCCGTGGACGTTATCCAGCAGGAGCCGCGGCTGGCGATCGATACCGAGGCCGCGATGCAGGTGACAGGTGGGGTGATAGGTGAGCGCGCCATCCCAGTGCGCGCCGACGTCCGAGACATGCAGCACGTCCACGAGGTACTCGGTGAACTCGTAGGTGCGAGCAGCGAGGGACTGCGCGCGCGGCAGCCAGATGGCATCCCCGGCAAACAACTCCGCGTAGTTGTGGCGGATCATGTGGGCGCACGAGCCGGAGGGGATGACCACTTCGCCCGCTGCCCCTTCGAACGTGCGGATGGTGTGCTCGGCGATCTTGCGCGCGTCGGCTCGGAGGCCCGCGTTGAAGGGAGGTTGACCGCAGCAGGTCTGATCGCGGGGAAAATCCACAGCCGCGCCAAGGCGGCGAAGCACTGCGACCATCGAAAGGCCGACCTCGGGGAAGAACGTATCGACGAGGCACGTGACGAACAGCTGCACATTACGCATGTGTAAATTTTAGTACAAAAGCGTGTGGTATTATTTGTCGGCTATGGACCTATTCCGGGCGCAGCCACCGCAGCCCTTCAACCTTCCCAAGCGCCTGGCTCGACTGGGCGAGTTCGCTTACAACATGTGGTGGACGTGGCATCCGGAGGCGACACGCGTCATCGGACGGCTCGACTATGACCTGTGGGAGCGGCTGGACCACAACCCCATCCGGCTTCTGCGCGAAACCAAACGAAAGCGATTGAGCCAGGCGGCGAAGGACAAGGATTACCTGGCAAACTACGACCGGGTGTTCGCGGCGTACGACGCGTATTTCGCCGAGGGCAACACCTGGGCAGTCCAGAGCCATCCCGAACTGAAGAATCGCCCGGTCGCGTATTTCTCCATGGAATACGGCCTGCACGAGAAGCTGCCGATCTATTCCGGCGGTCTCGGCGTGCTGGCGGGAGATCACCTGAAAGAGGCAAGCGACCTTGGGCTCCCGCTGGTCGCCATCGGGCTGCTGTATGCCGAGGGCTACTTCACGCAGCGCATTACCGAAGACGGCTGGCAGCTGGATATCAACCGGGTCATCAACTACGGCGACCTTCCCGTCATGCCCGTGCTGACGGATGACGGGCGGCGGATGACCGTGGAAGTGGAATTCCCGGACCGCACCGTATCGGTACAGATCTGGGAAGTACACGTGGGGCGAGTCCCGCTGTACCTGCTGGATTCCAACATCGAGGCCAACACACCGGCGGACCGGGCCCTGACGGCACGGCTCTACTGGGCCGACCTGGACCACCGCATCATGCAGGAGATGGTGCTGGGCATCGGGGGCGTCCGTGCGCTGCGGGCACTGGGCTATAACCCGTCGGTATGGCACATGAACGAGGGGCATGCGGCTTTTCTGACGCTGGAACGCGCCCGCGAACTGGTGAAGACCGGACACTCGTACGAGGAGGCGATCGCCAGCACGCGTGGGCAGAATATTTTCACGACCCATACGCCGGTTCCCGCTGGGAACGACGAATTCCCGCTTTGGCTGGTGGAGAAATACCTGTCCACGTTCTGGCCGCAACTCGGTCTGGAGCGCGAAGCGTTCTTCGATATTGCGCGGCGGAAATTCCCTTCCAACGAGACGTTCAGCATGGGAGTGCTGGCGCTGAAGAACTCCGATGGGCGCAATGCGGTCTCGGAGCTGCACGGACAGGTGGCGCGCAGGATGTGGAACTTCCTGTGGCCCGATTGCCCCGAAAACGAAGTGCCCATCACACACGTCACGAACGGCGTGCACACGATGAACTGGATGGCACGGCGCCTAAACCGGCTGCTAGACCGATACCTTGGCGACGACTGGTACGACCGCCTGGACGACGAGCGCACCTGGTCGATGGTGGAAGATATACCGGATGCCGAGATGTGGGCACTGCGTGTGCACCTGAAGCGCAAGCTGGCGTTCTATATGCGGGAACGCGTGCGCGGGCGCTGGACGGAGGGCGGCTACCACCCGGTGCAGGTGGTATCGTCCGGGGTATTGATCAACCCCTATGCCCTCACGATCGGCTTCGCAAGGCGCTTTGCGACGTACAAGCGCGCCGGACTGATATTCACGGATGTGGAGCGCCTGCTGAATATCATCAACAGGCCGAACATGCCGGTGCAAATCATCTTCGCGGGCAAGGCGCACCCGGCGGACGATGCGGGCAAGCTGCTGATCCAATCGGTGTACCGACAGGTGAAACGGGCTGAGACCGGCGGCCGGGTCGTGTTCCTGGAAGATTATGATATGAACCTGGCGCGCTACCTGGTGCAGGGCGTGGATGTATGGATGAACACGCCCCGACGCCCGATGGAGGCCAGCGGAACATCGGGGATGAAGGCTGCGTTGAACGGCGGATTGAACTTCTCCATCCTGGACGGCTGGTGGCGCGAGGCCTATAACGGCGAGAACGGCTGGGCGATCGGGGAGGACCAGAACCTCGATACTCCTGCGAAGCCCGAGGCAGAGCAGGACGCGCTGGATGCGGCGAGCTTGTATGATACCCTGGAGAACGATATCATTCCGCTGTACTACGAGCGCGACTCGAAAGAGATCCCGCACAAGTGGCTGAAGCGGATGAAGGAATCCATGCTAACGGTGACGCCCCGGTTCAGCACGCGGCGCATGGTGAAGGAATACATCGAAAGGCTGTACGTCCCGGCGCTCAAGTAGCCTGCTGCCTGCCAAGTTGCCAGGGGGATATGAGTGGATGTGCTGTCATTCTTCCTGAACGATTCGAGCGAGGTGAACGATGTTGGAACTTGTCTCTTCCCCGGCGGCGTGGATCGGCGCGCTGACCATCTTCGGTCTGCGGATCACCGATATGTCCTTGGATACGCTGCGCATGCTGTTCGTGGTGCGCGGGCGGAAGGGAGTCGCGTGGTGGCTGGGGTTCTGCCAATCGGCGGTGTTCGTGATCGCGATCACACGCGTGCTCTCGAGTCTGAGCAACCCGCTGGTCGTGCTCGGCTACGCGGCGGGGTTCGCGACCGGCAACGTGATCGGCATGATGATCGAGGAACGGCTGGCCATCGGGCACATCCAGATCCAGATTGTCAGCCCGGGACACGGGCATGCCCTGGCGAAAGCGCTGCGCGATGCCGGTTACGGCGTGACGGAGATACCGGCCCGCGGCAAAGACGGAATGGTGGGGCTGCTGAGCGCTAGCGTGCTGCGGAAGGACCTGGCACGCGCCAAACAGATCGTGCACGAGACCGACGCGGAGGCCTTCATGACGTCCGAGGACGTGCGACCGATACGCAGAGGGTTTTGGAGGGCGTAGTGCCAGTGGCCGGTTGGCAGTTGTCAGTTGGCAGTAACCAGTTACCAGTAACCAGTGAGCAGTGATTCGTGGCTCGTGATTCGTGAGTGGTGACAGGTATTGGGCAACGGATCGATGCGAAGCATGAGCAGGTTGATCGCTTTAGAGGATGGATGAGATGACGCCTGAAATCACTGTTGCGGAGTTGGCCGAGAAGTTGGCGTCGGCGGACCCATTCGTGCTGCTGGATGTGCGCGAGCCGTGGGAAGTTGCACGAGCAAAGATCAACGATGCGCGAGTGATCGTCAAGCCGATGAGCGAGCTGGCTCAGCGCGGGCTGGAGGCGCTGCCGGATGCGGCGCGCGACTCTGATGCGAACCTTTACGTGTTGTGCCATCACGGCGTCCGCAGCGCGAATGTCACCGATTGGCTGGCCTCCCAAGGCTGGACCAACGTGTTCAGCGTGGCAGGCGGAATCGACGATTATGCGCAGCGAATCGACCGTGAGGTGGGGACCTACTAGCGTCCAGCGTTGAGATGGCGGCAGATGCAAACGCTGAAAACAAAAGGCTGAGAGCCGATGGGGACTCTCAGCCTTATTGATGCTGCAAGACAGGGCTATTTGGCGAAGACGAACTTGCCGTCCTTGTAGAAGGGCTGACCGTCGGCGAGCATCTCGGAGTCGCGGCGCATGTCGCAGATCATGTCCCAGTGGATGGAGGACTTGTTCTTCGAGCCGGTCTCCGGATAGCCGGCTCCCAGAGCCATATGGAAGGAGCCGCCGATCTTCTCGTCGAAGAGGATGTTGCCCGTGAAGCGGTCGATGTCGCGGTTGGTGCCGATGGCAAACTCGCCCAGGTAGCGGGAACCGCCATCTGACTCAAGCATCTTGACCAGGTAATCCTGGTTCTTTCCGGCTGTAGCAGTGGTCACGCGGCCGTTGCTAAAGGTGAGCTCCGCGCCCTCGACGGCCACGCCTCCATAGATGGCGGGGTATGTGAACTTTACCCAGCCATTGACCGACTCCTCCACGGGACCGGTGAATATCTCGCCGTCCGGCATGTTGTAGACGCCGATGGAGTTGCTAAATTTGCGGCCCTTGATGGAGAGCGTCAGGTCGACGTTGGGACCATGGAGGACGACCTGCGACTTATCAGAGAGAAAATCGATGACCATCTGCTGTTCCGCAGCCGTGCTGTTCCAATAGGCGATGGGGTCCTCTTCCCCGGCGTGGACGGCGTTGAACACAAAATCCTCGTATTCCTTGAGGCTCATGCCCGCGTCCTGCGCGTAGGCCTCGGTAGGGTAGAGGGTCGTGACCCATTTGAACGCGCCTTCGGCGCCGCGGCGCATTTGGGCCTCCGTAATGGAGCTGAGAGCCTTGCTGCGGCGCTGGGCCTTGAGAGGGTCGATGTTCGTGGTCCCGCGGGTATTCGTCGCGGAGTGGATACGAATACGCCCCTCGAACTGCTCGTAAGCGAGCTTGTAGAAGGCAGGGGTGAAATCCAGCTGCGCGTCGCGTGCATAGGTGAGGTAGAACTCGTCCTGGCTCAACGGCATCATGCCGGGCAAGGCAACCAGCGGCTGAGGGAGGCCGCCTCGCTCCAGGATCTGGATGAACACTTCACGGACCAGGGGCTCGGCGGCCGTGGTGGCTTCGATCAGAATGCGATCTCCAGGCGCGACGCGGGTGGAGTGCTCCACGAGGATCCGGGCGTATCGCTGAACGCGAATATCAGACATTACATCTCCTGCCTTATGATGATCGCTGGAAAAGAAGCGGAACGGATTATAACATGTGGACATGGGGTATACTTTTTTAAGAACAGAGAGTAGAGAGAAGAGGGTAGAGGATCGAGAATAGAAGATAAAGACATGAAACAACTATTGCAGAACATGCGCGATGGGAAGACCGTCGTGGAGGATGTACCCGTGCCCGAGGTGCGGGTGGGCACAGCGCTCGTGCGAACGGCAGCCAGCCTGGTTTCGGCGGGCACGGAACGAATGGTGGTCGAATTCGCTGAGAAGTCGCTGGTCGGCAAGGCCCGCTCGAGACCCGACCTGGCGAAACAGGTGATCGAGAAGGCGCGACGCGAGGGC